>Ga0335085_10017527_pt1 | contig 10317 bp, 8 predicted proteins | sample Lox_Sample_45_FD_206712 | JGI IMG/M metagenome (GOLD analysis project Ga0335085, IMG submission 206712) | Soil microbial communities from Loxahatchee National Wildlife Refuge, Florida, United States - Lox_Sample_4.5 | ecosystem: Environmental > Terrestrial > Soil > Wetlands | place: USA: Florida...
TAACCCGAAAGGGAGACCATGAAGACCGCGCTTCCGTTCGTCCTTGCGATTGCACTGGCGTCGTGCTCAGGATCCGCCGGCTCGGCAAGAGAGGCGTCGGTCACTATGCTCGAGCTGGGGCAGATGAATCGGGACTTCGTGGCGGCGCTGAACGCCGGGGACGCCGCCAAGGCCGCTGCGCTCTACGCGGAGGACGCGGTAGTCATTCCGCCGGGAGAGGCGATGGTTCGAGGCAGGGCCAATATCGAGGCCTACTGGAAGAGCGCCATCGAAGCGGGCGCGGGCAATGCGACCGTCGAGACCATCGACGCCCAAAGCTCAGGGTCGCTGGGGTACGAGATCGGGAGCTTCACGCTGACTTCCAAGGGCCCCGACGGAAAGCCCGTAAAGGAAAGCGGTCGCTACATCGAATTGCTGAAGAAGGGGCCCGACGGTCGCTGGTACTCGACGGCGGGGATCTGGAATGAGGCGCCGAAGTGAACGGGGCAGGACTGAGGACTGAATGGTAGTTGGGAGCTAGGAGCTGGGAGCTAGGAGAGGTCAGGGGTCAGGGGTCTGGAGTCAGTGCTGAGGACTGAGGACTGAGTGGGAACTGGGAGCAGGGTCCTGCTGGGATTCCTCGCCGGCGTCGTCGCAGTCGGCGGGCTCGTGGTCTGGGCTGGTTATAGCAGGGCGGTCGCTGCGGCCCGGGAGCGGTTGAGCCACGGGAGCCAGGTCATCGCCTCGGCGCGATTCGGGCAGATCGAATTCGCGACGATGGGAGCAGGCACGTCCCTACTGGTTTCCCATGGAGCCGGAGGGGGATTCGATCAGGTCGCCGCCGCGGTTGGGCCGATGGTAGCGGCCGGGTTTCAGATCATTGCCCCTTCCCGCTTCGGCTATCTCCGCTCCGCCAACCCCAGCGACCCCTCGCCGGCCAACCAGGCCGATGCCTACGCCGAGCTGCTGGACTCGCTGCGGTTGGAGCGGGTGTCGGTGATGGGGATCTCCGCCGGCGCCCTGGCGGCTCTCGAGTTTGCGATCCGGTATCCCGCCCGTTGCCGCTCGCTGGTGATCCTGGTTCCTGCGGCCACTGTGGCGGGAGGGGCCACGCCGATCCCCGGAGGGCTGCCGGAACAGAGCCGGTTGGCGAAGGCGGTCGTCTCCCGCGTAGTCGGGTCCGACCTGCTGTACTGGATCGGGCTCACCCTCGCACCCGACCGGATGATTCGCGCCGTGTTGGCCACCGATCCGAAGGTCGTGGCCAGGGCCAGCCCCAGCGAGCGGCAGCGGGCCCTGACCATTCTCAGAAACGTCCTCCCCATGAGCGAGCGACAGCAGGGGCTGCAAAACGACGCCCACTACGCGAGCACCCCGCAGTCGCTCGCGCTCGAGCAGATCAGGGTGCCGACGCTGCTGATCTCGCTGGAAGACGACTTCTACCGTACCTTCGAGCCGGCCAAGATCATCGCGGCCAGAATCCCCGGCGCTCGGCTGGTCACCTATCCCACCGGCGGGCATGTGTGGGTGGGACACGACCCCGAAGTGTTCGCGGAGGTGGTGGGGTTTCTCAGGACTCAGGACTGAGGACTGAGTGGGGGGGAACCGGAGAACGGAACTTCCACATCTTCGATTGCCGATTGCCGATTGCCGATTGCCGAGTGCCGAGTGCCGAGTGCCGAGTGCCTAGTGCCCCTTGCCTCTTGCCTCCTAATGTCCACCCCCCTCTCCCCCCTCTTCACCGACCTCTACGAGCTCACCATGGCCGCCTCCTACTATCGGGAGGAGATGAACGGCCTGGCCACGTTCAGCCTCTTCGCGCGCAGGCTGCCCAGGACGAGAGGGTTCCTGGTCGCCGTGGGGTTGGAGGATGCGCTCGAGTATCTCCACGCGATGCGCTTCAGCCCGCAGGATCTCGAGTATCTGCAGCGTCTCCATCGCTTCGATCCCGACTTTCTCCGCATGCTGAGCCAGTTGCGGTTCACGGGACAGGTCCGGGCGGTCGCAGAGGGGACCGTGCTCTTCGCCGATGAGCCACTGCTCGAGGTCACGGCTCCGATGATCGAGGCCCAGATCGTGGAGACGGCGATGCTCAACTTCTGTCATCACCAGACCGTGGTGGCCAGCAAGGCAGCGCGCTGCGTGCTCGCGGCCCGCGGGCGGTCGGTGGTCGAGTTTGGGCTCCGCCGCACTCCGGGGATCGACGGCGGGATGAAGGCCGCGCGGTCGTCGTTCATCGCCGGGGCGGGGAGCACCAGCAACGTGCTGGCCGGCGCCACCTACGAGATCCCGACCACGGGGACCATGGCGCACTCCTATGTGACCGCGTTCCCCTCGGAGATGGAAGCCTTTCGCGCCTATGCGGCGGCGTTCCCCGATCAGACCGTGCTCCTGCTCGACACCTACGGCACGCTGGCCGCGGCCCACAAAGCGGTACAGGTCGCCAACGAGCTGGCGGCGCATGGCGGGCGGTTGGCGGCGGTGCGGCTCGACAGCGGAGACCTGGTCACCCTGAGCCAGGGGGTGCGCGAGATCCTGGATCAGGCCGGACACCCGGACGTCAAGATCTTCGCCAGCGGCGGACTCGACGAGGACGAGATCGATCGCTGCCTCGAGGCCGGCGCGAAGGTGGACGCCTTTGGGGTGGGAACCAAGATGACGGTTTCCGACGACGCGCCGTCACTCGATCTGGTCTACAAGCTGGTGCGCTATCAGGGACGTGACGTGCTCAAGCTGAGCGAGGGGAAACGGACCTGGCCCGGAGCCAAACAGGTCTATCGGCGCCATGGGGGGGACGGGAAATTCACCGGCGATCTGATCGCGGGCGCCGAGGAGCCGGCTCCCAGGGACGGTGCGCCGCTACTGGAAACGGTGATGGATGGCGGTCACATCGCCCGGCCGCACCCGAGTCTCCCGCAGATTCAGGCCCACTGTGCGGCGCAGATCGCCCGCTTGCCGGATGCCGTGAAGCGTCTGAGGGAACCGGGAGCCTATCCGGTCCGCTACAGCGATCGGTTGGTGGCCAAGCAGAAGGAGCTGGAGGGGGAGGCCCGCACGAGGGAAGGGGTCTGAGTGCGGCCGCAAGGCACCTGAGACCTCCTTCTTGCCGCTTGCGACTTGCAGCTTGTGACCCCAGACGGTGTCTACTGCTTCCTCAACCTCCCCGCCACCACGGTGATGTTATCGGTCCCACCGCGCTCCAGCGCCAGATTGACCAGGTTATTGGCGATTGCCTCGGCGGACAGGTCGGTGACCAGTTGCTGGCGGATCTCGTCTTCGGTGACGTGCTTGGTCAGCCCGTCGGTACAGAGCAGCATCACGTCTTCCCAACGAATGTCGGTGGTGGTCACTTCGGGATTGGCCTGCGATCCCCCGACCGCGCTCCAGAGCACGTGCTTGAGGGCGGAGCTTTCCGCCGCGTCGGCCGGCATCACGCCGGCGTCCACCAGTGCCTGGGCCATGGTCTGGTCCCGGGTCATCCGCTCCAATCGCCCGTCCCGCAGCCGGTAGGCCCGACTGTCGCCCACGTGAAGGATGTAGACCCGCGGCCAGCGGATGGTCACCATGGTCACCGTGGTCGCCATCCGGGGCACTTCGTTCCCCCCAGATGCCCGCACTCCCTCCCGGGTCACCGCCTCGTGACTCTTCTCGATCGACCGCTTGAGATGACCGAGGAATTCGGTCTCCCGCTCAGGCCCGTATTGGGTGTAGAGGTCCATCGCGTTGGTGACGTACTCGGCGATGGCCTTGAGCGCGGTCCCGCTGGCGCGCTTACCACCCGGTACCCCGCCGACCCCGTCGGCCACGAGGAAGAGCAGTCCGCGCCAGGGGCTGGTGAGTGAACCCAGCTCCTCGTCGGTAAGGCTGGTCTGATGGACTTGCAGGATCTTGTGGAGGCTGGCGATCAGGAACTCGTCCTGATTCTCAGTCCTGACCTTCCCCTGGTTGGTCACGCCGAAAATGTCGGCGTTTTCGGCGGTGGGCCGAGCGACCTGGGTGGACGGATCGGGGCGAATGGCAGGCTCCATGACCGGGTTCCTCGGCTGGGCCGGGGAGGAGAACATTCACCCGAGAACCGGCAGGCGCCAGAGGCGAGCCCCAAAGTCGGGTTTCCGGATGGGGGAGATAGACAAGAACAGCCCGGCCGTTCGGTGTGGACGGCCGGGCTCGACACGGGACCGGCGGAGCCTGTGGCTCCGTCTACAGGGGGCCTGGCCTTCGTTCCAGGCTCCTGGTAACTGCGGGACTGCTATCCCTACCCAGGTCCCGTGCCTCGCGACCAGTATACCACCTGGCTAGTGAGGCCAACATGAAACGCCTATGAGGTTGATTCTTCTCCTGACGCTGGCCGCCGGCTCGCCGACCGACTCGGGTTGTCCCGCGCCTGCCCCGCCTGCCACGGTGACTCGCCGTGAGGTGGAGCGGGAGCTGGCAGGGGTGGTGGACCGGAGCTTCCCCGAGCTCCGCGGGGTCGATATCGCCGTGGAGGAGATTCGCAGCAAGAGCGACTTCTTCACCTCGGGCTACGATCCGGAGACTGTCCTCAAGAAGGGCCCCAGCCGGAGTTATCGGGTGTACGTAAATCCCCGACTGTTTGAGTCCCCTCCTTCCGAGGCCGCCATTCAAGCTGCGCTGGCCCACGAGCTGACCCATATCCTGGACTACACCCGGCTCTCCGCCGTGGCGCTGGAGAAGTTCACCCTCAGGTACGCCACCGGAGACGACAGCAAGTACGAGCGAGCTACGGACCAGGGCGCGCTGGAACGGGGCTACCGATGCGGGCTGATCGAATACCGGCGCTGGCTCTACGCCCATGTCTCGCCAGGAACTGCGGCGGCGAAGCGGAGGAACTACCTGACGCCCGCCGAGATAGAGGAGTGGTTGGAGAAGGGAGAACGGGAGAACGGGAGAACGGGGGAACGGGGGAACAGGGAACGGGAGCGAGGAGGTTCGATGGCACCTCATCCCGAGGGCGACCCCGAGCAGCGCGAGGGGGCCCGAGGGAACTATCAGGCGGGATGCGATACTGGCCAACGCACCGGGAGTAGTGTCGAGACAGGCTCGCTAGATCCCTCGTCGCCTTGCTTTCCTCGCTACGCTCGGGCAAGGCTCCTCGGGATGAGGCCAATAGACGCGACCCTTCGGACCACCCTCATCTGCCCCACCTTCTCCCTCTTCCTCCACCTCGGCACATTCCGAGTATGCCAGCCGTATCCCGCCCCCACCTTCTCGGAATCGACGACGCGCCCTTCTCCAAGAAACAGGCCGGGCCGGTGCCGATCATTGGAGTCACCATGGAAGGCGCCGACCAGGTTGAGGCGGTGGCGATCGGGTCCTTCCCGGTCGACGGCGACCACGCCACCGAATTCCTCGGAGACTGGATCGGACAACTCAGAACCAAGTCCGCGCTCCAGGGCGTCATGCTGGGCGGGATTACCATCGCCGGCCTCGGCATTATCGATCTCCCCGCCCTGGCCGAACGGCTCGGCGTGCCGGTGCTGGCGGTGACGCGCAACAATCCCAGCGACTCGGAGCTCAAGGCGGCTCTCGAGGCGGCCAGCCTGATGGAGCGCTATCCCATCGTGGAGCGCTCGCCGCGAGCCTATCGGGTGAGCGACGGCTTGTTCCTGGCTCACGCGGGCGGCAAACGAACGACGGCCGAGGAACTGGTCCGAGCCTCGCTGGGCAAGTCGCGAATGCCCGAACCGCTTCGAGTCGCCCATTTGATCGGGAGTGCGATGGTGTTGGGGGAGTCGAGGGGGAGGGTGTAGGGAGGGGGAACGGGGGGGACGGGGAGAACGGGAGAACGGGGGAACGGGGAATGGGGAACGGGACTGACCAACGAGCTGTCATTCCGAGGGGCGAAGCCCCGAGGAATCTCGGTCCTGGCTCATAGCACCCTGACCGAGATTCCTCGCTTTGCTCGGAAAGACAGGTTGGGCGAGCGGGACTGCCAATGATGCTTCGAGCCTCTACTGAGGATTATCAGCCGTTGGGACACGCCCTCTCCATCACCACCCGCGACGGGCGGGCGCTCGCGTCTGCCGAATACGGCGATCCGCGCGGGGCCCCAATCCTCTATTTTCATGGCTTCCCGGGTTCGCGGCTCGAGGTCCGCGCCGGCCACGAAGGCGCCGCTCGACTGGGCATTCGCCTGATCGCGCCCGATCGACCGGGTTTCGGGCAGTCGGACTTTGCGCCCCATCGGACCCTGCTCGACTGGCCAGGGGACGTGAGTGACTTGGCCGATGCCCTGGGGCTCGATCGGTTTGCGGTGCTGGGAGTCTCGGGGGGCGGGCCCTATGCCGCGGCCTGCGCTGCGCGGATCCCCGAGCGGCTGAGCGCGGTCGGGATCGTGAGTGGGCTGTCGCCCCTGACACCGGGCCTGATGCGACTGATGTCGCCGCTCAACCGGGCCGGCCTGGCGCTGGCAGGGCATACGCCGCGCTTGCTACGAGCAGCGGAGCCGGTGATCCGGGGAGTAACGTCGGGATACGCCGAAGGCCTGGTGCGCCGGCTGGCGCGGATCACCGCGGAAGTGGATCGGGTGATACTGACGGAATCCGCGGTCGGGACGGTCCTGGCCGCCAGTTTCCGCGAGGCCGTGCGACGAGGGGCTCAGGGGATGGTGCGGGAGGCGGAGTTGTACGCGACACCGTGGAGTGATTGGTTGCGGGAGATTCCGATCGAGGTTCGACTCTGGCACGGCGGGGTGGATCGCATCGTCCCCGAGGCGATGGGTCGTGCGCTCGAACAGGCGATCCCCAAGTGTCGGGCGGAGTATCATTCTGACGAGGGGCACTTCTCGCTCATCGTTCGGCAGGGAGGTCGGATCATGACGGCATTGCGCGACACAGGGGCAGCTCGGTGACCTCGGTACTCCCGGCGCACGCTCCGGTCGCGGAACGCCCTACTCCTCGTCCCGCACAGCTGGCGGCGATTCAGGCGCCGCTGGGGCCGGTGCTGGTGCTGGCCGGTCCCGGAGCAGGCAAGACGTTCTGCCTGATCGGCCGGATCGAGCACTACATCCGGCATCACGGAATTTCCCCCGAGCGGATCTGCGCCCTCACCTTTACCAACCGCGCGGCCGACGAGGTGGCCAGCCGGTTGGCGCGCGAGATCGGCCCGGAGACCGAGGCGCTGACCCGGGGGACGCTCCACTCGCTTTGCGTCCGCTTGCTCCGCGAGCACGGGTCACAGGTGGCCGTGCCGCGCACCTTCGGGATCGCCGACGACGCCTATCAGCTGACCGTCTTGCGCCGGCTCAAGGTCTGGAAGGAGCCCCGTCGCCGGTGGCTGCTCACCGCCTTCGAGCGCCATCGGCTCCAGGGAGCGGATCTGGCCCCGGATGACGCTCGGGTGCTGGAGCGCTATGAGGAGTATCTCGCCACCCGTAACCTGCTCGACTTCGATCAGATCCTGCTCAAGACCGCCGACCTGCTCCGGGGCTGGCCCGAGGCCGGAATCGTGATCGGGGGGCGCTGGGACGCCGTGCTGGTGGACGAGTTCCAGGACCTGGATCGGACCCAGTACGCCATCGTCCAGCGGTTGGCGCCTCATCGCAACCTGTTCGTGGTGGGAGACGACGAGCAGTCGATCTTCGCCTGGCGGGGCGCCGAGCCCGAGGTGCTCCGGAAATTTCAGCGGGAGTTCGGGGTCCAGCAGCCGATCCTGCTCGATGCCAATCTGCGCTGCTCGCGGCAGATCTTCGGCGCCGCCCGCCGTCTGCTGGAAGCGAATCCGCCGCTCTTCGAAAAGGCGATCGAAGCGGAGCGCGAGTCTCCCTTCGCGGTGCGGGCCCAGGGCTTCGGCGACGAGATCGAGGAGCTGCGCTGGTTACTTGAGGATCTCCGGACCGATCAGCAGACTTCCGGCCTGCCCTGGGGTGAGTATGCGCTGCTCTATCGCCGGCACGACATCGGGCAGCGGTTGGAAGGCGCGTTGATCACCGCGGGGATTCCCTGCGCCCTGGCTCCCCGTCAGGCCCTGGTGGACGACGAGGCGGTGAGCTACGTGGTGCGTGCCCTGCGCCTGATGCGCGCTCCCGATGATCCGGTCCTGGCCCATTCCTTCGCTCAGCTGGTCCTGCCCAAGAGCCTGATGGAGCGGATCGAGCGAGAGAGTCCGGCCGATGCCGCCGGTTTCCTCGAGCGACTCCGGCATCTGGCGCGCAAGGAGATCCGGGAGAAGCCCGACGCGAAGAAGCTGTGGCGGCTGGTCTACCAGATCGAAAACCTGCGAGGGCTCCCGGAGCAGTTTCCGACCCTCGACGCAATCGTGCCGGCGCTGCTCTCGACCCGGGTGGGCGAGTATCGCTCGATCCTGGAAGACCGTCACGAAGAGTTGAGCGATCCGGCGTCGGATCCGGCGGTGGTGAAGCTGGCCGGTAAGCTGGGTAAGGCGCTGCTGGGGCGGCAGCGGGTCTGGGTGGAGCCCGGCAACGGGGTCGGGATCGCGATCCGCGGCCTGCTCCGTGAGGCGGGGGTCACCACGGTCGACTATCTGCTGCCCGAGAGTCGCCCCGCGGCCGAGGATCTGGTCATCACGTCAGATGATGCCGGTGCCCTTCCGCTGCCGCTCACCATCTTCAAGGCCCTCCAGTACCAACTGGGCAGCCGGATCTCGAGCGAGTTCGACGACTTTGTGGCTTTCGACCTGGAGACGACCGGCAAAGACCCCGCGATGGACGAGATCGTGGAGGTGGGTGCGGTTCGGGTGCGGGGCGGGAAGATCGTCGACCAGTTCCGGCAGCTGGTGCGCCCCAAGGTGCCGATTCACCCCGAAGCGGAGAAGGTGCACGGTTACTCTCAGGCCAGCCTGGCCGACGCACCGACGTTCGAGCAGATCTGGCCCCTGGTGCGGGACTTCCTGGGCAACGGCGTCGTGGTCGCCCACAACGGGTTCAACTTCGACATCCCGATGCTCCGGCGGATGGCGGCGGGGATGCCGGGAGCCGATCGGGAGCCGCGCTGGTTCGACACCTTGCCCTGGGCCCGCGAGCTGGTCCCGGGGGTGAAGGCCAAGCTGGAGTTTCTCGCCGAGGCCTTCGGCGTGGAGCACGGCCGCAAGCACCACGCGGTGGACGACGCCATCGCGCTGGTGGGCGTGGCCCGTGAGCTGGCGACCCGCTACCTGGTCCGGACCCGGAAGAGTCTCCTGGTCCAGCACCTCGACTACCTCGGCCTGGCGCTCGCGCTGACCGAGGACCGGGCCCGCGGCAAGGAAGGGGGGCTCCTGTTCGAGCTCTCCCGCCCCTACACGCTGGGCCGCTTCAGTGAGTGCCTGGACTACTACGAGTCCGAACAGGCGATACTGGGTGGGGAGACACTGAGCCTGGAGACGGTAGTGAAGCGGATGGGTGGGGCCACGGCGATGCGGCGGATCCGGCAGGAGAAGACCGCGGAGCAGCGCTACCCGATGGCGATGGCTCGACTCCGGGTGCTGCTCGATGCCAGCCGAGCGGAAACGTTGGAGGAGAGTCTCCAGCGATTCCTGGATCGGGTGGCGCTGTCCACGTCGCAGGGTGTGGAGGCCGATCCCCACCGGGTCAACCTGCTCACGGTCCATGCCGCCAAGGGACTCGAATTCTCCCGGGTCTACGTCGTGGGAGTGGAGGACCGCCAGTTCCCCGGCACCCAGGAGTTGAGCCGGAATGAAACCGACAAGATCGAAGAGGCGCGCCGGTTGTTGTACGTCGGGATGACGCGGGCCAAGGATCGGCTGGTGCTCACTCGCGTGGATCGTCGCAACGGGGAGGACACGGGTGGTGCTCAATTTCTGGCAGAGATGCGCCTGCACCTGAGCCGAGATTCTTAGCTTCCGTGCCCCACTCAGTCCTCAGTCCTCAGTCCTCAGTCCTATGAAAGCCATTCGCATTCATCAAACCGGCGGCCCGGAAGTTCTCAAGTACGAGAACGTCGACCTTCCCCCGCTTGGAGCGGGGCAGGCCCTGGTCCTGATCGAAGCCTCCGGAGTCAACTTCATCGACATCTATCAGCGCAGCGGGGTCTACAAGCTGCCGCTGCCGTTCACCCTGGGACAGGAAGCGGCAGGCACGGTGCTCGAGGTGGCGCCCGGCGTCACGGTGGTCAAACCCGGCGACCGCGTCGCCTACACCAGCATCCTCGGCGCCTACGCCGAACGGGCCATCGTGCCGGCCGACCGGCTGGTCCCGATCCCCGATGGGGTCACCACCAAACAGGCGGCGGCGGTGATGCTTCAGGGGCTGACCGCGCACTATCTCGCCTGCTCGACGCGACCGTTGAACCGGGGAGACGTGTGCCTGGTGCACGCGGCCGCCGGCGGGGTGGGACTGTTGCTCTGCCAGATCGCGAGGCT
>Ga0335085_10017530_pt1 | contig 10316 bp, 7 predicted proteins | sample Lox_Sample_45_FD_206712 | JGI IMG/M metagenome (GOLD analysis project Ga0335085, IMG submission 206712) | Soil microbial communities from Loxahatchee National Wildlife Refuge, Florida, United States - Lox_Sample_4.5 | ecosystem: Environmental > Terrestrial > Soil > Wetlands | place: USA: Florida...
CCGGGCGCGGGAACTCGAAGCGAGTGCGGCTGCGCCAGGATATTGCGCGCCCCTCGTGACCGTCAATTGGGCTTGCGCCTGCGCCACTCGGGCGGCTGCGATTCGGACGTCATAGTTCTGAGTCAATGCCGTATGGACTAACTTCTGCAGCTGTGGATCCTGAAACACGTCAGCCCATTTTTCCTCGCCGAAGGAAGCCTGCGATGCCGCCGTCGTCTCCCCGCGAAAGGCTTGCGGCGTCACAACGGCAGGGCGTTTGTAATTCGGCCCGACAGTGCATCCCGATATCAGCATCGTGACTAGCGCCGCCGTAATCACCGCACCACACCGCCGCTTCATTAGTCGTCCCCCTTGGCTGTGTCATGGCCCGGCGTCATGCCCGGCATGTGGATGTCTCCAGGCGCGGCCTCGTGCAAGCGAAGCGCGAGCCGTTCAAACAGAACGAACAAGACTGGAATGATGAAAATCGCCAGCGCAGTTGCGGCGAGCATGCCCGTGACGACTACGGTGCCGAGAATCTGCCGTCCTACGGCTCCTGAGCCTGAAGCAACCGCGAGCGGCACGCAACCGAGGATGAACGCGAAAGAAGTCATCAGAATCGGGCGCAACCGAAGCTTCGCGCCTTCGAGCGCCGCGCCGACAACATCCCTTCCTTTAGCCATTTCGTCACGCGCGAATTCAACGATCAGAATCGCGTTCTTTGCCGCGAGTCCGATGAGCATCACGAGGCCGATCTGGGCGTAAACGTCCAGATCGAATTGCCGCAGATACAGGCCTGCGAACGCGCCAAAAATTGCGATGGGCACGGAAAGCAATACGGAAAACGGCAGCGTCCAGCTTTCGTACAGCGCCGCCAGAATCAGGAAGACCACAAGGAGAGAGAGTCCGAAGATCGGTCCCGCCGTTCCGGACGCCTTGTTTTCCTGATAAGAAAGGTCGGCCCAGTCGTAACCCATGCCCGCCGGCAGCGTTTCGCGAGCGACTTCTTCGAGGGCCTGCTGTGCCTGTCCCGAACTGTATCCTGGCGCTGCGGAGCCGATCACTTGCGCCGCGCGATAGAGATTGAACCGGTTCGTGTAGTCCGGCCCATTCGTTGGTTTCATGGAGACAATCGTCGAAAGCGGCACCATATCTCCCGTGTGGTTCCGCACGTAATATTGGTCGATCGATTGAGGCGAAGCTCGGTCCTGGGCCTCAGCCTCTACGAAGACTTTCCATTGGCGTCCGAAGCGGTTGAACTGATTGACGTACAGGCCGCCAAGCGATGCCTGCATCGTCTGATAAATGTCGCTAAGCTGCACGCCTTGTTTCAGCGCCTTGTCGCGATCGACCGTGGCATACATCTGCGGAGTCGCCGCCGAGAATTGCGAGCTAACGCCGGTCAACTCGGGGCGTTTGCGGGCCGCTGCCAAAAACTTCTGCAGGTTCTCGCTCAGATCTTCCACGGTCCCGCCGGAGCGGTCCTGTATCCAGAGCGAAAACCCGCCTGCGTTGCCCAAGCCGGGAATCGGCGGCGGGCTGAATGCAAACGCCACGGCCTCGGGAACTTGCATGGCGAGCTGGCGGTTGATATTGGCCTGAATCGCATCGGCTGAGAGATTCGCGGCGGTGCGCTCCGACCAAGGCTTGAGCGCCACGAAATAGAACACGTTGTTCGTCGTAGAGACGCGCGTCAGCAGGCTGAATCCGTCGATCGTGGTGTAATCCGCCACACCGGAAGTTTTCGCCAGCACACTTTCAATCTTGCGCGCCACCGCGTCCGTTCGTTCGAGCGACGCGGCCGGAGGAAGCTGTGCGTTCAAGAACAGAAACCCATAGTCCTCTTGCGGCAAAAAACTAGTCGGCAATTTCCGGCTGATGCCCAGGTCCAGGAGGAAAAAGCATGCCAGAATCGCCATGCCGACTGCGGCCTTGCGAATCAGGCCGTGGCTCACGCCCACGTAGCGCGTCTTAAACTTGTCGAAGCCCCAGTTGAATCCCTTGAAGAAGCGCGCCAGCAGACCTTTCGTTTGTTTGCGCGGACGCAGCAACATCGCAGCAAGGGCCGGCGAAAGCGTGAGTGCGTTGAATGCCGAAATTAGCACGGAAATCGCCACGGTCACGGCGAATTGCTTGTTCAACTGGCCTTGAATGCCGCTGATGAGAGCCATCGGCACGAATACAGAAGAAAGAATCAGGGCGATCGCCACCACAGGCCCCGAGACTTCGCGCATCGCCTGTAGCGTGGCGTCGCGCGGACTCATCCCTTCTTCAATATGGTGCTCCACAGCCTCTACGACCACGATCGCGTCGTCCACGACCAACCCAATCGCCAAGACAAGGCCGAATAGTGAGAGGGTATTGATGGAAAAGCCCAGCGCCGGAAAAAACGCGAACGTGCCGATCAAGGAGACCGGCACCGCGATCATCGGGATGAGCGTTGCGCGCCAATTTTGCAGGAATAAATAGACGACGAGGATCACCAGCGCCATGGCGATCAAGAGCGTCATCAGAATTTCGTGAATGCCCTCGGTCACCGGCAGCGTGGTATCGAGGCCAACCTTATATTCCAGGTCGGGAGGGAAATTCTTTGCAAGCTTGTCCATCACTTTGTGCGCCGCATCTGCCACGGCCACGGCATTTGCGCCCGGCGTGAGGAATACGGCGATGATGCAGCTCGGCTGTCCATCAAAACGCGACGTCTCGTTATAGCTGAGCGACCCAAGCTCGATTCGCGCTACGTCCTTGAGGCGCACGACCGAGCCGTCCGCATTTTCGCGAACGACGATGTCTCCAAACTGTTCCGCGGTGACGAGCCGCCCCTGCGTGCGGACGGTATACGTCATCGCGGTTCCTGCCGGAGCGGGATTGCCCGAAAGCTGCCCCGCCGGATTTACCGCATTCTGCTGGTTTAGCGCGCTAACCAAATCGTTTACGGTCAGCCCAAGCTTCGCGAGCACCTGCGGCCTGATCCAGACGCGCATCGAATAATCCGTGGCGCCAAACAGGATCACTTGTCCGGCGCCAGGCACGCGCAGCAATTGATCGTTGATATTGATGTTTGCGTAGTTTGCGAGAAATAAGGAATCGTGCGTGTGGCGCGGCGAATACAGCGCAAACGCGAGCAACGGCAGGCCCGTCGACTTCCGAATCGTCGTCCCGAATTTCGTTACGTCCGGCGGCAAGTTGGACGATGCCTGCGCCACGCGATTTTGGACGTTCACCTCATCGGTGTCGACATCCGTATCCACGTCGAACGTCACAGTCAGCGCCATCGTCCCGTCATTACCGTTGGTCGACTGCATGTAGAGCATGTTGTCCACGCCGTTCATCTGCTGCTCGATCGGCGTTGCAACGGACTGCTCCACGGTTTGCGCATCCGCGCCGGGATACGTCGTGGAAACGATAATCTGTGGCGGAACGATGTCAGGAAATTGCGCTTCCGGCAGGCGGAGAATCGCCACAATACCGGCAAGCATGGTGATAATCGCGATGACGATCGCGACGATGGGGCGTCGAATAAAAAACTTCGCCATGGGCTACTGCCCCTCCGGCGCTGCTGCTGCCGCGACCGGTTTGGGGTTCACCGTGGCTCCTGGGCGCGCGTACTGCAGGCCGCCCACCATCACTTGCTCATTGGCCTTGAGACCCTGGTTGATAATCCAATTCGAACCTACTTGCGGCCCAACCTGCACCTGCTGAACGACCACTTTCTTGTCCGGCCCAACTACGGCGACCGAATACGTCCCTTGCAACTCCGTAACCGCCGCCTGCGGAACGACCAGCGCGTTGTGCCTCACATCCGTTACCGCGCGAACGCGCCCGTATTCGCCTGGCCGCAGCACGTTATTGTCGTTCGGAAATGCGGCTGCAACCTTGATCGTTCCTGTGCTCGGATCGACCTGTCGATCGGTCCACAACACCTTGCCCGTGTGCGGATAGACGCTACCGTCCGCCAGTATCAACGTGAGCGGCACGCCCGCCAGCGGCAGCACGTTGCCGCGCGCCTTGCCATCGTGCCCGGCCTGCGCACGCAGATAATCCTGCTCGCTCATCGAAAAATACACTTTGATCGGCTGCACCTGCGATACGGATGTAAGCACCGTATTCGTGCTCACCAGATCGCCGATCTGCGCCTCCGCGATTCCCGCCACGCCATCGATCAGCGAAGTAATCTTCGTAAACGAAAGATTCAGTTGCGCCTGCTCGACGGCTGCTTTTGCTGCGGTCGTAGCCGCCTGCGCAGCAGTTACCGCAGCCAGCGCGCCCGCCTTCGCTTGCAGATCGTCATCCAGTTGGCTTTGCGCGATCGCTTTGGCTTCGGCAAGAGGTGTATCGCGCGCCACGTCCTGCGTTGCCTTCGCCAATTGCGCCTGTGCCTGATTGATTTGCGCTTCCGCCTGCGCCAATTGGCCCTCACTCTGATCCAGAGCGGCCTGAAACGGGCGCGGGTCAATTTCAAAGAGCACATCGCCCTTATGAACGAACGAGCCTTCCTTATACTCCTGCCGGATTAAGTATCCCGACACGTGCGGCTGAATCTGCGCGTTTACGTATCCATCCAGCGACGCGATCCATTCGCTCGTCAGCGGAACATCGCGCTGTTGCACGGGAGCCACATCCACCGCCGGCACGAATCCGCCAGCAGGGGAGTTTGCCTCCGCCCCTCCTCGACAGCCGCTCAAACCTGCCACCAACCCCATCCCGACTACGGCTACACCGGCAAATACCCCAAACCTTCGCACCATTCCCGAGTCTCCCCTAAGTTTCGGAGCTTCCTTGCTTAATAGAAATAGGATGCTCGTATGCGCGATTCGGACTCCGCTCTTTTCGCAGACGCCGCGATCGTGTGGCATCCTGAGACATCTATTCTAAAGCTTTTAAGCGAAACCCACGAACCTTCGTCTTTCGCACCTCACCAGACTCAGGGAACTCCGATCCATGCCCAGCTTTTGCAATTCTCCGCGCAGGGAGGTAGGCTATGCGCCCGTGGGGAGGAATCGCATGTCAAAAGTGATGCGTAAACTCGTGTTTGTCAGCCTATTTGCCGCCGTGGCTTTGCTGCCCGCGCTCGCTCAGCACGAAAACTGGATGGCGCCCTCGGGCAAGGATTTTCCGCTCGTTGGCGGGAATCTCGCCAATCAGCGCTACTCGTCGCTCACGCAAATTACTCCCGCGAATCTTTCTCGCCTCGGCGGCGCCTGGATGGTCCACGTCAACGATCAAAACGCCGGAAGCATGGAAGCGACGCCGATTGTCGTCAACGGCGTGATGTACATTCCCACAGGCGCGGGCGGGGTTGTCGCGCTGGATGCGGCTACCGGCGCGGTGAAATGGAAATATCAATCGCCGAATGGCGGCGGCACGAATCGCGGCGTCTCCGTCGGCGACGGCAAAGTGTTCAGCGCGGGCGGCGGCAATACGCTTGTCGCGCTCGATCAGGAAACCGGGGAACAGGCCTGGACCGCGAAAGTCGGCGACCGCGGCACCACCGTCGCGCCTGCCGTTTACTATGACGGACTCGTTTACATGGGCGTATCCGGCGGCGAAGGCGGCGTACGCGGATACTTTGCCGCATTCGATGCGAAAACCGGTAAGGAAAAATGGGGCTTCTGGACCACGCCCGCTCCCGGCGAACGCGGCTCGGACACATGGGAAGGCGATTCCTGGAAATACGGCGGCGGGCCGGTCTGGACGCAGCCTGCCATCGATCCCGAGCTTGGCATGGTTTATTTTTCCGTTGGGAATGCGTCGCCGGACAATGACGGCTCGCAGCGCGGCGGCAACAATCTTTTCACGTCATCGATTGTCGCGCTCGATCTGAAGACCGGTGCATACAAATGGCATTTTCAGGAAGTCCATCACGATCTCTGGGATTACGACAATGAAGCCGCGCCCGTTCTTGCGGACATCAAGTATCACGGCCAGACGCGCAAAATCCTGATCCACGCCGGCAAGACGGGCTTCCTTTACATATACGACCGCACGAACGGCAAGCCGCTCGTTGGCATCGAGGAAAAGCCAGTCCCGCAAGAGCCGCGCATGAAGACGGCTGCCACGCAGCCCTTCCCGTTCGGCGATTCATTCGTGCCCACATGTCCCGAGGCGGGCAGCGTCGCGGAGGGCTCGAAAACGAGCTGCATCTTTGGCGCGTATTGGGATGAGCCTGTCGTCATGACGCCCGGCTCGCAAGGCGGCGTTACCTGGGCGCCCATCACGTTCGATCCAAAGACGGGACTCGTTTACGTGGGCGGCTGCGTCATCAATTCCTCGTATACACTTCGCCGCGAGGAGTGGGACACGCAAACGAATCGATTTCAGTCGGTCGGGCAGGGGCGGGGGCTCGGATTCGCGCGACCCGCGGGCGAGCCGCGCTCCGGCACTCTGACGGCAATGGATCCCACAACGAACAAAATCGTCTGGCAGAAGCGAACCACGTTTCCGATCGGCACCGGCAGCGGCTTGCTAACGACGGCGTCCGGCCTGATTTTTCACGGCGATTCGGATGGCCGCCTCGTTGCTTACGATGTGAAAGATGGAAAAGAGCTGTGGTCGTTTCAAACGGGAGCCGGCGCCGATGCCCCGGTAATCACGTATGAAGTGAACGGCCAGCAGTACGTCGCGATTCTCGCCGGCGGCAATAATTTTCAGCTTTCCGGTCGCGGCGACAATCTCTGGGCGTTCAAAATCGGCGGCACTGTGCCGCCCGCCGCCGCTCCACCCGCTCCGCCGTTAACTCAGCCCGCAGCCACGCAATTTGGTCGTGGCCGCGGTCGTGGCCGCGGCGGCGAAGGACGCGGCCCTGCGCCGGAATCGCCCGTGCCAGCGTCGCCGACTCCAAATGGCGAAGGCGCTCCGCCGCAATAGATCTGTAGATCCCGCAGGAATTATCTCTTTTGGGTGATTCGGACGGCTGCGGATTATACGAGAGCTATGTTTCTTAGTTGGGCGTTGGCTTCTCGATGTGGGTGTACACCTCTCCTGCTGCATGCTTGACGTCACAGATTAGTGTGAAGCGGGAACCAGCTTCTCCAATTCCGCGAAAGAGGGAACGGGCCGCGGAACGTGAATTGACATGTCGACGAGGACTCCATTTCCGCCAATCGCGCTAAACCAGTGCGGCGTTCCTTCGGGCACGAGAATAAAGTCTCCCTTGGAAACAGTCCGCGATAAGCCTCCTTCAACGCCTGTCCCCGAGAGGTTCGCTGGATTTGGTCGAGTTTCGTTGACGAGTTTGCCGCCCGTAACCAGCGTCCCGGTTCCCTCGATAATGTAGAAAATCTCGGCCTCGCGCTCGTGGACGGCCGCTGGACCCACGCTTGCGCGATACTCCATATTCACGCTGTACGGCGCGGCTGCAAGCAAGGGCGCAGCCTTTTTCTGCGCGATGAGCGCCTGGACGTCTGCTGCCGACGTATACGTTTTGATTTCCGGGGCAGCGGTTTGGGCGGCGGGCTGTCGAGCCACAGCCGATAGTGGTGCCGCCGCTCGGGCTGCAGTCGTAGCGTAGTGTTTGGGCCTGTCGCCGATAGTGCTAAGAGCAAGTGCGCCAACCACGGCGATGATTGCCAAAATAGAATTTTTGTCGATGTTCATTGAAGCCTCCCCTCATGGGGCTTTTTCTGAGTGACGTGTTCCAACCGAGAGGTCAATTGGGCGATGGTTGCTCGATGTGGTCGATGACGATTGCTTCTACCGGGCCTTTCGTTGATTCCAATTTCAATCCAAGCTGGTCGTCGAGGCTCGCTTGCGCCGAGGGCCCTGTGTCTGTTGCAGCGATGGGCGCCTGCATCGGGTCCGTCCAGGTGATGGTGAACGTGTAGTTGCCGGAAATCGCGGTCCTATTCACCACTTCCTGATCGAGCACTCTGGAGAGAGCATTAGCAAAGTTATCCATCGTGGTCTTCGTCGCCTTGATGGTCCGCAGCCCATCGCGCCCAAATTCTATGACAATGGAGCCGGGCGAGTTGACGGGGCTGGGATAGGGCTGGTCTGCGAATTGAGCGAGCTTCGAAGCGCTTTTAGTGGCGACGAGCGCCATGATCGGGAGCTCTTTGGTTGCGCGCGTTGCCTTTAGCTTGAATCGATCGGCGAGCAGCGACTGGATCAATAACTGCATTCGGTCGAGCTGTTGATCGCGGGAGAGCTTTCGGATTTCCTCGAACTGGGATTCTTCAATATCAGCCGCGATGTCATACCTCGCTGAGTTCACCCATTGGGGCGCGCCGGAGAGCTGAAAATCTTTAACGCCATAGGCCATTTCAAGGAGCCATTTCGTCGTCGTATTAGTTGCGGAGACATGGGGACTGACGAGAGGAAAAAACGTTGAATTCATCCCTCCCCAATCGGAGTGGTCGGGCTTAATAGAAATGACTTCAAACGAAGGTGAACTTACAGACGCGGCTTGGGCTGAGACTTCCGGTTCTGGAAAACCAGCGAGCGAACACGCTGCCAGTAGAGCAATGCAGAATTCATTTCGTCTCACGAGAGAGAGCATACACGGTTCAGGTTCGGAACGGCAGGTAGGCGAACTGATTTCAGCTTGCGCGGGGAGATATTACAGCACCTGCTGTTTGCAGTAGGTTTCCTTCGTGAACATCAGCAGCACGAGCGCAAGCGCAGCCCACGCCACGATCAGCAGCAAGCCCATTTGGTAGGCGTGCAGTCCGTAGGTATGGACTCCGTTGGCTACGGTGCCAGTCCATTCCTTGTCCAATATCCAGCCAATCGCGGGTTGCAAGATTGCCGCGCCGCCCATATTGCCGATATTCACCGTTGCGTTGGACGCGCCCGAGTACTGCGGGGGAACGGATTCGCGGCAATAGGCGAAACCGAGAATAACCGCGCCGCAGGAGAAGCTTGTGATTGCGGCGATGACGATAAAAGCCGCCAGTGGCAAACCGGTGGCAAAGAACATCACGATCCAGCCGGTAGTGGAGATCAAGCCGCCCGCCAAATAGATCGGCTTGCGGCGGCCGATCCTGTCCGATAGATCGCCGCAGATGGGGCTCGCGACAGCCCAGCAAATGATCATTACGGAGGACACCGCGGCGGCGGTCGTCGGCTTTAAACCGAAACGCGTCGTGAGGAAAGGCACCGCCCACAAGCCCGTGAACGCAATCATTGGCCCGACGAACCCGCCCTGCGCGAAAAAGATCAGCCACGTGTTTCGGTAACCGAAGATTTTCGCGAACCCCTTCCAAAGGTCGCGTGCCTTTGCTTTGCCGGCCTGCTCCGCCGTTGCATACGTCGCATAACCTGCATCCGAAGGATCATCCCTCACGAACGCCCAAGCCAGCCCCGCAAAAAGCAAAACGGCCGCACCGGAAACAACGATCACTCCCCTCCAGCCGAAGTGAACGATCATTAGCCGCAAGGGAACCTGGGCCGTGAGGGCGCCAATATTGCCGAAGAAAAGTCCCAATCCGGCGAGCGCCGAAAATCGGCGTCTCGGGAACCAGTGCGCTCCGATTTTCAGGAGCACGAGCCATTCGACGGCTGTCGCGCCGCCGACAATGGCTCTGCCCAAGCAAGCAAGATTGAAGTTATTGGTCGCGCCGAAAAGGAAGGTTCCGGCAGCTGCCAATAAACCTGCCCAAGTGAGCAGTTTTCTTGGTCCCCACGAGTCCACCAGAACTCCGGTCGGGACCTGCATGATCACATAGAGGTAGAAAAAGATTCCCGAGAGCGTCCCCAGGCCGGCCGCAGTGGTGTGGAACGACTGCATCAGTTCCGTGGTCATTACTGCTGGGGAGACGCGAAGATAGTACCCGGAGAGATAAAAGAGCGCGCCGATGCCCCAGATCAGCCAAGCCAGCCGCAGCGGCGGCGACTTTTTGTCCGTCAGCGCAGCGGAGGAGTTGTTCGTGGTGGACGGGGAAGACATAAGGGCACAGTTCAGCCGCGGAAGGGTACCATCGCCCGCTTGCCGCCCACAACCTTTTAACCGTATCTAACGATGTAACCCGGTGACACGGTTAAGTCAGGCTCCGAAGCCCTTGCGCCGGGGCTGCTTTTGTCATAAACCACACACATGCATAGACGCGAATTCATTCAAATGAGTATGGGTGTGGCTCTGGCCGCACAATCCGCAGGAGCAGCGCAGTTTCCCGGCGCGGAGGTCGAGCCAACACCGGCAAGAGCTCCCGTTGCCAATCCGATGAAGATCGACGCGTACTCGCGCCATCTTCAGTGGCTTCGCACTCCGGACGAGGTAGCCCAAGCCGTCATCGACATGGGCTTTGACGGGCTCGATATTACGGTGCGCCCTTATCCGGGCCACGTCGACCCGACGCGCGTGGCGCAAGACCTGCCGCCGTTCGTGAACACGATTCGCA
>Ga0335085_10017531_pt1 | contig 10316 bp, 5 predicted proteins | sample Lox_Sample_45_FD_206712 | JGI IMG/M metagenome (GOLD analysis project Ga0335085, IMG submission 206712) | Soil microbial communities from Loxahatchee National Wildlife Refuge, Florida, United States - Lox_Sample_4.5 | ecosystem: Environmental > Terrestrial > Soil > Wetlands | place: USA: Florida...
TCTACACGCTTTCCGAAGTGCTCGTGACCAACGACAGCGGGCCGGCCCATTTTGCCGCGCTGACACCGATCGACGTCGTGGCGCTTTTCGGACCCGAGAGCCCGCTGCTCTTTGCGGCGCCCGGCCCGCGCAGCCATCCGTTGTGGGCCGGTCTCGCCTGCAGTCCGTGCGTCAACGCCTACAACAACCGCCGGACCTCTTGCCGCGACAATCAGTGCATGAAGTCGCACACGGTCGACCAGGTCTTCGAGGTCGTCAGCGGCATCTACCGCCGGCGCGCCCGCGGCGAAACGGCCGGGTAAACTCCGTTGCAAATGAGTGGCCACACCAACTGGTACTTGAAGCGATGGCGTTTTTGTGTCTCTTGGTCATGCACCCCTGATCGTTCCGTGAGCGCAGGGTCCGCTTCGCTTTCCGACTCATGAATTCCCCGCCAGCCGATCAATCCCGGTGGTTTGAAGACGAGGTGCGTCCTCATGAATCGGCGCTGCGGTCCTATTTGCGCACGCTTTTTCCCTCGCTGCCCGACATCGACGACCTGGTGCAGGAGTCCTACGCCCGGCTGCTGCGGGCCAAGGAGGCGGGCAAGGTTCGTTACGTCAAAGCCTTTCTTTTTGCCATCGCGCGCAACGCCGCCCTCGATTTTTGCCGGCGGCGCCAGGTTGTTTCCATCGAGGCCATAGGCGATTTGACCGATTTAACCGTCATAGATGATAGGCCCGATGCCGCAGAAATCGTCAATAAACAGCAGGAACTCGAACTCCTCGCGGCCGCGGTCCGGTCCCTTCCGGAGCGCTGCCGGCAGGTGCTCACCCTGCGCTTGCTTTACGGGCTTTCCCACAAGGAAATCGCCGCCAGACTGGCCATCTCCGATCTCACGGTCAAGGCCCAGCTCGCCAAAGGCATGCGGCGCTGCGCCGCCTATTTCAAAGCCCGGGGCCTGGCCAAGGCGCGTCCCGCCGGACCGCAGAATCCGCCATGAAAGTTTTTGACCAAAATTCCCGGAATGACGATGAGTCGATCGAGGCGCTCGCGGCAGCCTGGCTGGCGCAGCGCGACGAAGGGCTCACGCCGGAAAAGGAGGCGGAATTCCGGCGCTGGCGCCGCGCCAATCCGCGGCACGAGGCGGCGGTGGCGCGAATCGAGGCCGCCTGGGCGGCCTTGCAGCAGTTGCAAAATTTCCGGCCGGAAGCCCGGGCTCACCCCGACCCAGATCTGCTCGCGCCGGCCCGGCGGCGGCGTCCGACCCTGGCCCCGATTCTGGCCTGGTCGCTGGCGGCGGCCGCGGCGCTGGCCCTTGCCGTCGGAATCTGGCCCTACCTGCCTTCCCGCGGCGGCGAGCCGACCCAATATTACACCACCACCGCCGACGGTTATCAGCGCGTGACCCTCGCGGACGGCTCGGTGGCCGAGCTGAACGCAAACAGCGAAATCGAGGTGCGCTACACCCCGGCCGAACGCCACGTGAACCTCCGGCGCGGAGAGGCCCATTTCACCGTGGCCAAAAACAAAAACCGCCCCTTTTGGGTTGCCGCAGACACGGTCACGGTGCGGGCGGTCGGCACCGCGTTCGATGTCCGGATGGAGAACCGGCAAGTCGCCGTGCTTGTGACCGAGGGCAAAGTAACGCTGGCGCGAACCAATGATCACGTCCAGCTCGCGCCGGCCGCCGGCTTCAAGCCGGCAAGCTTGGAAGCCGGGCAGCGCGCCATCATCGCCCTCACCGGCTCCGCCACTCCGCTGATTGCAAATGTGACGCCATCAGAAATCCGGGAATCCCTCGCCTGGCAGGGGGAACGGCTCGTCTTTGTCGACCGGCCGCTGGCCGAGGTGGTGAATGAATTCAACCGCCGGAACCAGGTGCAGATCGAATTGGGTGACTCCGCGCTCGGCGCGCTGCCCATCAGCGGCAGTTTCCGTCCGGAAAACGTCGAGGCTTTTGTCCGCCTGCTGGCGCAGGCCGGCGATATCACCATCGAACGGCCGGCCGAGGATCGGATTGTTTTGCGCACCGCGCGTTGAGGTGGAGTTCAGCCGCGCCTAAAAATCGTCCGGGGGGAATACTCCATCCGTACGGTTGGTTCGTCTCCATGTATGACCGGCGGCCTCCGTCAGTCCGCCGCCGGCCCCCCTCACCTCACACTCCCCTCCCGGAACCGCGCGCCGCGCGGCCAAGCATCTCCCCGGACCTCCATGAAAAAAAACACCCTGCATTCAAGCCTCGCCTTCCTGTTGCCGTTGCTCGCCTTCGTCCTGCCGGGCTACGGCCAGTCCAATCCGCCTCCCGGATCCGACGTCAGCTCTTCGGAAGAACCGGTCAAGTTGCCGGAATTCACGGTTTCATCCGAAAGAGCCGATCCCTACCGCACGGAGGATACGGTTTCACTCGCCCGCATTCGCGGCCAGCTTTTTGACACCCCGGTATCGATCAATGTCGTGCCGCGCCAGCTGATGGACGACCTCGGCGTCAACAGCGCCTATGAGGCCGATCGCTACATGGCCGGCGTGAGCAACGGCCGCGGCGCCGGCACCAACGGCGGGATCAACGACCGCACCAATCTGCGCGGCTTCGAGAGCCAGACCCGCACGGTCGATAATTTTTCCAGCACGTTTCTGCCCGGCACCTCAACCTCGATCGACACGTTCGAACCCGCCTTCCAGGAACGGGTCGAAATCGTCCTCGGCCCCGACGCGATTCTCAGTCCGACCGGAACTCCGGGCGGCTCGATCAACATCGTCAGCAAATCGCCCCTCTACACCCAGCAGACTTATGTTCAGGCCCAGGTCGGCAACTACAGCGCGCAAAAGCTGGTGGTGGACAGCACCGGGCCGATCCCGATCGGCGGCAACCGCCACCTGGCTTATCGCGTGATCGGCACCGCCCAGGATACGAAGACCTACATCCCGGGCCGGTTCAGAAAATACGACGGCGCGGTCGAGCTGGCCTACCAGTTTTCCCCCACTTCCCTCATCACACTCAAATATTTCGGCGTCGATTTTTCGGCTTACGGCAACGCCTCCGCGCCGAACGACAACGGCTGGCTGATCTACGATCCCGGCACCATCCGCGGCGTGACTATCGGCAACAAGCCGACCACGCAGGGCGTGACCTACAACGGCACGAACGGCGTCGACACCAAAAGCCTCACCAGCGAACGCACCAACACCCTCCAGCTCGTCTACACCGGCACGCTTTTCGATCTCGTCAGCATGCGCCTGGGCGGCCAGTTCCTCGAGCACAACAACGTCGGCGACAGCGCTTATCCCAACCTCCCCACCTCGGAGACGTTTGACAACGCCACCGGTCAGGTCATCGGCGTGCCCTCCGGCTTCAATCCGAACGCGGTGCCGGAGGTCTGGCGCTACAACAAGAGCCTCGGCCTGAATTATCAGGTGGAAAACGACTACGCGGCCAATTTCCATCCCGGCTCCGTTTCCCTCCAGCCGGTGGTCGGCCTGTCCTGGCAGCACACCGCGGCCCCCCTCGGCCGCACCGGCACGGCCAACCTGCCCGCGGCGAACCTCTTCGCCGGCAACTACAGCGTGCCGCGGCCCGACATCCACCTCTTCACCTTCGGCAACCGCGGCAAGTCCGAGGCGACCCAGAAGCAAATCTACGGCCTGCTCAAAGCCGGATTCTATGACGACCATCTTTTCCTCATGGGCGGCGCGACCCGCACCTGGGTCAACAGCGTGCAGTACAGCTTCAATCCCAACACCCTCGCGCTCACGAACTACGCGCCGCTGAGCGGATTCAAGGACAGCTACCTCAGCAGCGTGCTGGTCAAACCCGTCGACCACGTCGCCCTCTATTACACGTTTTCGACCAATAATTCGCTCACCAGCTTTAATCCCGTCGCCGGCGTCAGCGTTCCGCTCTGGTCGACCGGCCGGGAACACGAGTTCGGCGTCAAGACTGAGTTTTTGGACAAACGCCTTTCGATCACCGCGGATCACTTCCAGATGGCCCAGACCAACGTCACCACCCCGAATCCGCTCGCCAACATCGACCCGGTGCACCAGCCCGGCAGCATTCTGACCAACAACACCAATCAAGGCTTCGAGGTCAACGTGCAGGGCGGCATCACGAAAAACCTGTCGGTCCTCGGCAGCTTCACCAGCATGAAATTCCGCGACGCCTTCCACCGCAAACAGCGCAACGTCCCGGATAACATCGAGAATCTGCTCGCGAACTATCACTTCACCGAAGGCTCGTTGAAAAACTTCAGCGTGTTCGGCGCCGTGGAAAGAATGGGCCGGACGGCGGGCGAAACCCAGACCGGCTTCACCAGCATCGGCGTGCCCAAGCAGGTCGGGTTTTATGTGGCCGCGTGGACGGTCTTCAACGCCGGGGCCGCCTACACCATCGACCGTTACCAGTTCAATCTCAACGTCGACAATGTGCTCAACTCCAAGTTTGCCTGGGAGCCCGCGAGCCGGCTTTCGGTCAGTCCCTATCCCGGCATCACCTTTCGGTTGACCACCACGGTCAAATTCTAGGGTTGCTTGGCTTTTTTGGGGGAGCGTTGAGGCGGTGCGCCAGGGGTAGGCGCACCGCCTTTCCGTTGTCGTTCGGCCTTTACAGGCCGGCGCCCTTTTTGGTCAGCTTGTCTCGCTGCCATCTCCGGCGAAACCTCCTGCCGGCCCTTGCCACTCCGGCGGCATCTCATGCCTTCCCTCACTGCTCGCATCCCATGGCTCGTGAGTCGTGCGGTCGCTTCGTTGCGGGCGCTGGTGCTTGCCGCCTGGCTGGCAACGGCCGCACAGGCGGCGGAATCCGGGCAGAAATCGTTCCACCTTCCTCATGGCGATGCCGAAACGACCCTGAAACAGTTCGTCGAGCAGTCCGGCGAACAGGTCATCTACTTCGTCGACAAAGTGCGCGGCGTGCAGACGCGCCCTGTGCAGGGAAAATTTAACCCTTTCACCGCTCTGGAGTTCATGCTGCAGGACACGCCGCTCCGCGCCGTGCAGGATGAAAAAACCGGCGCGCTGTCGGTCGTGGCGCGCGCCCCTCAAAAAAGCCGTCCCGCCGCCACCGCGCCCGCCCCCCCGCCCCCGGGCGGCAGCAGTGGGGATGCGGTCGTCCATCTGCCGCAGTTCAGCGTCGCCGGCACCAAGGCCGATCCGTACCATCCGGCGGAGGCGACCTCCGCCGCGCGCATCCGCGGCCCGCTTTTGGACACGCCCCTCTCCATCAACGTCGCCACGCGCGAACTGCTGGACGACGTCGGCGCGAACAGCCTGTACGAGGCCATGCGCTATTTTCCCGGCGTCAGCAACGGCCGCGGCAGCGGGCCGGGCGGAATCATGGACCGGCAGAATTTCCGCGGGTTTGAGAGCTTCACAAAAACCATCGACAACTTTTCCAGCCAGCTCATTCCGACCAACAACGGCATCGTCGCGGTCTTCGAGCCGCAATTCATCGAGCGGGCCGAGGTGGTGCTGGGGCCGGATACGATCCTCTCACCCACCGGCAGCCCGGGCGGTTCGATGAACATCATCACCAAATCGCCCCAGTTCGAACCGGCCCGCCACCTCATCTTTGCGCTCGGCAATTACAACGCCGGAAAGGTCACGGTCGATTCCACCGGCCCGATCGATGCTCAAGGCCGCTGGGCCTACCGGGTGATCGGCGACGGCCAGAATGGCCGGACCTATGTCCCGGGCAGCATCCGCCAGTGGGATGTCAGCGTGCAGGCGACGCGGAAATTCTCCGACACCACGAGTCTCACGCTCAAATATTTCGGCATTCAATGGGAGCTGACCGGCGCGATGGCCAACGCCAATGACAACGGCTGGGAAGTCACCACTCCCGACAGCATCCGCGGCGCGACCATTGCCGGCACGCCGCCGGCCGCCGCCGGTTTCACTTACGACGGTTGGAACGGCAACACGACGTGGAGCCACACCTTCGACCGCGTCAACATCCTCTCCGGCCAGCTCACCACCGCCCTCGCCGACCGGATCAGCACGCGGCTGGCGGCGGAAGTGTTCTTCGACAACAATGTCGGCGACAGCGGCTATCCAAGCGTAAGTCCGGCGGAAACCTTCGACCCAGCCACCGGCCAGGTCATCGCCATCACCCCGCTCAACCCCGCGGCGCTGCCGGAAGTGGCACGCAAAAATCACGCGACCACGGGGGAGGCGCAGCTGCAGAACGACTACGCGGCCAATTTCCATCCCGGCGGAGTTTCCCTCCAGCCGGTGATCGGCTGGGATTACCAGCAGGCCTCCAACTGGAACAAAACCCTGCAGAGCACCCTGCCCCTCGCCAACCCTTTTGCCGGCGTCTACGATCCGCCGAAGCCTCCGCTCTCCGCCTACATGCTCGGCAACAAAGCCCATTCGAGCGCCTGGCAGTACCAGTTCTACGGTCTGACCAGGGCGTGGTTTTGGGACGACCGCGTCCTGCTCACCGGCGGAGTTTCACGCACCTGGGTCAGCAGCAACACTTCGATGTACGATCCGACCAATCCTTCGGCGCCGCCCGCCCTGCTGGACCTGCATGGCTACAAGGACACTTTTCTCGGCGGCGTGCTGGTCAAGCCGGCGGCCAATGTCTCCCTTTATTACACCTACTCCACCAACGCCGCGCTCACCAGCTTCAACCAACAGCCGCTCTGGCAGCAGGGACGGCAGCACGAGTTCGGCGTGAAAAGCGAATTTTTCCAGCAGCGGCTGGCCTTCACCGCCGCCCATTTCCAGATCGCCCAGACCAATCTCGCGACGCCGAACCCCGCCTTCAACGTCGATCCGGTGCACAACCAGCCCAGCACGCTTTCCGACCAGACCAACCACGGATTCGAACTGAACCTCGTCGGCGGCCTGACCGAAAACATCTCCGCCATCGCCAGCTTCACCGGGATGAAATTTCGGGATCCGTTCGGCCGCCGCGCCCGCAATGTCCCCGATCGACTGGCCAACCTGCTTCTCAATTATCATTTCACCAGCGGCCGGCTGAAAAATTTCAGCTTTTTTGCCGGCGCGGAATATGTCGGGAAGACCGCCGGCGAAAACGCCCAGGCCGATCCGACGACCAAGGTCACGCTCACCACCCTGGGCGTGCCCACCCAGCCCGGTTTCTATGTTGCCGCCTGGACCGTATACAACGCCGGCGCCACCTACCGCTGGAAGAACTGCCGCTTCAACCTCAACGTGGACAATCTCCTGAATGCAAAATTCGCCTGGCAGCCGGCCAGCCGCCTCTCCGTCAGCCCCTATCCCGGCCTCACCGTGCGGCTGACCACGGACGTCAGGTTTTAGCGTTTCCCTTCTGCCCGCCGGCCGTCTTCCGGCGCGCCGCCCTCATCCTCGGCGGTTTCGCCGGCGGAGCGGAAAAAAGGTCCGCACACCTCGGCCAGCCGCGGCAGGGTGAACGGCTTGGCGATGACGGGCACATTCCATTTCGCAATTTCCGCCTCGAGATGCTGTTCGCCGGGATGGCCGGTGATGAAAACAAAACGGCGGGCGGCGTGGGGCTGGATTTCACGCAGGCGGAGATAGAAATCGGTGCCGCTCATCCCGGGCATGCGGATGTCGGAAAGCACCAGCGCGTATTGCTCTCGTTCCATCGCAGCCAGGGCCTCGGCGCCGTTGGCCACCAGATCCACCACGCAGCCGAATTGTGTGCGCAGCAATTCCTGCAGGAGCCGGCGCACCACTTCCTCATCCTCGACCACCAGCACCCGCGTGCCGCTCGGCGCGGCGATGGTCGTCCAGGTGCTGCTGCCCCGGAGTGGAGGCGGCACCGCCGGGCCCGTCCGTTCGAGCGGAAGCGACACGGTGAAGCGGGCGCCGTGACCCGGCTGGCTTTCGGCCGTGATTTCACCGCCGTGCTGCCGGACGATGCTGAAGCAGATGCTCAAGCCGAGGCCCGAGCCGCGATCCGAGCCCTTGGTTGTGAAAAAAGGATCGAACACCCGGCCGAGATGTTCCGGCGCGATGCCGCACCCGTTGTCCGTCACGATCAGCAAGCCCATGCGGCCGATCGACCGCGCCTCGATCGAGAGCACCGGTTCGGGCCGGCCCTCCATGGCCTGCAGCGCGTTGAGCACCAGATTGATTCCGACCTGCTTCAGCTGGCTGGCGTCCGCCATGACCCACACCGGAGCCGACGGCAGCACGGTGCGGACCTCGCACGGGGCCTCCCGCAGCTGAAAGCGCAGCATCACGAGCGTGTCTTCGACGATGGCGCGCAGATCCACCGCCTGGACGGATGGCGCGCTGGGCTTGGAAAGCTGGAGGAGCTGCCGGATGATGTCCGCCGCCTCCATCACGCTTTTCATAATGACCTCGGTGTAACCGCGCGCAGCGCCCGCAGCCTCGAGGTTGAGCAATTCGGCGAATCCCTGCACCGGCGTGAGCTTGTTGTTCAACTCATGGGCGATGCCGCCGACCAGCGTCTCGAGCAGCTTTTGTTTTTCCTGGCGCAATAGGTTTTGCTCCAGCGCGCGCTGGTCGGTGATGTCGTCCAGGCAGGCGCAAATCTGGCCGGTCTCGCGGATCCAGCCGGTCGAGCAGCGGAAAAGCCGCGCCCCGCGCCCGGGCACCTGGAAGACAAACTCGCCCGTCGTCGGCGCGTCGCCGCCCTGCGCCTGCGCCTCGAGCAGGGTCAGAAAGGCCGCGCACTCCTTCGCCTCCATCCTCGCGGGGAGCGAGAGATTCTTCGCCGGCGCCTCGCCGAAGCCGAGCAGTTCCGCCAGCCGGCGGTTGTGTTCATGCACTTCGCCCCGCGGATCGAGCAGCGCCACGCCCAGGGTGTGCCCTTCGAACAGCCCGAGATAGAGTCCCTGTGACTGGCGGAAGGCATGATAGGCGCGGAAAAGCTCAAGGTTCTGCTGCCGCAGCGTGGTCTGCTGCCGGCGCAATTCGTCGAGTTGCTCCGCCACCAGACGCGATTGCAACTGCGCCACCGCCTCGACCGGAATCAGGCCGAGCAAGCGGTGCTCGGCGTCGACCAGCACGATTTCCTCGTGGAATTCATCGCCGCGCCGCGCCATCGCCCGGTCCAGCAGCTCGCGCACCGGGATGTCCTGCGCGACGATCAGCGGATTCGCCACCAGCACGGTCTCGACCGGGCTCTGGCTGTACAGCGCGAAGCCAAAGCGCGATCCCATCACAAAGCCGATCTGGCCGCGCGAGCAAAGGCCGATCACCCGTCCGCCCCGCCGCACCGCCATGAACTCGACGCCACGGTCGCGAAACGCCCGGTGCGCGCTTTCCAGCGGCGTGCCGGCCTCCACCGCTTCGCTGTGATGGATGAGCGATTCGAGCGAGGTGGCTTCCGCACTCAGCGCCGCCAGTCCCGCCCCGGGAAATTCCTGCGGCCGCGCCTCTCCCACGGAGTCAGGCGCTTCGATCACGGATGGAACATCCTCGGGCGGATCCGGAAGAGTGAGTTCTGGCATGACCTGAAGACTGGAAAACAGCCTGCCCCAGTATCGTCTTTTCGCGAACGCGCTGCGTTACAGTTGCGTGAAATCAGAGTTAACTGCTCGTCCATCAATTGCAAATGAAAGGCAGAAGGATAACGTTTTCAACCCCTGCGGCGCAACCCTTCCCCACCCGCGGCGGCAGGGCTCCGCCAAAAAAACAGCCTCTCAGGCCACGGCGCCGACCGCCGGCGCCGCCTCGGCCAGGGTGTTGAGCACTCTGACCAGCTCCGCGCTGCGGATCGGTTTGGCCAGGCATCCGTCCATGCCCGCCGCCAGGCAGTGCTCCTGATCTTCCTTCATCGCGAAGGCGGTCAGGCCGATGATCGGCAGGTGCGCGGGCTTGCCGAACTCCTCCCGGCGAATGGTCGCGGTCGCTTCGAGACCGTCCATCTCGGGCATTTGCACGTCCATCAACACGACGTCGAAGGAGCCGGTGTGATTCAACTCCACCGCCCGCCGGCCGTTTTCCGCCAGCGTTATGTCGTGCCCCATCTGCTGGAGCATCTTGATTGCCACCTTCTGGTTCACGAGATTGTCTTCGGCGAGCAGGATGCGCAGCTTGCGCGAGGGCTTCGGCGCCGTGTCCGCCGGGAGTAAGGCCGCGCGCCGCGGCGCCGCGTCCGGCTTGGACGCAGCCACGAGCACCGTCTTGATCGCCTCGATCAGATCGGCCTGCCGCACCGGCTTGATCAAATGGGCCTTGATGCCGCACGCGCCGCAACGCGCCATCGTCGAGCTGCGATCGTTGGAAGTCAGCATCATGATCAGGCTGTCGGAAAATTCCGCCTGCACCCGCTGGGCCAGATCGAATCCATCCATTTCCGGCATCTGGCAGTCGGTCACCACCAGCGTGAACGGATGTCCGGCGGCCTTCGCCTC
>Ga0335085_10017532_pt1 | contig 10316 bp, 8 predicted proteins | sample Lox_Sample_45_FD_206712 | JGI IMG/M metagenome (GOLD analysis project Ga0335085, IMG submission 206712) | Soil microbial communities from Loxahatchee National Wildlife Refuge, Florida, United States - Lox_Sample_4.5 | ecosystem: Environmental > Terrestrial > Soil > Wetlands | place: USA: Florida...
TGATTGAACTTTGCAGCCCGCCGGTAACCTTCTATTGACCGGAACGAGGTTACAAATGAGTGAGGCTTTTAATAATTGGGACAGGCCCATGCAGGACTTGGCTATGGCTACGAAGGACGCCCAGCCGGTCGCCACCAAAGCCGGTGCCGAACGCCGGCGTTTTCGCCGCGTGCAGGTGGACCTTCCAGGCCGCCTGTTCATCCCTGCCGACAATCATGAGGCGCGCTGTACGGTCCTGGACCTGTCACCGGGCGGTGCCGCCATCGCCTGCGAGACCGTGCCGGAAAGCGGCACCAACGTCATTCTCTACATCGACAATTTCGGCCGCTTCGAAGGTACCGTGGCGCGGCGCGACGGCGCCGGCTTCGGCGTCGCCTTTGTCTGCACCCCTTCCAAGCGTGAACGCATCGCCGAGCAGCTGATCCTGTTCCTCAACAAGACGCTGGTGGACGATTCGGTGCTACGCCGCCATGAGCGCACCAACCAGAAGGGTTTCGCGAAATTCACCCGCGCCGACGGCCAGATCGTCCAGTGCGAAGTGATGGACATTTCGGTGGGCGGCGTTTCGCTCAAGACCGGCGTGAAGCCGCCGATCGGCGAGTTCGTGCTGATCGCGCAGATCGCAGGCCGCATCGCCCGCCATCATACCGATGGCATCGGCATCGAGTTTGTCGGCCAGGAAAAGACCAGCGAACCTGCCGCTCCCCGGGTCAACCTGGTCCCATCCTTCTGAATTCCCGCATCAGGCGGCGGCCCGTGCCAGCCGGCGCCGGCGGCCGGCGGACTTCATCACCCCAAACTGAACGAACATCAGCACCGCCTTGCTGGCAATGCCCCAGGCGGAAATCGCCATGCCCCAAGCCTTGAGGTCTAGGCTGAGCGCCAGCGCCAGATTCAGCGCGGCGGAAAACAACATCAGCCAAGCCCAGACATAGCCGAAGGCGATGCCGAGATCGGGAAGATATTCCAGGGCACGCGGCGGCAGGTAGCGGTTCATCCAGCCGCACTTGAGCATGGCAAGTCCGACCATCAGATAAAGCAGGCTGGGCTGCAACATCACATAGAGCGGATTGCCAGTGTGAAGCGCTCCAATTCCGCCGGCCACGACCACCGCCAAGCTCATCCATTGCACCGCATCGACCTGCTTTTTGTGCCAAAGCTCCCAGCCGATCTGCGCAAAGGCCAGCGCAAGACCCGCGGCCACCGCCAATGCCATATTTTGACTGGCGCGGTAGACAACCAAGAAAAGCAGCGTCGCCGACAGGTCGAACAGCAAGAATTTGAGGGCGTGAAGCAGATCCTTCATGGCAGCACGGCGCGATAAATGGCCGGATCGGCAATTTGGAGTTCGCGGCGCACGTCTTCGAGCGGCCTGGGCAGGAGCGCCTCATAATCCTGGTCGTGCAACCAGCGTGCCTTGCGGCCATTGCGCCAAGCCTCGAATACTGCGCGCCGGAAGAGCGCGGGCATGCGTGAAAGGCTCATCAGCACGATCAGCGCCTGGCCCAGATTGCGGGAATGGGCATACATGAAGGCCAGCAGGCAGACTTCTCCCAATGGATCGCGGCCATAGCCGGTCAGTACATGGGTAAGATCATGGGCATCGCGCGCGCGGGCACGAAACAATTCCATCTCCAGCGGCACCGGATCGTTCTCCCAGCTTTGCGAAGCCTGGACCAGGACTTTAGCGCTGAGCTGTTCCTCTTCCATGAAGCCGAAATAGCGGCGCCCGAAGCTGTCCTCGGGCAGCGCCTCGAGGCTTGCGCGGTCCGACAGCGTGTCCAGCAGGCGGAGCTTCTCGCCAATCACCTTTTGACCTGTTGGGCTGGCCGCAAAACGGCGAAAGGCGCGGATACCCGACTTGCCGCGCAAGGCGCGGAAGATGTCGAAGACCTGGGCGGTGTCGCCGGGATTGGCCAGAAGCCGGCGCACACCGCGGATGGCGGCGAGCGGGCGCAGCCTTGTGTCTATCGACACATCCGCGGGCATGGTTCTATTCCCTTGCAACCACAAACCAGTCGTAAGTTATATTAACAATATTGTCAATAAATACCTAGGTCTTTGTCCTTGAAGGGAAAACGCGTCCGCCGCCGCCCCGAAGATGCCCGCGCCCTGATTCTGGACGCGGCCGAAGCGCGCATGACGGTGGATGGGCCTGCGGGCCTCAGGCTCAAGGATGTGGCGCGTGCCGCTGGCGTGTCGCATCCCACCGTCCTGCATTATTTCGGCAGCCGCGAAGGACTGGTGCGCGCGCTCAACCAGCGCAGCCTCGAAGCCTTGCGCATCAGCGTTATGGCGCAGATCGAGGCGGCCCGGCCCGGCGGCGACAGCATCAGCCGCGCTTTTGCCGCTTATCGCGACGGGATGGCGCAGCGCATCCTGTGGCTGATCCAGTCGGCAGCGCCCCAAACCCCGGGCGGCCTCAAATTCTTTGATGAGATCGTGGAGGCGCTGCATGCGCTGCGGCTCAAATTCGCCGCGCCTGGAACCGTGCCCGACATAGAGGATACGCGCTCGGTAATTCATCTCACCACCATCGCCGCCTTTGGCGATGCCATGATCGGGGCGCGGCTCAGGCAGGCATCGGGCGAAAGGGAACGCGCGGCCCGCGAGCGCTTCGAGGCATGGTTCAGCGAATTGATCGATCTTTATCTCATCAAGAAGGCCGGTTTCGGCTAGCGAAATTCCGGGCCCACTGCCCACACCACCAAAGACTTGCGCACACCCGAAAGGATCGGCGTCACCTGGTGCAGCACATTGGCGGGGAAGGCGACCAGAGTGCCACGCGCCTTCGGCGCGACGTCGATCTTGTTGCCGGCCCGCACCTGAAGCTCACAGCCCTCATAGTCGGCGGGATCGCTGAGTTGAAGACTCAAAGTCAGCTTGCGCGGCTCGCGCGCGGGATCGGCGGGGTCGCGCCCATAATCCTTGTGCCAGTCGAAATGTCCGCCTTCCGGTCCGCCATATAGGGCATATTGGAAGCTGGCGAGCCCGGAAAGGTCAAAGCGGAAGTAGCGGGCATTGAGCGCCAGAACCGCTTCTTCGATGCGCCGGTAAAGCATGTCGGTTTCGGCATTGCGCTCAACCCAGGCGACAAGGGTGCGGCGAATATTCTCATAGCCCTGGGCACCGACGGAGAGCTCGGCCTTCTCCAAGGCCAAACTGTCGCCAAGCTGTGCGATCGCGTCGAGTTCCGTAGCAGTGAAGAGGCCCTGCCACGCGACCAGCGCGCCGGAAAGGACCGGCGATGTCCCCGATGCCGCCCCCAGGTCTCTTTTTTTCTGTCGGATATCGCCCACTTTGCGACATCCTATGACAGATCGGCTGCTCTGGGAACGGGAAGTTGGCAGCGGTCAGTTGAGGCTCTGGATCTGGCTGGAGGCCAGCATCAACTTGGCGACGCTGATTTCGCCGCTAGCCTCCAGGGTTCCGAGAAAATTGCGAGTCCGTTCCAATGCGTCGCCCTGGGCGGTGGCCCATTGCTCCACACTGGCGCCATTGCTCAGAAGCTTCCTGGCTATGCCCCGCTGTGATTGGGAAAGATCATCCAGCAACTGCCTGAGCGCCAGCCGGTCCCAATGTTCCGGCGGCTGGTAGCGGTTTGCCAGATTGCGCAAACGATCCAGTCCCAGCTTTTCGCCAAGCGCGAAATAAAGCGGCGCGACCTTGGCCGTGTCCTTGGCGGTCTCATGGGCCAGAAGCGCCACATCCAGAGCCGTTGCCAACGGGGATAGCAGGGCCATGTCGCGGGCAAGGTCCTGCGGGACCCCGGCATTCACCAGTTCCGCAATTCGCCCCTTGTCCTGCGGCCTCAGGTTCAAGCCTTGCCGGAGCGCCTCCACACCGGCGCGATACTGCGCCACCGTTGCGGCAATGGGCGCATCCAGCGCCACATGCGCCAAGAACCAGCGCGCCGCGCGGCGGAACTGATCGGCAATATCGCTGTAAAGCCGCGTCTGGAGCTCCGCGTCCACTTTGAGGTCCAGCGCATCGATGCGGCTTTTTAGCGCCGACAGGCCGAAGGCGCCATCGCTGAGCACAAAGCCGCGCGCGGCTAGCGCCCCATCAAGACCGGATACCTCGCGGGTGCGCAGGACGAATGCCGGTCCTGCCAGATTGACAATGGCGTTGATCAGCACGGTGGAGATGATCTCGCGTTTCAGCCGATGGCGTTCCGGTTCTTCCGGAAAGCCCGCTACCGCGGCAGGCGGAAAATAGCCCGCCAGCAGGGAGGCGAAGGTGGGATCGTCCGGCAGCGGGCTTGCCAGGACTTCCGCATCGAGGTCGAGCTTGGCATAGGCCAGAAGTACGCAAAGTTCGGGCCGGGTGAGCCCCTTGCCCTCCTTGGCCAGTGCCTTGAGCTGGTTGTCGCTGGGCAGGAATTCCACCGCCCGATCCAGCCGGCCGCGCGCTTCCAGGTCGCGGATCATGCGGCCATGCGCGTCCAGATCGCGAAGCCCGCACATTTGCGCCACCGACAGGGCCAGGGTCTGGTTGTAATTGTCCGCCAGCACGTGGGAAGCGACATCATCGGTCATCGAGGCGAGCAGTGCGTTGCGTTTGTCCTGGCTGAGTTCGCCGCGCCGAACGGGCCCGCCCAAGAGGATCTTGAGATTGACCTCGTGATCGGAGGTGTCGACGCCGGCGGAATTGTCCACCGCATCGGTATCGATGCGCCCGCCGGCGCGGGCATATTCAATCCGTCCCAACTGGGTGACCCCCAGATTGGCACCTTCACCTACAACTTTGGCACGCACCTCGGCGCCATTGATGCGAACGGCGTCGTTGGCGCGGTCGCCGACCTCTAGATTGGATTGCGACCCCGCCTTGATATAGGTGCCGATGCCACCGAACCACAGAAGATCGGCGGGCGCCTTCAAGAGCGCATTGATCAGGGCCGGCGGCGAGAGGCTGTCGGCGCCACTCCCGATAAGGGCCTTCACCTCTGGGGAGAGCGGAATCTCCTTCAGGGTGCGGGCGAAGACGCCGCCGCCCTTGCCGATCAGCGTCTTGTTGTAATCGTCCCAGCTGGAGCGGGGCAGGTTGAACAGCCGCTCGCGCTCGGCAAAGCCGGATGCCGCATCGGCATTGGGATCCAGGAAGATATGGCGGTGGTCGAAGGCTGCCAGCAGACGGATATGTTTGGACAGCAACATGCCGTTGCCGAACACATCGCCGGACATGTCGCCCACGCCCACGACGGTGAAATCGGATGTCTGGATGTCGGTGCCCAGCTCGCGGAAATGGCGCTTCACCGCTTCCCAGGCGCCGCGGGCGGTGATGCCCATCTTCTTGTGGTCGTAGCCGACGCTGCCGCCGGAGGCGAAGGCATCCCCCAGCCAGAAGCCGCGCTCCAGGGCGATGGAATTGGCGATGTCGGAGAAGGTGGCGGTGCCCTTGTCGGCCGCCACTACCAGATAGGGATCATCGCCGTCGGGCCGAAGCACATCAGGCGGCGGCACGATTGCGCCCTGGCCGTCAAGGTTGTCGGTGACATCGAGCAGCGCGTGGACGAAGGTCTTGTAGGCGGCGATGCCGGTTTGCATGAACTGTTCGCGGGTAGGATTGGCCGGCATCAGCTTCGGGAAGAAGCCGCCTTTGGCACCCACGGGGACGATCACCGCGTTCTTGACCTGTTGGGCCTTGACCAGGCCCAAAATCTCGGTGCGGAAATCCTCGCGCCGGTCGGACCAGCGCAGGCCGCCGCGGGCGATGCGCCCGAAGCGCAGATGCACGCCCTCGACCGAGGGCGCGTAGACGAAAATCTCCCTCCAGGGGCGTGGCGCCGGCAGTTCGTCCAGGCGGGCGGAATCGAATTTCATCGCCATGGCGGGCCGGGTGGCCCCGTCGGAGCCCTTCTGGAAGAAATTGGTGCGCAAGGTGGCATCTATCACATTCTTGAAGCGGCGGATGATGCGGTCGTCATCCAGCGACGGCACTTCCTTGAGCGCCGCTTCGATGCGCCTGTTGACCTCAAGGATCGTCGCGGCGCGTTCGCCGGAAACATGGGGATCGTTCCTGGCATAGAACAGCGCCACCAGCAGTCCCGCCACATCGGGATTGCGCACCAGCGCCTGTTGCATATAGCTGCCGCTGAAGGTGATCGCCGCCTGGCGCAGGAATTTTGCCGCCGCCCGCAGGATGGTGACATCGCGCCAGGAAAGGCCGGCGCCCATCACCAGCCGGTTGAAACCGTCGCTTTCCGCCTCACCCCGCAGCACTGCATGGAAGGCGTCCTCCAGGGGCTTGCGGATATCGTCCAGCCGGACCGGTAGCCCGTCGGCGCGCTCCATTGTGAAATCCAGGATGGCGCCGTCCTGCCGCCAGCCCCCGTCGCTGTTGAAAGACAAAGGATAGGAATCTTCCGCAATCACCTTCAGACCGAGATTTTCAAATACCGGCAGGGAGGCCGACAGCGGCAGGATTTCGCCCAGCACATAGAGCTTCAGCTTCAGCGTCGGCGCGGCGTCGCCTTCCTTGCGCCAGACATGGGCCCGCAATTTCAGGCCGTCGGCGGAGGCGGCGAGGTCTTCCAGCACGCCCAGATCGCGGGCACCCTCATGAGCGGGGAAATTGTCGCGATAGCCGGGCGAGAAATGGGGAGCCAGCGCGGCCAGCCGGGCAAAGCCTTCGCTGCGGCCGAGGTTGGCGCACATCGCATCCACCAGCGCGTCATCCCAGGTCGTGATCAGATGGCCGATCCGCCGCTCCAGCTCGCGCACATCGATCCGCGGCAGCGGGCCTTCATTGCGGCCAATGATGTAATGCAGTCGGACCAGCGCGCTGTCGTCGGGGGCTGCATCAGATGCGGACATGCGGCCGTTGAACGCCTTGGCCAGCAGGGCGTGGATATCGATGCGCAGCCTGGCATTGATATGATCGCGGGGCGCCAGCAGCAGGGCCGAGACAAAGCGGTCGAAGCGGTCGAAGCGCAGGAACAGCTTCAGCCGAGGCAGGCCCCCCATATGGAGAATGCCGGTGGAGATTTCATACAATTCATCGGCCGAAACCTGGAACAGCTCGTCGCGGGGGAAGGTATCCAGGATGTGGCTCAGGGCCTTGCCATCATGGCTGGTGGGGGAGAGACCGGCATGGGTCATCACCGCCTCGATCTTGCGGCGCAGGAGCGGAATGGTGCGCGGCTGCGCGCTATAGGCGTTGGATGTGAACAGCCCGACAAAGCGGCGCTCGCCGACAAAGGTGCCGTTGGAATCGAAGGTCTTGACGCCGATATAGTCCATATGGGCCCGGCGGTGCACCAGGCTGCGAGCCGCGCTCTTGGTGACGATCAGGGGATCCGGCGTATCCAGGAAGGCGCGCACATCGGCGGTCAGTCCGCCACGCTCGCCGCGGCCGCCATGGATGACGCGCGTGCCTTCGTCGGACAGGGCCCCCAATCCGCTGCCCTTTACCGGCTCCAGCATGCCGTGGGCGCCATCCTTGCCCAGCACATAGTCACGCGCGCCCAGGAATGTGAAATGATTGTCGGCCAGCCAGTCGAGGAAAGCGAGGTCCTCGGCAATGTCCATCCTGGGCGGATGCCGCTCTAGGTCTTCGCGCGCGGCCTTCACCCGCGTCAGCATGGCTTTCCAGTCGCGCACGGCGAGAGCGCCTTGGGCAAAGGCCTCGCGCAGCGACTCCAGCAATTTGTGCCGCGCATCCTCGCCAAGGAGATCGCAGACCAGGGCGATAACGCTGGTGCGCACGCCCTCGATGTCAACGATGGGATGGAAGGCCGCACGGATGCGTGCGCCGCCCGCCATGGCCGCTGCCAGTGCGGAGTCGAACAGGAAGGGACGATCGTCATTGATCCCGACCAGCACCGTCTCATGGCCGAGTTCCAGCGCCACCACATGGATCTCGCCGCTGGCCCGCTTGCGGGCCTCTGAAAAGAGCGCCATAGCGAGCTGGGTCAGTTGGTCAGCCCGCGCGCGCAGCAGGTCATCAGGCACCGCGCTGGCATAGAGCGCGTCGAAAAAGGCGGCCAGCTTGTCATCCTTGGGCAACAGTGCCCGGGCTTCCCGAATGCGGTTCTGCGCCTCGCGGGCGGCTTCGGTTTCGGCAGAGCGGATCGCGGTCATCACGGTCATGGCAATGTCCTCGCATGGAAGAGGCCCGGTCGTGCGGGCTCAAGGGCATCAAATCAATATAACGGCAAGGCGACAGGCCGAGGCGATTAGGTCACCGCAATACCGGCCGTTGCAAGAGTTGGCCGACGATGGCGCGGCGCAGCATCATGGTCATTTCGTCCCAGCCAGGCTGGATTTACATGGTTAACAATGTCTTAACACGAACCGGTGTATGATTGCCCGCATTTGGATGATTGGGCATGCCGCAGATCACCATCTTCGACCTGGAATACACCGCCTGGGAATGCTCCATGGCACGCGCGTGGCTGGCGCCGGGCGAATTCCGCGAAGTTGTGCAGATCGGGGCGCTCAAGCTCGATGCCGACAGCTTTGCAGCCAAGGCAGAGTTCGAGGTGCTGATACGGCCGCGCTTCAATCCGCGCCTGTCGCCCTATTTCGAAAATCTCACCGGTATCTCGAACCAGCAGGTCATCGATCAAGGCGTGGATTTTCGTACGGCCTATGAGCGCTTCCTGACTTTTGTGGGGGAGGGACCTGTCGCCGCTTTCGGCCGGGATGAAATAGTGCTGGAAGAAAATCTGCGGCTCTACGGCATAAGAAACGCCCGGCCGCTGCCCCTGTTCTATGACTTGCGCGGCTGGTTTGCGGATCAGGGCGTGGACCCGCGCGGCCGGCATTCCTGCGAGATCGGGCCGGCTTTGGGCGTGCCTTTTTCCGGGCGCATCCACAATGCGCTCGACGATGTCAAAAGCCTTGCCGCCGGCATGGAAGTCATTGCCACGCGTGGTCTCAAGCCGGCGGCGTGATGCGCAACGGAGCCGACAGGCTGATCGAATTGCTGGATCTCAAGCCCCATCCCGAAGGCGGCCATTTCCGCGAGACTTTCAGGGACTGCGGCCTTGCGCCGGCGGGCCAAGACACGGACCAAGGCCGGGGCCATTCGACCGCCATCTACTACCTGCTCAGGGCGGGAGAGATGTCGCGCTGGCACCGCGTGGATGCTGCCGAAGTCTGGCATTTCTACCAGGGCGCGCCGCTGGAACTCTCGATCGGCAGGCAGACCTACATTCTGGGTCCCGATATAGACCAGGCGCAGGTACCCCAGATCGTGGTGCCGGCGGGCGCGTGGCAGGCCGCCAGGAGCCTTGGCGACTACACGCTGGTTGGCTGCACCGTTGCGCCGGGCTTTTCCTTCGAGCATTTCGAATTGGCGCCGGAAGGATTTCGGCCGTAAGGCCCAAGGACGAAGTTTTCACGCAAAATCCCCACCGATCTATTGCGTCGCACACCGCAATAGTGTGGCGCATTGCCGATTGACGACGCGCAGGCTACCCGCGCATGTTCCTGGCCCATAACAGCTGTCAGGGACGGATCCATCATGAAAATACGGTATTTCGCGCTCGCCACGCTTGCGCTTGGGCTGATGACCAGCGCTGCCTTCAGCCAAGCCGACCGGCTGGCGATCCAGTCGGAACCCGCCCACGACGGCACCCCGGCCTGGCACCTGGGTCCATCTTTCCCCGACCCCACCGGCTTCACCCTGGTGGATGGCGATGGCACAGTCCATGTGATCCCGCGCGAAGAGCGCCGCGCCATGATGGGCGGGGCGCCCCGCGTGCCCGGTGGCGAGTCCGGTCCGCCTTGCAGCCATTCCATCGTCTGCGGCAGGAAGGGCGGCTTCGCCCGCAGCGCACTGGCTCGCGTCGAGTGGGAGCAGGCCATGGGCTACAAATTCTCCTATCCCTATGTGGTGCCGAAGGGCATTGGCGGCGTGCCTTCGGTGGCGCTGGATTCCAAAGGCTATCTGTGGGTGTTCAAGCGCTCGCCGGCCGGCGTGGTGCAGCTGATGAAATTCGGCCCCGACCACAAACTTGTCCTGCAAGTGCCCGAAAGCGTGATCGGCCACCAGGACAAGCCACATGGCATGGCGGTAGACAAGAACGACAATGTCTGGATCGTGGATAATGGCCTAGCCACGGTGATGAAGCTCTCGCCCGAGGGCAAGCTCCTGATGACTATCGGGACAAGGGGGCACCGCGGCGATTGGGACGAAGCCAAGGGCCAACGGCTGCTGTGGCAGCCCGTGATGGTGGCCTTCGCGCCCAATGGCGATCTCTATATCGCGGAAGGCCACGCCAATGAGAGCCCCAATGACGTGGACAATGACGATCCCACCAACAATATCGGGGCGGCGCGCATTATTCATCTCACCGCCGACGGCAAGTT
>Ga0335085_10017533_pt1 | contig 10316 bp, 9 predicted proteins | sample Lox_Sample_45_FD_206712 | JGI IMG/M metagenome (GOLD analysis project Ga0335085, IMG submission 206712) | Soil microbial communities from Loxahatchee National Wildlife Refuge, Florida, United States - Lox_Sample_4.5 | ecosystem: Environmental > Terrestrial > Soil > Wetlands | place: USA: Florida...
TGTCGGTGAAGCCCTGGCCAAGGCGGTTCTCGGAGAGCTGGAAGATGCCCTGCTCAGCGCGGTTGATGACCTCTTCGGCTTCGTCGGAGTGATCGATGGCTTCGGCGATGGCGAGTTGCGCGATGTTGATGAGTCCGCGGAGCAGCGACTTGTTGCGCACGATGCGGACGTAGTGCTCGATGCTGGGGCGCTCGGGCAGTCCGTCGATGAGCGAGGAGAGATAGGCGACGCCGCCGACGGCTTCGACTTCTTTGCGGCGGTCGAGTTCCTCGGCGAGGGTGATCATGTCGACAGGGCGGCCGGTATCCTGCAGATCGCGCATGCGCGAAAAGATGCGGCGGTGCGCGTCGAGCGAGAAGTCATCGGGCCTGAGTTCGGCAGCCTGATCGAACAGCAGGCTCTCCAGCAGGATCGCGCCGAGGATCGACCGCTCGGCGTCGATGCTGGCAGGAAGTCCGCGCTCGAGACTGTAGTCGGTGGTGGCCATGGGAGGGTGAAGTTAGGTTAGCGAGGGAGGAGCGGGTACGCAATGCTCAGTCGGATGCAGGCGCGTGGATTTCTCGTAATTTCTGTGAGCGGCTGTGAATAACATTACAAATGCGGGAGGTCCGGTTCGCGCATGGTTGATAAGGAAAAGACAATGCGACCCGCGAGCCAGCCACTCGCGAGTCGCAATCAGGCACGGGCCACGGCGTCGATGGACGCGGGTGTCCGCTCTCTTGAAGCAGCGAGAGCTGCCGCAGAGACGCCGATTCGAACTCGCTGTGCGCCGTTGCCTAGTACGGGCAGGGGAGTACTCCGCGCGAAGGGACCGACGCGGGGCCCGTACAAGACGCAGACAGAGCTCGAATGGACGTGATCGGCGGGCGCGGTTCCGGGGAGGTCAGTTCCACGGCCGACGGATCAGCCTGGAACTGCCGAGTATAGGCCGTACTGCCGGCACGGCCCTACTAATTGTCCCGTGGGTTCACCGCGCATCGCCGCGAAAGCGGATGCGTATCGCCTGTGCCTCGTTGCGGTTCACGCTATTGCAACGATGCGCGAGTCGCAAGCAGAAAGCGAGCGCCACTGTGTAATTCGTGTGCATTGTGGAAAATAGCTGTGCATAAGTAAGGGGGAATTCGAAACGATGACTTGCGAACTCGGGATCCTTCGACTCGGTCGCAAGCGACCTCGCTCAGGATATCGGCTGGAGGCTCCCGCTCCGCTCACGCCTCCAAAGCGCCTCAAGTTAACCAGATTGTTACTACACATGGAGTTAGATCAGGGTTTATGCTCGCGGCTATGGCTGTGTCGATCACGGTGCTGGCGAGCGGGAGCCAAGGCAATTGCACGCTCGTCGCCAGCAGCAGGACACGCTTGCTGGTGGACGCGGGGCTTTCGTGCCGCGAGCTGCTGCGACGGTTGACATCCTGTGGCGAGAGTCCTGCCAGCATCGATGCCATCCTTGTCACGCACGAACATACAGACCATGTCGCCGGATTGCGCGTATTGGCGAAGAAGCTTAAGATCCCGGTATACCTTACCGGGCCGACGTATGAAACATATCGACGAACAACGCGTGACTCGGCCGGCAATCGGGTTCAACTGGAGCGGCGTGAGGAGTTTCATTCCGGCCGCCCCTTTCAGATCGGCGACGTGACCGTCACCCCTTTCACCATCCCGCATGACGCTGTCGATCCCGTGGGATTTACATTTTGCAGCGAAGGGATCAAGGTCGCGGTGTGTACGGATCTGGGATATATGCCGACGAGCGTGCGGCGGCACATTCGCGGTTGCCAGGTACTGATGATTGAGTCCAACCACGACCTGGAGATGCTGCGCGGTGGACCCTATCCTTGGTCGGTGAAGCAGCGGGTGATGAGCCGAGTGGGCCATTTGTCGAACGACGCCCTCGCGGATTTTCTGACGACGGACTATGATGGAGGTGCGGAATTCCTCATCCTGGCGCACCTTTCCGAGCAGAACAATCATCCAGAGATTGCGAGGATGACGGCTGAGCGCGCGTTGGGCGAGCAGCGCAATTTTGTGCGCAACCAGCTGGTGCTCGCGGCACAACATGAACCGCTTGCGGCAATTCGACTCTAGAGTTGGTTCCTCCGGTCGTGGCGGCGATGTCCTCCGGAGGCCGCAGTTCTCAACATGACACAGTGCACGGACCCCGTCGTCGGCAAGATTCTTGCCGGATGGCGGTATGACATCTCGGGCATCGCTCCGGAAATGCGCGGCGATTACGAGGCGCACTTTGCGGAGTGCGAGCACTGTCGTTCGCGGCAGAAGCTGCATCGAGGCATCGACATCGGGCTGATGGTGCTGGCCTCGGCCTCGATGATCGTATTTCTGCTGGCTTACGGCGTAATCTGGCACTTCCAACCAAACCATGCATTCTGGCTGGAAATCGGCGCCCTCGGCGGATTCCTGCTGTCGATGCTGCTGTGGCTGTTGGTGGCGATCGCGACGCCGGCGCCATTGGTGGTGAAAGACGCCGCGTTGACGGGCGCGCGCATCGGGCTCGACAAGCTGCCGGAGAGCATTCAGCAGAAGATTCCTGAAGACCTAAGGGTCAAGATCTCGGGACAATAAGAGGAGCGGCTTCTAGCTCTTGGCTCTTGCCTTTAAGGCCCCAGCTCTTAGCTGCTATGCGGACCGTTGCGGAGAGGCAACGTCTCTGCCATTCTTGGCTGAGGAGCCGATATGCCACCCACACTGATCTCGCAACCAACGCGCATTCAGGCAGCAGGCAACAAACCAAAACTGATTGACGAATTTGTTGGGCGAGTAAACTCCGGTACGTCAGCCGTGAGCGTTGCGCACATGCGCAGCCCAGGCGGTTGGCAGGAGCCGGGCCAGGCTCCGGAGTTCGCGGAGTATACCGTGGTGCTGAAGGGCCTGCTGCACCTTGAATATAGCGATGGCGAGCTCGACGTGCGGGCTGGGCAGGCGGTGATCACGCACGCGGGCGAATGGGTGCGCTATTCCACACCCGAGCCGGACGGGGCAGAGTACATTGCGGTGTGTCATCCGGCGTTCTCGATGGAAACGGTGCACCGCGACAAATAAGACTTCTCCGACGACTTGTCCGATCCTAGAACTTCTTCGGCGTGATGCGATCCGCAGCCATGTACGGCTGCAGCGCTTCAGGGATCTTTACGCTACCGTCAGCCTGCTGGTAGTTCTCAACAATCGCAACCCAGGTGCGCCCGATGGCAAGGCCGCTGCCGTTGAGCGTATGCACGAACTCACTTTTCTTCGCGCCTTCCGGGCGATAGCGGATGTTGGCACGGCGCGCCTGAAAGTCGGTGAAGTTGGAGCAGGAGGAAATCTCGCGGTAGAGTCCCTGTCCCGGCAGCCAGACTTCGATGTCGTAGGTCTTGGCAGAAGAGAAACCCATGTCTCCGGTGCAGAGCACGACGGTGCGGTAGTGCAGGCCGAGTTTCTGCAGCACCTGCTCAGCATTGCCGGTAAGCTTCTCGTGCTCTTCGGAAGACTGCTCCGGCCGGGTGAATTTCACCAGCTCGACCTTCTGGAACTGATGCTGGCGGATGATGCCGCGCACATCTTTGCCATAGGAGCCGGCCTCGCTACGGAAACATGGCGTGAAGGCCGTCAATGAAATCGGCAGGCGGGCGGCGTCGAGGGTTTCGTCGCGGTAGAGGTTGGTGACAGGAACTTCGGCGGTGGGGATCAGATAGAGATTCTTATCGCCGTGCGGCACCTTGAACAGGTCGGCTTCGAACTTGGGGAGGTTGCCGGTGCCGTACAAGGAATCGGCGTTCACCATGAATGGCGGCAGGACTTCGGTGTAGCCGTGCTCGCGGGTGTGCAGGTCGAGCATGAAGTTCGTCAGTGCGCGCTCGAGGCGGGCGCCGAAGTCCCAGTAGACGGCGAATCGTGCGCCGGTGATTTTGGCGGCGCGTTCGAGATCGAGAATGCCGAGATTTTCGCCGAGTTCCCAGTGCGGCTTGGGGGTGAAATCGAACTCGGGAGGCGTTCCCCAGCGGCGGACTTCGACGTTGTCGTCCGCGCTGCGGCCGACGGGAACACTGTCGGCGGGCAGGTTAGGGATGCCGGTGAGGACATCGCGAAGCTGCGCGTCGTAGCCGGCGGCACGTTTCTCGGAGTCTTCGATGAGCGACTTCAGAAGTTTCTGCTCTTCGAGGTTGGCGGCGGTGTCTTGCCCCGCCTTGCGCATCCGCTGAAACTCTTCCGTGAGTTTGTTGCGCCGGGCCTTGAGGGTTTCCGTCTCCGTGATGGCCAACCGGCGCTCGCCATCGATGGCGTGAAAATCCTTGAGGACGGCAGCCGGGTCCATACCGCGCTGGCGGAGCTTTTCTTCAACGAGGGGCAGATGATTGCGGACAAAGGCTAGATCGAGCATAAGAGGTTAGAGTAATTGATAAGAGAGTCGTAGCCAAAGGCGGCACGAAAATCCCTCACTTCAGGCTTCGCTTTTACTGCCAGTCGAGTATTACTTTTCCGGAGTTGCCGGAGCGCATCACGTCGAAGCCCTTTTCAAACTCCGTGTAGTGGTAGCGATGGGTGATCACCGGCGAGATATCGAGTTTCGACTCAAGCATGACGGTCATCTTGTACCAGGTCTCGTACATCTCGCGGCCGTAGATTCCCTTGAGAGTCAACATGCTGAAAATTACGCGATGCCAATCGATGGCCATTTCCTTGGCGGGAATTCCCAGCATGGCGATCTTGGCGCCGTGGCTCATATTGGCCAGCATGTCGCGGAAGGCGACGGGGGATCCGGACATTTCCATGCCTACGTCGAAGCCTTCCTGCATACCGAGTTGCTTCTGCACCTCGGGGAGCGGCGTTTTCGTGGGGTCGACGGCCACCGTCACACCGACTTTTTCCGCCAGCGCCAAGCGATATGGGTTGAGATCGGTGATGACAACGTATCGCGCACCTGCATGGCGCGCCACAGCCGCTGCCATAATCCCGATAGGCCCGGCGCCGGTGATGAGCACATCTTCACCCAGCACTGGAAACGACAGCGCCGTATGGACGGCGTTGCCGAAGGGATCAAAGATCGCCGCAACGTCTCGGTCGATCTTGGGAGTATGCTTCCAGATGTTGGTCATGGGCAACACGATGTACTCGGCAAAAGCACCTGCTCGATTGACGCCTACACCCTTTGTATGGGCACATAGGTGACGTCGGCCGGCAAGGCAATTACGGCAGCGCCCGCATACCACGTGGCCTTCGCCGCTGACCAACTCTCTGGGATGAAAATCCGATACGTTCGATCCGACTTCAACGATTTCACCGACAAACTCGTGCCCTATGACAAGCGGGACCTTTATGGTTTTTTGTGCCCACTCATCCCACTCGTAGATGTGAAGATCGGTCCCGCAAATGCCCGCTTTTAGCACACGGATTTTCACATCGTTGATACCAATTTCCGGCTCCTTCACGTCTTCGAGCCACAAGCCGCGACCGGCCTGCTTTTTTACAAGTGCTTTCATGAGTTCTCCTGATTGCGTTCCGATTGTAGTCCTTGGCGGTTTGGTGGGCGTGCGGCTCGTAGGCCGGAATCCAATTTCCCGACGCCAGGGGTCGCCTGGAAGCTTCTTCAAAGTTTTCCAGGTACTGACTCAAAATCCTTCTGCTTCGCCGCCAGCTTCTTATGCCAATCGGCGGCGGCGCGGATAAAAGCCTGAAACAGAGCGCGCGAGCCGGGGTCGCCATCATAGGTACGCTCCGGATGCCACTGCACGCACAGCACGAAGTGACCACTGTCCGTGCCCTCGACAGCTTCCTTTACCTGATCGGTCACGCTCCAGGCGGCCAGACGAAGGCCGTCACCCAACACGCCAGCAGCCTGGTGGTGACTCGAATTGACCATGATCCGCGGTGTCGCTTCGCTCGACAGTGCTGCAGCGGATCGCAGGATGCCCGCGAGCGTCGAATCAGGATCGATGGCAACCTGATGTGCCGCGGTGACAGCGCGTCCCGCCTCGTGATTCACTCCGGGAGGCAGGTCCTGGTCAAGCGTGCCGGTGCGCCACACGTTGAGCGACTGCATACCGTAGCAGATGCCAAACACCGGCTTGCGCATGTTGTAGGCATCCTGCAGGAGGAGCTCGTCGGCGTTGTCGCGCAGAACGTCCGCGTCGGCGGTCGCAGCATGACGTGCGGCTCCGTACTTTTCGGGATCGACATCCGCCGGACTACCCGGGAGAAGCACGCCATCGCACGTTTTCACCTTTTGCGCAATGGTGGCGGATGGAGCGGCAACCTCGATGATGACGGGCTCGCCTCCGGCTTCACGTACCGCATGTTCGTATTGCGGCAATGCGCGCATGGCGTAATCCGGCTTGATGGAGTTGGGAATCGGGATGGCGATGCGGGGTCTCATGGCGCCACCGACCCCCTGGCGCTTACGTTAGCGATCACCTGTGGCGCCGGCCGCTGCGCCCGGGAGTAGTAGAGGTCGGCCATAATCCGGCGAACCCGGGCCGCCAGTTCATCCATCTGACGAGGCCCCATGCCGGTGGTTTGGATCGGTTCGCCGATGATCATTTCGACCCGCCCGGGGTGAAGGTAGAAGCTGTTCATCGGAAGGAGCTCGTATGTCCCCACGAGTACGATCGGGACCACCGGTGCCTGCGCCTTGATGGCCATATAGAAAGCTCCGCCCATGAAGTCACGCAGGTGACCATCGGGCGATCGGCCGCCTTCAGGGAAAATGACCAGCGGCGTGCCATTGCGCAGCGAAGCGCTGGCATGGTTGAGGCTGCGCAGGGACGCGCGGGCATCGCCCTGTTCGATCGGGATCTGGCCGGACCGCTTCAGATGCCAGCCAAGAAACGGGTAACCGAACAACTCGCGCTTGGCGAGGATACGAAATTGAACCGGCAGACTGGCGTAGAGCACGGGGATGTCGAGTGCAGAGAGATGATTCGCGGCGTATACGGCGGGCTGCGCAGGATCGATATGCGCGAGGCCATCGATCTGTACGCGGACGCCAGCGGTCTTCAGGATCATCTTCGCCCAGTGGACAGCAAACCAGTGCTGTATTTGGCCGTCACGGTCGAACAATGACGACAGCAACGACAGGCTGCCCATGACACCCGTGTAGAGGTAAATCAGCGGGACAAAAATGCAGTAGGAGCGGAGACGGCTAAGAAGACCGCCGTTCGCCGTTCGCTTTTCGCCATTTGCTCTACGCTCTGCGGCTTGTTGCGTGGTGGCCATGCGTTATGCGGAAATACCTAGCTCTCTCATGGTATCGCCGACGAGGAAGATGGACCCGGTAATGACGACGAGGCTGTCTTCGGCTGTTTGGCCGAAGGCGCGGTGGAGTGCAGCGGCGATGGTTGGCTCGGCGTGTATGTCGGCGCCTGTCCGTGAACCTGCCTGGAGCAGTTCGTCGGTGCCGGCAGCACGCGGGTTGTCGATGTGAGTAACGATGACGTGTTCAGCGAGTGGAAAGAGAATGTCGGCCATCTCCTGGATCGCCTTGTCGTGCATCGCTCCGAAGACGAGGGTGAATGGGCGGTCAGGAAATTTCTCCGACAGCGCGGAGCGGAGCGCCCAGGCTCCAGCGGGATTGTGCGCGACATCGAGAACGACCGTGTGTTCGTGAATCAACGACGGCGGCAGGATGTGAAAGCGCCCCGGCCAGTGGGTTTCGCGAATCCCTTGCTCGATTTGACGGGGAGTGACCTTGAATCCGAATTTGGCTAATTCCTCCGCAGCGGTAATCGCAAGAGCAATGTTGCGGTACTGATGGCGGCCAACGAGCGGCGAGTCTACCAGTATCTGATCGCCCATCACGATGAGCGGATAGCGGCTGTGTCCGGGTGTGTGTGTGATACGCGTAGCTAGGTAGTTGTCGGCCCCGGGTGAAACGGGAGGCGTGTACTTTACAGCGCTAATGCCCGTGGCATTGCACTCGAGGATCGTTTCGCCGATGACGTCGTTGGCCTCGGGATGCTGTGGCAGCGTGACCACGAGGCCATTCGCACGAATGATGCCGGCCTTCTCTCGCGCGATTTCGCCGATGGTGTTGCCGAGATACTTCTGGTGGTCGAGCGAGATGTCAGTGATGACGGAGATGAGGGGGTCAACGACGTTCGTGGCGTCGAGGCGGCCTCCCATGCCGACTTCGAGGACAGCGATGTCAACGCCGACACTGGCAAAGTACTCGAAGGCCATCACGGTGAGCATCTCGAAAAAGCTGGGATGCCATGGCAGGTTGCCCGCGTCCAGAAGCTGCTGCGCGATACGCTCAACGCGCTCATGAATGGCGGCGAATTCGACATCGGCGATGGGTTCGCCGTTGATGCGCATGCGCTCGTTGATGCGAACGAGGTGCGGCGAGCTATAGAGCGCGGTCTTGTATCCAGCGACGCGTAGGATCGATGCCAGCGTTGCGCCCGTGGAGCCTTTACCGTTGGTTCCGGCGATGAGCACGCTGGGGAATCGGCGCTCGGGGTTACCCATCGCGGCGAGCATCTCGCGTACGTAAGCAAGGTCGAATTTGTGTACGGGAGTCGAGGCCAACTCGTGTCCTAAGGCGTAGAGCTGCTCGACGGTGGAGTGGTAGGACATGGGCAAATAGCTAGGGTAGCACTTGAGGAATAGAGACGAGCAATTAGCAACTAGCTTTGGCCGCTTGGCCGTTTCCGTAACTGGAGTTGCTCAGCGAGGTGCGCTTGCACGAATTCGATCAGGCCACCAACCGTCGCGATCCGTTCCAACATTTGAGCGTCGATATGATCCTCGAATGGTCTTTTACCAGCGCCAGCGCTGAAACCACGAGGAATCACACCGAATTCGCTATTTAGCCGAGCGAGAAAGTATCCTGCATCACCGCTGCCAAGCACTTCGAGCCAGCGAAAATCGTGCACCAGGAATCGCTCCTCGAATTTCAACTCACCAGCAAGCAGAAAGCGAACACGATCTGCGGCATCTACCATCTTCCTGCTACTTCCCAGCAAGTTCCTTTTTCGCCGTTTCACTGACCAATTTGCCATCGACGCGAGCCCCGGCAAACCTGGCCATAGTGTTTTTCATCACCGTGCCCATGTCTTTCATGGTGGGAGAGCCCATTTCGGCGATGGTCGCCTTGACGGCGGCTACGATATCGGCCTCGCTGACAGCCTTGGGCATGTAGGTTTCAATGATCGCGATCTCCTCAGCCTCTTTTTTGGCCAGTTCGGGGCGATTGCCTTTTTCGAAGGCCTCGATGGAGTCTTTGCGCTGCTTGATGAGGGTGCTGAAGACCGCCAACTCTTCTTTATCGTCGAGAACGCCGCGCTTGTCGATCTCTTTGTTCTTTAAGGCGGCCTTGACCATGCGCAGCGTAGAGAGGCGTAATTCCTGCCTGTTACGCATGGCATCGACCATATCTTTCTGTATCTGCTCGCTCAAACTCATATCGCAATTATAGTGGCTCGTCCACAGGCGAACCCTATAGAATGTATATCCGGCACGTCATCTACTCGAGCCGGAATCCCCACGAGCAAAGGTGGCAGCCATGCTACGTAAGACCAGGCTTTTTACTCCCGGCCCTACTCCTCTCCTTCCGGCAGCACAACAGGCCATCGCCGCGGCGGACATGCACCACCGCACGGCGGAGTTTCGCGACATCTTCACCCGCACGCTGGCGGACCTGAAGACGTTCATCGACACCCAGAACGACGTGCTGATCCTTGCCGCCTCGGGCAGCGGCGCCATGGAGGCGTCGGTGTCGAACCTGACGTCGCCCGGCGACAAGGTGCTGGTGCTGACCGCCGGCAAGTTCGGCGAGCGCTGGCGCGATATTGCGAAGGCCTTCGGATGCCAGGTGGAACTCGTCAGTGCTCCCTATGGGCGGACGTTTGACCTCGTGGAAGTAAAGGCGAAGCTCGACGGCGCGCGCGTCGTCTACATGCAGGCGACGGAGACTTCGACGGGCGCTCGGCACGATGTAAAAGGCGTGGCTTCCTTGCTCAAAGGAACTGACACGTTGCTGGTGGTCGACGCGATCACCGGCCTTGGCACGACCAAGTTCGACGTGGACGGGTGGGGCATCGACATCATCATTGGCGGATCGCAGAAGGCTGTGATGATCCCACCCGGGCTCGCATTCCTCGCGGTGAGCGAGCGCGCCTGGCAGCGCATGGAGCAAACCAAGAATCCGCGGTACTACTTTGATCTACGCAAAGAGCGTAAGGCTGCTGCGAAGGGCGAGTCCGCGTTTACCCCGGCGACAGCGCTGATTGCAGGATTGCTGGCTGCGCTCGACTACATTCGCAAGGCGGGCAAGGGCGATTTGGCGGCGGGACGTGATGCGCTCATTCACAACGCTGAGACTT
>Ga0335085_10017535_pt1 | contig 10315 bp, 10 predicted proteins | sample Lox_Sample_45_FD_206712 | JGI IMG/M metagenome (GOLD analysis project Ga0335085, IMG submission 206712) | Soil microbial communities from Loxahatchee National Wildlife Refuge, Florida, United States - Lox_Sample_4.5 | ecosystem: Environmental > Terrestrial > Soil > Wetlands | place: USA...
TCGTGCTAGCGGCGCGCGGAGCGGACCGCGTCCAGTCGGAGGCGAAGCGCATCGGCGCTGAGTTCGGGGTCCGCGCCGAAGGCGCGGCCTGCGACGTCGCGACTCGCCCGGGGACCGACGTGCTCATCGCCGTCGTAGAGAGAAGCTTCGGCGGCGCCGATATTCTCGTCAACAACGCGGGGACCGGCAGCAACGAAACCGTGATGGAGGCGCCGGACGAGAAATGGCAGGCCTATTGGGACTTGCACGTCATGGCGGCGGTGCGGCTCGCGCGCGGCCTCGCGCCGCTTATGAAAAAAAGGGGAGGGGGTGTCATCCTGCACAACGCTTCGATCTGCGCTGTCCAGCCCCTCTGGTACGAGCCCATCTACAACACGACCAAGGCGGCGTTGATGATGTTCTCGAAGTGCCTCGCGACTGAGCTTGTCGGCGACAACATCCGGGTCAATTGCGTGAACCCCGGCCTCATCTTGACCCCCGACTGGATCAAAACGGCCAAACAACTCACGGCGGACAAGGGCGGCGATTGGCAGGCCTATCTCGACGGGGTTGCGCGCGAGCACGCGGCGATCAAGCGCTTCGCCACCCCGCAGGAGCTCGCGAATTTCTTCGTCTTTCTCTGCTCCGACCGCGCGAGTTACTCGATTGGCTCGACTTACTTCGTCGACGGCGGCATGCTGAAGACCGTGTGACACACGGATTTCAGCGTACCTCCCGTTGGCACGAGGCGCGGCAGCCGGCGATATGGCGATCAGACCTGAAAAAATCGAGCCTGCCGACGTTGGCCCAGGCGTCGCCTGGGTCTTCGAGTTTGACGAGGACGGCTGCGGCCATCCGCTTCCGCCGGAAGCCCCGCTCGACCTCATGCATGGGCGTCGCTTCGTCTGGGCCCATCTCGTGCTGGCGAACACGCGCACGCGCGAGTGGCTGAGCTCGCAAGACCCGATCCCCGAAGACGCGCGGGACGTGCTGCTCTCTCCCGACGCTCATCCCCGCCTCGACTGGAGCGGAGACGCGCTCTGGGGCACGCTCTACGACATGCAGCGAGAATTCGACTCGGTCATCGAGGAGCCGACGGACCTGCGGTTTGCATTGCGGCCGCAGTTCCTGGTCACGGCGCGCCGTCATCCCGTGCGCTGCGCTGACGAATTGAGGACGCACATTTCCGGCGGAGCGGTCTACGAGGACAGCGCATCGCTGTTCGAACGCATGCTGGCGTCGATCGCCGATTCGGTGGGCGCGGCTGCGCACAAGATCGCCGAGCGGCTGGACTCGATTGAGGACCGGGTGCTTTCGGAAAGCTTTAGCGACGAAAGCGCGTCTCTCTCGCGGCTCAGGCGGGCCATCTCGCGGCAGGAGCGTCTCATTCAGGCCGCGCAGAGCGTTCTCGGGCAACTCGAACAGCATCGCGGCGAGAACGCGCTTCCCGCCTACCGCGATCTTGCGCATAGGGTGAGGCAACGCGTGGCGTCATTCCACGCGGACCTTCATCTGCAAGGCGATCGGGCGCGATTGCTTCAGGACGAGATGGCGGCGCAGCTCGCTTCCGCCACCAACCGCAATCTTTTTGTGCTTACGCTCGTGACCACCGTGCTTCTGCCGCCGGCCTTCGTCACCGGCTTCTTTGGCATGAACACAAAAGGTTTGCCCTTCGCCGAATCCGACAACGGAACCCTTTACGCCGCTCTGCTTTGCGCTGTCGCGGCGGGCGTTGTCCTTCTCCTCATCCGACGGTTCCGGATGCTTGGCTAGAGGGGCGCCTTCCGCTCCAACGCCGACGGCGCAAGCTCAATCTGATTGATCACGCCGACGACGCCCGGCACTTTGCGTGCGTCGGCTTCGGCGCATGACTTCTGGTAGGGAAGGTCGACCCTCCCAGACATGATCACCCACCCGTCCTTGACGTCCACGTTCAAGCGATTGCGCGGCAATGCGTAATCCCAGTGCAAGGCGTTCAGAACTCGCATCCGAACGTCGTCGCTATGCGGCTGCATGATCGGCCTCCTCCCCCAGGCGCCATTATCATTATTGCTCTGGTCTTTTTCACTGTGACCAGGCGACGCGGAGAATGCGACATAGCGCCGCAGTTGAGCCGAAATGAGGCTCGGTGGCCGGAAATCTAGTTGCGGGCGAAAGATTCAAGTCCGAGGCGGTCGTCCCGCCGTCACTTCCTCGAGCTCGGGCTCGTCGACGCTCATCGCGTTGCCGCGCCACACGAAGCTGTCGCTCTTCCAGGCCCAGAACCAGATGAACGGCAGTAGGATGTCCCGAATCGCCCAAGCGAAAGGACTGCGCCAGCTCAGCGGCCAGCGCGAGATGAGCGCGAGGAGCGCCTCGGCCCCGTACCAGAAGGCGGCGGCGAGGGCGACGCTCGCGGACACGTTCAGCCCGAAGGCCGGACCGGCGACAGCAGCGGCGGCGATCATGACCAGGCTGGTCGTCACGATTTCCGGCGCAAAATGCAGGGGAAAGGTTACTCTGCGTAGGCGCGCCCAACGCGCCTGTCTCGCCCAGACGTCCCTCAGCCGCCGCGCGCCGAGCGGCTGCTCGAACGGTTGGTTGGCGAGATGGGCTTCGAGCCCCTGCGCATTGATGAGCTTCGTCGCCGCGGCGTCCTCTGCGATTTCGGCGCCGAGCGCCTCGATCCCGCCGCCGGCTTCCAGCGTTTGCCGGCGCCACAGCATGTTCTTGCCCTGCGCGAAGCCGAAGCCGGCGGCCTCGCCGGCGTACTGCCAGCGCGCTTCGTAGGTATTGAGAAAGCCGCACTCGACCTCGGCGGCGAAATTTCCGGGCCGCGACCCGATCGGCGGCGCGCAGACGATGCCGGTGTCCGGACGCCAGCTCGCCAACATCCGCTGGATGTAATCCGGCGGCATTAGCACGTTGGAATCGGCGATGATGATCCAGTCCGTTCGAGCCGCCTTCCACCCTTTCACGACGTTGTTGAGCTTGGGATTGGCGCTGACCTTGTCGTCGCCGATGAGAAGGCGCGCTTTGCGCGCGGGGTTGGCGTCGATTGCGCTCCTGACAAGCGGAGCGATCGGATCGTCCACGCTCGCGAGGCAAAACACGATCTCATAGTTCGGATAGTCGAGCGCGAAGATCGAGCACAACGTCTCGCGCGTAAAGGCCTCGACGCCGCACAGCGGCTGCACGATCGTGACTAGTGGCGGATTTTTTGGAACGCCAGTCAACTTACTTCGCCATAGGCAACGTCGGCTGGCGAGACCGATGCTGAGAGCATGAATTACGCCGCTCGACACGCAAATGCCGGCGGCTAAAGCGCTGATCGTCATGGGGCGTACATACTCAATTCCTGATTCGTTGTCACATAGTTGCCCGCTTCGGACGACGCTTCTATGAAGGCGAATGTCTTCCCCCCCAATTCTCCGCTTTGCGCCGTCGCCGACCGGACGAATTCATATTGGGAACGCCCGCACCGCCCTCGTCAACTGGCTTTACGCCCACCCGCGCCGGGGAACGTTCATCCTTCGCTTCGACGACACCGACCGCGAGCGGTCCAGGGTCGAATATGCGGAGGCGATCCGGGAGGACCTGGCCTGGCTCGGGATCGCGCCCGACCTTATTCGCCGCCAGTCCGAACGGATGGCGACCTACGACGCCGCCATTGAGAAGCTCAAGGCGCAGGGGCGCGTCTATCCGGCTTACGAGACGGCTGAGGAGCTCGATCGCCGGCGGAAGCGCCAGCAGGCGCTTGGCCGCCCGCCGATTTACGACCGGGCGGCCCTACGGCTGACCGAAGCAGAACGGGCGGCGCTCGATGCGTCGGGGCGCCGGCCGCATTGGCGCTTCAAGCTCGACCAGAGGACGGTGGAGTGGAGCGACATGGCGCGCGGAGAAAGCCGCGTCGATTGCGGCTCCCTGTCCGACCCCGTCTTGCGGCGCGAGGACGGAACTTACCTCTATACGCTGCCTTCAGTGGTGGACGACATCGACTTCGGCGTGACGCACGTCATCCGCGGCGAGGATCACGTCACCAACACTGCAGTGCAGATCCAGCTTTTCAGAGCGTTGGGCGCCGCGCCGCCGAGTTTCGGACACCACAATCTCCTCACCGACGCCTCGGGTGAAGGCCTATCGAAACGCTCCGGCGCGCTTTCCATCGCCTCATTGCGTGAGAAAGGAGTCGAGCCGCTCGCCGTCGCCGCGCTTGCCGTCCTCGTCGGCTCGGCGGAGGCCGTGCGGCCGGTCGCCTCGCTCGGCGAGCTAGCGGCGCTCTTCGACCTCAAGCACCTCTCGCACGGCGCGGCGCGTTTCGACGAGGCCGAGCTCATGGCGCTTTCCGCGCGCACGCTGCATGGCCTGCCCTACGCCGCTGTGGCGGATCGCCTCGCCGCGGTCGGCGTCGCAGGGCCGAAGGCGGAGGCTTTCTGGCACGCGGTCCGCGGCAATCTCGCTACAATGAGCGACGCCGCGATCTGGCGGGCCGTGGTCGAGGGCGACATTGCCCCGCTGGTCGAAGACCGGGCGTTTCTGCACCTCGCGGCCTCGCGTCTTCCCGAGGAGCCATGGGGTGCGTCCACTTGGGGGCGGTGGACAGCCGAGCTTAAGGAGATCAGCGGTCGGAAGGGCAGGGCGCTTTTCCATCCGCTGCGGCAGGCCTTGACCGGGCGCGAATCCGGCCCGGAGCTCGCCGTGCTTCTGCCGCTGATTGGTCGAGCTAAAGCGTTGGCCCGACTATCCGGACCTTCCGTTTAGCGCCGTCCGGCCCGACTTCGGTGACGGTTTCCCCTTGGCCCTCGCTGTAACGCGCGCTGGACTGCGCGTCGCCGCCAGCGATGCCCGAGGCCTCGCGGCTGACGGTCGCCGCGGCTGCGCCGAGCGCGGTGTCGACGCCGCTGGCGTCGAGGCCCGGCGTTTGCGCTTGGGCCGGCGCCGGGGCGTCCGGCGCAAGGACCGCCTTGGCGGCCGACTTCGAGGGCTTCGCCTTAGAATCGGCGGCGGCCTTCGAAAGGATCGGGCGAGACATTTCGGCCGATTTTTCTGGCGTCACCAGGATGTCACGCGACTCGTGCCCGTACTTGGCCTCGGCCGCGGCCAGGGCCTGCGCCCAGCTCTCGCCCCTGCGGCGGCACGAGCACGTCGCATCGTAGGACTGCTCGAACTTGAGCGCGTTGGGCAAGTTTACGTAAGGTTCGCCGCTCGCCGACACCGCCTCGGAAATGGTCCCTCCGAAGGGGAACGAGTAAAGCTGGACGTCCGCGTTGGGGCAGAGCGACCGGCACACGTCCTCGAGGCTGTCGGCGCGGCTGCCGGCCCCGGAATACGAGACCGGGAAAAAGCTGCCGTCGCAGGTCTTGACGCAGACGGCGTAGGAGCCGGCGTGCGCGTTGACGCCGCTCTTCTCCTCTTCGATCGATTTTTCGATCGCCTGCTGTTGCTCGTCCGGAGGCAATGTCTCGACGCTCGGCGCCGGCGGTCGCGCGAAACCGCCGAAGAGCGCCTCAAGGATGTTCCCGGGCTGACGCGGCGCGTTGACGCATTCCGCATTGTAGCGGGCGATGAGGTCGCCCCGGCTGCCGCCGGCCCGCGCTTGCAGATCGGCCAGACTCGCTTGCATGCGCGCGATTTGCCCCTTGACCTCGCCGCACTGCGGCGGGGGGTCGGAGCCGAAGAACAGGAATTTTTGATTGTCGCAGCCGATCGAATGGGCGTAGGCTGAGGTTCGGGCGAGTTCCGCGCGTTGTCGTTCGGCGGCGGCCTGCACTTGGCTGCCGGCCCGCGGCGCGGAGGCGATGGCCTGCTGGAGGCGGATGCATTCCGCGCTTTGGGCGAGGGCCTCCGTTGAAACGGCCCCCATTGCCGGCAAAGCAAGAAACAAAAGTGGCGAAAGTCCCTTCCGCCAGCCGAAGCCGCCCATCATCCAGCCGTCGCCCTTTCTGTCTGACCGCCTGTTCGCCTTTGTCAAAGGCGCGGCGAATAGATTACGAAATCGCGGCGTCGACATGGCGCCGCCGAGCGCGGCCGTCTTCTAAAGCCTTTCTTCCCGAAACGCTACTCCCGCCGCAGGGAGCAAAAATCCCCGCGGGGAGATTCATTAGCCGCGCGAACGCATTCACCGCCAGGCGCTGCGCCCGATCTCTGATAGCCGCTCAGCGTTCGCGACACGCGCCGAGCATGCGGCCGCGCACCTTTGCGCTCTCTAAAGCCGCGTTCAGGCGTTCGGCCTTCGCCCGGTCGTCGAGGCCCTGCTCGTCGAACAAGATGTCGATGATCTCGACTCCCGCGCGGCGCCACCCGATCGTGAGGCGGAAGAAAGCCGACACCATGGCGTGCCGGAACTCCATGTCGATGGCGATGACAGGCGTCTCGTCCCATGGCGCCCGGAAACTCGCGGACAAGGCATAGCGCAGCGTTCCGCTCTCGAAGAAAAGCTCGGTCGACGAGTTGACGAGGTCGGCGATGTTGGCGGCCTGATCGCTCCGAATCATATGGATAAGCTCGGCAGCGTCGGTCAGGCGCAGTTCGCTCGCGACGTCCACGAGCGCGTCGGCGATGATCCGCTCCCGCTCGAGCGGCCGCCGTGCGCGGCTCGTCTCGGCGCCGGGTTTCATTGCCCTTGACGATGCCATCCCGTTTTCCTTTGCTGGACGAGGTGCACGATCTCGGCGACCGCCCGATAGAACTCCGCTGGGATTGGCCTTTCGACCTCCACCGCCGAATAGAGCGAGCGCGCGAGCGGCTTGTCCTCGATAACCGGAATGTGATGCGCCTCGGCGATTGCGCGAATCTTGAGCGCGATGAGATCGACGCCCTTGGCGAGCACGATCGGCGCCCCACCTTCGCTGCGCACATAGCGCATCGCGACCGCATAGTGCGTCGGGTTGGCGACGACCATGGTTGCGCGCGGCACGGCCGAGAGCATGCGCTTACGGGAGCGGTCGAGGCGGAGCGATCGGAGTCGCGCCTTGATGAGACGATCGCCTTCCGCCTGCTTGATTTCCTCCTTGAGTTCATGCCGGCTCATGCGGTTGTCGCGCCGCCATAAGAGGCGCGACCAGGCGAGATCGGCACCCGCAACGCAGAGGGCGGCGATCAGTGCGGCCGCGATCGTCTTCGTCGCCAGCTGAAGAATGCGCTCCGGCAAAGTCCCCGGATCGAGCTCGATCGCGGTCAAGAGGACCGCCTTTTGACCCGCCAGTACGGCAGCCGCGATCGCGGCAATTGCGACAAGCTTGATGAGGCTCTTAAGGAACTCGACCGCCCCGCGCATGCCGAAGACGCGCTGAAAACCGCTCCTGAGCGAGATGCGCGAAAGGTCCGGAGCGATTCGCTGAATGATCGCCCGGGGGGTCCCCTGGGCCGCTGAGGCGACGATGCTGGCGACCATCAGAATCGCGACCATGGGCGCGAGAAACGCCGCGGAAGCGCCGGCGATCGGCCCCATGAGCGCGATGACGTCTTCACTGCGCGCGATCCGCCAGCCGGCGGGATCGTCGATGACGCCGATAAGCGCTTCGAGCAGCGCCTGAGCCCGCCCGGGCAGGACCAGCGCGACGACCGCCAGCGTGGCGAGCAGGGACGCGAACAGCGGCGCCTCGCGCGAGAAGGCCGCCTGTCCGCGCTCGATCGAATCGTGCAGCCGCTTTTCGGTCGCCTCCTCGGTCTTGTCGCCGGGGTCGGCGTCGCCGCTCATTTCGCGCGCGCCTTACGCCGCCTCATCGACTGCGGGACCGCTGAGTTCGATTTCGTTGCGTCTCGCCATCCCGAGCACGATGTCGGCGATCGCTTTCCGGGCCTTGGCGATCTCGCGCGGAGAGGCCTGCGCGCCTGCGGCCAGTTCTCCCTCGACGAGGCGGCGCCCGCGCGAGGGCATCGACGACAGGACCACATCGCGAAATTCGTTGTCCGTGCCGCGGAGCGCCATGACGACAATGTCGATCGAAGCGCGGTCGAACAAGAGGGCCCGCGCGCGCTCGGCGAGCTTCGGCAGGTCGTTGAAGGAGAACAGCATGGTCTTCAGGATGGCGGCCTCTTTCGGAGAGGCCAGCCCGATCGCGCGCATGGCGTCCTCGGCGTCGTCGGGATCGAGGCTGTTGAGAATTCCGGCGATGCGCGCGCGGCTCTCCTCGCCGCCGGTGGGCTTCCTGGCGCTCTTCAACATTTCGCGCAACGCGCTCTCGATGGCCTCAGCCGCAAGGGGGGCCGCTTCCCGCGGCGCCATCAGCCCGCACAAGGCCGCATTCCGGCGTGCGCGCGGCAGGCCGCTCACGATCTTGGCCGCGAGCGCGGAATCGAGCTTCGAGAGGATATAGACCGCCGTCGCCGGCCGCTCGGCCTCGAGCATCTTCACGATCGCGCTCTCCGGAGCGCGCCCGAGCGCCTGCCAGACGTCCGGCTCCTTTCCTTCGTCCCGCGCTGAGTCGAGCAAATCCTCGACCTCCGCGGGCGGAAGGGCCTCCGCAAACAATTCCCGGGCCTTGTCCGGGTCGCCGAGCAACTGGGCGCCGGCGGAAAAGTCGGATGCGAATTCCTCGACAAGCGAATCGAGCGCCGCGGGCGAAATCGGCCCGAGCTCGGATGCCGCCTTCGCGACGACCTTGAGCTCCGGCTGGTCGAAATGCTTGAGAAGGCGCGCGGCGACCGGATTGCCGATCATCAAGAGTAGAGCGGCGGCCTTCCGCGGGCCGTTGAGCTGCCCGTCCGAGGCGTACCTTAAGTCAGACATCGCCGTTGTTGCCCATCAGGCGGCCTTTTCGACCCCCGGACTCGAGACGATCTCCAAGAGCGAGACGCCGAAGCGCTGGCTCGCCTCGTCGATGACGACGATCTCGCCTCGCGCCACGATCTTGCCGTTGACGACGACGTCGACGGGATCGCCGACGCGCTGGTCGAGCGAGATGACCGCGCCGCGAGCGAGCTTCATGAGGCTCGCCACAGGCAATGAGGCGGAGCCGAGCACGATCTGCACCGTCACCGGAATCGACAGGATCGCGTTGAGGTTGGCGGCGTCGGGCTCGGGCGCCGCCGCGGCGGACGTCGCGTTCTCCCCTTGGGCGGGTTTCGGCGCTTGGGGCTGCTGCGCGGCTTCGTTCATGCGTCTGTTCCAGGGGTGTGAGGGGTATCGGCTCCGCAGATCATGTGCTCAACGCCGCGCTCCCAGTCACTTCGAGCCGATAGCGGCCGTCGCCCTGGCCAAGCCGGCAGGTGAAAACGCCGCGTCCGGCGCAATCGAGGCGCACGAAGTCGAGGGCCGGTTTCCTGAGACGCAGCACTGTCCCAACGCGAAGGCTCGCGAGATCGCTCAGCGTCATCGGCAGTTCGTCGAGAATCGCGTTCACCGGGAGCTTTGTGTGCTGCACCTCCGTCTCCATCCGGCGCGCCCAGCGGCTGTCGGGCGCAGGCGGTTCGTCGGCCTCGGTTTGCTCAAGCGCCTTTCGAAGGGGCAGCAGGAACGATTGCGGAAGCAGCAGCAGACATTCACACGGCCGTCCCTTCATGGATAGCGAGAAGCGCGCCGCGGCGGCGGCGGCGTCCCGCCGACCGAGCGCGTAGAGGTCGCTCAGAAGAACGAGCCGCTCGAAGGTCAGCCGGAGCGCGGAGACTGACGCAAACCCGGCTTCAAGCGCCTTGCCGAGCGCGCCCGCAAACGCCTCGACTAGCGCGGTTTCAATCGCCGTGCGTGACGGCGGCGTTCTCGGCGCGGCCGGCTTCGGCAAGTCTATCGAGGACTCGTCGCCGAAGATCGAAGCGAGAATGAGTTCGTCGATGCGTTCGTCGAAGGCGATGAGCAGGTGCGTCGCCGGGTCGGCGTTCGCATAAATCGCCGCCGTCAATCCGGCGCAATCGCCGATGGCTTTGAACAGGGTCGTGGGGTGAACCGCTTCGATATTTCCCGCGACCGGCGCTTCGCCGAAGAGCGGCGTCAGGCAGCGCGGCGCCTCGGCGACGAATTGGTTGAGCGCTCGCGCAAGCCCGCTCAGGCGTTCGACGGCAAGGCCGGGCCCTCCAAGCCTCAGCCCCTTCGCCTCGCGCCTGTCGGCGTATCCCGGTCCGACGCTCATGCCGCTTCCTTGATGACGTCGGCGCCCGCCGCGCCGGGGGTCGTTTCGTTCTCGACCACGTCGATGGTGGGCCGCTCTTTGGCTGGGATTGTCTTGCGGCCGAATTCGACTGCGACCTGCGGCATCGCCCCGTTCATGAACGCGAGCAGGCTCTGCTTGACGAGCGTGAAGAGCTTTAGCTGCTTCTGGCGCACGCTTTTGATCTTCTGCGCCATCGGCGCAACGATCGCATACGAAAGAAATATGCCGGCGAAGGTGCCGACGAGCGCCGCGCCGATGAGGCCGCCGAG
>Ga0335085_10017536_pt1 | contig 10313 bp, 7 predicted proteins | sample Lox_Sample_45_FD_206712 | JGI IMG/M metagenome (GOLD analysis project Ga0335085, IMG submission 206712) | Soil microbial communities from Loxahatchee National Wildlife Refuge, Florida, United States - Lox_Sample_4.5 | ecosystem: Environmental > Terrestrial > Soil > Wetlands | place: USA: Florida...
CAAGAATTTTTTGTTAGAGCAGAGGAGGTTCGCGGTGGGCTTGCTGTTCGGACAGCTTAACCGCGGCTGCACAATCAATCTCACCGACGAACAAGCGGCTATTCTAGAGCGGGCGATTGGCACGGTTAGGCGGCAACGGTGCGAGACGCACGCTGACGGCTGCGACTGGCTGCTGGTGGAAGCGGCACTGAAGTGTCACCCATTGGAATTCTGGGAGGCGGTACTCGGCCGCCTGCGGGCAAGCGGCGCCTCGGAGACTATCAACCCGAAAAATCGCTCCGAGGGCGAGAAAAAGTAGTTAATCCCAAACCTGCAAACCGCCTTCGCGCGCAGAACTCCTGTCGGAGGCTGGCCATCGCCAGCCATTTGACAGGAGACTGATCATGACCGGGGTCAAACCGGGGCTGCTCGGCGGCACGACGTGGCCGCCGCAATTCATCATCGTCGCGAACGATAAAGGCGGCCAGGGCAAGTCCTTGTGCTCGCTCGCGATCGCAGACCACGCCAGCCTGCACCAGGCGCCGCTCGCCGTTGTACAGGTGGACAAACAACTGCGGTTGGCGAATGCGCTGGGCCGCAAAGTCCTAACCATCCAGCCGGTCGCGCGCGACGCTCGGCGCGACCCGAGCGCCGAGTCGCGGGCGTTCACGCCGCTGTACTCCGTGCTGGAGAAAGCTGTCGCCCGGCGGGCGGCCGTGCTGGTCGATCTCGGCGCCAACCAGCTGGAGCGGACGCTGATGTGGGCAGGCCTCGTCGATCTCGACGAGGATCTCGGGGCTTGGTCGTGCGCGACGACAATCGTCGTGCCGTTCGTCGCCGAAGGTGAGGGCATCCGCCAGGCCGGCCGCACGGTGAAGCTGCTGGTCGAGCGGTTCCCGGCGGCGCAGATCGTGCTCGTCGAGAACGAGCGCGATGGGACGTTCCGCGCACTCCACCCCGCCTCTGATGCGGCCACGGCCTACAAGACCGTCATCAAGGCGGTGCAGACCAAAGCGAAGACGCTGACTATGCCGGCGATCGAGGCGGGGTCCTGGCGCGCTTTCGAGGCCGCCGGCTGCCGTCTCATCGATGTCCCGCCAATGCCGCCGCAGAAGGTGATGGCCTTGACGGGCTTGCCGCGGCCGGAAGCCAAGATCGCCCGCGGCGACGTGGCGGCGTGGGCTGCGATCTTCTTTTCCGAACTCGACCGCGTCCTGCCGTGGGCCACGGCGGGAGGTGCGCGATGAGACGGCAAGACTTCGACACGGCGGCCGCCGCGGCCCGCGTGGCGGGCCTCGAAACCCGGGCAAAGATCGCCCACGACGTCGCACGCGACTTCGTGAAGGACCCCGCCCGGTTCGACCCCAAACGTTTGATCCATCTCGACCGGAACGCCATTCTCGAAGTGCTGCGCACGGTCGACGAGGCGGAAGCGGCCAGACTGGTTGCCATCTCGGCACCGCAAAAAGTCGGTGACGGCACCCTCGGAAATAGCGGCTGGGCCAACCTGCGCGGACCCGAGCCTCGCTACTGGATCAGGGGCGTCATCATCGGCGCTGCCACCGGCGCCTGCCTCGTCATCATCATCGGTCTCGCCAGCGTGTCGCTCGGCTGACCTTGGCTCTAGAAAGGAGACTTCTCATGACTTCCAATCCCTTCATCGAGACCAAATCGGCGGTGCCGGCGATCTTTGGCGCGCTCATCGCCGCCATCGCGACCGGCGTCTTCGGGCTCGTGCTCATGTTCCACTTCTATCCGCCGGTCGTGTCGGACCAGCAGGGGCCGCTCTATCTCAATCTCACCGTGCTGGGGCAGACGGTCTTGGCTTTGGTCCGCGGAGATACATGTGGGTTCGGTCTGATGAAATTAATCGGCCTCACCTGCCGTCTCGACTACGCGAGCGCTATCATCGCCATCATCGAGGGCTCGCGCCCGGCGCTCATGCACGTTCTGGCGACTATCGCCGGCGCTGGTGCGGCGTTCGCGACGAGCTACATGACGATCGCGAGCGCCACTCCGAAGCGGGAACAACTCAGAACGCTGCAGGGGCCGCGACCGCTGTTTGACGCCGATGGTCGGGCTGGGATCCGAGCCACTGTCGGTCAACCTTCGGAGCAAAGCCTGTGGCTGGTGCCGCACGTGCAGCTCAACCAGGAGACTGAAGGCTTCAACATCGCGTGCGCTGGAACGCACGGCTCCGGCAAGTCCTCGACGATCCGAGGATTGGCCGAGCAGGTGGTTGCGCGCGGCGATCACACGCTTATCAATTGCGTGAAAGGCGATATGACTGCTGGTCTGCCGGTGGGCCGGTACATCCTCGTCGCGCCGCATGATCGCCGATCGGCGGCCTACGACATCGCCGCCGACATCCGCAATCGCCAGCACGCGGTGGAGTTCGCGGCCAAGGCTATCGCCAAGGCCAAGAACGACCCCATGTGGGGCGACGGAACGCGCGCGCTGTGGGCCGATCTCACGATGGTGCTGGCGGCCGATAAGCCGGGCGCTTGGTCGTGGCAAGACTTGCGCGACCAGTTGCTCTCGTCGGGGACCAAGATCAAGGAGGTCTTGGAAAAGCACGGCATGGCAAGCAGCGCTGGTCGGCTGGTATTCGGGAGCACGAACCCCGAAGAAAACCGGACGACCATGTCGCTGTTGCTCACCATGTGGGTTGCTGCGCTCACGACCGTTGTCCCGCTCGCCGAGGCGTGGAAGGACGTGCCAGCAAACCGCCGCTTCAGCCTGCGGCAGTGGTTCAGGTCGGATACTAGGTTGCCGCGGGTGATCGTGTTGCAGAAGTCGAGTGAGTATCCTGAGCTTTCGGCGCTGGTGGGGAGCTTTCTGATCGATCGCCTGATTGGGTTAGCTCTCCAGCCGGGTCGCCAACGGATCGGCGGCGCGCAAGTCGCCGATGGGCGTCTGTTGCCGAACGAACACGCCGAGCAGAACCAGAACGGCCCGCGCTTGACGCTCGTTCTCGACGAGTTGCCCGAATGCGGCGGTGGTCGCCTTGAGCGCCTGCCGAATCTCCTCAACGTCGGTCGGGAGTATGGCGTGGTCACCATCGCCGGCCTGCAGGACTTCGCGCAGCTAGACGAAGTCTACGGGGAAAACTTGAGTAAGATCATGCTCAACCGCTTCCGCATCAAGCTCATCCACCAGCTCGATGCCGGCGACACGGCTGATCGCGTCGGCAGACTGCTCGGGACCCGCCGGGTCGAGTTCTTCGGACCGGCGAAACGCGATCCAACTTCCGGCCGCATGGTCCAACAACTGGAGCGCGAGATCGCCCCGGTATTTCCGACCGATCGCTTGCAGAGTGAGCTCGGCGTTCGGAGGAAGTGCCGCCGCAAGATCGTCCGCTTGATGGTGATCGGGCTTGGCAATCCAGCGATTGTTGACGTGCCAGTGACCATCTGGCGCGATCGTCGCCGGGCCCACATCCCGGCGGCATGGGTAAACGCCTAAACGAGTGCCTGCTGACGTGATCGGCGCGGCCGCCAATTTGGCGGCCGCGCTGTTTTTTAGCTGTTCGCGTAAGATTTTGAGTTAATCCCAAAACCTAAACGGCGGACATGTGTTTTTTGAGAGGCCTCCTTGTTGTCGGAGGCTTCTCTTTTGGTTGCATCCTTCGCCCTCATCCGGCGGCCCTCCTACTACACGCGCGGCAAAGCAGCCGATTATTACCAGAGCGGCAGCGAGGACGCCGGCGTCTGGTTGCGGGGGAATGCGCGGCTCGGTGTCGAGCGAGACACGCCGGTCGATGCCAAGGTGTTCGAGCGCCTGTGCGCAGGCCGAGGGTCCGACGGCACGATCCTCGTCAAGGGCGCCGGCCCCAACGGGCAACGCGTCGCAGGTGTCGATGTGACGCTATCCTCGCCCAAAGCCGTTTCGATCCTTTGGGCCATCGGCGGCCCACAATTGCGTGCCGAAATTGCTGCAGCCGAGGCCGAGGCCGTCGAAGCGACGCTGCAACTGATCGAACGGGAAATCCCACTCGCCCGTCGTGGGCGCAACGGGGTTAGGCGCGAGTACGCAGCGTTCGTGGCCGGTGTCTTTAGCCACTCGGAAACGCGCCCCGAGCGACACGCCGATGGCAGCGTCATGCCGTCGCCGCAGAGGCATCACCACCTCTGTCTGCCGTCGATCATAGAACGTCCGGACGGGAGCTGGGGAGCCATAGACACCGTCCACATCCGGTCGTGGAAAAAGACCCTTGGTGCCCAATACAGACTGGCCCTTGCGACCGCGCTCCAGCAGCGGGGCCTGGGGATCGAGATTGCTGATGATGACTGGCGTTGGTCGATCCATGGAGTGCCCGAAGCGGTCTGCCGGTTCTTCAGCGCAAGACGAGCCTCGATCGAGGAGGAGCTATCCGCCGCTGGCGTTACGTCGACGGCGGCGCCGGCGCTTGCTGCAGCCGTTACCCTGCGCAGCCGGCGTGCCAAGGCCGCCGGCGGCGACCTGACCGCCCAGTGGCGGAATGCAATCGAACAGCTTGGCTACCGGCCGGAAGCCATTGTCGAGGCGTCACGCGCCGCTGGCCGTAAGGCTAATCGTAATCTGACGGCCAAGCGCGTGAAGGCGCTCATTGCTGCCCAGCTCGAACCCGTGCCGACCGGGTTGGTCAAGCATCAGTCGACTTTCGAGCGGCGGCATCTGCTTGAGGCAATTGCCAATGCGTTGGTGGGCACCAAAGTGGCGCCCGAACGGGTCTACCAGGCGGCCGAGCGGCACATCGCCGCGCGAAGGATTTTGGTTCTCGGCAAGACGCGTGACGGACCGGTTCTCTCGACCCCGGAAATGGTGGCGATCGAACGCGAGTTGGTCGAGACCGCAGGCCGTCTCGCTGCCGAACGTATCTCAGGCCCCGCCGTCGATATGGTGGCGCGCCTCGCCGCCAAGGAAGGTCTAAGCGTCGAACAGACCGCGGTCGCACATGCGGCGACCTCGGGGGCTCGCCTCGTCGCCGTTCAGGGGATCGCCGGCGGCGGCAAATCGACGACGTTGCGTGTCATTGCGCGCGCTTGGGAAAACGCAGGCTTTCGGGTGGTCGCAGCCTCTGTGGCGTGGCGGGCGGCCAATACCCTGCGGGCGGACCTTGGCGTGGAGTCGCGCGCCGTTGAATCCTGGCTCGCTCGTGCCGAAGCAGGTCAGACTATCTTCGATAAACGCGCCGTTCTGCTAGTCGACGAATCCGCGCTGCAATCCTCCCCCCAGGCCTGTCGCCTATTAAAACAGATTGAGCACGGTGGCGTCGGTGCGGGCGCGGGCCCCGTCTGCGTATTCGTCGGCGACGAAAATCAGCTGCGTCCGATAGGTCCCGGCCATGCGATGCGGCTCGTGCGCGAGGCGATCGGCATCGTGGCAATCGAGACTATCGTTCGCCAGCGTGCCGCATGGGCACGCGACATGGTGCACGCTTTCGCGCGCGGCGATGCCAAAGCCGGTCTCAATGCCCTTGCGCAGCGCGGGCTGTTGACGCTGCACGAGACCCCCAAGGCGGCCGTGCAAGCACTGGTCGCCGCCTGGGAGGAAAAGACTGCGACGAATCCCGCAGCGTCGGTCGCACTGATTGCCAAGAGTAATGCCGAGGTGCGGGCGATCAATACCGTCGTACGGGAGCGACTCAAAGACCGCGGCGTCGTGCACGGCCGTGACATTGCACTGCCGGCGACCGACGCGTCCGCCCACAACTTCACACTGCGGCTCGCTGTGGGCGACCGGATCAGGTTCCTGCAACGGAACGATCGGCTCGGCGTGATCAACGGCACCGAAGCCGTCATCCAAAAGATTACAGCGCAACGCAGGGGGCATTGCCGGATCATTGCTGAGTGCGGCGATCGGCGCATCGCGTTTTCGTCCGCCGATATCGTTGATGCCAAAGGACGCGCGAAGCTGGCGCATGGGTATGCCATGAGCCTCTACCAGGCGCAGGGCATCACCGCGGAAACCGCCCTCGTCCTGGCGTCTCCCCAATTCGATCGCCACAGCGCTTATGTGGCGTCGTCAAGAGCGCGCGACGAAACGCGCTTCTTCGCCGACGCCCGCCAGATTGACGCGGGTCAGGACGAGATCGGTGTCGACCTCAAGGCGGCTGACCACGACTACGCCCGGCTGGACTATCTCGCACAACGGCTTTCAAGAGAAAGCATCAAGACCACGACACTCGATGCGTTCAACATGCTGGCCGCGCACGAAACAGGACGGCAGCGTGAGCGCATCAAACGCCGGGAGCTCAGCCATGAGCTCTGAACGGCCACAACGTCCTCGTTTGCGCTATCGAACGGGCTCGCCTCCTCGCTCCCGCGTGCAGCGCACGGGCGGCACGATAATCCAACCGGCGGACTACGCTGTATCAATCGATCTTCCTGAACACGTACCCGTGACGGAGCTTGAGCTGCGTACCGTCGAGATTTTGCTGGGAAGCAGCCTCCAAGATTTGTTGAGGTCGATGCCTCCTAAGGCGCTGAAATATAGATCAAAATAGACGTTGACAAAATGTCGTGGGAGCTGGCGCAATAGGATTTTGCAGGACGTGATCAGTAACAATTGTCTAGGCGGTCGGCGACACCATGGGCAGGCACGTTTTCCGAAAGGTAAGTCAAGCGGAAGCAAATGGCCGCAAGCGCGCGAAATTGTATCTGCGCGTCAGCACCGGCCGGCAAGCCGCGAATGATGTATCCTTGCCGTCGCAGCGCGACATCACCACCAACCATTGCGTGACCAATGCCTGGCCCATCGTCGGCGAGTATGTGGAGGCAGCCACCGCTACTGATGATCGCCGGCCAGAATTTCAACGGATGATGGAGGAGGCCTGCGCGCCGGATAAGGACTTCGACCTGATCGTCGTCTATTCATTCAACAGGTTCTTTCGCAATGGCGCCGATATGGAGCTTGCGATCCGCAAGCTGCGCAAACACGGTGTTGAAGTCGTATCAGTGACTCAGCCGACCGGCGACGATCACTCCCGCGAACTGATGCGCCAGCTCATTGGGGTGTTCGATGAGCACACTTCGCGTGAAATATCGAAAAACACCGCTCGTGCAATGCGCGAGTCCGCAAAGCAAGGATTTTGGAACGGCGCGACTCCGCCGCTCGGCTATAAAATTGTCGAAGCCGAAAAGCGCGGCCAGAAGATCAAGAAAAAACTCGACATCGACGCAGTCGAAGCCGAGACCGTCAAACTGATCTTCAGGCTTTATCTGGAAGGTGACGGAGAAACCGGTCCGCTCGGGGTGAAGGAGACTACCAAGTGGCTCAACAGTCACGGTTATCGGACAAGGCGCGGCGCCACCTTCGGCGTCGGACCGGTCCATAGAATTCTAAGTGACGCATGTTATGCGACTGGACGGCGGCCCTACGGGAAGCGCGACTCTCGCAATGGCGGTCAGCACGATCCGTCGACCGTCATCGAAATCCCGGCTCCGGTTCTGATCGAAATGGAGGTCTTTCAGCGCGCGCAGGCCAAGCTCGGGCAGAACAATCCGAGGACTACGCCTCCGCGCGTCGTGAACGGGCCGTCATTGCTTACCGGCATCGCCATCTGCGCTTCCTGTGGCGCTGGCATGACCCGCACCGGAACCGTCCGCCGAGGAAAGTCCTACTCGTACTACAGCTGCGGCGGATGCCAGCAAAAGGGTAAGAGCGTCTGCAAGGGACGGCATATCCCTGCCGCGGCCCTCGACAGCATTGTTCTCAGCAATCTCAAGCAGCGTCTTCTGACTCCTGATCGGCTAGCTCAATTGCTACAGACGCTGGCTGACCGCCAGTCAGCTAAGACCGAGGCCGTGGATCGCCGGCTCGTCACCCTGCAGCGCCAGGTCGCCGACAGCGACGAACGCCTGCGGCGGCTTTATCGATCAATCGAGGATGGCATCATCGAACTCGATGACATCCTCCGCGAACGAACCACAGCCTTGAAATCTGAACGTGAGCGGGCCAAGACCGCGCTCGACCGCGCCCGGGCGCAATGCGACACAGTAACGAATATCGATCCAGCCAAGATTGACACCTTCGCCCGGCTGATGAATGAGAAGCTCGACAGCGGCGACACCAACGCCCGCAAGGCCTACATCCGTTCCATCGTCGACGCCATTGAGGTCGACGACACGGCCATCAGGATTATTGGCAGCAGGGATGTGCTGCAGGCTGTGGTTGGCGGCAAACAGAACGCGAACGGAAATGTTCGTGGTTTTGTACGCAAATGGCGCGCCCGAAGAGATTCGAACTCCTGACCCCCAGATTCGTAGTCTGGGGCCGCTCGTTGATTTTGCTCAACATTTTTGCAAACCAAACTCATCCGCGGCCACCTAAATCAATGGCCTGGGGCAATTTTGCAAACCAACATCAGGCTTCCGCTATCCGATACCCAATCCCCGGCTCAGTCAGGATGATGCGCGGATCATCGGCGCGTTCTTCGACCTTTTGCCGCAACTGGCCAATATAGACACGCAGATACTGCGTGTCTTCGGCATGCGCCGGGCCCCAGACCGCTGTCAGAATCTGTTTGTGAGTGACTACGCGCCCAGCGTGTTTGGCCAAGAATGATAGCAATTCGAATTCTTTGGGCGTCAACTTAAGCTCCGCGCCCGCGCGCGTCGCGCGGTGGCGCACGGAATCGACTTCAAGATTGCCAACGCGCAGGAGCGGAATTTCCGCCTTCCGCTGCATACGGTGACGCAACGCCGTACGCATACGCGCCAGTAGCTCGCCGACATTAAACGGTTTGTTCACATAGTCGTCGGCACCAAGGTCGAGCGACTCAATCTTTTCCGTCTCGCGCTCGCGAGCCGACAGTACGATGATCGGCACGTCCGACCATTCGCGCGCCCGCCGGATAACGTCCTTGCCATCGCCGTCGGGCAGCCCAAGGTCGAGCAGTACGATATCCGGTGAGTGAGCGGCAATGTGCTTGGTCGCCTCGGCCACGGTGCCGGCGCTGGTCATATCGTAGCTGTTGGCCTCCAGCGCCGGCTTGAGGAACCGCAGGATCGCCTCCTCGTCGTCCACCACCAAGACCTGGGTCTTCGCGCTCATGCCGGCACGTCCTCACGTGGAAATGTCAACACGATACGGGTACCACGCCCATCCGCATGCGGGCTCTCAGCGGAGATTTTTCCGCCGTGCGCCTCCATGATGCCCCGTGCAATGGCGAGCCCCAGGCCAGTGCCCTGCCCGCCATCGGCCTGCGTCGTGTCGGCCTTGACGAACTTGTCGAACACCTGTGGCAGCGCCTGCGCCGAAATGCCGGGGCCGTCGTCGGTCACGCGCAGCGCAACCTGCTGCGGGCCTACCAGCGCATCGACCAGCACCTTGGTCTGCGGCGGTGTGTGCACGACTGCATTGCCGATCACGTTGCCGATGGCCTGTTCGGCAAGCGTGGCGTCGGCGCGCACCAACGGCAAGTCGTCAGGCAAAGCGAGATCAATGCGCTGGCGCGCGCCGCGCCGACGAGCCGCGTTTGTCACGCGATCGACGATCTCGCGCAGGTCGATCCAATCGCGCCGCAGCTCCAGCGCACCGGCATCGATCCGGGTAATGGCGAGCAGATTGCGCACCATTTCGTCGAGGCCTTCCGTCTCTTGCTTGATTTGCATCAGCAAATCTTTTTTCGCGTCGGGAGCAAGCTTGTCGCCATAGTCGAGCAGACTGGACGCCGAGCCGAGGATCGACGACAGCGGGGTTCGGAAATCGTGCGAGATCGAGGCCAAGAGCGTATTCCGCACCCGTTCGGTCTCCGTGGCGGTCTTGGCGCTTACCATATCGCGCGCAAGCGAAGCGCGCTCCAGCGCCGCGGCGGTTTGCTCGACCAGCGTATCGAGCAAGGCGCGGGCTTCAGAGTCGAGCGACGTCGCATTCGCCGCTTCGCCGACGCCGATCACGCCCAGGGTCTTGTCGCCGACGCGCAAGGGCACGAAGTACCAGGGAATGATCGGCAGCGTGGACGTGCCGGTGCCCGCGGGCTCGACATGCGAATAAGCCCACCGGGCCGCCGTCATGGCCGCGGCATCAAGCGCGTCTTCGGGCGGCCAGGCAGCGGTAAGTGCCAAATCATTGTCTTGCTCCAACAGCACCACCACCGCGCGGCCCAAGCTGGCGTGGATTTCGCTGGCGGCGCCCTCGGCGACGGCGTCGAGCGATGCCAGCCCCGACAGACGACGCGTGAATTCGTAAAGCCGCCGCATCGCTCGCATGCGGCTCGCCGAAATTGTGGCCTGCTCGCGCACGCGCCCGGCAAGCGCCGAAGTAATCACCGCCACGATCAGGAAGATGACCAGCGCCAGCAGTTCGTAAGGTTCGGCAATGGTGAAGGTGTAGAGCGGCGGGATGAAGAA
>Ga0335085_10017538_pt1 | contig 10312 bp, 11 predicted proteins | sample Lox_Sample_45_FD_206712 | JGI IMG/M metagenome (GOLD analysis project Ga0335085, IMG submission 206712) | Soil microbial communities from Loxahatchee National Wildlife Refuge, Florida, United States - Lox_Sample_4.5 | ecosystem: Environmental > Terrestrial > Soil > Wetlands | place: USA...
GAGCTGTTCGGACCGCCCGGGATCGTCCGCAACGTGTGCGGCAAGCTGGGCGGCTATACGTGGAACCTCGTCGACGGCTACCAGTTCGTTCTGACCGTACACGAGGTCGGGCGGGAAGCGATCGACAGCGTCCGCCTCCGGGCGACCACGGCCTTCGAGCCGGAGCCGGCGGGCCGGCGGCCGTTCACCGGCACACTCTACGACAGCCCGGAGTGCGCGATCACCACCGTGCACCTCGACCACCGCATCCCCTGCCTCGCGTTCGCCCTCACGGAGAAGACCCGCCTCAACGTGCGCCCCGAGCGCATCGCCGAGATGCAGCTCGTGCCCGGCCGCTGGTTGAATCAACTCAAGCAGGCGGTTGGCGGGCGCCCGACCATACCCTCATCCGCGCCACGAGGCACACCAACGGCGTCCCGCAGGAGATCGAAGTACCCCTCGGTGAGCTGCGGGAGCAGTTGATCGTCGCGACGCCGGGTCAGAAGATCGCCTACGTCGTCGACACGATCTACTCCGCCGACAACATCAGCCGGATCGCCGAGTTGGCCCGTGGTGCCGATCTCTTCTTCTGCGAATCGCCCTTCCTGGACATCGACCGAGATCAGGCACGCAAGCGCTACCACCTGACTGCCCGGCAGGCTGGCAGCCTTGCGCGAGCGGCCCGCGTCGCCCGGCTGGAGACCTTCCACTTCTCGCCGCGATACGAACGCGACTCGGACCCGTTGCGCAACGAGGCGCAGGCCACCTTCCGCGGTGAGCTCCCCCCCGATGACCCTCAGTGACGAGGCGCGGCAGTTCATCGATGCGCATGAGGTCGGCCATCTGGCCACCGCGGACGCGGCCGGGAATCCGCACGTGGTGCCGCTCTGTTATGCCCGCGTCGGAGAGCGCCTCTACTTCGTCGCCGACGACAAGCCCAAGCGCCAGGGCCCGCGAGCGCTGAAGCGATTGGCGAACCTGGCCGCGAACCCGCGCGCGGCCCTGGTCATCGACGACTACGACCGCGACTGGTCACGCCTGGCGTTTCTCCTCCTCCACCTCGACACCGCCATCGTCACCGACTCGCGCGAGTACGCCGAAGCCCTCGCGGCACTGCGCGAGCGCTATCCGGCCTACCGCGACATGGCGTTGACCATCGCGACCCACCCGCTGGTCCGGATGCTCCCGCGCCGCTGGCACCTCTGGCGCGCACAGCCGCGGCGCTGAGAACCCAGGTTCTCAATCTTCTTCTCGTGACAGCAAGCGAAGTGATCGTTCCGCCGCCCGGCGGAGCGCCGGGTCCGTTCCCGACCGCGCTCGCTCCAATGCCGCCATGACCGCTGCGGATCGCTCGCCGACCGCACCCAGTGCGGCGGCCGCGGCGCGAGCAATCGCCCGATCGCGGTCGCCGAGCAGCTCGACCAGGAACGCCGCGGCCCGGCGCGGATCCCCCGGTTGACGCGCCAGGATGGAGATGGCGGCCAGACGGACGTCGGCTTCCGTGGCGTTCAGCGCACGCTCGGTTGCCTCAGCGATTGCCGGGTCCGACACGCCGAGATCACGGAGGCCATACAGGGCCATCTTCCGCTGTTGCGCCGTACCATGCGCCGCCAGTGCCGCGAGGCGCGCAACGACGGACTCGTGAGCGCCGGCGGCGGAGCGCTTCAGCAGGTCCAGTGCCGCCCAGCGGATGTCGCCGTCGTCGCCGCCCAGACCCTCGGCCAGTATGTCGAGCGTGGCCTCGGAGAACTCGTCCGCCAGGCCGAGCGTGTAGGCCGCTCCCCAGCGCACGCGGGCGTCGCAGCTGCCGAGCGCGGCCCGCAAGCGGCCGCCGAGCCCGACGTCCCGCCGGAGCAGGCCGACGCACGCCTCCGCGGCGCGGCGCTGGACGACCTTGCGGGCGTCGCCGAGGCAGTCCACCAACGCGTCCAGCTCCTCCGCGATCGGATCGATCCCCTCGGCGCCCATATCGGCGATGGCGCGCAGACGATCTGCCGTGTCGGCGCCACGCAGGGCGGCGGCGCGCGTCACGCCAGGCCTCGGACGATCATGTCGGCGACCGTGTCGAGCGGCCCGATGCCGAGCCAGTAGTTCTCGGGCCGCGAAAAGATGCGCGTCACCACTGCGTTGATCGCATCGCGGTCGATCGGGCACGAGCGCAGCTCTCGTTCGAGCGACTCGATGGCCGCCGAATTGGCGATGAAGTCGCCGCCGAAGACGATCTCACGAATGGTCGGCCCGCGGTCGAGCGCGAGATGCGCTTCGAGCGCCCCGAGCTGAGCCCATGACAGGACGTGTCGGTCCAGCTCCGCCCGCCGATGCCGCGCCCGCAGCCACCGCTCCGGCGCCAGATCGCGGGTGCCGATCGCGGCGATGGCTTCGCGCTCGACAGCGTCCAGCTCACGCGGCTGGATTCGGAGGCCTCCCTGCCGCGCGTAGCCGTCGCACATCAGGGCCTGAAGCTCCTCGAATGAAGGGGCGCGGCCGACCTCCGCGGCCAGGCACGTGACCCGGTCCGGGGTCAACACCTCCGCCTTGACGGTCCCGCCGGGATCGGCCGCGTCAAGAAACGCGGGGACGACTCCGAAATCCCGCTCGACCGCGATGCACGCCTCGAATAGCAGTACGCCACGCATGTCGGTCTCGAACGAGATGGCTGCACAGATCCGCCGGTTGATCGTGACCAGGTCGCGTCCCGGATAGATCACTGCCAAGCCGAGCCGGCGACACGCCTCGAGCACGCCGCGGACGCAGCGGTTCAGGACTTGCTCCGCCCGCAACGCCAGCGGCTCGTCGGCGACCAGGGCCGAACGGTGCGGAAGAATCAGTGAGACGCGGGCGAATCCATCGCCGCCGGGCAGAACGCGACCGCCGCTCTGCCGGCGGCAGACGGTAACCGGCCCGCGCGACGGCCCATCGGGGGCGAAGTGGTAGCGGCCGAGGCAGAGGAGGTCGCCGGCCATGGCGGAGATGCGCAGGAATCCAACTTGCGCGTCCCGGTCAGCCTCGAGGCGCTGCATGAGGTAACGATCGGTGGCAACGCTCGAGAGCGGATCGATCTGGGGCTGGACGATGCAGTCCAGAGATAGCATGCGACCCACGCATATCACCCGCTCGAAATCCCGGCCAAGCGATGATCCCCGCAATGGCGTTGCGAATTCGCTGCCTGCGGGTATTGTGGAGACGCGTCCGGTAAACTGAACCTGAGGTGGGGCGGTGAAGGGGACCTTCTGCGGACCGAAGATCACGACAGTCGTCTTGGCGCTCATGTCGACGTGGAGTTGCTCGGCGTCGAACGACGTCGGGCAGGCATCTCCGGGGACGCAAGCCGCGCCAGCGGCGACCCTCATCGTCACCGCGGTGCCGATGTATCGCCTCCTGGTGTATCCAGATGTGCCGGAAGCCTCGCGTCTGTTCGTGGTGAAGACCCGGATCGAGCCAATCGGTGACGACCTGCTCCACTTCTCGCCCGCGGATATGCGCCTGACCCTGGAGGACGGCACCAGTGGAAGGGTCTTCGATCGCGGCCGTGCGTCTGCACTCGTCGATTCTCTTTCCCTCACCGAGACGGCCGTCACCGCGGATCCCCGTGGGCTTGGGTGGAACGGCCGCCTCGCGCCGGCGCTCGAAGCGCAGTTGAAGCAGCAGATCCTCGCTGGCCTGCTCGATGAACGCCTCTTCACTCGTTCCGAGCCGGTCGACGGCTACGTCGTCCTCGACACCTCTCGCGCGTCATCCTCCCTGAACGGCGCGGCGCTCGAGGTGACGGTCACTCGCGTCAGCGACGAGATGGTCGAGAGCGAACGCTATCAGTTCGGCGTCCGCCCCGCGCCCGCCGGCGCCACCTCGGATGCGGCGTCGGCGTCGGCACCCTGAGCGCGCCGACATGGACCGCCGCGCCCGCATCGAAGCCGTCCTCCGCCAACGATTCGCCCCGGAACACCTCGCGGTCATCGACGAGAGTCATCGCCACGCGGGCCATCCCGGCGCCGCCGGTGGCGGCGGCCACTTCAGCGTCGTCATCGTCTCTGGCCTGTTTCGTAACCAGAGCCGGCTGGAGCGCCAACGCGCCATCCACACGGCCGTGGCCGACGCGTTGCGGACGGATATCCATGCGCTCGCGCTGCGCGCGCTGACACCGGAGGAGTGGGCCGGGGCTCGAGAGCAGTGACTCGGTTCGAGATTTGGCCTGCTCGCGGACGACGGGAAACGGGAAACCGTCCGCCCCGAGTAGCCCCCGGGGGGGCGTATCGAGGGGCTCACCGAATCGGAGAGCTTTCGCATCCCTGTGCTACACGGACGGAGCTTCCACCACCCCACTCTTCAAACTGAGACGCCACCCTGCCGCTCGATCACTTGCCGCTGCGGCGGTGCCGTGTCAGCATCTCGCGCCGTGGCGCATCGCAGTGACATGCTCAGCGTTCGAGGTGTGCAGACGCATGTCCGCCAGGGCGGACACGGGCGGCCGGTTCTGGTGCTCCACCCAGAGTTCGCGGCCGATCTGTGGTCACCGTATCACGACGACCTGGCTGCCCACTTTCGCCTGGTGGCGCCGGACCATCTCGGCTTCGGGCGCAGCGAGCGCCCCGACTGGCTCGACCATATCGACGATCTCGTCTTTCATTACGTCGATCTGCTCGACCTGATGGCGCTCGAGCGGGTCTCGATCGTCGGCACGTCGCTCGGCGGCTGGATTGCCGCGGCGTTCGCCGTCGCGCATCCCGAGCGCGTCGACCGCCTCGTCCTCGCCGCCCCCGCCGGCATAAAAGTGGACGGCGTGCCGCGCTACGACCTGTTCGCCAACCCGATCGAAGAGACGTTGTGCCACCTGTTTCACGATGAGACCCGGGTGGCGCAACTGATTCCCGCCGAGTACGGCCCCCACGTCCTGCTGCGCGCGTATCACGAGTACACCACCCTCGCGCGCCTGGTGTGGGACCCGTACTTCTACGATCCGAAGCTGCAGCAACGTCTGCCGCGCGTGACTTGCCCGACGTTGATCGTCTGGGGCGAGAACGACGCCGTCCTGCCGCCCGAGTACGGCCGGCAGTATGCCGCCCTCCTGCCCCACGCCTCGCTTTCGCTTCTGCCGGACTGCGGTCACCTCGCGCCGCTGGAGCAGGGCGAGGTCTTCTCCCGCTTAGCGATCGAGTTCCTCGGGACCGGGCAGGCATGATCAAACCAGTGCCGCGCCGCGCTCAACGGCCGCACCCTACCGCACGCGCTCGCGTGGCCGGCGCCAGAAAGGTGTCCGGATCGTCGGTACAGTTCTTCTACTTCCATCTCATGCCCTGGCCGTATCTGCCGGCGGACTTCGACCGCCGTTACACGTCGTCCTGGGTGACGTTGCCGAATCGCCTCTACGATCCGCGGCGCGGCCAGCGGCTTTACAACGAATACCTCGACGAGCTCGAGTACGCGGAACGGTTGGGCTTCGACGGCCTCGGGGTCAACGAGCACCACCAGAGCGCCTACGGCACCATGCCGTCTCCCAACTTGATGGCGGCGGCCCTGATCCGGCGCACGAAGCGAACCAAGATCGCCATCCTCGGCAACGCCATCGCGCTGCGCGATCGCCCGCTGCGCGTCGCCGAAGAGATCGCCATGCTCGACGTCCTCTCCGGCGGCCGGATCATTTCCGGTTTCGTCCGCGGCATCGGCTGCGAGCACTTCTCGCTCGGCGTCAATCCGACGTACTCGCGCGAGCGCTTCTACGAGGCACACGATCTCATCGTGCGCGCCTGGACCGAGGACGGGCCTTTCTGCTTCGAGGGCAAGCACTTCCGCGTCCGCTACGCCAATATCTGGCCCCGCCCGCTGCAGCGGCCGCACCCGCCCATCTGGCTGCCGTCGCAAGGCAGCAGCGAGACGATTCGGTTCGGCGCCGGGCATCGCTACCCGTTCGTCACCGTGTTCACCTCGTACGAGCAAACCAAGCGCCTGCTCGAGGAGTACAAGGAGCAGGCGGAGCGGGCAGGCTACCGAGCGGCGCCGGAGCAGCTCGGCCTCGCGATTCCCACGTACGTCGCCGAGACCGACGCACGCGCGCGACGCGAAGCCAAGCCGCACCTGCTCTGGCTTTTTCATCGGGGACTGAAGATCCCGCCGCAGTTCCTCGGCCCTCCGGGGTACTTGAGTGAAGAGTCGCTGTTGAAGTTCCTTTCCACCGGCCTGCGCCCGCCGTCCGAGCTGAGCTTCGAAGAGCTCGAGGCCGGCGGCTACATCCTGATCGGCAGCGCAGCAACCGTGCGCGATCGACTCAAGGAGATGCACCAGGATCTGGGTTTCGGTATCTTCATCGGCGGCGGCCGCATCGGCGACATGTCGCACGCGCGGGCGACGAAGAGTGCGCAGCTGTTCGCTCGCGAAGTGATGCCGCATTTTCGGGGAAAGAAGTCGGGAGTCAGAATCCCCGCCCCAGCCCGCCGTTGAGCGGCGGGGCGGAGGGAGGCTCCCGACTCCTGAATTCTGATTCCTGGCTTCCGATCACCATGCGCAAGATCGAATCCAAGCTCCGTCCGGCCGACCCGGCGTTTCGAGAAAATCGCCGCCGCATGAAAGAGCTCGTCGCCGAGCTGCGCGAGCGGCTGGCGCTGGTGCGGAACGGCGGGCCCGAAGAGGCGCGCGCGCGGCACCGGGAGCGGGGCAAGCTGCTGGCGCGCGAGCGCATCGACGCCCTGCTCGATCCGGGCAGCGCCTTCCTCGAGCTTTCGCCTCTGGCGGCATGGGAGCTCTACGACAACGAAGCCCCCGCCGCCGGGATCATCACTGGGATCGGCACCATCGCGGGGAGACAAGCCGTCATCGTCGCCAACGACGCCACCGTGAAGGGCGGAACGTATTTCCCGCTCACGGTGAAGAAGCACCTGCGGGCGCAGGAGATCGCCCATGAAAACCGCCTGCCGTGCGTCTACCTGGTCGACTCCGGCGGCGCCTTCCTGCCGTTGCAAGCGGAGATCTTCCCCGACCGTGAACACTTCGGTCGGATCTTCTTCAACCAGGCTCGCCTGTCGGCGCGCGGCGTGCCGCAGATCGCGGTGGTGATGGGTTCGTGCACGGCCGGCGGCGCCTATGTGCCCGCCATGTGTGACGAGAACGTCATCGTCCGCGGGATGGGAACGATCTTCCTCGGCGGCCCGCCGCTGGTCAAAGCCGCCACCGGCGAAGAGGTCACGGCCGAGGAGCTCGGCGGCGGCGACGTGCACACGCGCATCTCCGGCGTATCGGACCACCTCGCGCACGACGATCATGACGCCCTCGCCATCACCCGGCGCATCTTCGCCAACCTCGGCGTTCCACCGGCGCCGGCCATCGAACCGGAAGCTTCCGAGGATCCGGCGTACGATCCGGCGGAGCTCTACGGCATCGTGCCTGCCGATCCGCGGGTGCAGTTCGACATCCGCGAGGTCATCGCCCGGCTGGTCGACGGCAGCAGGATGCAAGAGTTCAAGGCCCTCTACGGACCGACCCTGGTCACCGGGTTCGCCCGGCTGCATGGATATCCGATCGGCATCGTGGCGAACAACGGCGTCCTGTTCTCCGAGTCCGCCCTCAAGGGCACGCACTTCATCGAGCTGTGCTGCCAGCGGCGCATCCCGCTCCTCTTCTTACAGAACATCACCGGCTTCATCGTCGGCAAGCGCTACGAGCACGGCGGCATCGCCAAGGACGGCGCGAAGATGGTGCACGCGGTGGCGACCGCGGAGGTGCCCAAGCTGACCGTAATTGCCGGCGCCTCGAACGGCGCCGGCAATTACGGAATGTGCGGGCGTGCCTACGGCCCGCGCTTCCTCTTCATGTGGCCGAACGGCCGCATCTCCGTGATGGGCGGCGAGCAGGCGGCGAGCACCCTGCTGACCGTCAAGCTGCAGCAGCTCGCCGCCCGCGGCGAGACGATGCCGGCGGCGGAACAGGAGGCCTTCGTCGCGCCCGTGCGCGCCAAGTACGAGCAGGAAGGCAGCCCCTACTACTCCACCGCCCGCCTCTGGGACGACGGCATTCTCGATCCGGCCGCAACGCGCAACGCTCTCGGCCTCGCCCTGGCCGCAAGCCTGAACGCCCCGATTCCACCGACGCGCGTCGGCGTATATCGGATGTAGAGGGTCACCCCCGGGTGTCCCGGGAAGGCCGCGCCGTCGCCGCTCACTTGCGGCGCCGGAATGCGCCGAGCCCCACTCCGAACAACGCGGCGACCGCGGAGCCGAGGCCGAGCCAGGACAGGGCCGGAGTCGGCACCAACTCCAGCGGTGCGAACCGCCGAGCGAACACGCCGGCACTGTCGCCGTCCTCGCGCGGAAACTGCGACCAGGAAACCACGAACTCCCCTGCCGGAGCGCAGGCCACGGCCGGAAAGTACATCGATCCGCTGGTATACGTGTTCACCTGGAAATCGCTCGTCAGCGGCGTGCCGTTGGATCCGAACCGCCGCCCGAAGACAAAATTAATTTCACCTGGTTCTGACTGGCGGAAGCCGACCTCGCCCGTCCACACGATGACGAAATCGCCGTTGGGGCCACAGCATGCGGCCGGAGATGTTTGGTCTCCCGTCGTGTAGGCGTTGACCTGAAACTCGGTGCCGCGGAAGCTGCCATCGCTGGCAAAGCGCTGTGCGCGCACATCGGAGGTTGGGTAGGAAGGATAGCTCACCCACGCGACCGTGAAGTCGCCCGCCGTATCGCAACAAATCGCCTGGTTCTCGAGGATACCAAAAAAAGACTCCGGAAACGCTTGCCCCTGGAAGAAAGTGGTGTACGTGTTGACCTGGAACTCCGTGCCGCGCGCCGCGCCGTTGCTCGCGTAGCGCTGAGCGAACACGTCGAAAACGCTGGATGGACCGGTATACTGGGTCCAGGCCACGACGAAGTTTCCAGCGGCGTCGCAGCAGACGCCCGGCTCGCTATCGAGATAATCGCTGACCAAGAATTCCGTCCCCTGCGGCGCGCCGCTGCTGGCGAAGCGCCGGCCGACAATGAAGCCACCCGGCGGGGAGAGGGTGAGAAGGTCGTTCCAGACGACGACGAAGTCGCCATCCGCCGCGCAGCAGATATCGGAGTTGAACGCTGCTTCGCCGGTATATGCATTGACCTGGAACTCGGTGCCTAGAAAGCCACCGGAGCTAGCGAAGCGCTGGGCGTGAATTTCGCCGATCTCGAACGGACCGATATAGGTTGCATCGGTCCAGGTCACGACGAAATCGCCGTCGGGTTGACAGCACAGGGCGGGGTCGACCTGTGACCCGATCGTATAGCTGTTCACCTGAAACTCGGTTCCCTTCGAGGCTCCGGAGCTGGCGTATCGCTGCGCAAAGATGCCGGTTCCGTCGCCGTCGGCACCGTTGACGGAGCCACCGTACGGCGACCCCGATTGCCAGACGACGACGAAGTCGCCGTTGCCGGCAGTGCAGACGGCCCGGCCTGTCTGGTATTGGTCTCCCGAGGTATACGTGTTCACCTGAAACTCGGTCCCGACGGGGCGCACCTGCGCCGACGCGGTCGCCGAGACGACGAGAAGTACGAGTGCAATCTGGAGACCCAAGCCGAGCCTCATCGACATTGACGACCTCACAATCTGCGCGACCGAACCCCACAGACCGAGCGCCGTAAGTGTCGGCCGACGCGCGGCACGGTACTGGATCCCGATTTGGCCGTCAAGCGACAAACGCAGTCCCAACCCGACCGCGTCCGGCTCTGTTACAAGGACTGCGACACGTCGCGACGGTTCCGAGGACGTCCAGGCCCCGGGTCGCGAGTCCGAGGTGACATGCCTCTCGACTTGCGGCGATCCAGGACCCCGGCTCACCGTCGGCGCAGCGGGGCGCAGAGCTCGAGGTCGTGGCCGTCGGGGTCGGCGAAGTACAGCGACTTGGCCGGAATCCAGTCGTGAACGATCGGCCCGACGGCGGGAATGCCCTTGGCATTCAACTGCTCCGCCGCCTGATCCACATCCGTTTCGGAAACGGTGAAGGCAAAGTGCTGCTGCGGGAACTCTCCCCGTTCCTCCTGCAAGACAATCATTCCATCCAGGCCGCCGGCCCGCAGGAACACCCAGGGCCTCTTCTGATCTCGCAAGCCCACCTCCAGACCGAGTACCTCGCGGTAGAATGCCTCGGCGCGTGCCAGCTCGCGCACGCGGACCGCCACTTCATACACGCCACGAATCTGGAACATGACCTAACCTCCTCGCGCCGAACTCTGGAGGGGCCGTCAGCCCGAGCGGCGCCTGAGCTTCCCGAACCGCAAGGGCAGTATGAACGCCCGAATTGACACCGCCGCTCCAGTATCCTCCCTTCACGCGGAGATGGCCAACGTGCCGCCGGTTCACTCCACAGCCATGA
>Ga0335085_10017540_pt1 | contig 10311 bp, 6 predicted proteins | sample Lox_Sample_45_FD_206712 | JGI IMG/M metagenome (GOLD analysis project Ga0335085, IMG submission 206712) | Soil microbial communities from Loxahatchee National Wildlife Refuge, Florida, United States - Lox_Sample_4.5 | ecosystem: Environmental > Terrestrial > Soil > Wetlands | place: USA: Florida...
ACCAGATGATGTACGAGCTGCGTGACATCGGCTTCTCCACCTGCGTCGGCATCGGCGGCGACCCGATCATCGGCACCACGCACATCGACGCGCTCGCCGCGTTCGAGTCCGACCCGGAGACCAAGGCGATCGTGATGATCGGCGAGATCGGCGGCGACGCCGAGGAGCGCGCCGCGGCCTTCATCGAGCAGCACGTGACCAAGCCGGTCGTCGGCTACGTGGCCGGCTTCATGGCGCCCGAGGGCAAGACGATGGGCCACGCGGGCGCGATCATCTCCGGCTCGTCTGGCACCGCCCAGGCGAAGAAGGAGGCCCTGGAGAAGGCGGGCGTCCGGGTCGGCAAGACCCCGAGCGAGACGGCTGCGCTGGTCCGCGAGATCATCCAGTCCCAGGGCCTGTAAGGCCCCGGTTCCCGGCGGTGGCGGGCGGTCGCAAGCCGATTGTCCGCCACTGTCGTTTCTTCAGGCGGCGTGGCGCGGTGCCAGGGTCTCGTTGACCCAGGTCACGATGTCCGTGGTAGACGCGCCCGGCGTGAAGATCTTCGCCACGCCCGCGCTGGTCAGCTCGGCGATGTCCGCGTCAGGGATGATCCCGCCGCCGAACACCACGATGTCACCGGCGTCCTGCTCCCGCAGCAGCTCGATGACCCTCGGGAACAGCGTCATGTGCGCGCCGGAGAGCACGGAAAGTCCGACCGCGTCGACGTCCTCCTGGATCGCGGCCGCCACGATCTGCTCCGGCGTCTGGTGCAGGCCGGTGTAAATGACCTCAACCCCGGCGTCGCGCAGGGCCCGCGCCACCACCTTGGCACCCCGGTCGTGCCCGTCGAGTCCCGCCTTGGCGACGATGACGCGGATCTTGCCTAGTGTCTCTGCCACAACAATCAGTATGACCCGCGGACCTGCCCGTTACCCATTATGGCACCCGGGCGGTCGCGCGGCGTGACGGCTTCAGTCGGCGTTCCGCCGCGGCAGCGCCTTCCTGATCTCGCAGACCACCACGATCGACAGCGCCACGACCAGGCAGAGCAGCCACTGCCGCTCGTCGAGCGCCCTCGTGCGCAGGATCGCCTGGCACGGCTGTATGAACGTCGCGAGGACGATGAGCAGGAACGACAACCCGGTCGTCGCCAAGAACTTGCGGTCCGGAGGAGTGCGCAGCGAGAACGCCGACTCCCTCGAGTCCCTGCTCTCGATCGAGAAGAACAGGTTGAAAAGCGAGAACACGACCATCCCCATGGTCCGCGCGATGGCGAGCGCGTGCGCGTGCTCCGCCCAGTGGATCACGCTCAGCGTGCCCACGGCCATGACCGTCCCGATGACGACCAGCCAGGCGAGCACCCAGCGGCTCAGGATCGGCACCCCGGGAGCGCGCGGCGAGCGCTCCATCAGCCCCTCGGCGGGACTGCTGTACCCGAGCCCGATGGACTGGATCGTCACGGTGGTGAAGGCGACCCACAGGACCTGCAGCGGAAGGAGCGGCTCACCGTGGGCGATGTTGAAGATGCTCGCGCCGAGGAAGGTGAGGATGAAGCCGAACATGCAGCCCATCTCGAACCTGATGTACCTGACCAGGTTGTCGTATAGCCCGCGGCCGAGCTCCACCGCCTTGATGATGGTGGCGAAGTTGTCGTCGGTCAGCACCATCACCGCCGCCCGCTTGGCGACTTCGGTCCCCGTGCCCATCGCGATTCCGATGTCGGCCTTCTTCAGCGCGGGCGCGTCGTTCACGCCGTCGCCGGTCATGGCAACGATCTGGCCCCCGCGCTTCAGCATGTCCACCAAGCGGACCTTGTGCTCGGGGGTGACGCGGGCGACCACGCCGGCCCCGGCGAGCGCCGCCATCGCCTCGTCGTCGCCCATCGCCTCGAGCTCCGCACCGCTGATGACGGCGCCGTCGATGCCGAGCTGACGGGCGATCGCCGCCGCGGTGACCGCATGGTCTCCGGTGATCATGCGGACCTCCAGGCCGGCGGACTTCGCCTGGGCGACAGATGCCGCGGCGCGCGGGCGCGGCGGGTCCATGATCCCGACGAGGGCGAGCAGTTCCAGTTCCGTCACCTGCGCGAGCAGGTCGGACCTCGGCTCGAACCCCGCCGGGTCGATGTCCCTGCGCGCGACGGCCAAGACCCGCAGCCCCTCCTCCGCGAAGCGCCGGTAATCGGCCTGGTACAGCTCGCGGCGGGCGTCGTCGAGCGGAACCGGGCCGGCGTCCGGGTCGAGCATCGCGTCGGCCCTGGCCAGCAGGCGGTCGGGTGCCCCCTTGACGAAGCAGCGGATCACCCGCTTCCCCGACTCGTCGGTCATCTCGTGGAACGTGGCCATCAGCTTGTAGGAGGCGTCGAACGGGAGCTCGGCGACTCTCGGGTACTCCCGCCTGGTCGAGACGGCGTCGATGCCGCCCTTCGCCGCCAGCGCGACCAGGGCGCCCTCGGTCGGGTCGCCGATCAGCTCGCCGTCACTGAGCACGGCGTCCGAGGCGAGGACCATCGGCGTGAGTACCTGATCAAGCGGGATCTCCGCCTGTCCGGCGACGCGGTTGATGCGCCCGTCGGTCGAGTAGCCCCTCCCCTCGACCGCGTAGCGGTGCCTGCCGACGGTCATCCGGACCGCGGTCATCTGGTTCAGCGTGAGCGTCCCCGTCTTGTCGGTGTTGATCGCGGAGACCGCGCCGAGGGTCTCGGTCGAGGTGAGCTTCTTCATGATCGCCCCGCCGCTTGCCAGGGTCCTGGTGCCCCAGGCGAGGATCGTCGTCACCACCGTGGGCAGCTGCACCGGGACCGCCGCGATGGCGAACGCGACCGCGGCGTTGAACACCGCGTTGAAGCTGTAGCCGCGTGCCAGGTTCACCCCCATCGAGGCGATAAGGGCGGTACCGGAGACGAGCAGCAGCTGCTTCGACAGGTGATCGAGCTGACGGGTGAGCGGTGTCTTGACCGCCGGCTGCGCCTGGAGCATCCCGGAGACATGGCCGATCTCGGTCTCCATCCCCGTCGCGGTCACCACGAACTCGCCGGTGCCGCGGGTCACCGGGGTATTCATGTAGACCATGCAGGTCCGGTCGCCTAGCGGCACGGAGGCTTCGTCGACCGCGGCCGTGCCCTTGCCGACCGGCGTGCTCTCCCCGGTCAGCTCGGATTCGCCCGCCTCGAGCATGGCCGCGTGCAGCAGCCTGCCGTCGGCAGGCACGATGTCGCCCGCCTCGATCGAGACGATGTCCCCGGGCACCAGCTGTTCCGCGGAGATCTCCGCCATCAGTCCGTCGCGCCGCACCCGGGCCGAGATGATCATCTTCTTCTCGAGCGCGGAGACCGCGGTCTCCGCCTGGCCCTCCTGCTGGAGTCCCAGAACCGCGTTGGCCAGCGTGAGCAGGATCAGCAGCAGACCGGTCCCCACCTGCTTGAGCGGAAAGCTGAGCACGCCCGCCGCGAGCAAGACGAGCTGCATGGGATCGGAGTACTGGCGAAGGAACGCCCGCCAGCGAGCCTCCGCCTTGCCCGCGGCGAGCGCGTTGGGACCGAACTGGCCGGACCGTGACTTCGCCTCGCCCGAGCTCAGGCCCTCCTCGGCGGTCACTTCCTGGGCCTGGAGCACCTGCACCGCGCTGAGCGTGTGCCACGCCGGGCCCCTGGCCCGCTCTTGGCCCCCGAGCCCCGGCTCGTCCGTCAGCCTTCTCGGCAAGCACTACCCCCTGATGCTTGTGATGCGCATGCGGCGCTCATTCGTTCAGTGCCCCGACAGGCACGCACGGAAGCATCAGGCCAAGAAGTGCGGATCTAATAGACGCAGGGGATGCCGTACTTGGCGTTGGGCGCCACGGTTGTGCCGTCGCCGGCGGGGGCGCTCGTGCCGGTGGTCGGCGTCGGCGAGGCCGTCGGCGTCGCGTCACCGGCCGCGGTCTTCGCGCCGATGAGCCGCGCACCCACCGTCTGAGTGCTCGCACTAGGCGTGCTCGACGGCAGGAGGCCGGCGGGCACCGTGGTCACGGTGGAGCCGATCAGGATCTCTACGTGGTGAGCCGGCAGTGACGGCAGCGCGACGGGGCTCGTGCCGAACTCCGCCGCGATCTTCGCGGCGTTGGCGGAGGCGCCCGTGCCGTAGAACACCTGGGTGCCCGGCTGGACCGTCCGGGACTGTGCGGAGGAGTTCTCGACCGCGCCGGCCTTGTAGCCGAGCGCGACAAGCGCCTGCGACATCTGGGTGGCGAGGCCGTCCGCAGCCGGGTTGCCGTTGTACACGTCCACGGTGACGGTGGACGGCGCCGGGACGGAGGGGGTGGCCGTTGCGGCCTTCTTACCGGTGGCCTTCGTCACCGGCTTGCCAGCGAATGCGCTCTGCACCAGATGCTGGATCTGCGGCACGTCGACCCGGATGATGTCCTGCGGCTGCGGATAGCCGGGGAGGGAGACGTTGTTCTCTGGCGTGCCGGGCAGCGTGCTGAGGCTCAGGTGATCACCGCTGAGCGCACGCATCTGGGTGGCGAAGTCCAGCAGCTGGAAGCCCTGGTCAGTGATGAGGTACTTGTTCGCACTGCTCAGCAGGTTGCTGGCCTGCGTGACGCCACTCAGGATTCCCTCGTTCTTCAGCTTCCACACCACGTAGTCGATGGCGGCCTGCTGCCGGTAGGTGCGGCCCACGTCGATGCCGGGCAGCGTGTCGCGGGACCTGACGAACGCGAGCGACTGCGCGGGCGACAGGTGCAGGTACTGCGCGCCGCCCTTCTTCTTGTTGTAGCCGTCCTTGTAGGCGTCGAAGTTGGAATTGTCGGTGCCGGTAAGCGGGTCATGGTCGGTGAGGTTCGTCCCCGCGGGAAAGCCGTCGGGCTCCAGGGAGGCGGGGGCCGGCTTGACGCACGCCTCGATGCCGCCGAACGCCTGGGCCAGGTAGTAGAAGCCGGCCAGGTTCACCTCGATGAAGTGGTCGATGTGCACGCCGGTGACCGACTCGACGGTGTTGACCGTAGCCAGCTGGCCTGCCTGGTTGGCGTGCAGGTACCGATCGGATTTGCCCTCCGCCGCGTGCTCGCCCAGGTACTGGTAGTAGGCCCAGTCGTATGCGGCGTCGATCTTTCCCCCGGACTCTCCGAGGTAGGTCTGCGGGAAGGTGACGACCGAGTCGCGCGGGATAGAGAAGCCGACCGCCCGCTGCCCGCCGGCGAAGACGTGGATCAGGATCAGCGTGTTGGTGTCCTGGGCGAAGCCGTTGGTACCCGTATGCAGCACCGTCAGCAGATGATGATCCAGTGCGTTGCCCTCGTAGTCGGTCCTGCTCTCCAGGCCCATCACCAGGATGTTCATCGCGCCGACGGACGGGCTATTGCTGATCTGGACGCCCTTGCCGACCTGGACGACGGCGGAGACCTCGTTGTGGGCGTATCCCGCCACCACGAGCAGCACCGAAGCGCACAGGCAGGCGGCCGCGTACCCGGCCTTGCCGGCGATCACCCGTGCGAGGTGCGACGTGAACACGGTTTCCTCAGCCTGCCCTTCGCGCTCTGCTCTGCACACTGGGGAGCCGCCCGCTCCGGGACTTAGTAAACGCAGGGAACCCCGTACCTGGCCTTCGCCGCGACGGAGACCGCGCTGCCTGCCGCGCCGTTGTCGCCGGCGGAGGTCGGGGCCGCCGACGCGGACGCCGAGCTCGTCGGGGACTGCGTGAGAGTGCCCGGCACCACGGTGGAGCCGGTGCCGAGGAGCACCTCGACGTGGCCCGCGGTCAGCGAGGTCAGCGCCTTGGCGGTCGCGCCGAAGTATTTCGCGATCTTCTCCGCGTTGGCGGACGCGCCCTTGCCGTAGAACACCTGGGTGCCGGCGGTCACGGTCTGGGACTGCGCGCTGGCGTTGGTGACAAGGCCCGCCTTGTAGCCCTTCGCGACCAGCGCCTGCGAGACGCTGCCCGCCAGGCCGCTGACTCCCGCGCCGTTGTAGACGTCGACGGTGACGCTTGAGGCCGGCGGGATTGGGGCTGCCTTCTTCGTCGATTTCGACTTGGCACCGGACTTCTTCGCGGCCTTCGCCGGCGCGGTGAACTTCTCCTTGATGACCGCCTGGATCGTCGGGATGTCGATCTGGTTGGCGGACTCGCCCTGGATGGTCGCGTAGCCCACGATCGGCGCTGTGTAGAAGCTCAGGTTCTTGCCGGAGAGGGCGCGCATGTTGGTCGAGAAGTCGAGCAGGTTCCAGTGCGCGTCGGTGATGATGTACTGCTTCGCCGTGCCAAGCAGGTTGTTCGCCGTCGTCAGGTCGCCAAGAATGCCGTCGCTCTTCAGCTTCCAGATCACGTAGTCGATGACCGCCTGCTGCCGGTGCGTCCGGTCCAGGTCGCCGTTGGGCAGGTTGTCCCGCTCCCTGACGTAAGCGAGCGCCTGAGGCGCCTTCAGGTGCAGGTACTGCGACCCGCCCTTCTTCATGCTGTAGCCGTCGAGTACCGCGTTGAAGCCGGAGTTGGCGTCGTGCAGGTTCTGCCCGCCGTTCCAGGACTTCACGCAGACCGTGATGCCGCCGAACGACTGCGCCAGGTAATAGAAGCCTGCCAGGTTCACCTCGGCGAAGTGGTTGATCGTCTGCCCGGTGACCATCTCGACGGTGGCGACCGTGGCCGCCTGGCCTGCCTGGTTGGCCTCCAGGTAACGCTGGTCGCTGCTCATCGAGGTGTTCACGGTCTTGCTCAGCGACTCGGCCCATGCAAAGCCGTAGGCCTGGTCGATCTTGCCCGCCGACTGGCCGTCATACGGCTTGGGATAGGTGACCCAGTCGTCGCGGGGGATGGAGAAGCCGACCGCCTTCTGCCCGCCGTCGAAGATGTGGATCAGGATCAGCGTGTTGGTGGCCTGGCCGCCGACGCCCAGGTTGTTGACGCCGTACACGCTGCCCGCGTGCATCGCGGCGAGCAGGCCGGCGGACAGCGTGTGCCCCTGGTAGTCGGTCCTGCTCTCCAGGCCCATGACAAGGATGTTCTGCGCGCCGATCTGGGGGCCGGAGCCGAGGTCGATGCCGCCGCCGATCTGCTGCGACAAGTTGACGAGGTGGTATGCGACACCGGATACCGTGAGCAGCACCGCGGCGACCGCACAGCTCACCGCGTAGCCGACCTTGGTCGCGACCAGCGAACCGCCGCCCATGCCGAGCAATCCTGTTCTCCTCCGGCCGATCTTGTCCCGCTCGTGGCGAGGCTACCTGCTCAGTCGTCGCCCGGGATGCCGTATAGCGCGTTTGGATTATGACGGTCACCGCGCTCGACGGGCGAAAGCCCCGTATGCCGTGCCATGCAATCGTCCGTTCAGTTGACGCAGGGGATGCCGTATGGCGCGTTTGCGTTGACGGTGACAGCGCCTCCCGCCGGCCCGCTGCTCGCCGGGGACGCCGTGCTGCTTGCCGTCGCCGTCGGGGTGGCCGTCGCGGCGTCGAGCGAGGCCGGCGACTGGCTTGCAGATGCCGTGCCCCCAGAAGAGGTACCTGACTGCTTGGCTGGCTGGCTGGCCGGCTTTGCCGCCGGATAGAACGCCTGGTGCACCACGTGCTTGATCAGTGCGGGGTCCACCACGTTGGCGGACTGTCCGTCGATGGTCTGGTAACGGCTGATCGGCAGCGTCTTGAACGTCAGGTTGTCGCCGGACAGGGCATTCAGCTCGGGCAGGAAGTCAAGCAGGTTCCAGCCGCTGTCGGTCACCAGGTACGTCCTGGCCACGGACAGCAGGCTGCCGAGCTGACCCAGATCGGTGAGCGTGCCCTGATGCTTGAGCTTCCACAGCACGTAGTCGACGACGGCCTGCTGCCGGTGCGTCCGGTCGAGGTCGCCGTTGGTCAGGTTGTCCCGCTCCCTGACGAACGCCAGTGACTGAGCAGCGTCCAGGTGCAGGTACTGGCTGCCGCCCTTGCTGAGGTTGTAGCCATCGGCGACCGCGTTGAAGCCGGAATTCGCGTCCGTCAGGTTCTGGCCGCCGTTCTCCTCGTTCAGGCACACGGTGACGCCGCCGAGTACCTTGGCGAGCTGGTAGAAGCCGAGCAGGTTCAGCTCGGCGAAGTGGTCGATCTTGATGCCAGTCAGCTTCTGAACGGTGGCGATCTCCGCCCTGCGGCCCGCCTCGTTGCCGAGGTAGCCCACCTGCCCCTGCGTGAGGCCCTTGCCGGCCAGCGACTGTTCCTTCTCCGCCAGCGCGAAGCCGTAGGCCTGATCGATCTTGCCCTGTGTCTGACCGTCGTAGGCCTTCGGGAACGTGACCCAGTCGTCGCGCGGGATAGAGAAACCCACCGCCTTGCGGCCGCCTGCGAAGATGTGCAGCACGATCAGCGTATTGGTGGCCTGCCCGCCGACCGACCCGATGTGCATCGCGTTGGTCAGCGAGTGCGGCAGTGGCTGGCCGCTCCAGTAGGTCCGGCTTTCCAGGCCCATCAGCAGGATGTTCATGGCGCCAGTCGAGGCGCTGCCGGTGACCGCGTTTGAGCCGCCGATGCTGGCGACCGAAGTCTTCACGTAATAGCCGAATCCGCTCACCACCATGGCGAGGACCGCGACGAGGCAGCCAATGGTGTAGCCCGCCTTCCCGGCGAGCGCCGCGGCGCCGCGAGACCAGGGCATCCGTTCACCTCGCGTTCGGTCCGTCACATTGAGCGCTGCGAATATACCCGTTCAACCTGGAAGAACCTTGCATGCCCAATCCGCTACAGTGAGTCACCGACGGCGGCTCCGACAGTGTCGCTTTGCTCACCATTAGCCCCACTGTGCACAGCAGGCATGGCGGGCCACAAGCATGCAACGTCACCACTTAGGGTGAACTCAAGGATTCATGCATTACCCTCTCCAGCAATGACCACTCCACCTGGGTGGGAGCCCCGGCCCGGCTCCGCACGAGGCGAACCCGCGCGGCGGGCGCCCCGTGATGCTGGCGGCTGGCCGCCAGACGGCGGCGATCCCCGGCGGCAGCCGCCGCGCGACGGCGCGCCGACCGGGCGCCGCGGCTGGGATCAGGGATCCGATGGCGATCGCGCGCCGCGTGGCGGGCGGGCCGCAGACGGACGTGACGCCAGGGGGCGCGACGCCGGCAGACCCGATAGCGCGGGCAGGGAACCGCGGTTCACTCCCGGCCGTTCGGCGGGGGCCGCCCAGGCGGACGGCAGGCCCGTGGACGGTCGTGCGCCGAACGGCCGCGACAAGCGAGGCGACCCGCCAGACCTTCTCGAAAGCCGGCGGCCCGCGGACGGCGGAGCCAGGCGAGCCGGTCCAGGCAGGCCGGGTCCTCCGCCCGGCGGACTCGACGGCCTTGGCAGCCTGCGCGGCGGGCCGATGACGCGCTGGCTCGGCGCGATGTCGACCCGGACGGCCGTGCTCGCCCTCGTCGCGGCGGCACTGGTCGGCGTGGTGATCACCCTGCTCACGGGCCACGACCCGGGCTTCATCCTCGGCTTCTTCGTCGTCATCGGCGCGATCGCGGCGACGCTCGGCGTCCGGCGCGGCGCCATCTACCTCTTCTTCCCGCTGCCCGCGCTGACCCTGTTCATCGCCTCGATCATGGTCGGGGCGGTCCACGACCGGGCGCTCGAGTCCGCAGGTACGGCGGGCGTCCGCGTCGGCTTCCTGCAGTGGGTCGCCGCTGCCTTCCTCCCGATGTGCATCGCCACCGTGGTGACCCTTGTCATCGGCGGCGCGCGCTGGGCGCTCGGCCGCCAGCTGGTCTCCGGCAACTTCACCACCCGGCCCCCGTCCGGCCCGGCCAACACCCGCCCGGCTCCCGGCGCGCGCCGCCCGTCGCCGAGCGACCCCTGGGCCGACAACGCCCCGCGCTCCGCCCGCCCGGCACAGAACAGCCCCGGCCAGACCGGAACAAGCCCGCGCCCCTCCGGCACCGGCGCCCCCTGGCAGGACACCCCCCGCGGCGATGCCCCCCGCGGCCGCGACCAGCGCGACCAACGTGACCAGCGCACCAGCCGCGACCCCTGGGGCGACCCCCGCCTCCCGTCCCCGCCGCCGGCCGACCCGCGTACCCGCCCGGCCCCGCAGTTCCAGCCCCGCGACCGCACCGCCCCCCGCCCCGCCGAAGGCGACCGCACCGCCCCCCGCCCCGAACAAGGCGACCGCACCGCCCCCCGCCCGCCGCAGGGCGACCCGTGGGATCAGACCACCCGCCAAGTCCGCCCGCCCCGCCCCCCACGCGACCCCCGCGACGAGCGCTAACACCAGGAGTAGGTGCCGCCGGGCGCTAGCCAGAAGCACGTGACCCCACACAGACCGCCCCGGTCAGGCCGGCCACCTAACCGGCGACCGAAGCACCGACAACCTGCCTTGACGCTCAACCCCGATGACCAGAGTCGCGGGG
>Ga0335085_10017541_pt1 | contig 10311 bp, 9 predicted proteins | sample Lox_Sample_45_FD_206712 | JGI IMG/M metagenome (GOLD analysis project Ga0335085, IMG submission 206712) | Soil microbial communities from Loxahatchee National Wildlife Refuge, Florida, United States - Lox_Sample_4.5 | ecosystem: Environmental > Terrestrial > Soil > Wetlands | place: USA: Florida...
CATGCTGTTTCATGACCTATCGAGTTGCACGCCGCCTGCCTCCGTTCGCGGGCGCCATTTGCGGGCGAACGGATGCCTACGCACGTTGTGTGTCAGGCCTGGTAGACAGTGGCGCCGCCAACCACCGTGCGGACCACGCGGATGTCCTTGATCTTCTCCGGGGCGATGGCGAAGAGGTCCTCCGACAGCATCACGAAGTCGGCCAGCTTCCCGGGCGCGATCGAACCTTTGATGGCTTCTTCGTGTGAGTTGTACGCGCCGTTGAGAGTGTTGACGCGTAGCGCTTCCTCGACGCTGATGCGCTGATTGGCGCCCCATGTTTTGCCATCCCAACCGGTGCGAGTGACCATGCCCTGAATGGCCATGCGCGGATCGAAGGGGCCGGGGCTGAAGTCGGATCCGGCTGCCGCGGGCACGCCCGCATCCAGCAAGGTGCGGAAGGCCATCGAGCGCTTCATCAGCTCTTCGCCGTAAAAACGGAACTTATCGGAATTGTAGTAGGCGTAGGAAGTGAACAAGGCGGGCACTGCGCCGGCCGCCTTGATGCGGCGCACGAGGCCGTCGTCGATCAAGGTGCAATGGGTGATCTTGGGCCGCGCATCGGCGCGCGGGAAAAGCTTTTGAGCGCGCTCGACGGCCGTCAGAAACATGTCGATGGCGACATCGCCGTTAGCGTGACAGTTCACCTGGATGCCGGCGCGGTGTACCCGCTCGATCCACTGGTTGAGCTCCTCCTGCGATTCGGTGATGTTGCCTTTGTAGGGCGGCGTGACGCCGGGGTAGGGAATGCTGAGCGCCATTGTGCGCTCGGAAAACGAGCCGTCGATGGTGTGCTCGCTGGTGGCGCCCAGGCGGATCCACTCATCGCCGAAGCCGCTCATGATGCCAGATGAGATCATCGATTCGAGCACGCGGCCGCCGGCTTCGTAGCTGACGCGATGCAGCAGGTCGCCGCGCGCCCGCACTTGTTGCAGCGCCGCCAGGTTGCCGCCTTCGTGGTGAACGCTGGTGACGCCGTAACGCACGAACTGCCTGGAGATATAGGCGAGTCCATCGCGGTCGCGTTGCGCGCGCTGCTCCTCGGCGACCACCGCACGTTTGCCCACGCGGTTGAGCGCTCCGGTGGCACGGTCGGTGACGCGGCCGTTGAGATCGCCCGAGGCGTCGCGGTCGTATGTCCCGCCCGGCGGATTGGGCGTATTGCGATTGATTCCCGCCAACTCGAATGCCTTGCTGTTGTAGAACGAGGTGTGCCCGCCGCGATGGTGCACCGCCACCGGATGGTCCTTGGAGACTTCGTCCAGGTCGTGGAGGTTGACCAGGCGATTGTCCTTGACCTTGGTGTCGTCGAAGAAGTAACCCTCCACCCAGGTGCCCGGCGGCGTTTCGCGAGCCTTGGCGCGCAGCTTTTCGACGATGCTGGCGATGGTGACGAACTCCACCTCGTAGGGATTGCCCACCAGGACTTCGTAGAGCAGGGTGTTGCCGGGCGCGTGATTGTGGGTGTCGATGAAGCCGGGCACGATGGTCATCTGCCGGGCATCGAGGGTTTGGGTGGATTTGCCGGCGAGGCCGCGAATATCGGCGCTGGTTCCGACGGCGAGGAAGCGGCCGCCTTTGACGGCCAGTGCTTCGGCCTTGGGACTGCGGGATTCGACGGTGTAGATTTTGGCGTTGAGCACCACCAGGTCGGCATCCTGAGTTTGGGCCTGAGCGATTCGGCGACCGGGGCCGGCCATGGTGGCGAGGCCGGCCCCGGTCAAGCCCAGAAAAGTACGACGGCTGTGACGCCGGTGGGTCATGGGTTGTTCCTCCAAGCCGCGAAATCTGACCTCACCGCAGAGCCGCAGAGAACGCGGAGCCAACGCGGAGAAAATCGAAAAACTCTCCGCCTTTCTCGGCGCCCTCGCTGCTCCGCGGTGACGCGGTGGATCAATTCTACCCCACTGGCGGCTTGGGGAATCGCGAACCGCGCCTACCGCGTCACCGGCCGGTTAGCGGCGGAAATGCTCGTTGTGCTCGACGCGGCCATGGTCGAAATGGCGGTCGAAGCGCTCCGGGGCGCGGTAGCGCGCAATCGGAGGAGCAACCCGCACCACCGCGGGCGGCGCCCAGTAGCCGGCGACCCAAACGCCGTCGGGATTGTAGTAGCCGTCCACCCAGTTGTATCCCGGTCCGGGGCACGCCGGACGAACCACAGCCACCGGCGCGGGAGCGCCGAACCCGATTCCAATATTCACGCGCGGAGCAGCGAACATCCCGCCCGCCAGAAGCATCATCATCGCAATTGCCTTTTTCATTTCCTTGACCTCCTCACGCCGTAGTAAAATGCAACCCCCGTGCCAGTCTGTAACTGATTGACAGTGGGTGACTTGACACACTTTTACGGAGCCTTTCGGTGGAACGCGGCCGCCAGCCTGGTGGTCTTCGGCCAACGGGCGGACTACCATGGGTCGGAGAGGCCATGCCGAGCCGTGTAGATCGAATGGGGGCAGCGTTGGTGACGCTGTGTTGCGCCGCATCGCTGGGGGCGCAGGCGCTGACCGTGGAACCGCCGCGCGCCCTGGACGATGAAGTGGTCGCGATTCGCGCCGCGGGCCTGGATGGCGGAGAGCGCGTGGCCATCCGCGCCGAACTGACCGACGGCATGGGCCATCGCTGGAGCTCGCAGGCGGACTTCGTCGCCGATGCTTCAGGCGCAGTGGATGTCGCCAAGCAGGCGCCCTTGAGCGGATCGTACAAAGAAGTTTCGGCAATGGGGCTGGTGTGGTCGATGATGCCGGCCGAGCGCGGCACGGCGCAGTATCAGCCTCCGCGCGACCTGGCCCCGCAACTTATCGAGTTTCACCTGGTGCGCAAAGGCAAGTACGCGGCGCATGCGCAATTGGAGCAGTTGGCGTTGGCCGACGGCGTCCGCCGAGTGCGCGTCGAGCAGGACGGACTGCGCGGTGTGTTCTTCGTGCCTGCCGGTGCGCAGACGGGTCCGCGTCCCGGAGTGCTGGTGGTGGGCGGATCGAACGGCGGCCTGCCTGCGCGTCCGGCGGCGTGGCTGGCTTCGCATGGGTTCGCCGCGCTGGCGCTGGCGTATTTCCGCTACGAAGACCTGCCGGACATGCTGGAGAATATTCCGCTGGAATACTTCGGCCGCGCGCTGGAGTGGATGGCGCGCCGTCCGGAGATCGGCGATCGCAAACTGGCGGTGAGCGGCACCTCGCGCGGCGGAGAACTGGCCCTGCAGTTAGGCTCGATGTATCCGATTCTCCGCGCCGTGATTGCGTATGTGCCGGCGAACGAGCGTTACTCGGCCTGCTGCGGTCCCGGTGTGTACGGGCGTCCGGCATGGACGTGGAAGGGCCAGCCGCTGGCGTATTTGCCGGCGCGCAGTACCCGGCCGGAGCTGGAGTTGCGCGCCGAAATTGCCGTGGAAAACATCCGCGGTCCGATCCTGACCATCTCCGGCGGAGACGATCACGTCTGGCATTCGACCACCATGGCCGACGGGGTGATGGCCCGGCTGAAGCGCAATCACTTCGAATACGAGTACGAGAATCTGAAGTATCCTCACGCCGGCCACACCGCCGGACGCCCGAGTATCCAACCGGCGTGGCACGGCCACCTGCGGAATATTTCAGGCAACGAGATGGACTTGGGCGGGTCGCCGCGCGGGGATATTGAATCGTCCCTGGATGCTATGCCGAAGGTGCTGGCGGTGTTGCGCAAGGCGCTGGAGTGAAGCGGAGCGACGTAGTAGTGGGTTCACGCCGGACTCGTGTTGCAGAACGTCAATAGGTCCCGAAAGCGGACATCCCGAGTCGCAGGGATCTTGGTCGTCCCACCGACCAGCACAACCTCAGTATCGATCCATGGCCCACCTGAACCGCAATCGCTTCGAATACGGGTTACAAGAATTTGAAGTATCCGCACTCCGGCACATCGCCGGCCGGCCTGGCATTCAGCCGGAGTAGCACGGTCAATTCGCCGTGCGCGGATATGGAATCGTCGCTGGATGCTACGCCGAAGGGTGCCGGCGATGCTGCGCAAGGCGCTGGAGTGAATCAGACTGGGGCGGTCCGTGTTCTTCCCTTTACGCAAACGGCTCGAGTTTGGCGAGAATGGTGGGCAGAAACTCCGCCACCGTCGGATGAATGTGCATGGCGCGCTGGACGACCGTGTACGGCGCCTTCGCATACATCATGTCCAGCAGAACGTGAATCACTTCATCGCCTCCGACTCCCAAAATCGCAGCGCCCAGGAATTGTTTGGTTTCCGCATCCGCGCTGATTTTGATGAAACCTTGGGTCTCACCTTTTTCGTAGGCCCGGCTCACTCGACTCATCGGATATTTCGCGGTGAGGGCACGGCGTCCGGATTTCCGTATGTCCGCGTCCGTCATGCCGCATCGCCCGAGCGGCGGATCGATATATAGCGCGTAGGCTTGGATCCGGTCGGAAACCCGGCGATGGTCGGCATTGAAGAGATTGTCCGCAACGATCTCGTAGTCGTTATAGGAAGTATGGGTGAAGGCGCCGCGGCCGTTGCAGTCCCCCAGTGCCCAGATGCCGGGAACGTTGGTCTGGAGTTGATCATCGACGGTGATGTAGCCGCGGTGGTCGGTGGTGATTCCGGCTCGTTCGAGACCCAGGTCGCTGGTGTTGGGGATACGCCCGACCGCCAGAAGCACGTGCGTGCCGGCCACTTCCTTCGGGCCGTCGTTGCATTCCATGCCGACGACAACGCCATCACCGCGTCTCGCTAGTGAAATACATTTTGCATTCAGCCGGATGTCTATGCCCTCAGCCTCCAGGATTTCGCGCACCGCTTGGGAGATGTCTTCATCCTCCCGTGCAATCAGGCGCGGCCCCATTTCCACAATCGTCACTTCGCTCCCGAAACGGCGATACATCTGAGCGAACTCCAGCCCAACATAACTTCCGCCGACGACGAGGAAATGCTCGGGCAAGAAGTCGATGTCCATTAGCGATGAGTTAGTGAGAAACGGGACATCGTGTACCCCCGGCATGTCGGGAATGCGCGCCCGTCCGCCAACATTGATATAAATCCTGCCGGCTTCGAGAACTTCATCGTTGACCATGACGGTGTTGGAGGACTGAAAGCGGGCATGGCCCTGAATGACCGTACAGTTGGTCATTCCCCGGAGCCATTCCTCCACTCCCTTGTTGGACCTCGCGGAAGCTGCATCCTTGCGGGCTTTGACTCGCTGCATATCGACGCGCATATCGCCAATAGCGAATCCATACTCCGCACCTCTGCGGGCAACGTGCATCGCATAGGCACTCGCCACGAGCGTCTTCGTGGGAATGCATCCCGTATTGACGCACGTGCCGCCGAATTTATGGCGCTCGATAATCGCGACGGTTTTGCCGGCACCCGCAAACCGCGCTGCCAGGGGCGGGCCGGCCTGGCCCGTCCCGATGATGATTGCGTCGAAGTGCTTCATGATGGTTTCGCGCTTCGGAATTATGTGTCCATCCGTTCGACCCATTCAGCGCGTGATGCGGGAGCCACGAATGGATCCGCAAAATACTGCGTTTCCCGCGCAACCTTGTCGCCCCTGAATTCCATGATGCTCACGGTGTAGGACGGCTTGCTGTCATAGGTCAGGATGAATTCGGTGACCCAAAGGTCGCCGCTGCCAATAATTCGCCGGACCGTAAACCGCTTCTTGTTCGGCTGACTGGCGCGTTGGCCCTGTATGTTGCGCCGGCCGCGGGTCCGCTCGCCTGACTGCGGGTATTCCAGCACCGCGTCCTCGTGATAGATGCGGTGTTCCGTTTCAAAATCGTTGGCATCGGATGCCACCCAATGCTGATCCAGCGCCGCACGGATCTCCTGATCTCGCACTTCAGAAGACTGTATCTGCTCTTGTTGATCGTTCATTTTGAGCTCTGGCTTAATCGTAATCGTTCGACGCGCCTGTCAATTCGGCATAGAAAGATGCTTTCGTGAAGGAGCGCACTATCTCTATGAGGCAATCCTATAGCGCAAGAAGCGAGATGAACGCTAGAGCAACGCTAGAGCAGCTTGCGCATGCGCGTTAAGCCTTCGCGAAACGTGGAGGGCTCGGTGAGCAGGCTGACTACCAGGTAGGCTTCGGATTCGAAGTCGTAGAAGAAGCCCGGCTGCACCAGCACGTCCTCGGATTCGAGGAGTTGGAGGGCCCATTCCTCCTCGCTGCGGATGCGCGGCACTTGCAGCGTGATGTACCAGCCGCCTTCGACATGCAGGATGTTGGCCGCGGAGCCCGCCAGCAGTTCGGAGGCGAGCGCGAGGTTGGCGGCGGTGCGGCGGCGGATCTGACTCTGGACGGTTTCGCCCGCTTCGAGCAGCGTGGCCGCGGCGCACTGGACGGGAGTGCTGACGGAAAGGTAAGTGTCGGCAATCCACTCCAGGCGTTCGAGCGCGTGGCGGCGCAGCTCGGCCGGTCCGGCAGCGACGATCCAGCCGAGTTTCATCTGCGGTAGGCCGGCTACTTTGGAAAGTCCGCTCATGGAGAAGGCCAGGCAATCCTCCACCTCGGCCAACGTGGTGGCGCGCCGCGAGCCGGGCGTGAGCGCGTAATCGGAGAAGACCTCATCCGAGATCAGCGCCAGGCCGCGGTCGGATGCCGCTCGGACTAACGCGTCCAACTCGCCGCGCTGCACGTACGACCCGGTCGGATTGTTCGGGTTCACGAGCACGATGGCGCGGGTGCGTGGTGTGATGGCGGCGGCGAGCGCGTCGAGGTCGATGCTCCAGGCGCCGTGATAGGCCAGCGGGTAGGGATGCACTTCGATCGATTCCATGCGGCCGAGAAACTCGAAGAGCGGGTAGGAGGGCCGCGGAGCCAATACCGCGTCGCCGGGATTGCAGAGCAACTTGAACAGGTAGGCGTACGCTTCGCTGGTGCTGGCGGTAAGCAGGATGCGGTCCGTCGCGATCGCGGCGCCGCGCCGCGCGTAGTATGCCGAGACTGCCTCGCGGGCCGCGGGCGTTCCTGAGGGCGCGGGATCGTAACGCCACAGGCACGGGCCGGTGAAGGCGGCGGCCATTGCGGGTGGATAGTCGAGACCGGCGTGAGTGGGATTCGATTCGGTGAGGTCGAGAATGCGGGCGCCGGCCTGGCGCCGCGCTTGCAGAGCACGGGTCAGGCGGTTGGGCGCGAAATCCCACTCGAAGCGCGATGAGAACATCTCCGATTGTAGGCACGCGCCCATCGCCGCATGATAGTGCCGCATGATACGGTAGGGCTGATGAAGGCAAAAGAGATTCTGGAATTCATCACCGGCATCGGCATCGTGCCGGTGGTGCGGACGTCATCCGCCGAGGCGGCCATTCGTTCGGTGGAGGCGCTGTACCGAGGCGGCGTGCGCGCGGCCGAAATCACCATGACGGTTCCGGGCGCGGTGAAGGCGCTCGAAAAAGTCGCCGATCAGTTCGGCGGCAAGTTGATGCTGGGCGCGGGGACGGTGCTCGATCCCGAAACGGCGCGCATCTGCATGCTGGCCGGCGCGGAGTTCTTCGTCACGCCCAGCCTGCGTCCGGCGACCATCGAGATTTGCAAGCGCTACTCGAAGGTGATTTGCCCAGGCGCGCTCACGCCTACCGAAGTGCTGACGGCATGGGAAGCCGGCGCGGATGTGGTCAAAGTTTTCCCCTGCGGCAACGTCGGCGGGGCCAAGTACATCAAGGCGCTCAAGGGACCCTTCCCGCAGATCGAGATGATCCCCACCGGCGGGGTGAACTTGGAGACCGCCGGCGATTTCCTCAAGGCCGGCGCCTGCGCGGTGGCCGTGGGCGGCGAACTGGTGGATGCGCAATCCATCCAGCAGGGGCGCTACGAAGTGATTGAAGAGCGCGCGCGGCAGTATCTGGCGGCGGTCGCCAAGGCCCGCCAGGAAATGCAGGCGGCCCACGCGGCTCCCTGCTAAACTGAAGATTCATATGGCTATCAGCAAAGAGCTGCTGGAGATCCTGGTGTGTCCGGTGTGTAAGGCCACGGTGGAACTGAAGCCCGACCAGAGCGGGTTGCGCTGTGTCGAATGCCACCGCGTCTACCCGGTCCGGGACAACATTCCGGTCATGCTGGTGGACGAGGCGAAAGTCGAAGACTAAAGGGCTGTGGAAAGCGTTCTGGAAGGTTTGCCGCGGGGGAGCCGCGTGGCGCTGGTGCGGCTGCGGTCGTTAGGCGATTGCGTGCTCACCACTCCCGCGCTGCAGATCCTCAAGAGCGCGCGGCCCGACCTGCGAGTGGCGGTGGTAGTGGAAGATCGCTTCCGCGCGGTGTTCGAGGGCAATCCTGATATTGAGGCGATTCTGCCGCCGCGGCTGGGCGCGCTGCGCGGTTGGAAGGCACGCCTATGCCTGAACCTGCACGGTGGAACCCGCAGCGCGTGGATGACGGCGCTTTCGGGCGCACGCGTCCGCGCCGGTTTCGGGCACTTCCGGCATGCTGCCGCGTATAACGTGCGCATTCCGCGGGCGCAAGAGATTCTGGGCGTTGAGCGCAAGGTGCATACGGCGGAACATTTGGCCAGCGCGATGTTTTATCTGGGAGTCCCGGTGGTGGAGATTCCGCGCGCCAGGCTGGTGGCGGACCGGCCCGCTTCAGCGGGCGCCATGGCGGTATTGCACCCGGTGGCGGCCACGCCGGAAAAGACCTGGGCCGCAGCCGGTTTCGTCGAGGTGGCGCATCACCTGCGCCGCTCCGGGCTCGAACCGGTATTCATCGGCGGCGCGGCGGACGATCTTTCGCCGTTCGCGGAGTTCCGCCGCTTGCGCGGGGCGCCGCTGGCGGAGATCAAGAACCTGCTGGCGGGCGCGTCTTTGTTCATCGGCAACGATTCGGGACCCGCCCACATGGCCGCGGCCTTCGGTCTGCCGGTGGTAGTGATCTTCGGCGCGTCGGACCGCGAGATTTGGGCGCCCTGGCGCACGGCGTCGGAAGTGATCGCTGCGCCGAGCGGCATCGCGGCGGTGAGGCCCGGGCAGGTGATCGAAGCGCTGGCGCGCCTGCGGGTGGCCGCATGAAGGAGCTGCTGCGCCTGCTCTCCTTTGCGCGGCGCTACACCGTCCACCTGATCGGTGCGGTCCTGCTGATGGCAGTGGCCGGCGCGGCCACCGGCATGATCCCACTGCTGATCGGCCCGATCCTGTATAAGGTTCTGGACATTCACGCCGCCGATGAGCCGATCCACCTGTACAAGGTCCCGCTGCTGCATCGCAGTATCGACCTGAACCAGCTCATTCCGGTGTCGATTCATAACATGGCGAGCTTAGTGGCGTTCGCCATCGTGGCTGTCTTTCTGACCAAGGGATTGTGCGATTATCTGGGGAACTACCTGGTCAATTACGTCGGCTTCTCCGCAGTGACGAATCTGCGGAACACGGTCTTCGACAAAGTACTGAAGCAGGGCGCGGAATTTTTTGAAGCCCACTCCACCGGCCGGCTGATGTCGTCGATTATGAACGACATCGACAAGGTGCAACTTGCCACGTCGCACATCCTGGCCGATTTTCTGCGCCAGAGCTTCATGGCCGTGGCCCTGCTGCTGGTGGTGATCGACAAGGATCCGCAATTGGCGCTAGTCAGCTTCCTGGTCCTGCCGCTGGTGGTGTTGCCTACTCTCCGCATCGGCAAGCGCATCCGCCGCACGACGCGCAGCACGCAGGACCGGCAGGGCGAGCTTAACCAGATCCTGCAGGAAACCCTCAGCGGGCACATGGTGGTGAAGGCCTTCGGCGCCGAGCCGTACGAATCGCGGCGCTTCCGCGAGGCCGCGCACAAGCTGCTCAAGACCAATCTGCGGTATGTGATGCAGCAGGCGCTCTCCTCACCGCTCATCGAAATGGTGGGCGCGGTCACCATCGTTGGCCTGTTGATCTTTGCGCGCAACCAGATCAAGGCCCATGCGCTCGAACCCACCGACTTCGCCAGCTTCGTCTTCGCGCTCGTGATGCTGCTCGAGCCGGTCAAGCGGCTGGTGGGGATCCACAATATTTTCGAACAAGCGCTCGGCGCATCACATAAAGTTTTCGAGTACCTGGACCACATCGAGGAGATTGCCCAAAAGCCCGGCGCGCGCAAGTTGCCGCCGTTCGCGCGCGAGATTGCTTTCGAGGGCGTATCGTTTCATTACCCCTCGGCGCCGGCGGGTTTCCGCATCGCCAACTTGGACCTCACCGTGAGCGCGGGCGAAGTGGTCGCGCTGGTGGGACCTTCGGGCGGTGGAAAGACGACCATCGCCAACCTGCTGCCGCGCTTCTACGATGTCACTTCCGGTGCGGTGAAGGTGGATGGCTGCGATGTCCGCG
>Ga0335085_10017542_pt1 | contig 10311 bp, 8 predicted proteins | sample Lox_Sample_45_FD_206712 | JGI IMG/M metagenome (GOLD analysis project Ga0335085, IMG submission 206712) | Soil microbial communities from Loxahatchee National Wildlife Refuge, Florida, United States - Lox_Sample_4.5 | ecosystem: Environmental > Terrestrial > Soil > Wetlands | place: USA: Florida...
GTTGCGCCGTCCGCATCGCACAGGCTGCCGCGCCGAAGACGGCGGCCCTACGTTTAACCTACTTCAAGCCTAATCCCAGCCGTGCGCGTCGCGAACCCTGATCAGAGTGGCCAGAACCTGGCGCCACGTATCGGGAGCAAGCATCATTGCGTTCGGGAACATGCAACCATCCCAGCAAATGTGCTGAAAGGCCCTAGTCGGCTTGCCGCTCTCGTCTTCCATCCAGAAACCGGCGACCTTCACAATATCGAGCTTCCCATTCGGATCGTTGGGCGGACAGTGACGACCTGTCTTGTCATGCGAGCCGGAGCCTTTCACTGTCCCGTCGTTCTGCGCCACGTGAAAGTCGATGGTCCAGGGACGGAGCGCCTTGGTGACGGTGCGCAGCGCGTTCCAGAGGACTTCCTTGTCCTTCCAGTCGTAGTTTTCGGGCAGCAAGCGGCTTTCGGGCGAGTTGTAGCCCATTGTATAGAGCATCGTGTGCGCCATATCCGCCTGAAAACCGATGGTCTTCGGCTTGCCGACCATTTCCAGCAGCTCGACCATGTGCTTCCAGCCATGCATGCCGCCCCAGCAGATTTCGCCTTCTGCTGCGAGCCGTTCGCCGAAACCCTCCGCAATCGTGCACGCTTCGCGGAACGTATCCGCAATCAGCTTCTGATTCCCTTTCGGGTCTTTCGCCCAGTCCGATGGACTTGAGGCAGAATCGATGCGCACTACACCGTATTTGCGGATGCCGAGATCGCGCAGCTTTTTACCGATGGCGCAAGCCTTGCGCACCTGAGTGAGAAATTGCTGGCGGTCATTCACCGAACCCATCGCAGAGCCGCCGCCCGTGGGAGGCCAAACCGGCGCGACGAGCGATCCGGCGACGAGATTCATGCCGGCCAACTCATCGGCAAGCTGCTTCAACTGATCGTCGGTCGAATCGATGTCCGTGTGCGGAAGCGAAAGAAAAAGATCCACGCCGTCAAACTTCTGTCCATCGACTTCGGCCTGAGCCGTCAGCTTGAGCATGGTATCGAGGTCGATCGGCGGCTCGGAGTCCGGCCCTTTGCCGACCAATCCCGGCCACATCGCATTGTGAATCGCAGGCTTCCTGTGCTGTGCTGTTGCCATCTTCGCCGCTCCCTACTTCTTTTTGCGCAGAGGTTCTGCGTCAGGATTTCCCGGGCCGAAATGCTTCAGGATCACCAGCGGATCGCTCTCGCTGGGGTTTTCGATGCGGACACCCGCCTTCGCTGCATCCGCAGTGACGAAAAACTCGTCTTCGGTCAGCTGGCCGAAGCGAATCATGGTCGGCGCGGAGATTCCGTGCTTGCCAAATGTGCCATGGCCCTGCGTGACGATCATCCCGTAGGCGGCTGCGTCTTTAATTGTCACCGTACGCTTCGGCAGAACTGTAAGTTCTTTTGCCGAGTAGTAGCCCGTGCCGTAAGTCACCCAATTTTCACGATAACCGCACGACTCCATTTCGGCGACGGCCTTTACCGGTTTCGGGAACGTCTTGTTGCTCTTGGCAAACTCCGGATTCACGTTCGCGTCCCAATCGAGCATGCTCACCAGATAATCGAGGTCTTTGTGATATTCGGGCTGGACGTCTTTTGTGAGCAAAACCCAATCTACGATACGACCTTCCACTTCGGACTGGAACATCGCGAAGACGTCGCTATTCACCTGCGGCTCGTAGGTAACCAGCGAACCCGGGGCATGCAGAATGCCCGGATTGATCTGCCATCCGGCGCCAGGTTCGAGCCGATACGCGCGCGAGTGCAGCAAAATCTTGTTGTCGCCCTTGTTCCAATCCTCGAGGCAGCGGCGAATTTGCTCTTTCGTGGTGCCTGGTTCGAGGCCCATGTAGGTATGCGGGAAATTGTTGTCGGTCTGGTTGTACTGCGGCGGGAAATAATACGCTTCCGGCTTGCCTTTTTGCCCTACTTTGTTCGCAAACTCGTCGTTCTGGTGCATGTGGTGTGGAATCGGGCCCATATTGTCGAAGAACTTGCAGAGCAGGTTCCAGCCCTTTTCGCGCTGCATGACGTCTGCGCCGAGCAACGCATCGCCTGCGACCTCGACCGCGTCCTTCAGCAAAAATCTCTTCCCTGCGGACGGATGAACGTAGCTCAACCCTTCATCTTCGGTTGTGAGCGGACCGTTTGACGCTTTCGTGGTGGAGGAAAACCAACGCTCATTAATTCCACCGCGATGCCCGCCGAACGCGTAAAGATCATCGGGATGCAAACGGAGCCGCCGCCCCGGAATCATGAAAGAGCGCGGCACCCAGCAAGGCTCCAGCCTCAGGATTCCGCCGCCCGCACCTATCGCATCTTGAATGCTCGATCGATCGACCATACTGTCCCCTTGAAGAGATTCGATAATTTAAATCAGGCCGCGGAAAAAAGGCAAAGGCGCCAGGCGTTGTTCGCACCTTTTTCATCCGCGTTTGACGGCCTTGCCGCGCTAAAGACCGCGGCGCTACGTTTAAACCTAAATCAAACGTCGCGTGGCAAGAGCGCCCGACTGAAAGGCGAGTCGGCCGCTACAAGATCAAAACCTTAACAGCAAACATCAAAACCCAAATCGCACCAGCGCGGTGAGAATCGGCTTGTTGACCATTCGACTAGTCGCGGACGTATTGTACGCCGAACGAATAGAGCGTGTTATCCGCAGTGAGAAACAAGACGTGCCCGCCGCTGATTGAAAGGCTTGCCTGATTGGCGGCAGACGCAATCTCGTCTGCCGATGAATAAACCTGCGCACCCGTCTCGGCGTCAAAGCCGTAGAGCCGCGCATGACTCTTTCCGGGCTCGCCTTCGGCAAGAACGAAAACGATTCCACCCGCCTTCACCGCGGGAGTTGCCGCAGGTGCTGCCGCCGCTCCACCGAATCCGGCAAATGTCTCCGGCGGCGCGTTCATCACGACTGAGGCCGGCGAAGGATTTATCACGTCTGGCGAAACCCAAGCCGGCGACAGACTCACATTGTCGCCATTTGTCTCAACCTTGTAAGCCACCACGGCGCCATTTGGCGTTGCACCGTTGCCAGCCGGCAACTTCAAATCGGCTGGAAATGGCCCGTTCACCGAGACATAAACGAATCGCGTGCCGTTCGCGTCTTCTGCCGTGGCGAGACGTCCCCAGGCGCCAACGCCGCCATTCTTTGAAAGCGCAGGCGTGATCGCCAGCGGCGTGCGATGATTCGACCCGCCGAGCGACTCGGCATCGAGCAGAGCGAGCCGTCCGCCCGCGACATACGCGGCCAGGAAATTCTTGCCCTTATCTGCAAAAACGACCGGGCTCACGTTGATATCGGCCTTTGCGGTCGCCGCTGCACCGGATGGCGTGAAGTAGTCCTTCACTTCCAACGTCTTGGCGTCAAGCGCAAGAACGCTGTTGGGATGGGAGTCTCCCTTCGCCGCGCCACTTCCAGTGGTGACGTAGAGCGTCTTGCCGTCAGCGCTGAGGGCGCCTCCGTCGGTACCAGTCACACCGACATCGCCTGATTTATAAGAAGCCTTTTGGTATTCGGCGGTCGACATATCCAGCGAATAGACGCCATTCGGAGCTCCGCCGCAGCTTCCGCTGGTATTGACGTACATCACGCTGTCATGAACCGTCGGGAAACCGATGTTCGAATCCGGCGCGAGGAATGTTACGGGCGTGCCGTAATCCCATCCGTTCGTCAAAAGCTGTTCGTGCGCCTGACCATCCGGAGTGACAACAAAAATTCCGCGAATGCCGCCGAACCCGCCGCCTGCCGCGCCAACTCGCGGTGCTTCGGGAGTTGGCGGCGCTGGTGGAGGGCCTGCGGGTGGCGCACCACGCCCCGCTGCTCCACGACCGGCTGCGCCCCTGCCTGCGGCGCCGCGCCCGCGTCCGAAGCCGAACGACGGAGCGGGCTGAATCACAAACGAGGCAAACTGTCCATTTGGACACGGGAGGCCAGCATGCGGAGGAGGCGTGACCTGTCTCTGCCACAGCACAGTTCCCAACTCGAAGTCCACACTCGTGAGCGTATTCTCCGGTCCGAGAACAACTGCAATATCTTTAAAGCCGTAATTCGTGATGGTATGTCCGCCAAAGAGCGGCTCGGTGGGCTCGGTGACTTGCTGGGAGCCCAGCTTGATCTTCCAGAGGAACTTCATGCTCTTTACAGTGTCGCGCGTAAGCTGCGATTCCGACTGTTGCCAACCTGTGAGCTGCTCGTCACCGCCAGCCGTGCTCCACGGACCGCCCCCGCGGGCTTGCCCGTGCGCAACAGACAACAAAGTAAACGAACATCCCAAACAGAGTGCGACCACACCAGCCAGTTTCCGCATGACGAAATCCCCCTAGTTCACCCTTCAGCTTTGAACTCGGCTCTACAATGTCGAAACTACAGAAAAATTCCGCAAGGCTTCCGCTCTTCAGATCACCGCACGCCGAAACAATAAACGGTTCCATCGTTCGTACCCAAGATAACGCGCCCGTTTGCGACGGCCATGCCGCCCTCGTGCAGGAACGAACCGATCTCGTGTCCGCTTGACCAGAGGACTTTTCCAGTTTGGCCGTCGAGCGCATAGAGGATCGCGGGAACCGAACGTTCGACGCGCTCCTGCGCCGTCCAAAGCCCGGTACCGCCGTCATGCCCCTGACCAGTGAATTCACCGGCGGCCAACGCAAACACGACGCCGTTAGCGATGACCGGCGTTTCAGCCGTTACCATGTTCCGCGAAACCCATGCCGGACTCATTTGTGTCTTGCCGTTCACATCCTCGATCTTGAAGGCGATCGTCGCTCCGTCCGGAATGTCCCCATCGGTGACGGGAAACTTCACTGCCGGATTGAGCGAGCCCCCGATGGGCGCCAGATACCAACGCGTTCCCTTGTTGTCTTCCCAAGTGGCGCCGCTGCCCCAACTACCTTCGGTCTGGAAGTTGACGTTCGTATTCGAAACAAGTGGCGTCTTATAGAGCGGCGTCTCATGGTTTGCGCCGCCCATCGTCTTCGTATCGAGCAGGTAATAGCGCCCTTCTTTGCCCGACGCGACGAGCAATTCCCGGCCCTTATACGGGAAGATCGAGGGCGTGTAGTTCATATCCATGTCGCGTTCGGTGAGCCACAAATGATTGTCAGGACTGTAGTAGTTCACAATCTGCAGCGACTCAGGATCGACTGCCAGCACGCTGGTCGAGAGGCGCTTGGCAGCGGCATCGTAAGCGCCATCGCCGGTCTCGGCATAGACCATTCCGCTAGGCGAAATCGCCACGCCCGCCACGCCCCACATGCCGGATTGATCGGGTTGCATGGTGGTGGTTTCGCGGGTGGTGAGATCCGCCGCATATACCGTATTCGGATTCCGGCCGGCGCTGCTACCGCACCCCTGTCCGGAGATCGTATAGATCGTGTTCTTGTAAAGGTTCAGACCGTTGGCCTTGATGTATGCGTGCGGGCTCACCTGCATGGGCTTCCCCACTTCTTCCCCGGTACCCGCATTCACCGTGTGTAAATAACCATCGGCCGTCATCGTATAGACCAGCCTCGGATTGGAGCCAGCGGCATTCGCGACGGGCGAAGCGGTGTCCGCGTTCTCACAGATAAAACCGCGGAATTCGTTCGATTGCGGGTCGGAGGAAAGCCACTCAAAATCCTTGTGCCAAACCATTTGACCGGTTTCCACGTCGACCGCCGTCAGCGTATTCGAGCTGCCCGCCACAATCGTGAGCTGCTTGGGACCGTTTGCGGTACTTACGTTGGAAAGGATGAGGGGTTCAAGCAAGCCTGCCAAACCCATCGGCTTGTTGTCGGTCTTATAGGTCCAAAGAAGCTGGAAACTTTTGACGCTGCCGGGCGAAATCTCGGTCGCGTTCTTCTGCCAGCCGGTGCGCTCCATGTCATAGCCGTTCGTAACCCATTCGGCTTGTTTCCCAGACTGGCTTCGCGCGACAGACGCCCAGACAAATCCACCAACCAGACAGACAACTGCCGCACTAAAAACTCGTCGCATGATGCATCCCCCCCAAAATCATTGCCGGCTTATTGCGGTCCGCACCCGGCGGGACCCTTACCATAACCGAAGGCGAGCCTGTGCAGCAATCTCACCACTACTTCACCAAGCCGAACGCGCAGAGCATATAACCGATTCTTGATTTGAATCAAGTTCTTTATTGGAATCGATTGGGCTTTTCCCCGCGAAAACACGGCCCGCGACTCCGTTAGGTTCGACGTTTGCGAATGGCTGCCGGATAGCAGCGAGCGGCCCGGAATGAGGGAGGCTATTGCCCCGCGGTGAGTCCAAAGGCTTTCGATTCGAACTCGAGCGAGTCCGGAAGATGCTGCGCGAAATATATCCAAGTGTGGCCGCCGGGATAGAGGTGAAATGTGTTGGGAATGCCCCGCTTATCGAGGAGTTCGTGAAACTGCTGCGCGCCCACGTTGAACCCGAAATCGTCTTCCGTGCCGCAATCAAAATAGACTTTCAGGCCGAGCGGCTTCGGGCTGTTTCGTACGATGGTGAAGGGGCTCTCACGATTCCAATAAGCGCGGTCGAACGGCACGCCGAACGCGGAACCCACGAGCCGCGTTACCGCCGCCTCTTGCTGCGGATCGATTTTTACGGTTGGCGGACGTTCGATTAGAGCGGCACTATGCACGCTGACTGAACCGAAAAGCCGGGGATATTTGAAGGCAAAGCGGAGAGCGCCGTAGCCGCCCATAGAGATGCCGTCGAGGCCGCGTGTCGCTCGAGTGGCGCGAATCCGGTAATTCCTTTCGATGATCGGCAGAAATTCCTGAATGAAGAAATCCTCGTAGCGCACCTTGCCGTCCTTCGAATTGATATAGAACGAGCGGCCGGCTGCGGGCGCCACGATAACGAATTCGCCGAGCGTCTTATCCGCCCACGCCTGCTCGATGATTTGCCAGCCGTCGGAATTGAGGAGCACCTGCTCGTTTTCGCCGAGGCCGTGCAGGAAATAGAGGACAGGATAACGGCGTGTCGTCTCCGCGTCATAGCTTGGCGGGAGGAAAATGCAATACGGAACGGGGCGGCGCAAAATTTTGCTGGTTACGTCGCGACATTCGGCGCGGCCCTGGCCGGACGCGCCAGCGGACTGGTGTGGCGCGGCGGCCGCTACCCGTGTGTGCGGCACGACAATGACCGCGCTGATTAACGCGATAACGGCTAGAACGGCGAACACGGAAAATCTGCTGAAGCGCGACCCGCGCGCGGCGCTATTCATACCGCAGCGCCTCGACCGGATTCAGCTTGGCCGCACGCGAGGCCGGATAAAGCCCGGCAGCCAGGCTCACTCCGATCGAAATCGCAATCGCGAAGATCACCATCCATATGGGCACAGCCGTCAACTCGATGCTGGGCAAATTCTGCCGGTGCAGGTAAACGTTTGCGCCAAAATTGATGCCGCGCCCAATGGCCCATCCGAGCAGCACTCCGATAAGTCCTCCCAGCAATCCCATGCAGCCCGCTTCCGTGAAAAACAGTTTTTTCACATCGCCATCGGACGCGCCGAGCGCCTTCAAAATGCCGATTTCGCGCCTGCGCTCAAGGATCGCCATCACGAGCGTGTTCACAATTCCGAGCGACGCAACGACTAAGGCTAATCCGCCGAATGAACCGAACAGCGTATCGAAAACCCCGAAAATCAGCGTAAGGTTCTTAGACGCGTCAAGCAGGGAAAACGCGCCAAATCCTCGCGCCTTAATGTTGTCCTCCACGGCCTCGACCTGAGCCGGATCGTCGACTTTTACCGTGAGGCTCGCATAGTTCGGGCGCGCGCCGCTGCCGCCGAGAACGGAACGGAGATCATTCGTCTGCGCGGCCTGGAGCTTCTCGGCGACATCGAGCGGAATGATCAGGCGAACCTGACCGAAGCCACCAGCACCCGTCGTCGGTTCCGTGGAGATGATGCCCACAATCTTCAATTTCTCTTCGTGCGGAACGACTGAAAACCCTCCGGAAATACCACCGTCGGAAGACGAGGGCAGCGCCTGACGCTCGGCGTAATTCAACGTAATATTCTGGCCGATCAAGGAGCTCGGATTATTCGAGAGCTGCTTGGCGAGCTCAATCTGAAGAATCGCCTCCTGCGCGTCCGGCCCTGAAAAGAACGATCCCTCGATGCCGTCGTAGGCGCCGCCTCCCTTGCTGGATTGCGGCACTCCCGCGACGACGGTCGGATATGTGTTGCTGTTGAATTTGATGCCGGTTGGAAACCTCACCTCAGGATACACTTCGACGACGCCGGGTATCTGCGCGAGTTCCTTGCGCGCTTCTTCATCGAGCGGCCGAGGGGGCGTGGAGGAGTCCGCTTGCTGAGCGCCGCGAGCGCGGCCGAATCCGCCGCGAAAATTCTGCCGGGACATAACGATCACCGCGTTGAACAGGCCGGAATTGGTGAGGCGTTTATTCGCGAGTTGCTGTAATCCAACACCGAGCGAGAGTATCGCTACAAGCGACGCGACGCCCACGCCAATTCCCAGCGTGGTCAAGGAGTTGCGCAACACGGCTTCGCGGAGGTTGCGACCGGCAAGTTCCGTTAAATCGCGCATCTTCATGACCGGTCTCCGTTGGTTACAACTTTTCCGTCTTTCATGATGATCATTCGATGCGCGTACTTCTCGGCGCGTACGTGTTCGTGCGTCACCATTAAGATTGTTACTCCAGACTGATTGATCTCCGTGATCAATTCCATGATCTCGTCGCCGGTCTTGCTGTCGAGGTTCCCGGTCGGTTCATCCGCGAGCAGAATGGTCGGCTTGTTCACGAGCGCTCGCGCCAGCGCCACGCGCTGTTGCTCGCCACCGGAAAGTTCGGCAGGCCGGTGGTTCGCACGGCCAGAAAGACGGACACGTTCGATTGCCTCGATGACGCGCGGCCCGCGTTCGTCACGCTCGACTTCCGCCAACCGCAGCGGGAGCTCGACATTTTCCGCGAGCGTCATACGCGGCAGCAGATTGAAGGCCTGAAAAACAATACCAACGGTGCGGCTGCGATGCTTCGCCAGCTCGGCGGAATCCATTTCGGCCAGGTTTTTGCCGTGGGCATAGATCGCACCAGCCGTCGGACGGTCGAGGCCCGCGATTAAGTTCATCATGGTCGATTTTCCCGAACCCGAACTGCCGAGCAGCGCGACAAATTCCCCGGGCTGCACCGCGATCGAGACATCGTCGACCGCCCGCACGAGCGTCTCGCCCATCTGGTAATGCTTTGCGACGTGCTCCGCGCGCACCGCCGCGCCGTTTTGCGAACCCATTGGCATCCTCTCAGTGTACTACGCGCGGCGAGTGTCCCGAGTTGCAGCTAAGTGGAGGGTTTTCAAACGCGGAATTCAGATGAACGCATCTTCAGGTAGGAACTCTTTCAGCCAAAGTCACTCTAGGTTTTGGCCCAGCAGGTTGCCCAGCGATAAAATCCTTTTCCTTTCCAGCGAAACGCGTGCCGCAGCGTCTCTCCCCGCGTTCCCGCACTGCGGCGGAAGCTACGAAACTTCCCCTGCGGCATCCTGCGTGCCCTTGATTTCGTCGCTAAGCAATATTGCATCGGCGATTTCCCTCATCGATTTGCGTCGTTCCCGGCTTTGCTTCTGCAGCGCGAGAAAGGCCTCTTCCTCGCTGATTCCCATATCACGCTGTAAAACTCGCGTTGCGTCCTGAACCATTTTCCGCGCGCCGGTCAGCTCGGACATTTTCGAGCTTTCGTCGTCGCGCCTGACGGTATCGATTTCAGGACCAACCAGAAACCCGATCGTCGAGATCAATTGAATCTCGCGCTGGCTGTAAGTATGGGGCTCGCGATGTTGCACATTGATTACGCCCACAATACGGTCGCGGCAAAGCACAGGGACCGATAGAAACGCCTCGAAACGGTCTTCGGGCAATTCATTGAAGGCCTGAAACCGCGCGTCCTGAGCGGCATTGAATGAAATCATTACAGGCTTTTTGTTTTCGGCAACCCAGCCCGTAATTCCCTGCCCCATGCGCAGTCGCAGCCGGTCAACTACCTCGGCGTGCGGATTTTTCGATGCGCGCAGAACGAGCTCGTTGCCTTCGAGCACATAGACAAAGCAGGAGTCGCACTTCATCACCGAAGCGATGAAATCGAGGATTCGCAGCAACACTTTGTGAAGCGGGTCGGCCGAGGCAATGCGTTCGCCCAATTCGTGAAGAAACTCAATGTCCCGCGGCTCGCCCGAGCCGGATTGCAGGTTCATACTATTCGATTATCGGACCGGCGAAACCAGCGCTCCCATCCAACTTTTCACTCGGTACGATTCAATTTTGCAATCGAAGAGTATTGCGGCAGAGTAGCTCGCAT
>Ga0335085_10017544_pt1 | contig 10311 bp, 10 predicted proteins | sample Lox_Sample_45_FD_206712 | JGI IMG/M metagenome (GOLD analysis project Ga0335085, IMG submission 206712) | Soil microbial communities from Loxahatchee National Wildlife Refuge, Florida, United States - Lox_Sample_4.5 | ecosystem: Environmental > Terrestrial > Soil > Wetlands | place: USA...
CATGCACCTGTCGCGTGGCCCGCAGCTCGGCGAGGCCCAGCCTGCGGCGCAGCGCCTCGCGCGCGGTGAGCGCGTCGGCTGCCCCGTGTCCGGTCCTGCTCGACAGGTTGCCGTCCGCCCTGGTTGTGAAGAGCACGCGGGCGCCCCCGGGGAGCGCGAACGGACTGGCGATGGTGACGCGGGCGCTCAACGTAGGCCCTCGAGCGCCGCGCGCAGCTCGGCCTCGGCGCCGTCCGCCAGCTCGCCGTCGAGGCGGCGGCGCAGGGTGGCCTCGAGGCGACGCCCGATGTCCGGTCCCTGGGCGATCCCGGCCGCGATCAGGTCGTGTCCGTCTATCCGCAGTCGCACGTGGCGGAGCTCCATCAGCCAGCGCTCGGCGGCACGCCGCGCGGCACCGTCACCACCGGCGGTGCCCTCGGCAAGCGCGGCCGCGAGCGCCACCGCCTCGGGCGGGGTGGCGCAGGCCAGCGCGTGCAGCTCTGACGGGCGCGGGTCGGCTGGCAGGGCCGCCGTGAGCGCGGGCAGCGCGCGCAGCGAGGCGAGCACGCGGTCGCGTTCGGGCGCGGTGAACTCCAGCCCGTCCAGCAGCGCGCCGACCGGGCCGGAGGTCTCGCGCAGCAGCGCGGTCAGCAGGAGCAGGTCCTCACGACCGTCTGTCGGCAGGAGGCCACTGGCGACTCTCACGATCTCCGCCGGGGGTGCCTCCTGCACCCCGAGCGTCCTGAGCGCGCCCAGCGTGGCAAGCGCCTCGAGCGTGGCAAGCGCCCTGTCCTCGGTCAGCGCCAGGCGCAGCTCGGCGCCGAGGCGCGCGGCGGAGAGCGTCTCGATGGCGCCGTCCGCGACGGCCGCCCGTGCGAGGGCCGCGGTGCCATCCTCGGCCTGGAAGCCGAGTCGCGTGGAATAGCGGCAGAGCCGCCACAGCCGGGTCGGGTCGTCGAGGAAGCTCTGCCGGTGGAGCACGCGCAGCCTCCTATGCTCGAGGTCCTCCAGCGCACCGGGAACCTCCCGCACCGCGCCGCGATCGGGGCCGGCGAGCGCGAGCGCGAGCGCGTTCACCGTGAAGTCTCGTCGCAGCAGGTCCTCGCCGAGCGGCGCCGGGCTCACCTCGGGCAGCGCCCCCGGCCGCGGGTAGCTCTCGCGGCGCGCCCGCGCCACGTCGATCCGTGCGGAGCCGATCCGCACGCTCGCCGTGCCGAACCGGTCGTGCACCGTCTGCTCGCCCCCAAGCGCCCGCAGGGTCGGCCCGATGTCCCCCTCCACCACCAGATCGAGCTCGCGCGGGCGGCGGCCAAGCAGGAGATCCCGCACCGAGCCGCCCACGAGGTGCACGCCGTCCTGCGCGCTCTGGAGCACCGCCTCGCCGCCCGGCTCGGCCCGCAGCAGCTCAAGCAGGTCGGACCGCAATGCCGGCGGCCGCCAGGTGGGCCTTCGCCTCGGGAACCGTGTGCGCGCCGTAGTGGAAGATCGAGGCGCAGAGCACCGCGTCCGCTCCCGCCTGGAGCGCCTCCACGAGATGGTCCAGCTCGCCGGCGCCCCCGGAGGCGATCACGGGCACGTCGACCGCCGCGCTCACGGCGCGCGTCAGCGGGAGGTCGTAGCCGAGGTTGGTGCCGTCGCGGTCCATGCTCGTGAGGAGGATCTCGCCGGCGCCCCGCTCGGTGGCCTCGCGCGCCCACTGCACGACGTCGCGTCCGGCCGGCTTGCGACCGCCGGCCACGTACGCCTCCCAGCTGGCGCTTGCCTCCTGGTCCACGGCTTCCTCGCCGGCCGCGGCGCCGCCGTCGGGTGCGACGGCGGGATCGAAGCCATCGCGCTGCTTGGCGTCGATCGCGAGCACCACGCACTGCGCGCCCAGCACCGCCGCCAGCTCGTCTATCAGCTGCGGGCGCGCCAGCGCCGCCGAGTTGACGGACACCTTCTCGGCGCCGGCATCGAGCACCGCCTGAGCGTCCTTCAACGAGCGGATGCCGCCCCCGACCGTGAACGGGACGAACACCTGGTCGGCGGTGTTGCGTGCGAGCGCGGTGATCGTGTCACGCCGCTCGTGGGTGGCCGTGATGTCCAGGAAGACGAGCTCGTCGGCCCCTTCGTGCTCGTAGTGGGCGGCCAGCTCGACAGGGTCGCCGGCGTCCCGGATGTCGACGAATTCCACGCCCTTGACCACGCGGCCGGCATTGACGTCCAGACAGGGGATCACGCGCTTGCAGTGCATCCCGTCCACGGTATCCGCTCCCCCGACGGAGCGCGGGCCGCGGCCCCTCAGGCGAGCGTCTCCTGGGCCTGGGCGACGGTGAAGCGCTCCTCATAGAGCGCCTTGCCCACGATCACCCCGGCGAGGCTCGGCGCCTCCAGCGAGGCGAGCAGGCGCAGGTCCTCGAGCGAGCCGATGCCGCCGGAGTAGATCAGGTGCGCGTCGCCGGCCGCCGTGGCGGCTGCGAGCACGTCCTGCTCGCCGATGCCCTCGAGCATGCCGTCGCGGTCCACGTTGGTGTAGAGCAGCTCACGCACGCCGCGCCCGAGCATCGCGGCGATCAGCGCCTCCACCCCCTGCTCCGTGGCCCGCTTCCAGCCGTCGGTGACCACGCGGCCGCCGCGGGCGTCCACGGAGACCATGATCCGCTCGGGGCCATGCTCGGCGAGCGCGCCTTCCAGGAGCTCCGGGTCCGTCAGCGCGGCGGTGCCCAGGATCACGCGCGCGGCGCCGGCGTCGAGCGCGGCCGCGATGGCCTCTGCCGAGCGCAGCCCGCCGCCGAGCTGGACCGGGATACGCAGCTGGTCGGCGATCCGCCGCACGTGCTCGACGTTCTGCGGCGAGCCCTCGCGCGCCCCGTCGAGATCGACCACGTGCAGGTGCTTGGCGCCTTCCTCGACCCAGCGCCGCGCCGCTTCCAGCGGGTCGCGGTCGTACACCGTGCGCTCCTCGAAGTCGCCCCGCACGAGCCGCACGGCGTTGCCGCCGAGGATGTCGATCGCCGGATAGAGGTTCACGGGACGGTCACGCCGCCGGCCGGATTCGCCGTGGCCGCCGCCTCGGCGCACACGGCGGCGAAGTTGCGCAGCAGGCGCAGGCCATGGGTGGAGGACTTCTCCGGGTGCGACTGCGTGCCGAACACACGACCGCGGCCCACCACCGCGGCGAACGGCTCGCCGTAGTCGGCCTGGCCGAGCACCACGGCGTCATCGGCGGGCACGGCCACGAAGCTGTGCACGTGGTAGAGGTAGGCGGGGTCGGGCAGCCCGTCGCTGAGCGGCCAGCCCCGGGGGTGGGCATCTCCGGCGTCCCGCTCCTCCGCCTCTGCGGTGAGGCCCGAGGCGGCGCGCAGCCAGCGCACCGCGGTCCAGCCGATGTGCGGCAGCTTCAGCCCGGAGGCGCGCAGGGCGCGCACCTCGCCGGACAGCAGGCCAAGTCCGTCGGCCCCGCCGTGCTCCGAGGAGCGCTCGAACAGCAGCTGCATGCCCAGGCAGGCTCCGAATACCGGTATGCCGGCGGCGGCGCGCTCGCGCACGAGTGCCTCCAGCCCACGCTCACGGATCACCTCCATCGCGGCCGGGAAGGCACCCACGCCGGGCAGGAGCAGGCCGTCCGCCGCACGCAGCCGCTCGTGCTCGCAGCTGATGAACGCCTCCGCGCCGACGTGCTCGAGCGACTTTTCCACCGAGCGACGATTCCCCATGCCGTAGTCGACGATGCCGATCCGGGGAGCGGGCCCAGGGAAAGGCGCGGGCCGCTCGCGGGCCGGTGGCTCGGAGCCGGGGGTGCTCATGCGGTGAGGGTCCCCTTGGTGCTGGGAACCCCCTGCGCGCGGGGATCGATCGCCACCGCCTGGCGCAGCGCCACCGCCACGCCCTTGAAGGCCGCCTCGATCATGTGGTGCGCGTTGGCGCCGGCCTCTATCTCGACGTGCAGCGTCAGCTTCGCCGCAAGCGCCAACCCACGGAAGAACTCCTCTGCCAGCTCGTGTTCGAAGCCGCCGATCGAACCGGGGGGCAGCTCGGCCACGAAGAGGGCGAACGGCCGCCCGGAGATGTCGAGCGCCACGCTGGCGCGTGCCTCGTCCATGGGGACGAGCGCCGAGCCGTAGCGAGCGATGCCCGCCCGGTCGCCGAGCGCCTCCGAGAGCGCCTGGCCGAGCACGATCGCCGTGTCCTCCACCGTGTGGTGGGCGCCGGTCTCGAGGTCCCCGTCGACCCGTACGTCGAGGTCGAGGCGCCCGTGGCGCGCCAGCAGGTCGAGCATGTGGTCGAAGAAGCCGACGCCCGTGCTGCGCTGTCCAGCGCCGGTGCCGTCGAGCGCCAGGCGCAGGCGCACATGGGTCTCGCCCGTCCTGCGCTCCAGCTCGGCCACCCGCGGTGCCCCTGTGCCCTGTCCGTCGCTGCTCATCGTTCTCCCTCCGATTCTTCCGCACCGCCGCGCGCGGGGCCGGGCGGGATGATGCGACCGGGTTGCTCGGCCCCGACCATGCGCGCCCGCATCGAGAGCGCGTGCAGCTCGAAGCCCTCCCTCAGAGCCACCGGCGCGCCAAGCTCGGCTAGGCGCCCGGCGCTGTCCGCATCCATGCGCACCTCGTACATGGAGCGCCGGAAGTGCCTCGTGGAGAGCCCGGACGAGAAGCGCGCCGCCCCGGCGGTCGGCAGCACGTGGTTGGAGCCGGCGGCGTAGTCGCCGAAGGCGGTCCCGGCGGCCGAGCCGACGAAGAGGCAGCCGGCCGATTGGACGAGCGCCGCCAGCTCCTCGAATTCGGGGCCCATCAGCTGCAGGTGCTCCGGCGCGAAGGCGTTGGCCACGGCGATCGCCTCGCGGGCCTCACCGACCTCGGCGAACAGGCAGGCCGAGGGCGCCACCTGGTGCCCGGTGGCGAGCGCCTCGAGCTGGCGGGCGAGGACGTCGAGCGCCGCCGGTGACGGCGACACGGCGCCCACGAACGTTCCCGGGCCGTGCTCGGCCTGGGCCAGCATGTCGAGCGCCGCGAGGTAGGGGTCGGCCTCCTGGTCGAGCAGCACGAGCAGATCGCTCGGGCCGGCGAACCCGTCTATCCCGACGACCCCGGAGAGCTGGCGCTTGGCCTCCTGCACGTAGAGGTTCCCGGGCCCCACGATCACGTCGACCGAGGCCACGACGCCCGTGCCATAGGCGAGCGCCGCCACCGCCTGGGCGCCGCCCATGCGATACACCCGGCTCACCCCGCACATGCGGCAGGCGGCCAGCACCGCGGCGTCGATCTGGCCGTTCGGCCCCGGAGGCGAGCAGACGGCCACCTCCAACACCCCGGCGGCGCGCGCGGTGACCGTGCCCATCAGGACCGTGCTCGGGTATGGGGCCCGCCCACCGGGCACGTACACCGCGGCGGACTCGACGGGCAGCTCTCGGAGGCTCACCTGCTGGCCCTGGGGCAGCCTCAGCGTGACGTCGTCGGCCACCGCCGTGGCGGCGACCTGGGCCACGTTCGCGATGGCGCTCTCCAGGCCGACATACACCTCCGGCGAAAGCCCGGCCATCGCCTCGTCGAGCGCCTGCGGGGAGACGAGCAGCTGCTCCGGTGCGATGTCGAGGCCGTCGAAGCGCCGCGTGTACTCGAGCAGCGCGTCGTCACCGCGCTCGCGCACCGCGGCGAGGATGGCGCGCACGTCGGCCTCGACGTCCGCCCCGCTGGGCACGCGGGCACGCATCTCGGCGGCGAGGCCCCTTGGGCCGCCCAGCCGCGCCAGATCCTCGAGCGTCAGTCGCTCAACGCGCAAATCGCACCACCGCATCGGGGAGCGCGCTCAAGCGCCGCTCCGCAGCCGCTCCATCACCTCGTCGATCGCCTTCGCCTTGAGCTTGTGCGACACCGGGTTCGCGATCAGCCGGGCCGTGCACACGGCGATCTCCTCGCGCACCACCAGGTTGTTCTCACGCAGCGTGGTGCCCGTGGCGGTGAGGTCGATGATCGCCTCCGCCAGGCCGGCCAGCGGCGCGAGCTCGGTCGAGCCCTTCACCTCCACGATCTCCGCCTGGCGCCCGGTCTCCTCCATGTGATGGGTGGCGATGCGCGGGTACTTGGTGGCCACGCGCACCACGCCCAGGCGCCGCAGGGCGTCGAGCGCGGGGTCCGCCTCGGAGCCGTTCTCCCCCTGCGCGGTGGCCAGCACCATCGTGGCGCGCCCGTAGCCCAGGTCGAGCAGCTCGTACACCTCGCGACCGAGGCTACCGTCCAGCTGCGACTGCTCGAGCAGCACGTCGCGACCTGTGATGCCCAGGTCGGCCGCCCCGGCCTCGACGTACGTGGGCACGTCGGAGGGACGCATCGTGATCACGCCGATGTCCTCGAAGAGCAGCCTGCGGTCGTTGCTGGCCAGCTCGGAGGTGTCGATGCCGAGGCGTCCGAGCAGCTCGACGGTCTCGCCGAACAGGATGCCCCGGGGAACAGCGATCGTGAGGCCCTCGCCGAGGCTCATGCCGCCGTCGCCGTCACTTCCCGGCCACCGCCGTGTGCTCGCCGGTCAGCTCGCCGCGCCCCTCGCCGGCGAGCGCGATGTGGAGCCGGTCGAGGCCCAGCGCGAATCCGACGGCGGGCAGCGAGCGGCCGAAGCGGCCGAGCAGCTCGTCGTAGCGGCCGCCCCCGCCGATCGGAGCGCCGAGCGCCGGGTCGTACACCTCGAACACCGCGCCCGTGTAGTAGCCGATGTTGCGCACCAACCCGAGGTCGAAGATGACCCGCTCGGCAACGTCCTGGTCGAGCCGCTCGTGCACCTTGGCGAGCCCGGCCAGCGCGGCCTCCGCGGCCGGGGGCACGTCCTCGAAGACCTCTGCCCCCCCGCGCCTCTGGGGGACCGCCAGCAACGGCTCGACCGCAGCGTCCGGCAGCCCGGCACCGGCGAGCAGCAGCTCCAGTTCTACGAAGTTCCGCCGCGCGAGGGCGTCGAGGAGGCCGGGCCGCAGCTCCTCGGGCGCGGCGAGGCCCGCCATCAGCTGGGGGTACAGCGAGGCGTCCCCGACCCCCACGCGATAGCGCTGGAGCCCCGTGGCGTCGAGCGCCCGGCAGAGCACGGTGAGGGCCTCTACGGTGCCCTCCGGCGCCGGCGCCCCGATCAGCTCGATGCCAGCCTGCAGGAGCTCGCGCTGCTGGCCGCGCTGCGGTCGCACGCCGCGGTAGCAGTGGGCGAAGTAGCAGAAGCGCAGGGGCGGCTCGGCGGCGCCGTAGCGGGTGGCCACCACCCGCGCGATCGGGATGGTCATGTCGGTGCGCAGCACCAGCACGGCGCCGGACTCGTCGAACAGTCGGTAGGCCGGCCTCACCTCCGCGATGTCACCCCGCGCCAGCACGGACTCGTACTCGAGCGCCGGCGTGTAGATCTCGCCGTAGCCGTGCGCGTTGAGCACGCCGCGCAGCGCATCGGTTATACGGCGCAGCTCCTGGGACTCTTCCGGCAGGACGTCGCGCGTCCCGCTTGGGATGGGATGGATCATGGTGTGTGCAGGCTAGTGGCTGGGCGCCCAGGCGCGTACCCGGGTCAGGCACACGGGAAGCCCCCCCGGCGCTCGCGCTAGGCCGGGACCGGCTCGGTGGCGACGCGCTCGATGCGCGCCCCCAGCCCCCGCAGGCGCTCGTCGATGCGCTCGTAGCCTCGGTCGATCTGGCGGATGTTGCCGATCTCACTGCGCCCATGCGCGCAGAGCGCGGCCAGCAGCATTGCCATCCCGGCGCGAATGTCCGGCGACTCGACGCGCTCGCCGCGCAGGCGCCGCGGCCCGGTGACGGTGACACGATGCGGGTCGCAGACGAGGATGTCGGCGCCCATCGTGACGAGCTTGTCCGTGAAGAACATGCGGTTCTCGAACATCCACTCGTGGATCACCACCGACCCCTCGGCCTGCGTGGCCAGCGCCACGGCGATCGAGGTGAGATCCGCCGGGAAGGCCGGCCAGGGACCGTCCTGGACGCGGGCCTTGTAGCCCCCCACGTCCGACTCCACCACCAGCTTCTGCGCGCCGGGCACGATGACGTCGGCGCCATCCAGTTCGCTGCGCAGCCCGAGGCGTTCGAACACCAGCCGCACCATGCGCAGATCGTCGGGGCGGGTGTCCTTGATGCGCAGTTCACCGCCCGTGACGCCGGCCAGCGCCATGAAGCTGCCGATCTCGATGTGGTCGGGCGCGATGGTGTGTTCGGCGCCGCCCAGCGACTCGGCCCCGTGCACGGTGAGCAGGTTGGAGCCGATCCCCTGGATGTCAGCGCCCATCTTCACGAGCATGCGCGCGAGATCCTGGACGTGCGGCTCGCAGGCGGCGTTGCCGATCACGGTCACGCCGGGCACGATCGCGGCGGCCATCAGCGCGTTCTCGGTGGCCATCACGGATGGCTCGTCGAGGAACACGTCGCTCGGGCGCAGCCCGTTCGGCGCGCTCAGGAGAATGTCGCGCCCGCACCTGATCTCGGCGCCCATCTCGCGAAAGGCGTGCAGGTGCGGGTCGAGGCGCCGGCGGCCGATCACGTCGCCCCCGGGCGGCGGCATGAGGACGTGGTGGAAACGGGCCAGCAGCGGGCCGGCGAGAAGGAACGAGGCGCGAATGCGCTCCGCGAGCTCTGGGTCGAGCTGGATCGCGCCCTCGGCCGCCGAGTCCTCCCAGGAGCTCGGCCAGGTCTCCCCGGGCTCCTCCGCGCCCCCGCCAAGGTCGACCAGCGGCAGATCGGCGGCGACACCGTCCGGCGCCGCACCGTGCGCAGCGGTGCGCCCGGCGTCAGCGACCTCGCGCACCCCGGCGGCGCACAGCGAGACCTCGTTGGTGCCGCTCCAGGTGACGCGCACGCCGATCGCGGAGAGGATCGCCAGCATCGCCTCGACGTCGCGGATCTGGGGCACGTTGCGCACCACCAGCACCTCGTCGGTCAGCAGGCAGGCAGCAAGGATCGGCAGCGCGGCATTCTTGTTGCCGGCTGCGGTGAGCGTCCCGTCGAGGGGGACACCGCCTTCGATGACGAACTTCTCCATGCAGCGTTTGGATGTACTGGGTCCGCCTCGGGAGGCGATCAAGCGCACTTGGTCAAGCCTAACAGCCATACACGATGGGGGTTCGCTGAATTTCCTCCGCCTCCTGCCCCCATCCGACGCCAACCACGCCGCCGGACGACCGCGCCCTTCACTGGCCCCGGCGCCCGCCAAAGGGCCGCGATCGCCGGCGGCGGTCTCATGGCGCTGCCCCACAGGGACCTCCAGCGATACCTCGGCGCCGCCCCGCTGCAACCACATTTGCAGGCCCACCGAGCCACACGTGGCTCTGGCAAGCCGATTTCCTCGCCGGCCTGCGCCAACTCAGACCGCTCGAACGATCCGTCCGGGAGCCGACGTACTCTACGAACACATGTTCCCACCACGCCTCATGAGCAGCGCCTTCCGCCAGCTTGCCGGTGCGCTGGCGCTCGCACGCGAATTCCTCCTCCTCGAAGACGACTACGACGTCGATTGGGAGGCGGAGTACCGCGAGGAGTTCGGCTACCCCTTCGGCAGCTCAACGCCTGGACTCGACAGTCGCGCCGTCACGGCAGAGGTGGACGAATGGCTCCTGGCGACCGGCACCGCCGAGGCGCCGCTCGGGGCGGCCTCCTCATGGGCGGCTCGCGAGGCCCAGGGGAGCGCATCCGTGGCAGCTCCGCCAGCGCGCAGGGAGTCGGCGGGAAGCCATCGCAGGCGCCGCCACGGCAACGGCACGGCCGCCGGGAGACGTCGGGTCGCCCCGCGACGCTCCGGCCAGGGGCCGACCGCGCCCCAGGTCTGCCTCTCCCCCATCCGTCGCTCGCCGGCGCGTTTCGCACAGCGCAACAGCGCCGAGCATCGGCGCATTCACGCGCGTCCGGCCGAGTAGGCGTTCGAGCTCCTGCAGCACGAAACGGCCGGAGCACTTGCTCCAGCCGTCGTGCGCTTGAAGAACCGGCGGCGTCCTACTCTCCCAGGCCCTTGCGAGCCAAGTACCATCGGCGCTGAGGGGCTTAACTTCTCTGTTCGGAATGGGAAGAGGTGTTTCCCCCTCGCCAAAGCCACCGGAAAAAGGCGAGAGACCTCACCTCTCCCGGTCGCCTGAAAGCTGCACAGCGCCACACGGGTGTCACAAAAATCATCCGTCAAGCCCTCGACCCATTAGTACCGGTCTCCTACGGACGTTACCGCCCTTCCAGATCCGGCCTATCGACCTGGTGGTCTACCAGGGGTCTTACTCCCTCTAGGGGATGGGAGAGCTCATCTTGAGGTCGGCTTCCCGCTTAGATGCTTTCAGCGGTTATCCGGTCCGCACGTAGCTAACCTGCGATGCCCTTGGCAGGACAACAGATACACCAG
>Ga0335085_10017546_pt1 | contig 10309 bp, 8 predicted proteins | sample Lox_Sample_45_FD_206712 | JGI IMG/M metagenome (GOLD analysis project Ga0335085, IMG submission 206712) | Soil microbial communities from Loxahatchee National Wildlife Refuge, Florida, United States - Lox_Sample_4.5 | ecosystem: Environmental > Terrestrial > Soil > Wetlands | place: USA: Florida...
CATCCCGGCGCATCTTAACGAACTCTCTCCCGATGCCGTCCGCGGACTCATGCCCGGCTTCGCCTACCAACTGGGAATTCTCATCGCAGCCCCAGTCAATAATGTCGTTTACGCCCTGCGCAGGCCTCTAGGATATCCATGGGCGCTGGCCGCATTTGAGATCGCCAACATCGCGATCCTGATGACCGTCATCACCCTGGGTTCGGAACGCAAGGGAAAGAGTTTTTCCCGCTACGCGGGCGTTGAACTAAAGATGTGATGGCCGTCACGCTGATGCGTGACCAACAACCACTCCGTCCGCGAACCGCTTATCAAGCCTTATTATTAGCTCTGGCGTATTGTGCTGCACGTCGCCTTTGTCGCAGAAAAGCTGCTACAGTATTTCTTCTGACCGGGTGGCGAATTCGCTTAGTTGAAAACGGGGAGAATATTGGATGCGCATTGCGGTGGTGGGTTCGGGCTATGTGGGACTGGTGGCGGGCGCCTGTTTCGCCGACCTTGGTCATCAGGTTGTCCTGGTGGATAATGACCAGGCTAAACTGGCCGCGCTCAAGGCCGGCGATGTCCCCATCCACGAGAAGTTCCTGCCCGAACTGTTAAAGCGGCACCGCGACCGCAATCTTACTTTTTCCGACGATCTGAACCAGGCTGTACGCGCCAGCAAAGTTATTTTTATTGCGGTCGGAACGCCTCCGACGGAGCAGGGTGAAGCCGATCTCTCCTACGTGGAATCGGTGGCCCGCAGCATTTCCGGCGCCATCAACGGCTATAAGGTGGTGGTGGAAAAAAGTACGGTCCCGGTTTACACCAGCGACTGGGTGCGCAAAATTATATTGCGCAATGCCGCGGCCCCGGATTCTTTTGATGTGGCCTCCAACCCCGAATTTCTGCGGGAGGGCACCGCGGTCACCGACTTTCTTTATCCTGACCGCATCGTGCTAGGCGCGGACAGCGAACGCTGCGCCGCCGTCTTGCGCGAGATTTACGCCCCCATGACGGATGGCAGCTACTACCAGCGCAAGGACGCGATTCCGGCGCCCGACCGGGCCCAGATTCCTCCGCCGCTGATTGTCACCAGTGCCAAGAGCGCCGAACTGATCAAGCACGCCTCCAACGCCTTCCTGGCCATGAAGATTTCTTTTATCAATGCGGTGGCGTCGATTTGCGAATCGGTCGGCGCGAACGTGCAGCAGGTTTGCCAGGGAATTGGAACGGACAGTCGTATCGGCCCGCGCTTCCTGAATCCTGGAATCGGCTATGGCGGGTCCTGTTTTCCCAAGGATCTGATGGCCTTTCGCGCCGTGGCGCGGGAGTGCGGTTACGAGTTCCGGCTGCTGGACGAGGTCATGCGAATTAACGAAGACCAGCGCCAGCGCTTCCTGCGCAAAGTCCGTACCGCATTGTGGACCTTGCGGGGCAAACGTCTGGGCGTGCTCGGCCTGGCTTTCAAGGGCGGCACCGACGACATTCGTGAGTCTCCCGCCATTTTGCTGGTGCAATCCCTGCTGCAGGAGGGCTGTCAGATTGCCGCCTACGATCCCGCGGCGACGGCCCGGGCGCGGGAGGTCCTGAACTCCAGCACAGAGTTCGTCAATGATCCTTACGATGCCGCCCGCGATGCCGATGCGCTTCTGATTTTGACCGAGTGGGAAGAGTTCGCCACTCTCGACCTGGACCGCATTTTCAAACAGCTCAAATATCCCATCGTGATTGATGGTCGAAATCTTTACGATCCGGATGCAATGGCGGCGCGGGGCTTCACGTATTACAGCGTCGGCCGCCTCGCGGGCATACCCGCGGTTCCAGCCGCCGCTTCGACTCCTCCCGCAAGGAAACTCAAGAAATCATGAACCCGCAACGCGCCCTGGTGACTGGCGGAGCCGGGTTCCTGGGCTCGCATTTGTGCGATGCCCTGCTGGCCGAGGGTTACTCCGTTGTTGTAGCCGACAATTTGTTGACCGGGAAGCTTTCGAACCTCGAGCACCTGCGCAACCAACCCCATTTTGAATTTCGGCTAATTGATATCAATGAGCCCTTTGACTGCGGACCGGTGAATTTTGTTTTTCACTTCGCCAGCCCCGCCAGCCCGGTGGACTATGCCGCGCACGGAATTGCCACCCTCAAGGTCGGGTCCCTGGGCACATTTCACGCCCTCGATATTGCCCACAAGTACGGCGCCAAATATCTGGTCTCTTCAACCTCAGAATGTTACGGCGATCCGCTGCAGCATCCTCAGAAGGAAACCTACTGGGGCAACGTAAATCCCATCGGGCCACGCTCGGTGTACGACGAAGCCAAGAGATTCACTGAAGCTGTCACCATGGCCTATCACCGTTACCATAAGGTGGACACGCGCATCGCGCGGATTTTCAATACCTATGGGCCGCGCATGCAGCTCAATGACGGCCGGGTGGTCCCCAACTTCATGAAGCAGGCCTTGCGCGGCGACGATCTGACTGTCTATGGCGACGGTAGCCAGACCCGCAGCTTCTGCTATGTCAGCGATGAGATTGACGGTTTCCTGCGGCTGGCCAAAGCGGACGAACATCTGCCGGTCAACATTGGAAATCCCACCGAATTCACAATTCTGGAATGTGCTCAGCAGGTGCTGGCGGTCACTGGATCGAAGAGCAAGATTCGCTGCGAAGCCCTTCCCCAGGACGATCCCAAGCAACGCTGTCCCGACATCACCAAGGCCAGGACTCTGCTGGGATGGGAACCAAAGGTTGATCTCGAAACGGGCTTGCGCCTGTCCCTCGACTATTTCCGCAAGGAAGCCCGCTGACCGCACCAGGAAAAACCGTTCTCCCGCAGTTTCATCCTGAGCGGAGCGCAAGCTTGCGCGGAGTCGAAGGATCCCTATCACCGGAAGAGTCCGTTGCCAGATGGGAATCTACTGACAACTTTCGGATCAACTTTTTTTGGAAAGCAGGGCCTCGGCCCTGCAAAGTAAGGGGCGTAGAGGCTTCAGCCCTGAGGTACAACCTCTCTCAGGCCAGACTGTCTTCGGCCGCCTGGGCCGCAATCAACTGCCTCACTTGTTCCTGTTCATCGGCCGTGTTCAAACTGAACCGCACGCCCATCCCGAAGCCGGGATGCACCACCTGCACCGTTCCCCGGACCCGCAATTTCATGTCGTGCGTGCGCACCACGATGTCCAACGCCGTGCGCGAAGGAAAGGGAGAAGGCGTCTCCACGTAACATCCGCCCGTGCTGACATCGCTCAAAGTGCAGCGATTGGGAACGCCCTCGCCTATGCGGAACACATCCGCGCTCAGGCGGCAGGCGCGACGGCCCTGGATGCGGCGATTGGAAGATGCGGCCGAGAGCCCCAGGCCCGCAAACCGCGTAGCAACTGTTTCCGAGGGAGCGTGCAGCTCTTTCCGGGGCGCATTTTTTTCCGCCGTCGCCAGCCGGGCCAGGCTGTTCTTGATCCATTCGTTCATGGTGCGCCGCGAAGTTTGCGGCACATCCACAAAGCGGATCCCCACCCTTCCGGAAGAGTCTTGCCACACCACGTCGCCGGACAACCGCACCGAGGACTTATCTCCCGGCAAATTAAATTGAAAGTAAACCTTGCAGCGCGGCGGCAACCGCCGTTCCGATTGGATGGCCAGTCCGTCCTCGCTCAGGTCCAGCAGCGTGGCGGCTACATTCTCCGCGTTGGCGTAGGTGATCGACGCAGGGGCGTGCAGGGCGATCCTCAGCTTGACCCGCTTTTCCCGTGCCATCAGACCTCGCGCCGCCCGCAGGCTGCTCGCGGCCCGCTCCACCGAGACCGGCTTATACACAATGAAGTTCGCCCCTTGCCCGAAAATGTCGCGCACCTGTTCCCGCCCATCCACCAGGGCGATGATGAGCGTACTCCGGTTCATCGGCAACTTGCGCACGCTCGCAATCAGTTCGATGGCCGGCATCTGGTCCTGGCAATCGACCACTACGGCGTCGAAATGCTGGGAGGCGAGATGGGTTGCAGCGTTGGCCAGATCTCCGCAATGCTCCGCTGTGATGTTCAGCTCCCGCAGAATCTGGCTGAGCACCTGGACGGCTTTCGGATCAGCACACACTACCAGCGACGTAAGCGCCATACTTCGGGAATGTTAGAGTTCTGCGGTAAGGGGAGACAAGTTACCTCGGTCATCGGGAAGTGAATTCAGCGCCGGGGTGACTTTCGTCATCTGGAGTTAAACCGAAGAACTCGCTATGTTCGCAATTGCTGGTCACTTCTATGGTTGCGGCGAGTGCGGTTGCACTCCGCCAAAAGGCTCCGAAGATGTCATCACAAACCGGCAACTGGATGATCGCCGTGGGAGTACTCGGGGGGATCACGGGAATTCTCATGCTGCCCGCCGCTTTGGGGGAGCATCCTGATACCAGCCTGCTGGTTCTGGGCGCATGTGGCGTGTCCCTGGGCTCCATGATCGCGGCCTCGGGGGTTTACTTTAAGGCGCGCGCGCTTCAATCTGCCGCCGGAACCGGCGGGGTGTTGGCAGAATCAAAAAACTCCAGGCGCCGGGTGCGCGGCGGTTGCGATGTCTGTCATGGCGACCTGCCCGTGATCCATTGCAAGGTTCACCAGGTCCACCTTTGTCCGGACTGCCTGGGCCGGCACTATGATTTTCGTACCTGCAGTTACGTTCCCAGCACCCGCCGGGCCTCCGCTAAGGCCGGCAAGAATATGGCCAAGGCACGGGGCGCTTAGTCGACTGCAATACGCTGTAAACGGCCAAAGTGACTACAGTTTACCCTGCCGATTACATTACCCAAGTCTAATGTCCGGTGGCTCCTTCGGTGCTTTGACCACCCACCCCTCCACCCCTACCATTGTGGCAGTCTGGCCGCGGAATTCCTGTCTCTCCCAACTCCTTGCGGCAACGAAATAGAGACTTGATTTGACCCGACAACGAGGTCTCGATACGACTATGCACGGCGCGACTGACGATACGAAGTTCGGCGGAAGGTCTCCCCTGGGTCACCGGCGGACGAGCGGGTTCTCCCTCATCGAGACCCTGATCGTGCTCAGTTTGATGATGATCGCCAGCGGCATCTTCTTCATGAGCCTGCAGCCGGCTTTGAAGGACACGCGCGTCACCAACGCCTACAACGCTACCTTGATGACCATGCGCCGGGCGCGGGAGCAGGCCATTGCGGAGCGCCGCGTTTACCTGGTCACTTTCAACAACGCGGTTACGCCCAACACCATCACGATCACGCGAGCCTCCACCGGCCAGGTAACTTCGACCATCAGTTTGCCGACCGATATTACGTTCCGGGCCGAGCCCGGCATTCCCACCACGCTGGCCACCACGCCTGATCACTTCGGCACGGGTAGTCCTGCCATTGATTTCGATCAAGGTGTAGCCGGCGGGGCCAAGAATGTCGTCTTCTTCAATCCTGACGGCTCAGCCCAGGACATCAATAGCAACACTAACAATGGAGTGATTTATCTGGCGCGATCGGGAAGCCTGTACACTTCGCGCGCCATTACCGTATGGGGCTCGACAGGCCGTCTGCGCGGGTACCGCCTGTATCCCATAGCCGGCGGCGGATCGATCTGGAGGCAACAGTGACCACTCAGAGAGCAGCCAGCCTGCGGCGGCGCCTCAACCGGCAGCAACAGGGATTCACTCTGCTGGAAGTTCTGATTTCGATGTTTGTGCTCACCGTGGGACTGGTTTCCATGCTGGGTGTATTCGCGACTGCCATGGCTGCCACCCAGACTGCCCAGCAGGACATGATCGCCAAGCAACTGGCGCAACAGGCGATGGAAACCATCTACACTGCGCGCGAAACCGCAAACATTACCTGGGACCAGATTCAAAACGTGGGCGGTCCCGGATCACCCGGCATTTTCCGGACCGGACTGCAACCCATCAAGCAGGTAGGCACCGACGGCATTATGGACACCATCAACGACGGCGCCTCCCTGCCCCAGACCATGACCTTGCCGGGGCCCGACGGAATTGTCGGAACTGGGGACGATGTCACCATGGGATTAACCAACTACCAGCGCAGCATCGCCATCACCAACACGGCTTCGGCTGATTTGCGCTCCATCACAATCACTATCCAGTACACCACCCCCCGGAACAGGTTTCCCAAGACCTACGTCCTCTCCGGATTCATTTCGCAGTACCGATAGGGGCAAACGAGGAGCACATGCGGAGCACATCCAAAACTTCCGGTCGCGGCTTCACCCTGGTGGAAATGCTGATCGCACTGACCTTGGGGCTGCTGGTGGTTGCAGCAGCTGTGCAACTGTTCAGCCGGTCGATGAGCGCGACCTGGATCGTTTCGCAGCGCGCGGAACTGCAGCAAAATGCCCGTGCCGCCTCCAACCTGTTGACCAAAGACATCAGCCTGGCGGGATCGGGAATGCCCACGGGAGGCGTGGCCCTGGCGTCGGGGACCGGCACCAAACCGCGTTATGGATGCGATTACACAGGTAAGTGCTACCTGGGTCCGACCAACTCCGGCTCCATCAACTATCCCACTCAGACCGATCCCACCAGCGGCGCCGTCATCAACTACATGTACGGCGTGATTCCGGGGTGGAAGAACGGAGTCACGGTGAACGGCGCGGTCGGAGCGACCGACGTGACTACGGTGGTCTATGCCGACACCACTTTCCTGCTCAGCGACTACACCGTAAAGTTCAACGACCTCAATGGCAATTCGGTTACGTTTACCCTGCCTGCGCCCGCCCCCAACCCCCTGGATCAGGCGGTGAACAACACCGGTGTGGGCTTGCAGCCAGGCGATCTGGTGTTGTTCTCGAGCAATGCCGGAAGCGCCTATGCGGTGGCCGAAGTCACGGCCCCTCTCGCTGCCGGCGGAGGTCCTTCCTACACTGTGGCCTTCGCCAACGCGGACGCGCTGCAGTTCAACCAGAACGCGGCCACCAGCAACGACCTCAAGCAGATGGCGACCGCGGCCGGGATCGCCGGGCCCGCAGTAGGAGTTATTGCAACCCGCATTTGGGCCATCACCTACTATCTGGACAACACCGCCACTCCGGGGACGCCCACCCTGATGCGGCTGGTCAACGCGCGCGTGCCTGTACCCGTGGCCGAAAACGTGGCCGATCTGCGCTTCACCTATGACACCTACGACTCGACCGGCAATCTGCTAAACGCCACCGGCGACGGCGGCATGGGCCTGGCAACCCCCATCTCCCCCAGCCTGATCCGAACCATCAATCTGGCGCACCTAACCATGCGCAGCCAGCTCCGCGGTAAGGAGGGCTATCAGTCGATGGACATTCAGACTTCGGTCAGCGCCCGCAACATGAGCTTTTCCGACCGCTACAAATAGCGGTTCGATTTAGGAGCTAGACGGAATTTGGGGATCTCTATGAGGAACCAGACGATGAAAAGCACGAACCAGAATTCGCGGGGGTTTACGTTAATTGCGTCACTGTTGCTGTTGCTGCTCATGACCGGAATCTCGATTGGGCTGCTGATGATGGTCCAAACCGAGGGCCGGGCGGGTAACAATGACGTCGAGAACAGTTTGGCCTATCGTGGCGCCGAGGGTGCAATCGAGAACATGACTTCCAGCCTGGCCGCCGCCTTCCAGAACATTCAGTCCCCCCAGGCCAGCGACATTACCAGTCTGAGTTCGCAGGCGCCCACGATTCCGGGAATTACGTTCCCCGCCGGCGGCTACACCCTGACTCCGCGCACCAACCCCGACGGAAGCCTGAAGACTTCCTACGGGCTGATCAGCGGCGGTTCGAACCAGGGCTTATACGCGCAGCTCCTTCCCATCGACCTGGCGGTTACGGCGCAACGTCCTTTGGGTGAGCAGGTACGCATGATGCGTACGGTTGAAATCGCCCTCATTCCCGTGTTCCAGTTCGGCGTGTTTTCGGACAGCGACCTGGGCTTCTTCAGCAGCCCCCAGCTCGATTTTGCCGGACGAGTGCACACCAACGGTGACTTGTACCTGGGCGTTTCCAGCACTGCCACCCTGACTTTCCACGATAAACTCACGGCCTACGGAAACGTAGTTCGCAACCAGCTGCCCAATGGACTGGCTCCGTCCAGCAGCTACAACAACGACGGAGTGGTGAAGATCCCATTCGCCAGCACCGGGTGCGACAAACCCCCCTCCACCCCCACCGCCTGCCGAACCATTGCCATGAACGAGGGCAGCGTAGTGGCCGGCCCGACTTCGGCACAAAACTCCACGATCTGGCCGAATCTCTCCAAGAGCACCTACAACGGATTTATTCGGGACGGAAACTATGACGGACCTTATGGCACCGGCGTGAAGAAGCTGACCCTGCCCTTCGTCGGAGGCGGAGCCCAGCCGTTTGAAATCATTCGCCGACCCATCGCCGGGGAGTCCAGCGCGGTGGGCGGTTCCCGGCTGGCCAATCAGGCGCAGATTCGCGTGCTGTTGAGCGACAACCGCGCCGACCTGCACTTGCCCGATTGGAACGGAGACGCCACCGGCGACGTCGCACTGGACAACACCACCGCTGGCAGTGCCTTTACCGGCACCGGAGTTCCGGTCCCGGGCGTGGCTGCTGTCGGTGGCGACAGCAAGACCTACTTTGCTACCGCAACCAGAGTTGCGTACAACAACCCGGTCACCGGTAACGCGGTGAAATTTGACGCTAATTTCGTTCAGCCTGCGGGAAGCCCCACTCCTTGGCCGCTGATCGGCGGCTGGCTGCGGGTTGAAGTCCAGGACCTCAATAGCACGGTGTGGCGCCCGGTCACACAGGAGTGGCTGAAATTGGGTTTTGCCCGCGGCCTGTTTCCCGGAGCCGCCTCCGTTACCCCGGTGGCAGTTCATCCCAACGCCATTCTCATGTTTCAGATGCTGGCCGACCGCGACGGTAACGGCGCGATCTCAGGCGCGTCTGAGAGCACCGCAGTCGGGGGTTCTGACGCCCAGTTCAATTGGTTTCCCATCAATATGTACGACACGCGCGAAGGCGAACCCCGTGACGCTCTGCTGGGCACGCAGCCGAGCTGCACCCCCAACGGCGTCATGAATGTGATCGAACTGGACGTAGGCAACCTGAAGAAGTGGCTGAAAGGGACCATTGGCGCTACCGGCGGCCAAGTGGACTATGTCGCACAAAACGGATACATCCTTTATTTTTCCGACCGCCGCGGAATGCTGCCCGATCCTCTGGCCGTGCCCTCGGTCATCAAGGGCTCGTACGGATTCGAGGATGTCATCAACAGCACCTCTAACACCGGCACGCCCGACGGCCAGCCGGAGCCGCCGGTCACTATCGCGGGCGTGCCCCGGAATCCCGAAGACGTGGACAACAACGGCCGGACCGACAAATACGGGGCCGCCAACGTCGGTATCGGCTTTGGCATCAATACCACGAACGATCCCTTCACCAACCGCATTGCCAACTGCTATACCACCGGCCGCAAGAACCGCGTGACCGGAGCACGTCACGTGCTAAAGCTGGTGGATGGTTCGTTGGGCAACGTACCTGTCCGGAACGTGGCCAACGCAGACGGCACGCTGGGTGGATTCACCGTGGCCTCGGAGAATCCGGTTTACATTCAGGGAGACTACAACAGCGCTGCTCCTCCCGCGGATCCGACCTGGACCAGCACGACTGCCGCCGAGCCTGCCCACGCCGCGGCTGCCGTGATTGCCGACACCGTCACCCTGCTGTCAAACCAGTGGCAGGATGAAGGAGTCGTCGGAGCCGCCAACAAGCTGGGCAGCATGCTCTATCCCACAGATGCCACCAGCGGAAGCGGATACCGCCAGGCCGTCACTACCTACTACCGGGTGGCCATTGCCGCGGGAAAGAACATCACCTTCCCGCATCCCAACGGCAGCAACAGCACGACTTACTTCGGGACCGACGGCGGAGTGCACAATTTCCTGCGCTTCCTGGAAAATTGGAGCAACGACACTCTCTACTACAAAGGCTCCCTAGTAAGCCTGTACTACTCGACTTACAACACAGGCACGTTCAAATGCTGCAACTACGTGGTCTATCAGCCGCCAACTCGAAACTACGTATTTGACCCGCTGTTCACGCAGCCGCAGAACCTGCCGCCGGGCACACCGATGTTTCGCGACATCGACAACCTGAGTTATCGCCAGGACTTCACGCCGTCCGCTTACTAGACTGCTGCCGGCGAACCAGCCACGGCCCCGATCCGGCCACGCCGGCTCCGGGGCTTTTCTTTTTACCGGTGGTCGCTCCCGAGACCGGCGGCGCCACGCAACTCGGGGTGATCACCACGCCGTCGCGCACAAACTTGCCGTCCTGTCGCTGCGCGCAGGGCCGGGTAAGACTTTGGACACTGACCTTGAC
>Ga0335085_10017547_pt1 | contig 10309 bp, 8 predicted proteins | sample Lox_Sample_45_FD_206712 | JGI IMG/M metagenome (GOLD analysis project Ga0335085, IMG submission 206712) | Soil microbial communities from Loxahatchee National Wildlife Refuge, Florida, United States - Lox_Sample_4.5 | ecosystem: Environmental > Terrestrial > Soil > Wetlands | place: USA: Florida...
TGCAGGAGTACCGCCAGCCGCCGCAGCGGCCGGCGCTGCTGGCGGCCGCGGTCGAGATACGCCGCGCCGCGGGAGATCTGGGCGGGGCGCGTGCGGCGGCCGAGGAGCTGGCCGCGGTCGCGGCTGATGGGTCCTCGGCGATGCTGCTGGCGATGGCCGCTCATGCTCTGGGCACCGTGCTGGCCGGCGAGGGCGACGTGGTGGCCGCCCTCGCCGAACTGCGCACCGCGGCGGCCGGGTGGCGGTCGCTGGGCATGCCCTACGAGGCGGCTCGTACCGCGGTCGCGGTGGGCCTGGCGTGCGCGGCGATGGGCGATGGCGCGGCCGCGGCGCTGGAGCTGGGCAACGCCCGCGACGCCTTCGCCGAGCTGGGCGCCCGCCCCGACCTCGAACGTCTTGCCGTGCTCATGAGCGCGGGCGGGCCCGCTGATCGTGGCGCGGGCCTGTCGGCCCGGGAGCGGGAGGTACTGGCCGGGCTGGCGGCCGGCCAGACCAACCGGGAGATCGCCGAGACCCTGGTTATCAGCCAGCACACCGTCGGGCGCCACGTCGAGAGCATCTTCGCCAAGCTCGGCGTCAGCAGCCGCGCGGCCGCGACCGCCTACGCCTACCAGCACGGCCTCCTGTCCAGGCGGTAGCAGCGGCATAGGGTATTCGCCCTACCGGCCACCCGCCGTGGATGGGGCATTCAGGCGATGTGTGCTGGCGGCCCTTGTTCCTACGCTGCGGCCATGACCCGTGCCATGGGAAAGGACCTGCAGATGAGCACCGTCTCCTACCGCGACTTCACCGGCACCGCTGCCGAGAACTATCAGCGCTACTTCGTCCCGGCCATCGCCACACCGGTGTCCGCCGGCCTGCTCGGGACCGCCCGCCTTCAGCCCGGCGAGCGCGTCCTCGACGTCGCCTGCGGTACCGGCGTCATCGCCCGGCTCGCGGCCGAAGCCGTCGGATCGACGGGCTCGGTCACCGGCATCGATCTCGCCCCCGACATGATAGGCGTCGCCCGGGCCACGCCGGCTCCGGCCGGGCCCCCCATCGACTGGCACATCGGGGACGCCGCCGCGCTGCCGTTCCCCGACGACACCTACGACACCGTGCTCTGCCAGATGGGCCTCATGTTCATGTCCGACCGGCCGGCGGCCGTCGCCGAGATGCGCCGCACGCTCGTCCCCGGCGGCCGTGCGGTGGTCAGCACACCGGGCGCAATCCAGCTGCCCTTCGAAATCCTGGAGCGCGCCCTCGTCGAGCACATCGGCGCCGACCTGGGCGGGTTCGTTCGCGCCGTGTTCTCGATGCACGACCCCGGCGCGCTGGCTTCCATCCTGCGCGGCGCCGGCCTGCGGGACGTGACCGCCACCACCCAGCAGGCCACGCTGCGGCTGCCCGCTCCGGCGGAATTCCTGTGGCAGTACATCAACCTCACGCCCATGGCCCCGATCGTCGCCCAGGCTCCCGGGGCGGCGAAGGAGGCGATGGAGGCCGACGTCGTCGAAGGCTGGCAGCCCTATGTCGGTGAGGGAGGCGGCGTCGTTGGCGAGCAGCCGATGGTGTTCGCCATCGGCTGGAAATAGTGCACCGTCACTTCCGCTGGCTGCGGGCCCACCAGGTGCCGCCGGGGCCGTCGTAGCTCGTCCCCTCGCTCCAGGCCAGGTAGCTGATGCCGTGGCTGTCCACGGTGATGCCGAAGTAGTCGCCGTAGGGGAACCGGAAGCCCGCGCCGGTCTTGTACGGCGCACCGGACCCGCGGTTGGAGACGCGGACGGCCGGGCTCCACGAGGCTCCCAGGTTGGCCGTGGCGCGGTACCAGACGTTCCACGCCTTGGCGCCGTTGCGGTCGTCCTCCCAGGCGACCCGGAAGTCCCCGGGCCGCGGGCCGGCCGCGACCGCCGGGAAGTCGGCCCCGACCTTGGTGCCGTGAGCTCCCAGCCCGGTGGGCGCGCTCCAGGACCGGCCGTCGGCCGACGTGATCGCATAAAGCCTCATCGGTGCCCGGGCCGTGGTGTTCGCCACATAGGCGGCCAGGACGGTCCCGTGGCGGTCGACGGCCAGCGAGATCTGCGGGCCGTAGAAGTCGTTCGGGCAGTCCGCGACCGGGCAGCGCGGCTGCTGCCGGCTCCGTGCGACATACGTGGTCGTCCACGAGGCGCCGCCATCGGCGGAGGAGATCACCGCGAGCCGCACCGCGCCCTTGGCGTTCTGGCGCTCGGCGCTCTCGGCGAAGTACACGCGGCCATCCGGCGCGACCGCGCCGCCCTCGGCGAACCAGTACCGGTGGCCCTTGTTCGTCCGCGCCGGCCTGGACCAGCTCCGCCCGTAGTCGTGCGAGGCCGAGATGTAGGAATCGCTCCGGTTGAACGCGACGTACACATCCCGGCCGTCCGGCGAGATCGCGATCCATGGCTTGTCGGTCCACGCCGCCCGCAATGCCCGCCGGAAGTTGTGGAACCCGGTCCACGTCCGGCCGCGATCCGCCGACCGTGCGAACACCACGCTCCAGTTGTTCATCCATGCCGCGTAGATCACACCGGACGTCGAGACGGCCAGCACCGGGTCGTTCTGCCAGGTCGTGCGGGAGCAGGTCTTAACGGGAGGGCACTTCCACCCGCTCATGACGATGCTCTTGTGCCAGGTCCTGCCACGGTCCGCCGACGACCGGAACCGGATGCAGTGTTCCATGTGCGGACGGCACACCGAGGGACCGCCGTACCGGGTGGTCATCTGGTAGAGCCACGGTGACGAGGGATCCGCCGCGATGTTGGGCTCCCAGTCATTCTGGGGGCCCCACCGCTGCTCGGACGTCCAGCCGCCGCCGGGCCGGTGGCCCGCGGCCGCGGCCGCCGTGGCCGCCGCCGGGAGCACGGCCGACAATAAGCCGGCCAGAACGGGCAGGGCAGCCAGCGCCACGGGCCTGATCCTCATATGCCCTCCCGGGGTGCCTGGCGGTGCCCGGAAGGTACCACGTCCGTTCGCCGGTGCCTACCGCCGAGCGGTGGCCGCGGAACGGCCTGCCGCCGGTGTGTCAGCGAGCCTCCTCGCCCGGCGGCCAGTCCTTGGCGACCAGGGTGAGCACATCGTAGGTGGCGACCGGGGCGCCGTCCTGGTTGGTGACGCTGGCGTCCCAGCGGACCTCGCCGTACCCGGCGTCCTCGCGCGGGGTGATCTGCTTGCAGGTCAGCGTCACGGTCAGCGCGTCGCCGGGGTAGACCGGCGTGAGGAACCGCAGGTTCTCCAGCCCGTAGTTGGCCAGGACGGGGCCGGGATCCGGCTGGACGAACAGGCCGGCCGCGAAGGACAGCACCAGGTAGCCGTGGGCCACCCGGCCGTCGAAGAACGGGTTGGCCCGGGCCGCTTCCTCGTCCATGTGCGCGTAGAAGGTGTCGCCGGTGAACTCGGCGAAGTGCTCGATGTCGGCCAGCGTCACCGGGCGCGGGCCCGCGACGACCGTGTCGCCGGGCCGCAGCTCGGACAGCGGCTTGCGGAACGGGTGCCCGGCATCGGTGCGCCGGGGCGCGCCGGGGGCCCAGCGGCCGGTCACCACGGAGAGCATCCGCGGGCTGGCCTGCACGGCGGTGCGCTGCATGTGGTGCAGCACGCCGCGGATGCCGCCCATCTCCTCGCCGCCGCCGGCCCGCCCGGGGCCGCCGTGCACGAGCACGGGCAGCGGGGACCCGTGGCCGGTCGACTCGGCCGCGTCGTCGCGGTCGAGCACCAGGATCCGGCCGTGCCAGGGCGCCAGCCCGGTCACCACCTCGCGGGCGAACCCGGGATCGGCGGTGACCACCGACCCGGCCAGGCTCCCCCGGCCCCGCGCCGCGAGCTGTACCGCGTCGGCGGCGTCGTGGTAGCCGATGACCGTGCTCACCGGGCCGAACGCCTCCACCTCGTGCGGCTCGGCCCGGCTGGCGTCGTCGCAGCGCAGCAGCAGCGGGGAGATGAACGCGCCCCGCTCGGGGTCGGCGCCGGTCACCTCGACCCGGTCCGGGTCGCCGAAGACCAGCCGGCCGGCCGGCAGCAGCTCGCCCACCGAGCGGCGCACCTCGGCCCGCTGATCGCGGCTGGCCAGCGCGCCCATCCGCACGCCCGGCTCGGCCGGGTTCCCGACCACCACCCCGGCCAGGGCCGCGCTCACCGCGTCGGTGACCTCCCCGGCCAGCGCGGCGGGCACCAGCGCCCGCCTGATCGCGGTGCATTTCTGCCCGGCCTTGACCGTCATCTCGGCAATGAGCTGCTTAACGAACAGGTCGAACTCGGGCGTGCCCGGCCCCGAGTCCGGCCCCAGGATGGAGCAGTTCAGCGAGTCGGCCTCGGCGTTGAACCGCACCGACCGGGCCACCACCGCCGGGTGCGCGCGGAGCGCCCGGGCCGTCGCGGCCGAGCCGGTGAACGCGACCAGGTCCTGCTCGCCGAGGTGGTCCAGCAGGTCGCCGGCGCCCCCGCAGACCAGCTGCAGCGACCCTTCCGGCAGCAGGCCGGAGGCGGCGATCAGCTCGACCAGCCGCGCGGTGAGGTAGGCGGTCTGGCTGGCCGGCTTGACCAGGCTCGGCATGCCCGCGATGAACGCCGGGGCGAACTTCTCCAGCGGCCCCCAGACCGGGAAGTTGAACGCGTTGATCTGCACCGCCACCCCGCGCAGGGGGGTGAGGATGTGCTGGCCGAGGAACTGCCCGCCCCGGCCCAGCGGCTCGGCCGCGCCCTCGACGTAGACCGTGTCGTTGGGCAGCTCACGCCGGGCCTTGCTGGCGTAGCTGAGCAGCACGCCGATGCCGCCGTCGACGTCGAACCGGGCGTCGTACAGCGTCGATCCCGCCCGCGCCGACAGCGCGTAAAGCTCCTCCCGGTGCTCGCGCAGCACCGCGCCCAGCGACTTGAGCAGCGCGGCCCGCTGATGGAACGTCAGCGCACGCAGCGCCGGGCCGCCGGTGTCCCGCCCGTACTCCAGCGCCGCGGCCATGTCGATGCCGTCCGAGGAGACCCGGGCGATCTCCTCCCCGGTCACCGCGTCGAGCGCCGGCCGCCCGTCCCCGGACGGCGCGACCCACGCCCCGCGCACGTAGCTGCGCAACACCGTCATCGCCCACTCCTCGCACCCGGGCCAGGCCGGGGTACACGATCACTGACAGGACGCCGAACCGATCGTAGGCGCTGTGCCGGGTGCGCCGGCACCGGGCGCCGCTCGGCCCGGTGGAACACCAGCCACAGGACGGCGAGGGCGGCGGCGAACGCCGGCAGCCAGGCGAGCCGCTGCCCGGCCCACAGAGCGCTCGCCGGGGCGGTCAGGAGGCCGGGCGGCCGGCCGACGGCCAGGCCGGCCGCGGTGACGGCCAGGAACGCGGTCTGGTGCCACAGGTACAGCGTCATGGCCGACAGGTTGGCCGTCGCGACCGCCGCCCACGCCAGCGGCCGGCGCATCCACCGGGCCAGCGGCTCCCGCAGCAGCAGCGCCAGGCCGGCCTGGGCGATGCCGAAGGTCACGGCGGCGAGGGTGGGCGGGTTCAGGTTCGAGATGGCCGCGCCGTTGACCCCGACCATGCTCGCCGGGTACCCGGCCCAGGCGACGAGCGCGGCCGTGGCGGCGGCACCGCCGGTGAGCATGAGCGCCGGGGTCCGCCAGCCGCGGAACGCCCCCCGCGCCCACGCGATGCCCAGCAGATACGGGACCAGCCAGCCGGCCGCCACGTTGATCCAGCCGAGCCAGGCCGGCCCGCCGAGGCCGAACCGCACCAGGTCGACGGCGGCGACGACGGCGGCCGGGACGCACGCCGCGCACGCGCCGAGCCGGCGCACTATCGCCATGGCGGGCGGCGTCAGCGCCATCAGCCCGGCGTACACGCCCAGGAACCACAGTGGATCGAGGACCAGCCTGAGCAGGGTGCCCTCCGTCGCCCCCGGCACGCCGCCGATCCTCAGCCCGATCGCGAGCGGTACCCACACGGCGGCGAGCACCGCCACCGGGCGGGACAGCCGCACCAGCCGGGCGCGCAGCCAGGCCCGGTAGTCCCCGGTGTAGCTGCGGGCGGCGGCGTAGCCGCCGACGAGGAAGAAGACGGCGAGCGTCTGGAAGATCCACGACAGCGGGGTGAGGGCGGGCAGCGAGGCCAGCGGGCTCGCGTCGTGCAGCGCGTCGCCCGCCCGGCCGTGGCTCAGCACGAGCGCGGTGACCAGCCAGTGCCCGAGGATGACCCCGGCGATGGCCAGGGCGCGGAGCGCGTCGACGGTGCGGTCGCGGCGGGCCGGCGTGGCGGCGTCGATCCGGGTGGCCAGCCCGCGCAGCCCGGTGGCGGGGCGGGTCACCGGGTCACTCCGGCCGGGTCGCCGAGGGCGATGCGCGCCAGGTTGCGCAGCGCCGTGCCGCCCGGGCGGAAGTAGCCGCTGTGCCCGCCGGCGCCACAGTCGAACGGGCGGGCGCCGAACGAGGGGTCGGTGGGATCCGGGCCGAAGCCGAGCCCGAGCAGCTCGACGTGGGGCACGTAGCGGATCCAGTCGCCGCCGGCCCGGCCCGCCCAGACCCGGGCGCTGGTGTGCAGCTGCCGCACCGAGGAGGCGTCCATCCCCGGGCTGCCAAACACCGCGATGTCGGTGACGGGCAGGTGCGGCGCGGCCAGGCCGCAGACGACCGTCCCGTAGCTGTGGCACAGCAGGGCGACGCGGGCGCCGTGCCGGGCGAGACCGGTCACGAGCGGCCGCAGCGCGCTCGCCCCCTGCCCGGCGTCGCCCGACGTCAGGACGCCCGTGCTCAAGGTGGCGGGAGTGCTGTAGCCAAGCCAGGCGACCACCGCGAGGCGGGCGCCCGGATCGAGCCGGTGGGCCTGCGTGGCCAGGGCCGCGGCCGCGCCCGCCGGCGAGGCCGTGCCCCGGGTGTCGAACGTCGCCAGGGACGTGTCGGAGCCGGGCACGAGAATCGCCACCCGGTTGGCGGTGGCGAGGTCGCCGAGAACCTCGATCGCCTCACCCGGGCCGCGCGGGTCGAAGCTGAGGAAATGACGGCCGCGCAGGGCGTCCAGCGAATGAGCGAGGGCCGGGTCGTCATTCCGTTTGGCCGAGGCGGCGGCCTTTGTGATCGCGGCGGAGTCGGCCGCGTAGCGTGCCGCCAGCGCGTGGCTGGTGAGGGCGGGCAGCGGCTGCATCGGGTCGCTTGGCGCGGCGGGAGACAGCGCGGCCGTGGTCGCGAACACGGTGGCGGCCGCGGCGGCGGCCACGGCGGTGGCGGTGGCAATGCGGCGAAGCCTCATGGGAGCGTCCTTCCTGTTCAGCAGGGGTGCTGGCCAGGAAATTACGGACGCGTGCGGCTAGCCGGCGTCGGCCTGCGGAGCGCACTTCGCGGCTGCCGCGCGGGTACCGGGCGGGTTAGCCGGCGGCACCGGCGGCGCGGGCCGGCCGCGGCCCGCGGTGGACCACCCCCTACCGGGGTATGGCCCCGCGGATACGCCGCTGGGGGCACGAAACGCGCGCCGCGCCGGCCCTACCCTGAAGGCATGAGTACTGGTCCGTCACGCGCGGTCAGGGCCGGGCTCGCGGCCGGTGTCACGGCGCCGCCGGCGCCCCGGCCGCGCTGGCTGCGGCGCGGGCGGTTCGACCTGGTCGAGATCGCCGACGCGCTCATCGCGATCATCGCCTTCGGCCTCACGAACTCCGCGCTCGGGAACCAGAACGCCCACCACGGCCACCGTTACAGCGCGCCGGAGATCCTGCTGGTCTCGTTCATCCTCTGCGCACCGCTCCTCCTCCGGAACCGCTTCCCGCTCTCCGCGTGGTCGGCCTCGGCGCTCGCCATGATCCTGACCGGCCTGCTGGTCCCGCCGCATTCGCTGGGGACCGCCCCCTACTACCCGGCTGGGGTCCTCGTCTACGGCCTGTGCCTGTACGCGGTCACCGTCCGCTGCGAGACGTGGGTGGTCGTCGGCGCGAGCGCCGTCACGGTGGCCGGCGCGGCCATCATCAACTGGCCGACCAGCGCGGCCGCCGTCATCCTCACGGTGGCCGTGGTTCTCGGCGGCGTCATCGTCCGGTTCCGGCGCAGCAGCCGTGAGCAGCTGGCGGTGGCCGAGCGGCGCCACGAGGGCGAGCGCGCGCTGCTGGAGGAACGCCAGCGCATCGCGCGTGAGCTGCACGACGTCGTCGCCCACCATATGTCGGTGATCGCCATCCAGGCGGAGGCGGCCCCGTACAAGACCGCCGACCCGCCGAAGGAGCTGGTCGAGAGCTTCACCGAGATCCGCGCCAGCGCGCTGAGCGGCCTGGGTGAGCTGCGCCGTGTGCTGGGGGTGCTGCGCAGCGACCGGCCGGGCGTCGCGCCGCAGCCCGGCCTGGACGACCTGCCCGGCCTGCTCGACTCCGCGCGCAACGGCGGCGTCACGGTCACGGCCAGCATCAGCGGCACTTCCCGGCCGCTGCCGGAGGGGGTGGACCTGTCCGCCTACCGGATCGTGCAAGAGGCGCTGAGCAACGCCATGCGGCATGCGCCGGGATCGGCGGTGCAGGTGCACCTCCACTACGGCGAGGCGGCCCTGGTGATCGAGGTCCGTAACGACTCATGCGCTCCGGCGGCCCAGGCCCGGTGGGAGCAGCCGGGTGAGCCGGGACGCAGCGACGGCGGCGGCCACGGCATCATCGGCATGCGCGAGCGCGCGGCCATGCTGGGCGGACACCTCGAAGCGCGCCCCGCGCCGAACGGCGAGTTCCTGGTGACCGCCGCTCTTCCGCTCGGCAGCAGCGACCCGGAGGAGACACCGTGACCATCCGCGTGGTGGTCGCCGACGACCAGGGGATGGTGCGATCCGGCTTCTCCGTCCTGCTGAACGCCCAGCCGGACATCGAGGTCATAGCCGAGGCCGTGAACGGCGAGGAGGCCATCGCCCGGACCGCCGAGCTGCGCCCGGACGTGATCCTGATGGACGTCCGGATGCCGGTGCTGGACGGCCTGCAGGCGACCCGGGTGATCACCGAGATGCCCGGCGCGCCGAAGGTCCTGGTGCTGACCACCTTCGACCTCGACGACTACGTTTACGAGGCGCTGCGCTCCGGGGCCAGCGGCTTCCTGCTCAAGGACGCCTCCGCGGGTGAGCTCGCCGAGGCCGTGCGGCTGGTCGCGGCCGGCGACGCGCTCCTGTCCCCCGGCGTGACCCGGCGCCTCATCGCCGAGTTCGCCCGCATGGGCGCGCCCCGGAGCCCCGGCCGCCAGCAGCTCGACGGGCTGACCGAACGGGAGTCGGAGGTGCTCGCCCTGGTCGCGCGCGGCATGTCGAACGCGGAGATCGCCGGCTACCTGGTCGTCGCGGAGCAGACGGTGAAGACCCATGTGAGCCGCATCCTGATGAAGCTCGGGCTGCGCGACCGCACCCAGGCCGTCGTCCTCGCGTACGAGACCGGCCTGGTCCATCCCGGCGGCTGAGGACGTGAGTCGCGGCTGGGCGGCGCTGGGCCGGGCGTCCCTGCGGTCCCAGCGGAGGCGGAACGTGGGTTTCGCGGTCGCGTCCTGTGCCGTGCTCGCGGTGTACAACAACGCCGCCGGGATGCTGCCCTGGCACCGCCACCGGTACACGCTGCTCAACGTCTGCGCCACCGGCGCTGCCCTGGCATCGGCGGCCGCGAGCGGCCTGACCGCCACCAATGTGGGCCTCGGGAGCGAGGAGCTGACCCCGGGCCTGCGTCTCGGGTCCGCGGCGGCCGCCGCCACGGCGGGCGGGTGGATGCTGATCGCCGCCGTGCCGGCCACCCGCCCCGCCCTCAGGGACGACCGGATCGCGGGCCTGAGCAGGCGGGAGGTCGCCTATCAGGCCCTGGTACGTATCCCGCTCGGCACCGTGCTGTGGGAGGAGACCGCCTTCCGCGGGATACTCCAGGCGGCGCTGGGCCGGGTCATGCCCGCCGGCGCCGCGATCGCGGTGACCGCTGGCGTGTTCGGCATCTGGCATATCGCCCCGACCGCGGCCGCCCTGCGCATCAACGGGCTGGCGGACAGCCCGGTGAGGACCCTGGCCGGCGTCAGCGCGGGTGTGGCAGCGACGGCGGCCGGCGGTGTGCTCCTGTCCTGGCTGCGGACGCGCTCGGGCAGCCTGGCCGCGCCGATACTGCTTCATCTCGCCACAAACTGCGGCGGCGCGCTGACGGCCTGGGCCGTCGCCCGGCGGGAGCCGCGGGATGCGCCGGGGGGCCGCGCCTGATGGTCAGTCGAGCCCGTCGCGTTCGGCCCACTCCAGCAAGGTGTCGAGGGAGTAGGCGGAGTCGTCGATGCCCCGGTGCAGGTCGCCGAGCTCGGCGAAGCGGGCGGGCACGGTGGCGATGGTGAACTGGCGCGGGTCGACCCTGT
>Ga0335085_10017549_pt1 | contig 10309 bp, 10 predicted proteins | sample Lox_Sample_45_FD_206712 | JGI IMG/M metagenome (GOLD analysis project Ga0335085, IMG submission 206712) | Soil microbial communities from Loxahatchee National Wildlife Refuge, Florida, United States - Lox_Sample_4.5 | ecosystem: Environmental > Terrestrial > Soil > Wetlands | place: USA...
CTTGGCAGGCGTAAAGGCGGCAAAAATTGGTGGCACCACTCTGCCCGTGCCTTCCGCACAGCCCCAACGCATTATGGTGTTGGGCGACACCGGCTGCCGCATCAAGGGCGCAGCGTTGCAGGACTGCAATGATCCCACACGCTGGCCGTTGCCGGTGCTCGCCGCTGCGGCTGCCAAGCTCAAGCCCGACCTGGTGATCCATGTGGGTGACTATCTCTACCGTGAGAGTGCCTGTCCGGCAGGCAATCAGGGCTGCGACGGCTCGCCCTGGGGCGATAATTGGACGACCTGGCAAGCGGATTTCTTCACCCCCGCCTCGCCCTTGCTGGCAGCCGCGCCCATCATCCCGGCGCGCGGCAATCATGAGGTTTGCAAGCGGGCCGGCCCTGGCTGGACGCGGCTTGTGGGTCCGGCCGCTTTTGACAGCACCTGCAAGGTACACGAACCGCTTTACACCGTCAGGGCAGGTGATCTGACCTTGGCGGTGCTGGACGATGCCGCGACGGATGAAACCGATCTCGACCGTGACACAGCAAAAATCTACGCGGACGAGATTGAGGGACTGGCAAATCTTACCGCTCCGGTCTGGTTCGTGCATCACCGTCCGACCTGGGCGGCGATGGGCGGACCGCTGGGCATTCCGATTGGCGGCAATCTCACCTTGATCGATGCCAGCCAGATCGCCGAAGCCAAGGGCCTGCCGCCGGTTCCCCATAGCGTGACGCTGATGCTGTCAGGCCACATCCACACATTTGAAGCCATCAACTATGCCCAGGACGTCGCCCCCCAGATCGTCGCCGGCAATGGCGGCACCAAGCTGGAGCCCACCCCCAGCAATTTGCGCGGCGCCCAGTTCCTGGGCCATTCCGGTGTCACTGTGGCCGATGGTCTTTCGGTGGGCGGCTTCGGATTCCTGCTGATGACGCGCGCCGCGGATGGCTGGACCATCGACCTCTACGATCCCGAGGCCAAGCCCAAGGGACAATGCCTTTTCATCGCGCCACAAGGCGCCAAGCGCGGCCGTCTCGACTGTTCAGCATTGAAAAATGAGGCGACCTCAAAGGCTGGCGGCATCCTTGTCGAGCATCGCCAGCAGTGACGCGGTGGCAAAGCCATCGGGGATGATGCCTTTGGACTTCTGATATTGCCGAAGTGCCGCGCGGGTTTTGCGCCCCAGAACGCCATCAGGATTTCCGATATCGAAGCCGAGTTTGGTGAGATCGCTCTGGAACTGGAGGCGCTCGCTACGCGACAGCGGACGTTCGTCGCGGGGCCAGGCATGTTTCACCGGCGACCCGTCCGCCATGCGATTGGCCAGCAGACCCACCGCCAGCGCGTAGCTCCCGGCATTGTTGTATTTCAGGATCACATTGAAATTGGAAAGCACCAGAAAGGCCGGCCCCCGTGCGCCGGCTGGCAAATAGATGCCGGCGGTTTCGCTGGATTGGGGCAACAGCGCCCCGTCGGCCGTCTGAACGCCCATCGCCCCCCACTCCGCCACAGTCTTCTGCGTGTCGGTGTCGGCCTCTTCATAGGGAAAACCGGCCGGCAACCTGACCTCATAGCCCCAGGGCTCGCCTTTTTTCCAACCTTGATCGGCCAAAAGGCGTGCCGCCGATGCCAGCGCATCCGGCACGGAAGTCCAAAGGTCGATCTTGCCGTCGCCATCGCCGTCGGCGGCATACTTGAAAAAAGTTGTGGGTGTGAATTGGGTCTGGCCGAAAGCACCCGCCCAGCTCCCCACCATTTCGCTCAAGGGATAGTGCTGCTCCTGATAGAGCTTCAGGGCGGCAAAAAATTCCGGCCGGGCGTAATCGGCGCGCGGTCCGTCATAGGCCAAGGTCGCCAGCGCCGCGAACAGGTTGAAGCTGCCACTGTCGGCGCCGAAGTCGCTCTCCATGCCCCAGACCGCGACCAATATCTCTTTCGGCACCCCGCTGGAGGCCTCGATCCTGGCCAGCACATCGCCATAGCGCGCCAGCATCAGCTTGGCGTCGGCGACGCGCCGGGCCGATACTGCCGAATCCAGATAGCTCCATACCGGCCGGGAGAATTCCGGCTGGTTGGCGTTCATGGCGGTGATGGCGGCAATGGGGGCAATGCCAGTGGTGGCGGCATCGAAATTTTCCCCCGTGATGCCCTGGGCCAGCGCGGTTTTGCGGGCCTCGGCCAGGAAGGCGTCGAATTTGGAATGGGGGGCGGGGCGCGGGGCGGCAGGAATTGTGACCGGCGGCTGGGGCGGAGGAGGGGTAGGTTTCGGGGCGGTGGTGGCACAGGCCCCGACCAGCAAGCAGCCACACAGGGTGCGAAGCTGTGGCAGGCTGGGGAAAGCGGGGGTACGGCGCGCCATGGCGGAATTGGTACACTGGTTCGCCGGCTTTTTGGCGGAAAAGCTGGACTTTTTGGCTTTTTCGCGGGTTGACAGGGTATGGCGCTTTCCATAGTTTCCGCGCCTTCCTTGGATGACGGCCTCACTAGGCCGACTTTTTTGGCTTAGAAGGCGTGTCATGAAGGTTCGCAACTCCCTCCGGTCGCTCAAGAAGCGTGACAAGGACTGCCGCGTCATCCGCCGCAAGGGCCGCGTGTACGTGATCAACAAGAAGAATCCGCGGTTCAAAGCCCGCCAGGGTTAAGCGATACTCGCTGCCAGAATTTTGGAACTGGCACATGCTTCTTCCTCCCACCGACGCCAAGATTGTCGCTCGCCGCGCCGAGATCGTCGCTGCCCTGAAAGAGATCGTGCCCGACGGCGTGGTGGCCGATCCCTCCGGTCTGGCCACCTTCGATGCCGATGCGCTCAGCGCCTACCACCAGATGCCGCTGGTCTGTGTGCTGCCATCCAACCGCCAGCAAGTCAGTGAGATCCTGAAATATGCAGCAAGCCATGGCGTGCCCATCGTGCCGCGGGGCGCTGGCACCTCGCTTTCGGGCGGGGCCTTGCCGCGCGAGGACGGCATCCTGATCGGCATGGGCCGCATGAAGCGGATCCTGGAAATCGATTACGAAAATGGCTGTGTCGTGGTCGAGCCCGGCGTCACCAACCTCAATATCACCAAGGCAGTCGAAGCCAATGGTTTCTATTACGCGCCCGATCCTTCCAGCCAGATCGCCTGCACCATCGGCGGCAATGTGGCGGAGAATTCCGGCGGATTGCACTGTTTGAAATACGGCCTGACCACCAACAATCTGTTGGGCGTCACCATGGTGCTGCCGGGCGGCGAGATCATCACCCTGGGCGGCAAGTGCGGGGCGCAAGGCGGGCTCGATTTGTTGGGAATCGTCACCGGCTCCGAAGGCCTGTTGGGCGTGGTGGTGGAAGTGGTGGTGAAGATCCTGCGCAAAGCCCCGGTGACACGCACCTTGCTGGCCTCGTTCGGCTCGGTGCCGGCCGCGGGTGCATGCGTCGCCGCGATCATCGCCGATGGCGTGGTCCCGGCGGCGATGGAATTCATGGACCGGCGCTGCGCCGAAGCAGTGGAGGGCTATAACCAGCCCGGCTATCCCGCCGGCGCCGAAGCCATCCTGATCATTGACGCCGATGGAGTGGAGGCCGATGTCACCCATGCGGTCGCGCGCATCACCGAGATTGTGGCAGGGCTTGGCGGCACCACCGTCGAAGCCACCGACGAAAAACAGCGCACCCGCATCTGGTCCGGGCGCAAGGCAGCCTTCGCTGCCATGGGACGACTGGCACCCGACATGATCTGCATGGATGGCACCATTCCCCGCCATGCCCTGCCCAAGGTGCTGGAGGAAATGGCCAAGCTTGCAGATCACTACCAGCTGGGCTTCTGCAATGTCTTTCATGCCGGCGACGGCAACCTGCATCCCCTGATCATCTTCGACACCATGAAGGGTGACGAGTTCGAAAGAGCAGAAGCGTTTGGGGCCGACATCTTGCGCCTCTGCGTCAAGGTGGGCGGGGTGCTGTCCGGCGAGCATGGCATCGGCGTGGAAAAGCGCGACCTGATGACCGAACAGTTCAGCACGGCCGATCTGGAGCAGCAGCATCGCCTGAAATGCGCCTTCGATGCCCAAGGCCTTTTCAATCCAGGCAAGGTCTTTCCTACCCTGTCGGCCTGTATCGAGCAGGGCCATATCCATGTCCATGGTGCCCAGCTGCCCCACCCCCATCTGCCGCGCTACTAATGAGCCAGGTCGCAAGCGAAGATCAGGTGGTGGATTTCGTGCATGCGGCGCGCGAGGCCATGTCGCCGTTCGAAATCGTGGCCGGCGGCACGCGCCGTTCGGTGGGAAGACCCCTCCTCGATTCCAATGGTGGCGGCCTGCCGATGCTGGATGTCTCGGGCCTGTCCGGGATCGTCAAATACGAGCCGGCCGAACTGATCATTACTGCGAGGCCCTCGACGCCGCTGGCCGAGATCAAGGCTGTTCTGGCGGAGAAGGGCCAGCGCCTGGGATTCGATCCGGCTGATTGGTCAAGATTGCTGGGCTCCAACGGCGTAGCGACCCTGGCGGGCGCGGCCTCCAGCGACGCCTCCGGTTCCGGAAAGCTGCGTCATGGCGGGGCGCGGGATTCGCTGTTGGGTTTCCGCGCCGTCAATGGGCTGGGCGAGGCCTTTCGCGGCGGCGCCAAGGTCGTCAAGAACGTCACCGGATTCGACCTGCCCAAGATCATGTGCGGCGCCTTCGGCACGCTGGGCGTGCTGACCGAGATGACCTTTCGCGTCTATCCCAAGCCGCGATTCGCCGTCACGCTGAGCCTCGCCGATGTCACGGCGGAGGAGGGCTTTGCCATCTTGCGCAAGATCGCGCTCAGCGCTCTGGAGCCGGCAGGGCTGGCCTACCTGCCGGGCAACATGATGACGGCTGTTGGCCAGGAGATTGGTCAAGCCGCGGCGCTGATCAAGCTGGAAGGTTCGCGCCAGCCGCTGGAGGAAAAGATCGCCCTGGCGCATGGACTTTTGGGCGACCGGATGCGCCGGAGCGAGGACGATCCTTTCCCGGCCATCGGCTGTGGCGAGATGTTCGCCGATATCGCAGGTGATGTCTGGCGGGTGATGATCCCGCGCGCCGATGCGCCGCGTGTGGCAAAGGAATTGAACGCCCGCTACTGGCTGGGCGATCTGGCAGGCGCGGTGCTGTGGCTGGCAGCAGAGCCTTCGCAAGGCCCGCGCATCCGCGAAATCGCGGCCAAATCTAGCGGTCAGGCGATGCTGTTGCGCGGTTCTGCCGAAAGCCGCGGCCGTCTGGGTCTGTTTGCGCCGCAAGCTCCGGCGCTGGCGGCTGTCAGCCGCGCGGTCAAGGCGGCATTTGATCCACTCGCGCTCTTCAACCCGGGCCGCCTCTGATGCGCTACAATTTCACCGCCGAACAGATTGCCGATCCGCAACTGGGGCCCGCCGCCAAGGCAGTGCGCGCCTGCGTGCATTGCGGTTTCTGCACGGCCACCTGTCCCACCTATGTCGTCCTTGGCGATGAACGCGACAGCCCGCGCGGCCGTATCGTGCTCATGAAGGACATGCTGGAGAAAGGCGGCGTGCCGACCAAGGAGCAAGTCTATCACATCGACCGCTGCCTCTCCTGCCTCAACTGCAAGACGGCCTGTCCCTCTAGTGTGAATTACCAGAGGTTGGTGGATCAGGCCCGCGCCCATATCCAGGAGCATTACCGGCGCCCGCTTGCCGACCGGCTGATGCGCTACGCCATCGCCAAGGTGATGGCGCGGCCCGGCCTAGTGCGGCTTGGCTTGCTGCTGGCGAAAATCGGCGCGCCGGCGGCAAAGCTTCTGCCGGGCCGGTTGGGAGCCATGGCGCGCATGGGGCTGGCGGCGCATCCGCATGGACCGGAACCGACTGAGTTCCCCAAGCCAGCGCAGATAAAGGAGCGTATCGCCATCATGCCGGGTTGCGTGCAGGGCGCGATGGCGCCACAGATCGACAGCGCGGTCGGCCGCGTGCTGGCGCGACGCGGTATCGAGCTGGTGGCTCTGCAAGGAGCGGGCTGTTGCGGTGCGCTGCCCCATCACATGGGCCGCGAGCAGGACTCAAAAGGATGGGCCAAGAAGGCGATCGTTGCATTTGAACAAGGTCGCTATGACGGCGTTCTGATCACGGCGACCGGCTGCTCGGCCCAACTCAAGGATTACGCCCATCAGTTCGCCGGCGACCCCGTTTGGGAACCGCGCGCGGCAAGATTCGCCGCCGCGGCGCGCGATTTCCTCGAACTATGCACGCCCATGACTGCAACACCGCCGCAAGCGCTACGGGTCGCCTATCATCCAGCCTGCTCCTTGCAGAACAGCCTGAAACTGAACGGCGTGGGCGAGACGCTGCTGGAAGCGGCCGGCCTCATTGTCACGCCCTTTTTGGAATCGCATATCTGCTGCGGTTCCGCCGGCACGTATTCCATCCTGCAGCCTGAGCTGTCGGGCCAGCTGCGCGCCCGCAAGCTTGGCAACATTGCGGCAGCCGAGCCGGACGTGCTGGTCAGCGGCAATATCGGCTGCCTTCAGCATCTGGCAGCCGGCGAGGGCCTCGGGCAACCGATCCTGCACATCGCGGAACTGTTGGATTGGGCTGAAAGCGGGCGAAACCCCGCCAATCTGGAATTACCGGGCGAGCCGCATTAAGCTTGCCTTATGCGCGGCTACTTTGCCCTTCTCATTCTGCTTCTGTCTGGCGCGGCCTATGCGGTGACCCCGCCTGCCAAGACGCCATCCCAGCCAGCTCCCGTGAAGGCCGAGAGCGAGGAACATCTATTCACCCAGCTCAAACAATGCGGCAGTGCGGAAGATGCCCACCCCATTGAAGCCAAGCTCCAGGCGATGTTCCGCGCTTCGGGCAGTGCCAGTGTCGACCTATTGATGACCCGCGCCCAAGCCGCGCAAGGCGCCGGCGACGATAAGACCGCTCGCCAGCTGGTGGAAGCGGTGACCAATATCGCGCCCAAATATGCCGAAGGCTGGCATGTCCGCGCCGGCATGGAGCAGGCCGCCGGCGACGACACCGCCGCCCTGGTCAGCCTGCAAAAGGTGGTGCTTCTCAATCCCCGCCAGTTCAATGCGTTAAATGAGCTGGCCGACATGCTTGAGGACTATGGCGACAAGGCGGCCGCGCTGAAGCTCTACCGCCGGGCGCTGGACCTCGACCCGCAACTGGAAGGCGCCGCCCAAAAGGTGCGCGAACTCACCCAAAGCGTGGAAGGCCGCGAAATCTGATCCATGCGCTGGTGGCTGGCGAGCCTGATTTTGATCGTCGCATCGCCCGCGAATGCGGCTTCCTACATGGAGGGCACCTGGTTCGGCCATGGCCAACCGGACGACAAGGACGGCATGTATATCGACCGCATGCGCCCCGATGGCTCCTGGCGGGGCGAGTATCGCACCTGCATCAAGGGCAAGCCGCTGGATCAGGTGCAGGAAGGCCACTGGTCGCTTTCCGGCGACACGCTTTCGCTGCGGGTGGACACGGTGAACGGTGTGCGCAGCCCTCGCACCGATCTCTACAAGATGCTCGCCCATACTGCCACGACCCAGAAATATCTCAGCCTGGCGGCGAATTTTCCCTACACGCCCCAGCGCGAGCCCGACGATTTCCAGATGCCGTCCTGCCAGTTGATCAGCTGATGTGGCGCCTTGTTGTCTGTGCTGGATTTTACCTGCTGGCGGCGCCGGGCCTGTTGACACCGGCTTGGGGCGCTGCGTCCCTGACAGGAACCTGGTTCGGCCAGGGTCAGCCGTTCGACAAACAGTCCATGTATCTGGACCGCTTGACGGCCGACGGCCAGATCCATTCCCGCTTCCGAGATTGCCGCAACGGCAAGGAGATCAACAGCACTGAGGATGGCACATGGTCGCTCGCCGGCAACACGCTCACCATCCAGGTCAATTTTCACGACGGCATCCTGATGCCGCGCACCGACATCTACCGGCTGGATGCCGCCAGCGCGAAGGATTTCAAGATCACCTATCTGCTGTTGAATTTTCCCTATGACGAGCGGCGGGTGGACGACCGATTCGAAATGCCGTCTTGTCAGCTGACGAGCTAATCTTCCTCGGTCACAAACGCCACCCGCACCATGTTGGTGGCGCCGCTTGTGCCGAGCGGCACGCCCGCGGTGATCACAATGCGCTCGCCGGCCTGCGCAAAGCCTTCCTGGCGGGCGATCTGGCTGGCGCGCTTCACCATATCGTCGAAATCGCGGATGTCTTCGGTGGCGACGCTGTGCGTGCCCCAGACCAGGGTCAGCCGCCGCGCCGTGTCGACCGAGGGCGTGGGCGCGATGATGGGGGCGGCCGAGCGTTCGCGCGCCGCGCGCATGGCGGTGAGACCCGACTTGGTCCAGCAGACGATGGCGCTGGCCTCGATGGTTTCAGTCACTTCATGGACAGCCGCCATGATGGCGTCGGGCGTGGTCTTTTCCGGTGCCCCGCGCTGGGCTTCGATGATAGAGTGGTAGAGTTCGTCATCCTCGACCGAGCATGCGATGCGGTTCATGGTTTCCACCGCCTCCACTGGATAGGAACCGCTGGCTGATTCCGCCGACAGCATCACCGCGTCGGCGCCGTCGAACACGGCGGTCGCCACGTCCGAGACTTCGGCGCGGGTGGGCAGCGGCGACTGGATCATGGATTCCAGCATCTGGGTCGCCACCACCACGGGCTTGCCGGCCTTGCGCGCGGCGCGGGTGATCTGTTTCTGAAGGCCGGGGACCCGCTCCAGCGGCATCTCCACGCCCAAATCGCCGCGCGCCACCATCAGCGCGTCGGCCAGTTCTAGGATACCGTGCAGCGAGGCCAACGCCTTGGGCTTTTCGATCTTTGCCAGCACGCCGGCGCGGCCCTGCACGACCTTCTTCAATTCGGCCACGTCTTCGGGCCGCTGCACGAAGGATAGCGCGATCCAGTCCACCCCCAGTTCCAGCGCCGCATCGAGGTCGGCGCGGTCCTTGGGCGTCATCGCCGACAAGGGCAGCAATGTGTCGGGCATGTTGACGCCCTTGCGGTCCTTGATCTCGCCTGCCACTTCCACAATTGCCTCCGCAAATGTGTCGGCCTTGCGCAGCAGCCTGAGCCGCACCTTGCCGTCGTCAATCAACAGCGCATGCTTCTGCTTGATGGCCTGGAAGATCTCCGGATGGGGAATGGGAATGTCTTCGGGCTTCTCGCTGGTCTCGCCCAGGACCAGCTTGATGCGCTCGCCTTCCTTGAGCAGGCGCGGGCCGCCCGCAATCCTGCCAAGCCGGATCTTGGGGCCCTGAAGGTCGCAGAGAATGCCGATGGGGCGCCCCACCTGGTCCGACAGCGCCCGCAGGTCGCCAACCATCTTGCGCAGCATGTCATGGTTGGTGTGGCTCATATTGATGCGGAACACGTCCACGCCGGCCTCGAAAAGCTGGCGCATCTTTTCCGGCGTGCTGGAGGCCGGGCCCAAGGTGGCAAGGATTTTCGTCTTGCGGCGGCGGCGCATCCCCAAACCTCAAATAACGAAGCGGTAGGTCATAAAAAGCACTCGTCTTAATTGGAGAGCGACTGTGTCCAGTCCGGCTTCTTGCCGGTGTCCACCTCGAAAAAGCCGCGGCGGTCGAACCCGCGTTTGGCACAGTCGCCGCGCCCCACTGACCGGAAGCGCTTTTCGGGAGCGACACAGAAATGGGTCTTGCCGTCCCAGACCCCTGCGGCGCCGTCGGTGGCATAGAGGTAGTAGTAACGCCCCTGCAGTGGGCCGGTGAGCAGGCCAGTGCAGCCGCCCGCCTTGACCGTCCACCAGCCTTCAGACGTCCAGTTGGTGCCGTCGAAGCGGCCAATGGCCGCGCGCACGTCCTGGCCGGTCTTGTTACAGACGCTGAAGCCGGCCAGTGCAGGGCTGGCGGAAAGCCCCAAAAGGCTCAAGCAAATCGCGTAAGGAAGGATCCTGCGTCGCATCGTCTTGTCCGGTTTGGCGCGAAAGGGCTTGGCCGTCAACGGGTTCCGAATCTATATCCTGAGCATATGACGGAAAATGCCTTCGAGGCCATTGGCGGTCGTGGCCCATTGCTGTTCCTCTGCGACCATGCCTCCAACCGCTTGCCGCCGGGTGGGTTGGGACTGGATGCGCACCTGCTTTCCACCCATATCGCCCATGACATTGGGGCGGCGGCGGTGACCCGCGCTCTCGCCGGGGCTTACGGCGCGCCGGCGCTTCTGGGGTCCTGGTCCCGGCTTCTGATCGATCTTAACCGGGGCGAGGATGATCCCACCCTGGTGATGAAACTTTCGGATGGCAGTATCATTCCCGGGAACCGCGATGCCGACGCGGCCGAAGTGTCGCGCCGTATTGCTCGGTTTCATGTGCCCTATCATGCCGCG
>Ga0335085_10017550_pt1 | contig 10308 bp, 6 predicted proteins | sample Lox_Sample_45_FD_206712 | JGI IMG/M metagenome (GOLD analysis project Ga0335085, IMG submission 206712) | Soil microbial communities from Loxahatchee National Wildlife Refuge, Florida, United States - Lox_Sample_4.5 | ecosystem: Environmental > Terrestrial > Soil > Wetlands | place: USA: Florida...
CACGTCGCCGACACTCCAGCTTTCGGGCCGTTGCCGGGGCGGGAACTCCATCATGGTCTGGATATACTGCCCGACGAGCGCGCCGGCCGGCGCCAGCATGAAGACGCGATCCGCACGCCACTTCCAGTAGAACATATTGCCGGAGATGTCCGCCTCCTCGAAAGGATCGCTCCGCAAGTTGACCAGCTTCGGGAATCTCAGCGGTGTGAAGGGATCCTGCCAGGCGGCAGGTCCATGCGCGCGCTGCTCCATGAAGTGGATTTTCCAGTTGCCGTAGCGGAGCGCCATCAGGTCGCCCTCGTCACTCCAGTAGAGGAAACCCGGGCGCGGGTTTTCCTTCACCTCGCCCTTCCAATACGGGAGCAGATTGAAGCCGTCGATATGGACTTTGAAGTTGTTTTTCCCGGCCGTGTAGCCCTTCTTGAGCTTGGCCGCAATGTCCGGGTCCCCGGCCGCGGCGACGAGGGTGGGAAGCATGTCCTGGTGAGAGAAGATGTCATTGCTGACCGTGCCGGGCTTGATCACGCCCGGCCACCGGATCATGCAGGGCACGCGCCAGCCGCCATCCCAATTGGTGTCCTTTTCACCTCGGAATGGCGTCGTCCCGCCGTCGGGCCAGCTCAGTTCCTCCGCGCCATTGTCCGTGGCGTACATCACGATGGTGTTGCCGGCGATCCCCAGCTCGTCGAGCTTGTTGAGGAGGATTCCCACATGACCGTCGTGTTCTACCATCCCGTCGGGATACACCCCGAGGCCGGTGACCCCCTGCGACTCCTTCCGGAGGTGCGTCCAGATATGCATACGGGTGGAGTTCCACCAGCAGAAGAAGGGTTTCTTGGCCTTGTGCTGGCGCTCGATAAAGTCAACCGCGCCCGCCGTGATCTCCCAATCGATGGTTTCCATGCGCTTCTTGGTCAACGGGCCGGTATCTTCGATCTTCTGGGTGCCGTCAGGATTGGCCCAACTGTGCAACACGCCGCGAGGCCCGAACTTCTTCTTGAATTCGGGGTTTTTGGGATAGTCCTCGTTTTCCGGTTCATCCTCAGCGTTCAGGTGATAGAGATTCCCGAAGAACTCATCGAAGCCGTGTACGGTAGGGAGAAACTCGTCGCGGTCGCCCAGGTGGTTCTTGCCGAACTGGCCGCACACGTACCCCTGCGGCTTGAGCATTTCGGCGATGGTCGGGTCCTCCGGTTGCAGCCCGAGTTTCGCTCCCGGCAAGCCGACCTTGGTCAGGCCGGTCCGAATGGGGGACTGGCCGGTAATGAAGGCCGCGCGGCCTGCCGTGCAGCTCTGTTGTCCGTACCAGTCGGTGAACATCGCCCCTTCCTTGGCGAGGCGATCGATGTTGGGGGTACGATATCCCATGATCCCATGATTGTACGCACTGACGTTAAACCAGCCGATATCATCCCCCCAGATGATAAGAATGTTGGGTTTCGATTCTGCCATGAAAGGTCTCCTTGTCTCAGTTATGATGGACTACGGGTGCCCTACGCGTTCCGAACGCGTCCCGCACGCATATAGTGCCTTTTCAGGCGCGCGATGACAACTGTCAGAACTGACAGTCGGCGGCAGAGGGGGCGCCGCCATTCGGCCCAAGGCTATTGGTTTCGGATTCCCACCACGCTTGAACGATGCCGCAAACAAGCGAAACGGGTGTAGTATGGGGTAAGCTTGGGGATTTAAAGACGGAAAGCCCGCCTGAAGGAGAACATGGAGATGAAACTCAGGTTGTTCAAACGATTCTTGTCGGTGGGACTTTTTGCCTGCCTCTGTTTCGTCATGCGTCCCGTTTCTACGGCCCCGCAAACCTCTGGCAACAAGCCGGCGCCCCAGGGCCAACAGCCAAAACCAACCTTTGCAGCTCCTCTTCCAGTACGCGCATGGACTGGCGATCTGGACGACCTGCTGAAGCACCGAATCATCCGCGCTCTCGTCGTCTATTCCAAGACCCAATTCTACGAAGTTAAGGGCACGCAGTTCGGCACATCCTATGATCTATTAAAGGCATTCGAGACTTACATCAACACGAAGCACCCCCTAACGACAAAAAACCTGAGATATCACGTGCTTTGCATCCCCGTTCCTCGCGAACAACTTCTGAAGCAACTTATAGAGGGCAGAGGTGATTTGGCAGTTGCCGGTTTGACGGTCGTTCCGGAGGAGCAGAAAATCGTGGACTTCTCCGCGCCTGTAGCTACGGGGATCTCTGAAATCGCCGTGACCGGGCCGCAATCACCCGAACTGCACTCCCTAGATGATCTTTCCGGCAAAGAAGTCTTCGTCCGGCAGAATTCCGTCTATTGGCTGAATCTGACGAAGTTGAACGCGCGATTTCAACAACAAGGGAAAGCTCCGGTAAAACTCCAGATTGCGCCCACCGATTTGGAGGATGAAGACCTCCTCGAGATGTTGAATGCCGGGCTCGTGCAGATCGTCATCGCGAACGACTATATCGCCAAACTTTGGGCAGGTATGTACAAGAACATCCGGCCGCACCCCGATATCGCCGTGAGTACGGGCGGCGAACATGCCTGGGCCATGCGGAAAAACAGCCCGCAGTTGCAAGCGGCCGTGAACGATTTCCTGAAAACGCACCGGCAAGGCACGGCGTTCATGAACATGATGATCAGCAAGTATCTCGGCAGTACTCAGGCGATCAGGAGCGCGACATCCGCCGCCGAAATCCAGAAATTCAATGCCATGCTCGATCAGTTCCGCAAATATTCCGCCCAGTACGGCATGGACTATTTGCTGATGGCGGCGCAGGGATATCAGGAGTCGGGGCTGAACCAGAATGTCAAGAGCCCCGTGGGTGCGATTGGCGTAATGCAATTGATGCCCACAACCGGTGAGCAGATGCGCGTGGGGGACGTCCACACCCAGGATGCGAACATCCACGCCGGGGTGAAATTCATCCGATTCATGGTGGACAAATACTTCGCCAACGAGCCGATGGACAACTTGAACAAGACCCTCTTCGCTTTTGCGGCTTACAACGCGGGTCCCGGACGCATCCATTCCTTGCGCGACGAGGCCGCCAGGAAGGGGTACAATCCCAATGTCTGGATCAACAATGTGGAAGAGATAGCAGCCGCGCGAATTGGCATGGAAACCGTTACGTACGTTACCAATATCTATAAATACTATATCGCCTACAAACTCATCGTCGAACAGATGCAGGAGAGACGCAAGGTCGTGGAACAAGTCAAAAGCTCTTCCCACTGAGTGCGGCTCTTTACTCCTGATACGATTTGGTTGACATCGATACTGGGGATACGTCTGGAATTTATGCTTTGCCGTAGTGCCGCCCCTTGGGGCAGCACCATCCAATTTAAGACATCTCTCTTGTCTATACCATGAGATGGATGATCATTACCTTGGCCGCCTAGATGCTGGTCACGCCGTTACCCGTGCGTACTTCCGGGCAGACCAAGCCGGTGGAGTTGCCCATTCTTCAGCAGTGGAGTCGGGGTCAGAGCGAGCGATGCCCTTAGACCTAAGGGGCTCAGCCCATACTCGACCATCTGAACCCTCAAATTGTCTCAAAGGCGAAGACGCGCTTCCAATCGTCTTTCATGCTGACGACCGTCCAGCCACGTTTGGGCCCTTCGTCGAGGCCGCGGGCGAGTTTGCCTACGAATGAGGCGCGGTCGTATGCATACTCGCGCACGCCGTCGTCGTGGTGAATGAGAAGCCCGAAGCGTGGCCCCGCGCCGGCCGTGACCCATTCGAGCATGGCAAAATCGCCATCGGAGTTGCCGAACGCGGCAATAGGACGGCGGCCGATAAACTGGTTGATCCCCACCGGCTTGCCTTCGTTATCATCGATAAAGTCCACCTTGGCTTCCCGCACCAGCGCCGGCTTGCCGTCTCGAACTTCGTACTTCGTCACGATGCTGCTCCCAATAACCTGTTCAGGGGGAATGCCGTAAACCCTATCACTGAAGGTGCGCACAAACTCGATGCCGCCCCCGGAAACGATATAGGTCTTGAAACCATTGGCTCGCAGATAAGCCAGCAATTCCAGCATCGGTTGGAAGACCACGTCGGTGAACGGCCGGTTGAATTTCGGATGCCGGGCCGTGGCCAGCCAATCCTTCGCGCTACGTTCAAACTCTTCCGTAGTGATTCCGGCGTGGGTTGCCATCACCAGTTTTTCGAGAGCAGGCATGCCCGCCCCAGCCAAGGTCTTCATGTCGCCCTCCAGCGCGGCTTTGAACGGCTGGGTGTCTTTCCACTCCGGATGCTGCGGCGCCAGCGCTCGGAGTCGGTCAAAAACAAAAAGGCCCTGGACATAGAAGGGCTGTTCGGTCCAGAGCGTCCCGTCATTGTCGAATGTGGCAATGCGCTGGTCGGGCGGGACATAATCCGGTGAGCCGGGCTTAGTGGCTTTTGCCACGAAGTCCAGGATGGACTGCTTGGCTTTGCCCTCGTTCCACGACGCCAGTGGATCACTTGCCTGGCTCGACCAGAGCTTCTTCGCTGCGGTGCCGAAGTTTCCAAGCTGGTAGATCGCCACTCCCACGGGCTTGAAGGTGAAGGCCGGGAAAGGCTCGGCTTTCAATTGCTTCACAAAATCTTCCTGAGCAACGCCCAGAGTGACGTGGGGCAAATAGTCTTCTCCGCTGGACTTGGGCACGAATCCCTCAACCCAACCCATGGTCTCGGCGTTGATCTCAGAACCCACGAAAGCCGCGGCGGTCCCGCCATTCACGGAAAACGGCGCCACGGCGTCGACGACTTTCTGATGCAGCCGCATCAGCTCCGGCGTGCGCTCGACGAGGAAAATGGTCACGGCAACACCCTGCCAAATTCCGTATTCGTGCCCAGTCGCCTGGAACTGTAACTCCGTCGGCCGCTCTTCGGCGAGCACCTTCGCGACCACGGCGGTCACGACGTCAAAATCCTTCACTCGCACGTAACGCTGTAGCAGCGTCACGTGCGGCGCATGCGTGGCATCCAGCTCATACCCCTTGGGGAAATTCTCTCGCAGCCGGGCATTGACTGCCCTGGCCTTTTTTATCATCGTCTGATCCGGTTCGAGAAGCACGTCGATGGCGAGTAGCTGGTCGTCAGATGTTGCCATTGCTTCCTCCTTTTTTTCATTCGTCCGATTCATGGCCACTGCGGCGGTTTTGACGACGGATATCCTGGCGGCACCTTTGTTCCAGAGCGGCAGCGGGTTGGCTTGGGCCGAAACCTGCTGGACCAAGGCTGGAACGAGTCCAATCGCGACAAAGAGAAAGAGTATGATTCATTTCATTTATTGCCTCCCAAGCACTCCTTGAACTTCACCCCGCTTCCCCCAGCGCAGGATTCCCCCTGATATCGCTCCGTCCACCGTGGGGTCTGGTGTCCAGATTAGCAGTCAGCCCACGACGTTACTACTGGCAAAACGAACAAAGGGAATGTGCTTGGGGCGGCAACCCTATGCGCTCATCTGATGTGCAGCTCACGTGAAGATGCTGACGGCATACGAGGCTCATCAGCCCTGCTAGGGCCGGCATGCGGGATTTGTTCCGGCAAAAACCTACCCCTGATCGCAATTGACTCCCTGTGAACGAAGCCCGATGCCCCCCTTGCGGTGCCCATCAATTCTGCCCGCCCCGTTCTGCCCCACGGCTTGTGCAATGGGCTACGACCTATCGCCCACTGCGCGGGCTATGATGCTGGGCAAGTGCACTCGAGATTGTTCTTGACAAGGGGAAGCGAATAGGCTATGCTAACAGCAGGTGCGGCTCCTTGCCGATGTGAGGCGCCTCTCGGTTGCTCCCCCCACGGGAGGACAGAAGCGCAGCGCGAAGAAGGCGCAAGCAAACGGCTATGGGGTGGCGAAGTGACCCCTCACCCGGCGGCGCATGGCCGTCACCCTCTCCCCTCTGAGAGGGCGGTTTATTTTCAACCTTCTTGCCGGGGAGAAGGCGCTGAGGTACAAAGCGGATGAGCGGTCTTTTGGATCGAAGCCGCGACTTTCAGCACGCGCCCCAAGAGGTTTGCCAAAAAAACAGGAAGATACGAGATTGCAAAGCAGAGCCTGCGCGGAAGAGAGCGAAGAGCCCATAGGAGCGCAAATCGCGCCAAGCGAAACCTGTCACGACATGGTCGGGAGGTCAGCATATGCTGAACTAAAATTTTGCGCTCGAAAACTACCCAAAATAATGGCCGAGGCTTTCCATTATGTCTCAGAAAAAAAAGGGGTTAGCGACGAATGACGAAAATTCTGCAAGAATCTATCTCATTGAAACTAAGAAAGTTAAATCATTCTGAGTAAAAGGCAGGGGAAAAATGCGGGGGGAAAAAATGAAGGTAACCTCCATTATGTTATTGAAAACACATGGAGAAAAAATGCCCGAAATCGGGCTTTCCATTATGTTGATGAAAATACACGAGATAAAGCAATCTTTCCATTATGTTGATGAAAAGACATGGGGTTAGTGAAAATGAAGTGGCAAGTGACGAGTGGCTTGTGGAAACAAAACCCAAGGGCGGAAAGGCGGACAGCGCTGGCGCCGAACCCACTCGGGTCATGCAGCCAAGGACAGGGGGTAGAACAAAGCACCGTATGCCTTACCATGCGGCTCTTATCGTAACGTATCGTAAACCACCTGGTCATACCACCAAAGGCGTTCAAAGAAGCTCCGCGCCATGTCGAGTTGCGATTTCTGCCGCGAGGAGGGCACCGGTTTTTCCAGGATGTCGCGAACACTGCAGTTTCCATCAATGGCATCAAACCAGGACTTTTCAGTGGAGTCGATATGCATAAAAAGGTCCGTATAGGTGTGGTTCCGGTTGATCAGAACCCCCGCAGCCCCTGGAGGCAACCGCTCTTGCACGCAGATCGTATCCGCCACTCGAATGGGCACGTAGCCAAGCCACGTATCACCCTCAAAACTGACCTGTGGCGGACCGCCAGGGCAATCGCTTCGGTATGCAACCACGCTGTGGGTGACCATCGTACCCCGAAAGAGTTCGACCGCGGCATACTGCTCTGCCAGGGAAAGCTGCGCCATGCGGGAAGCTTGCGGGATCCGGGCAACGGCGCCACATTTGGGGGAGTAGGGCGCTTGCCTTACCCACCGGCCGAAGGTCAGTCCTCCCCTTTTGACAAAATCAAGCAATTGCGGGACGGAATAGGCGCGGTCTTGGGGGTGCAGGAGAGCATCCGCGAGGGCCGCTTCATGCCGGAAGTCCGGAGCCTGGTGCAGCAGGTTTTCCAGCGGATGTCCGGGAGGCAAGGCCTTCAGCGCTTCGATGAGGTCCTGAATCTCCTGGTCGGTGGCATGGATACCGACCCGCCGGCAGAACTCCTGCAGCATATAGATGCCGGTCCGTCCGTAAAGCGCATACACCATGAGATGCATTGCGCCGTCGGGTTTGAGCACGCCGCGCAATGCCCGGAGCCCGGCATCAGGGTCGGTAAGATGGTGGAGCACTCCGGTGCACACAATCTGATCAAAGCTCGTCCCCAATTGGTTCACTTGCTCGATGGGCAGCTTATGGATCTGAAGATTGTCTAAGCAGTATTTGCGCTTGAGTTCCTCGGTAGAGCGGACGCTCGTGGCGCTAAAGTCGATCCCGGTAACCTGAGCCGCGGGCCAGCGCAAGGCATGCTTTGCCGCCTGAGAGGTGCCGCAGCCGGCAACGAGGATGGATTGGTTTTCCCGATATGATCTGGCAGGCCAGAACAGATGAAAATCCGCGCGGCGCCTTTGTGGGTTCTGCCAGAGCCCCCGATATTTTTCCAGGCTATCAACCGGTCGGGGATAAGGATAGCGGTCGTAGAAATCCCGAACTTCCTCGGCCACGCCGTGTGGTTTGGAAGGGCGATTTTCTTCGCGTTGATTCATACCTTGTCCCCCGAAGGAGGACAATATCATTAGCCGTAGGTGAAACCTACGGATTGCAACGGTCATGAAAGGAATCCGATTTCCCGGATTCCCTTTCCTTAGATTTCACCTACGGCTAATGATATTCCTCCCTTTCGGGGAGGCAGGGGGAGAGGAGGTGAAAACCCTGGAACCCGGCAGGGTTATTCAGGCTTGGCCAAATCCAGATACTTCACCAGGAGGACCTCATTGCGCTCTTCCCCGTAGATGAGCTCGTCAACCAGTTGCTTCGCCAACAGAATGCCGAAGCCACCCGGACGCATTCCTTGTTCTTCTCGCACGGCAACGTGCCCGAGCGGGTCCTCAGGTGGATGAGCGATCGCAGCATGAGTGATCTCATCCAGATCAAAGCCCGGGCCCGGGTCGGTGATGCGGCAAGTAACCATATGACGGGCCCGCACGTAGTCAATCTCCACATGCTTTGTGGGATCGAATTGCCCGCCATGCTCGATGGCGTTCAACAGCATCTCGCGGAAAGCTAAGGCCACATCATGTCTTTCGACTTCTGGTAAGTCGGCGATCTCGTTGAGGAATTGGAGTAACCTGTCAGCCGCTTTCAACTCGCAGCGCACCCGGGTACGAATCCATTCCGGCGTCGCCGAAACAACTTCGATGCCATCATCCCAGCAAGGTTCCACAGTGGCATTTCGAATCATGGAGGCGAGTTCATCCCGAGAGAAGGGCTGGGAGAAATAGCTGAAAGCGTGCTCTCGCATCGAGGTGATGACATCTGTGGGCGTGCTTTCATTGGTGAGAATGATCATGCGGGTGTGCGGGCGCGCCAGCCGGATCTTACGCAGTAATTCCACGTCCTCCCGGCCGGGCGTGTTCTGCCCCGTAATGATCAGGTCGAAGGGTTTCTTGGCGGCGAGGGCCAATGCCCCCACATTATCTGGAGCGTGGTGGATGGCCCAGACTTCCGGTTTCAGAACATCCGACAGAAAAGTCTCAAACTCGGGCTCAGCGCCCACCAGGAGGGCATTCCTAATTGTGAAGGGACCCGTCGAAGCACTCAGACCACAACTCATCGGAACACCCCATAATTCGCGGCTGTTCTGCACTCAAGCGAGAACTAGTTCATTGTTATCGCCAGTGGCCGGGAACGAACCCCCATCCGCCGGAGACATGATTATAGTATGGGGAAACCCAGACCGCACCCCTCCGGGGTGGGCGCACCCACCTTCCCGGCACCCAAATGTAGGCGCTACCCTTCCAAGCCTGGTACCCGCCTACCCATACGTAACCCGGTCCGGGCGCTACCCCCACCACTCCCGCTCGGACCGGCGGGGGCGGAGCCGTCCGGATGACAGCTGTGCTGGCCCCGGCAAGTCCGGCTGCGAGCAGAAGAGTGAAGAGCAATATACAGATTTGCTTCGCCATCATTTAACCTCGATCTTTTGTCTCGCTTCTTCCGCTGCGACGGATTGCATACGCTCGAAAGGCCGTAACGAGATCGTCCCTTTTAATCTGGCAAGGAACAACTGTCAAATGTGACAGGCTGCCCTTGGGTAGTTGGAATTGGATAAAGGTGTCGCGTGCCACTTATATGTCGCTTGCCTTTTTACCGGGGGGCGTTGGCACACTTGGGCCTTTGGCGATCCGGTCAAATCGCGTCACGGTGCCGCGGAGCACCAAATAGGGCTATCAAGACGAGTTGGCAGCCCCACACGCCATGGTCGCAGTTCGCACACATCTTGCCAACTGGCAAATTTGGCAGGGGGACGAATGCGCGCGTAACTTTTCGAGATCGAACTGCCCTCGAATTGAAATTGCCGGTCTGGGGCGCCGGTGAGCCGTGTGCCTTTGCGGCTGCCGAACACGGGGAACGAGATGCCATTGCCCTTCTGTTCGGAAGTGTTTAGTCTTTCGTTCCTGGAAGCTTCCGAATTCCGCGTTGGCACTCTTCGGGTGTTAGAACCCAGCGTGCGCGATGACCGGAGGTAGACCCAGCATATAGGACAATGCGTATTGGACTTCCCGTCTTGACCTCCCTGCTGCCCAATAAATCTGTGTGCCTGCGCCGAGGTAAAATGATGCGCAATTCAGTCTGCGCCGGCTTGCCAACTTCGTGCTAGACTCTGCCGTTGGTTCCAGGCATGGCCTTCGGCGGGTGGTGCTTCCATGAGTTCTGCCATTTCCAGAAGACGTCTTCTCAAAAGTGTTGGAGCGCTGGCTTCAGGGGGAGTTCTCCTGGATGCGCGGGAGGAGACGCCGGCCGTCTCCTCCGATGACAAACGTCCTCGAGTTCTTGCCCTCATCGGCGACCGTTATCACAACGCCGACTACATCCGGGTTGCGCTTAACCGGCTCTTCCGGGACCTTAATTGCCCGATTGATTGCACCATCAACTACGATCAAATATCCGCGCGCCTTCTGCAGTCTTACCGGCTATTTGTGGTTTTGCGCGATGGAATGA
>Ga0335085_10017551_pt1 | contig 10308 bp, 9 predicted proteins | sample Lox_Sample_45_FD_206712 | JGI IMG/M metagenome (GOLD analysis project Ga0335085, IMG submission 206712) | Soil microbial communities from Loxahatchee National Wildlife Refuge, Florida, United States - Lox_Sample_4.5 | ecosystem: Environmental > Terrestrial > Soil > Wetlands | place: USA: Florida...
CCCTGTAGACATCACGCTCCGGTAGCACGATCGCCGGAGCGGATTTGCATAGCGACTTCCTCTGACATGTCGATTCAGGCCTGGCTCACGTTAGGGTTGCTGGCTGCGATGTTCGCCGTGATGGCGTGGGACAAGCTGCCCACGTGGGTAGTCTTCGTCGGGGCAATGACGGCGGCGATGACGCTTCGGCTGGCGCCTCCTGCCGGTCTGTTAAAAGGTTTCAGCAACTCGGGCGTGCTGACGGTGGCTGCACTGTTTCCCGTGGCCAGCGGCATGTACTCGACGGGTGCGATTTCGCTGCTGTCGCAGCGTCTGATTGGCCAGCCTAAGACCGAAATCAGCGCGAACCTGCGGATTCTCCCGCCCATCGCAATCGGCAGCGCTTTCATCAACAACACGCCGATGGTCGCGATGATGATCCCGGTGGTGCGCGATCTTCGCCGCCAGGCCGGACTGGTTGCACCCAGCCTGCTGATGGGCATCAGCTTTGCGTCGATCCTCGGCGGAAACACCACCCTGATCGGCGGCGCGGTCAACCTGATCATCGCCGGCATGACCTCGGACGCGATCGCCAGCGGAACCTTGCCGGGGATGAAGCCGATTGGGATGTTCGATCTCGCGTGGGTGGGCGTGCCGGCCGCCATCGTCGGGATGTTGTACCTGGTTTACGTGGCTCCTCTGCTGCTGCGCGGGTTGAAATCCAAAGACGCGGAAGCTGCCCCACGGCAGAAGTATCTCAGCGAATTTCTGGTCGCCGCAGGGTCGAACGTCGATGGCAAGACGATCGAGGCTGCCGAGCTAACGTCATCAGCCGGGCGGCAGTTGCGGTCGATCACCCGGAACAGCGCTGAGTTGGCGTACTCGCCCGAGCTGAGCTTGCAGGCTGGCGACAAGCTGGCATTCGCATCGTCGGCAGAAGCGTTGTCCGGCCTGTGGACGACGATCGGCCTGGTGCCTGCCCACGGAACGGCGATGGATGCCGGGCGTCATCAACATGAACTCGTCGAAGTGGTGATCTCGAGCAAAGCTCCCGCAATCGGGCATTTGGTTTCGGAGCTCCCACTGCGTGGGACACCGTATCATGCGATGCTGGTCGGCGTCTCCCGCGACGGAGAAGCGCCGATGGAAAAGCTCGACGACTTGCGCGCCCAACCCGGAGACGCGGCGGTGCTGGAGGTGAACGAGGGATTCTTCTTCGCAGCGCGTCGCGACTCCGACTTTGTCGTCATCAAGACATGGGAAGGGAACAAGGTGAAGCGGGTTGAGCGCGCGCTGATTGCGACCCTCATCACGGTTGCGATGGTGGCGCTGGCTGCCTCCGGCGTTATCACCATGTTGAACTCGGCGCTGCTGGCGACCTTCGCCATGCTGGTCACCGGCTGCCTCACCGCCGAGCAGGCATGGCATAGCGTGCAGTGGAAGACGATTGCGGTGCTGGGCGCGGCGTTAGGGCTGGAGTCGGCGATCACCGGCAGCGGCCTTTCGGCAAAGATCGCTCAATTATGCGCCAGCATCGGCGGCAGCAGTCCCCGCGCGGCGCTGGCCGTCATCTTCGTCGGCACCATCATCATGACCAACCTCATCAGCAACACGGCGACGGCAGCGTTCATGTTTCCGGTCGCGCTTTCGCTGGCGCACATGCTCGGAGTCAGCTTCAAGCCCTTCGCGATGATCATCATGATTGCTGCGTCGTGCGCGTTCATCAACCCCGCGGGATTCCAGACCAACCTGATGGTGCAGAAGGACGGAGGCTACGGCTTCATGGACTTCGTCAAGGTGGGAACGCCCATCACCCTGATTGTGGGCGCCGTGGTGTTGTTGCTGGCTCCGGTTGTGTACGGCTTCTAGACCACGGCGGCGCTAGTTTGCGCGGACCGCCTCGAAGGTCCCCGTGCCCTTAGGGGCGTGAAAGGTACCTTTGATCCGGGTGCCTTGCACCACGCCGTCCGCCTTCTCTCCTTCCACGCGTCCGCGAAAGGTGAGCGGGTGGCGTGTCTTGGTGCGGAAAACGATATGCCGTTCCTGGATCGTTCCTTCCAGTCCGCCGGATGCATAAGGGCCCTTGAAGTGGCCTTTGAGGCTTTCCCCGTTCTGCTCCAGTTCGACGTACTTGGTCGAGGTCGTGCCGTTCGGATCATTGGCATAGATGGTCCACTTGCCGGCGACGTTGGCGGGCGGTTCCTGTGAAGGCGGAGGCGGTTGTTGCGCTGCGCCAATGTTGCCGGCAGCCAGGGTTAGCAGACAGCAAAACAGAATGGATCGCGAAATGGATTTTCGCACGGGGCCTCCGGGAACAACACTGTACCAGTCGAGGCACCCAGTATAAAATCCGCTGCAGCTTCTCTGTTGCACAAGCCTCATATCGGGACACAGGCACAATGACGAGTTCGATCAGCCGCCGAACTATGCTTCAAAGCTTGCTGGGCACCGCCGCCGCCGCCGCTGCTGTCGGAGCGCCCATCTTCGACGCGATCGCGCAGGGTCCTCGGCAGGGAGGGCCGACTGGCCAGGAGCGCGGCGAGATGGGACGGATCGAGTTCGCCTTCCGCAAGAAATACCGTGTGCCGGCCACGGCCGTCGCGATCACACGCGATGGCGAATTCGTCTACGACACGGCGAAAGGAATGGCCGATCGCGAGAAGCTCGAGGCGGTGCAGACGAACAGCATTTTCCGTATTGCGGACCTCAGCAAACCGATCACCTCGGTCACGATCTTCACGCTTGTCGAACAGGGCAAGCTGAGTCTCAACGACAAGGTATTTGGCGCGTCAGGAATTCTCGGCGAGAAATTCGGCAAGCCGCCTTACAAGCAGTACGTGACCGACGTGACGGTCGATCATCTTCTTACCCACACCTCCGGAGGATGGCCTGCCGATTCGACGGATCCCATGTTCCGGTTTGATTCCTGGGACCAGGCCAAGCTGATCAGCTGGACGGTGGAGAATCTTCCGCTCACCGATCCGCCGGGACAGCATTGGGCGTATTCCAACTTCGGATACTGCGTTCTGGGGCGGGTGATCGAACAGGTCACAGGGCAGCCTTACGCCGCTTATGTTCAGGCAAGCATTCTTCAGCCGTGCGGAATCACGGACATGAAAATTGCCGAGAACAAGCTCAAACAGCGCGGGCCAAACGAAGTCGTTTACTACGGGCAATACGGCGAGGATCCCTACAAGATCAACGTCAACCGCATGGATTCGGACAGCGGCTGGCTGGCGTCCGCACAGGATCTGGTGATCTTTCTCGACCATGTTGCAGGTGCCGGGAAGATTCCGGCGCTGCTGAAGCCGGAGACGATCAAACGGATGACCACTCCTGCCTCGGCCTATCCGCAATCTTCTTCCGGGAAGTATGCCCGGGGATGGATGGTGAGCGACAACGGCGCCGGAAACTGGTGGCACAATGGCAGCCTGCCGGGCAGCACAACCATCATGCTGCGGACCGGAAGCGGCATGTGCTGGGCCGGCCTAGCCAACTCTCGCACCGAACCTCACGACGAGATAGACGCCGCGCTCGACAGGACAATCCGGGAGATGGTGCGCGCGGTTCCCCGTTGGGGATAGTGGCCGCGCGGTTCCAGCCAACGAACTTGAACATCCACCAAACCGGAAAGGGGAGCGGGAATGAACACCAGTGCGAATACGATCTCTGCGCAAAAGGCCAATGTGGACGGCTTACAGCTTCACTACCTGACGTCGGGCAGCGGGCCCGCGGTGATCCTGCTGCACGGCTATACGCAGACCTCACGTATGTGGAAGCCGATTATTTCTCTGCTGGCCGGGAAATTCACTGTGATTGCTCCAGATCTTCCTGGTATCGGTGACGCGGCGATTCCCCCCGACGGGTTGGACATGAAGAGTGCCGCGATTCGCATACACGCTCTGGCAGGGTTGCTGGGAGTGAGGAAGGCGACGGTGGTAGGCCACGATATCGGGCTGATGGTTGCCTATGCGTATGCTGCGCAATTCCAGCAAGAAACGGAGAAGCTTGCAGTGCTGGACGCGTTTTTGCCAGGCGTACAGGGATGGGAAGCGGCATTTAACAGCCCGGACTATTGGCACTTCCGCTTTCACGGGCCAACTCCCGAAGCGTTGGTGGAGGGGCGAGAGAAAATTTATTTCGACTACTTCTGGAATGATCTTGCCGCGGACAAGACGAAATCAGTCCCAGAAGCCGACCGCGAGGCTTATATCGAGGCCTACTCCCGTCCCGGACGCATGCGTGCTGGGTGGGAATACTTCGCTGCGTGGCCACAGACGGCGAAGGACTTCGCCCAGATGGCGCAGACCAAATTGACCATGCCGGTGCTGGCGCTAAGCGGGGAAAAGTCGGCGGGAGACTTACTGGGGCAGCAGATGAAGCTGGTTGCAGACGGCGTGAAGGAAGTCGTCCTGCAAAATACAGGTCATTGGGTGCTGGAAGAGCAGCCACAGCAAACGACAAAAGCGCTCGTCGAATTCCTGTAAGAGGCGTGCGCGATCTCAGCTCTTCCCGCGTGCCGCAGCCACGTGCATCGGGTAAAACTCGAAGCGGTTCAGGCCGCCACGGACCGAGGGATCGTTTTCGCCAAAGTGGCGAACCTCGTTGTCGTCGGTGGCTTCGACGATTGCCATGCCGAAAGCTCCACCGGTGGCCATTACCGGTCCGTACGCCAGCAGTCTGCCGGCATCGAATTGCTGTTGACAGTAGACACCGTGCTGCGCCATGAGGGCGCGTTCTTCTTCGGTGATGTCGCGCGGAAAGGTCGGGCGTGGCGGTACGAGCTTGAAAAAGTAGTGCTTCTTGTCCATGGCCTTAGCATGATAGCCCATCGCTGAGTTTTAAGGCTCGGCTTCGTCATCACTGGGCAGCGATCTTGCGGTACTGGTACAGCGCGATGGAGGGGAACCGGCGCCACAGCTTGAATTCAGGATGTGCGGCGAGCCACTCCGGCGGAGGCTCTGGGTGGATCTCCGGCTTGGTATAGACAATCAGAACGCCATCGCCGGGAAGATCATCGAGCGCGGAATATAACTTGGGTCCCGCCTCGGGAAGTTCATGCACCGGCAAATGGGAGTAGTAAGCGAACAGCGGGTAGTTGAAGTTTGAGTAGAGCGTCGTTCCGGGAGGCAGGTTCTGATCGAGGAACTCGGCGACCTGCATCTCCTCGGAGGAGCTGCGCTCGATGAGCGGAGCGCCGAAGACAACGCGCAGCGGGGCAAAGGTATAGACAAGCGCGAGCGCTAACGCTGCGGTTCCGGCGATCCGGCCGGTCGCGCGAGGGAAGTCGAGCAGCACAGTCAGTCCGCTGCCGGCGAGCAGAAACAGCGGCGGTCCCAGGGGCATAGCGTAGCGCGGCTCCTGATGAGGCAGCGCGACGAAGAACAGAAACAGCAATCCTGCCCAAAGCCAGAGGAACGGCACCAATCTGGCCTGGCCGGCATACTCGGAGTCGGCGTTTGCGCCCTTGTCACGCCAAGTCCAGAGCCAACGAGCTACCCACAGCGCCAGTCCGGCAAGAGCGATCCAGGAGAACATCACGCCGAAGTTTCGCAGCAGAAACAAGGGCGACTCGCGCGCGCCTTCGTAGTACTGCCAGCCGCGCTGAAAGGTCGTCAGAAATCCGCCATACTGCACTCGCGACCAGACCAGGTACGGCAGCAAGGCCGCCATGAAACCGACTACCGTGGCCAATCCAGCCTTGAACCATCGAGTGCCGGCGAAGACCAGGAGCCCCAGCACGCCGACTGACAGCAGCGAAGCGAAGCGCATGAGCACGGCAAGCCCGAAGACGAATCCGGCAAGCGCGAATTCGGTAGTGCGGTTGCGTCGCAGGGCGCGAAGCATGATCAGCAACGCAAGCAACAAGAGCGTCAGCGACGGTTCGTCGGTAAGCAGGCTGTTGCCGGTGTTGTCGCTGTCGAAGCCGATGGGAAAGACTCCGACAAAGAAGGGAATGAACGCCATGAGCAGCGCGGCAATGGCCGCAGCCCGTCGCCCGACGATCCTGCGCCCGCAGAAATAGAGCAGCACCGGGCCGGCCGCATTGAGGATTGCGGTGACGATGTCGGCGGCGTAGACGTTATGCCAGGCCAGGAATACCGCCGCAAAGATGAGGGACAACAACGGCGGACGGCTGTCGAGATCGGAGTAGTTGGTTTTGCCGCAGCAGATGACTTCGGCGTCCTGCAGATAGACCGCTTCGTCCCAGAAATGGATTTTCGAAAGCGGCCACACTCTAACCGTAAAGGCGCCAAGGAAAACCGCGGCCAGAAAAGCAATCTCCAGCAACGTGACGCCGCCAATCGTGCAAGCGGTGGAGCGAGTGGAGGCGGCTTCGATCGCGTGGTTCATGGCGTCTGCTGTGGCAGGATAACGCGTCCGAGGTTTGTTGAAACTTTTACAATCGGCACCATAAACAGTAAATCCCACATGCACCGGGACTAGGGCACAATAAAACCATGATCGTTTATTTCCTGCGACACGTCAGCGCTGGTCAGCATGGACTCAACTCTAAGCAGGACGAGAAGCGTCCTATCGATGAGATCGGAGAGCGCCAGTCGAAAGACATAGGACGCGCCCTGGCCGCGCTCGGGGTTGAAGTCGGTGCGGTGATTTCCAGCCCGCTGACCCGGGCGCAGCAGACGGCCGAGCTTACGGCGAAGGAATTCGGCTACAAGGGCGAGATCTCGATCGAGGATGCGATGCGTCCCGAGGCGAATGTCGATCAGTTCTACGACCTGCTGACCCAATACAGCAAGAGCGAAGCGATCATGGTGGTGGGCCACAACCCAAGCATCACCGAGTTCCTGGTGAACCTGCTGACCGGCCACGATCACAGTACGTGGATCGACTACAAGAAGGGTGCGGTCGCCAAAGTCGAAGTGGAAAACGGCAAGGGCATCTTGAACTGGATGCTCACGCCGAAGATGGCGCGCGCGCTTCAGACGGCTTCGGCGAAGAGTTCGCGGCCCAAGACCTCGCGGAAATAATCCTTCTCCTGCTCGACGGCCCACAGCTCCAGTTCGACCCCTTCCGGTGTACTGGGCGCCAAGCGCAAAGTCACTCGCCCTTCGGCCGCAATCTTGATCTGCAAATCACCGACCGCGCCGCGGCGGCTCTGGTCAAGGGCGCGCGCCAGTCGCAACAGAGTCACCGCTTTAGGAAGGTGGTTCTGGTCGGCAGAAGGAAGAATGCGGAGGTTACGGTCGCTGGTGCCGGGCAACGATTTGCCGACATAGCGCGCGATGGCTGCGATGATGAGGCGCTGTACGGGCGTGTATCCGAAGATCTCGGAATGGGCAATCACGTAATGCGTATGCCGGCGGCGTCCGGAGCGGTTGATGTACGAGCCAACCTCATGCAACATGGCGGCTGCTTCCAGCCAGTCGGCGTACGGCGCCGGAAGCTGATGCACGGGTTGCAGGCGGCGAAAGAGCTGCAGCGCGAGGTCGCGAATGCGGCGGGCGAATATCAGATCGACGTCATAGTGCTTGGCGGCGGCGACCAGCGCATCCTGGCGCTCTGATTCCACGCGCTCGCGCATGGCCGACTTGGCGTTGTAGTCGGCGATCATCTGCGCCAGCAGGCCATCCCGCAGTCCCAGCGGCAAATAGCGGAAGCTGCGCAGCTTGCACAGGTCGAGCAATTCGGCATAGACCATCGATCCGGCGATGATGATCTCTGCGCGCTTCGGGCCGATGCCGGGCAGTCCTTGACGCTGTGCCAGGTTGTGCCGGCTGAGTTCCTTCGCGATCTTGCTGAGCGCGGGTTGCGGCACGGCCGGCGCTTTTACCTCGTCGACGGCCTCGCCATGCTTGCTATACAGGCCAGACAGCGCTGCCGCAGTGCCCGAAGTCGCATAGACACCCTGGACCCGGGCCTGAATCACACGCTGCTGCACCCGCGAGATTTCGCGCTGGATCAAGGCGCGCATCTGCTCCAGCTCGTTCTTTCGCGGAGGATCGAAGTGGACGAAGGTCTGGGTCAGGCGGACTGCCCCGATCGGCAGGCTGACCATCTCCGCGATGTGTCCCTGGTCGGAGAGGGTGAGCTCACAACTGCCGCCGCCCAGGTCGATCAGCAGAACGCGCTTCTTGCTGATGCCGACATTCGACAGAATGCCGAGGTGAATCAGGCGGCCCTCTTCCAGGCCGGTGATGATGTCGACGCGCCAGCCGGTAGCCGTGCGGACCCAGTCGACAAAGGCGCGGCTGTTGCGCGCGTCGCGCAAGGCGCTGGTGGCGACGACGCGAATTCGGTCGACGGCGTAGCTCTGCGTGGCGCGCAGGAAGCGTTGCAGCACCTGAATGGTGTAGGCCATGGCCTGCGGCTCCAGCGAGCCGTTGGCAAATACGCTGGCGCCGAGGCGGGTAACTTCACGGTCTTCGTACACCGTCTTCAGGCGATCGCGTGTAGTCTCCGCGATCTTGAGGCGAACGGAATTGGAGCCGATATCAACTGCCGCGAATATGGGCATATGTTCTGCTCAAGCCAGCACGGCGTTGAAGGCGTGGCCCGAGTTGTGGTGTGTTGGAACCTTCAGCGCTGCACAAGTGTTGGCCCGGGAGCGCGAGGCGTTCCAGTGCAGGCAAATCAGTCCCTAAGGCATTTTGTCACGTCGTACGAGGTTCCTGAAAGTAGCGGGGCGGGAAGGCGATCAGGAATCGCAACCGCGAAGCGGTGTAGTCGTGATTATTTCTATTTCGCCTGGCGGACCAGGGCGAGGGTCGTGAGGTCGTTCGTCGCCGGCGTGGCCCCGAGATGCTGTTGCACGGCATCGAGTACGCTGGCGGCGACCACGTTGGCGTGATCCACAGGAATGCTCAACAAGTGCTCCTTCACGCCGTGCAGTCCGAATTCCTGTTTCTTGCGCAGAGCTTCGACCACTCCGCGCGACACCAGAAGCAGGGCGCTTCCGGGAGCGATGTGGGCGGTGGGAGCTTCGTAGGTCGAGGCGGCAAATAGACCCAAAGGCAGGCCGGTAGCGCGCAGCTCGACGATTTCATTTCCGTGGCGCAGCAGCCCGGGCGTGTGTCCTGCGTTGACGTAGCAGATGGTGCCGAAATCCTCGCTGTAACAGCCGACGAACGCGGCGCAAACACACACCGCAGAAGCACTACGACGGATGGTGGCGTTCAGCTCCGTACAAAACTCCATCATCGCGTCCGCTTCGTTCACATCTTCATCGCTGAACTTGGCGCATGCCACCTGCTGAAACGTGTCGCGGGTGGCGGAGATGATGGCATGGTTTTCGGCCCGATGCCCAGCCACGTCGAGCAATCCAAAGACCACCCGGTGTGGAGCGGTGCGCATGAAATGATAGAAATCGCCGCCCAGGCGAGTGCCGTGTACCACGGCGGAGATTTCGGCTCCATCAATTGGCGGAAATTCGGCGCACGACGAAGAAAATGCAGTCGCGGTCGGACTAGTCCGCTGGAAAGGAAGTTTCATAGAGCTGGCAGCGCGTCGTCTGAATTTTGCCGACGATCACAGATGATATCGCTAAATAGTAGAATTGCAAGCTCTTGCAGCGAGTCGACAAGGAAAAGTTCGCATCTGACACAGTTTGCAGATGGGCATGCTCAAGTTTGTTCCTGCCGATAGCACCCTCACGTATAATCCGGTAATCTATCTGTAACAAGGATGTTTGTGTGGTCGCGGAATTCCGTTGCGCCTGCGCATCCTAGAACGCCTCCCCAGGAGCACCGAGAACTTTGTGCGGCATAGCCGGATTTACACATAAAAATTGGTCGCCAAGCGCCGACCGAATCCGATCCGCTACCGCCACTCTCACCCATCGCGGTCCCGACCAACAGGGAGTCTTCAGTGCGGCGATTTGCTCGCTGGGAGCGGCGCGGCTGAAGATCATCGATCTGGAAGGCGGAGACCAGCCGATTACGTCGCCGGATAGCGACACGACCATCGTTTTCAACGGCGAGATCTATAACCATATGGAGCTGCGCCGCGAGCTGGAGGGGCTCGGCCACGCCTTCGTCAGCCACTGCGATACCGAAACCGTGCTGCACGCTTTTTTGCAATGGGACACGGATTGCTTTCGCAGATTGCGTGGCATGTTTGCCGTCGCGTTGTGGACGAACTCGCAGCGCCGGCTGGTTCTGGCTCGCGATCGCGTAGGAATTAAGCCGCTCTATATCGCCGAACGCCGCGGCGACCTCTTCTTCGGCTCCGAACTCAAAGCTATCCTGATTCATCCCGAGATCGACCGCACCCTGAGCATGGATGGGCTGGACTGCTATCTATCGCTCAACTACACCCCTGCGCCGTGGACGCTGGTGGAAGGAATCGAGAAAGTCCTGCCCGGACAGT
>Ga0335085_10017552_pt1 | contig 10308 bp, 8 predicted proteins | sample Lox_Sample_45_FD_206712 | JGI IMG/M metagenome (GOLD analysis project Ga0335085, IMG submission 206712) | Soil microbial communities from Loxahatchee National Wildlife Refuge, Florida, United States - Lox_Sample_4.5 | ecosystem: Environmental > Terrestrial > Soil > Wetlands | place: USA: Florida...
CGAGCGGGGCGCCGAAGACGCCCAGCGCCCGGGCCAGGGCGGCGCCGGAGAACTCCGCGCGCAGCAGCGGCGTGGCGGTGGCGAACAGCACCGCGCCGCCGACTCCCTGCAGCGCGCGGAACAACTCCAGCGCCAGCGCGGTCCAGGCCAGCGCACACGCCAGCGACCCGGCGGTGAAGATGACCAGGCCGGCCAGGAACAGCCGGCGCCGGCCCAGCCGGTCACCCAGCGTGGCCGCCGGCAGCAGCAGCACGGCCAGCACCAGGGCGTAGGCGGCGCTCACCCACTGCAGGTCCGGCAGGCTCGCCCGCAGATCCCGCTGAATCGAGGGCAGCGCCACGCTCACTATGGTGATGTCTAGCAGCAACATGAACGCCGCCGTGCACACCAGCACCAGCGTCCACCGCTGCCGCGACGACATCCCCGGGACTTCAGCCATCTGCCTCACCACTCCAAGCGGCGGCCGCGGTTCCGGGGTCCGGCGCGACGATGTGCGGAGCACCCAGATCCGCACATGCAATGAGCTGGGCCAGGAACTCACCCATTACTCGCGCAGACAGGAGGTCTTCCCGGCGTTCGGATGCACCGGAACCCGGCAGATCAACGGTGAACAGGCGGGCGTGCCCGGAAAGCGAGGCCCACATCGGCGCGAACGCGCAGACGCTCTCCGGGCACGGACTGGTAAGCACGACCGCCGGCTTGTACGAGTTACCGCTGTCGGCGTACCGGATCCGCACTCCGTCGATAGTCCGGAAGCGGACTTGCGGGATCGTTGTCGTCGGCATGGGGCAATCCTCCCGATTCGGTTCGTCCTTCGAGCCCGCGAGCACCCGTGCCCACGTCCCTCGTCGTCCCGACCCGCCGACGGTGCCGCCAAACGCTGTGCGTTGGATCTGTTTCTCTGTCATAGGGCTCCGATGCGGTCGCCGAGGTCGAGTTCGAGCGGGCCACGGGTCTGCAGACCCTGAGCGAACAGGGCGGCCGTGCGGGCCTTGGCCGCGTCCGAGGCGACCAGCTGGTGGAACCGCCGGGCGTCGGCGCGGATCGCGTCCGCGCCGGGCAGCGTCAGCTCGTTGAGCACGCGCTTGGCAGATCGCACCGCGTCGGCGGGGAACGACGCGATGCGCTGCGCGAGCCGGGCCACGAACGCGTCCAGGTCGGCGTCCGGCAGGGCCCGGTTGATCCAGCCGTACCGTTCGGCCTGTTCGGCGCCGAAGTCGTCCGCGCCGAGGATCGCTTCCATGGCCCGGCCCCGTCCCAGCAGCCGGGCCAGGTGCTGCACGCCGCCCGCGCCCCGGGGTCGCGCCGGCGCCGACCTCGATCTGTCCCAAGATGGCGTTCTCCCGCGCGGCGAACCGCATGTCGCACGCCAGCGCCAGTTCGCTGCCCGCCCCGCGGGCCCGGCCCCGGATCTTCGCGATCGACACGACCGGCAGCTCGCTGAGCTTGTGCCACAACATGCCCCGCGACGCATCATCCGGCCCGCCCGCCTTGGCCGCCTCAGCGGTGTACTCCGCGACCTTGGTGAGGTCGACGTGCGGAACGAAATAGTCCGGGTCGGCGCTCTCCAGCACCATCACCCTGGTCTCCTGGCCGGATTCCAGCACGCCGAGCAGCCCGACCAGGTCCCGCACCAGTTCCGGCCCGACCAGGTTCATCGGCGGCGCGTCAATCACCACGCCGAGCACGCCCTTGTCGCTCGGGGCGACCCGCAGCGTGCGGTACACCTGGGTCATCACCAGTTCCTCTGCAACTCGTGCCTGTGGCCCGCGAGACTGCCGTGCCCGGCCGGAGGCGGGCTGGCGTTGCCGGCGGCCCAGGCAGGAATGGCAGCGCCTGCATGCCGGGGCCGGTACCTGCGGCGCCGGTTGTCATGTTCGCCAGGGGCCGGCGCTTGCCGGGGAACCCAGCCGAGGGTGAGCGCGACCCCGGCCGGGGCCGGCGGCAGCGCGGCGATCCCGGGCCCGGCCGGGGCGCCCCGTCGAAGTCCCGGGTCAGTTCTTGGCGGCGGCGAAGAAGCCGGTGAGCAGCTGGTTGACGCGCTCGGATTCGTCGTGGTGGACCCAGTGCGAGGCGTCGGGCAGGCGCTCGACGCGGTCGAGGTTGGGCACATCGTCGTGCTCGGGCTCGGCCAGGTCTTCGCCGAGGTAGCGATCGCGCTGTCCCCAGATGTGGCCAGCCGCTCCACCACCTCCGGGTGGTTCATCGCGGAGGCCCAGGCGATGCTTCCGCCCCAGTCATGACCGGCCAGCAGCGCGGACTGCTCGCCGCGTTCGCGGATGAGGTCCCGGATATCGGCGGCCAGCAGGCCGACGTCGTAGGCCTTGACGCCATCCGGCTTCGACGACAGGTTGATGCCGCGTGTGTCCGGTGCGACGACGCGGAACCCCGCCGCCGCCAGCGGCTGGATCTGCAGCCGCCAGCCGTACCAGAACTCGGGGAAGCCGTGCAGCAAGACGACCAGCGGCCCCTCGCCAGCCTCCACGTAATGCAGTCGCTGGTCGCCGACCTCGGCGTAGCCCTCACGAAGCTCGCCGCCTGTGACATCCTCGGCTGTGCTCATTACCGCCTCCCTGGAGTGGTGTCAGGGATGACGCTACGATCTCCATCGCTGCATCACCCCAGGGGAACACCCTGGGTTCCCTGCCAGGGAACAACCCGGTGGCTCCCTGGCCTGGCCCGTCCGCGGGCTCAGCGAGGTCGTGCGCCGGCTGGCAGACCGTGCTCGGGCAGCGCCGTTTGGAGCTGCCTGCGCGAGGTGATGCCGAGCTTGGCGAACACGTTGCGCAGGTGCCACTCGACCGTGCGTGCGCTGACGAACAGCTGCGCGCCGATCTCCGGGTTCGACAGGCCGTCGCGGGCGAGCCGGGCGATCTGCTCCTCCTGCGGCGTGAGCTCATCGCGTGTGCCGGGGCTGCGCTTGCGCGCCTTCTCGCCTGTCGCCAGCAGCTCGCGGCGGGCGCGCTCGGCGAACGCCTCCATGCCGACCGCGCCGGACAGGTGGTGGGCGGTGCGCAGCTGCTCGCGCGCGGCGACGCGCCGGCCCTCGCGGCGCAGCCACTCCCCATAGAGCAGATGCGCGCGCGCGAGCTCCGGGCGCAGCCGCGTACGGCTCAACCGCTCGATCGCTTCGCGATACAGGTCGTCGGCGCCGGTGCCGTCGCTCAGCAGAGCCCGGGAGCGGGCCTCGATGCCCAGCGCGAAGTCGGTGCCTGCGGCCTGGGTCGTCTCCGCGAGCCGCTCGAGCGCGTCGCGTGCGAGCTCGGCGTCTCCCACATGCATGGCTGCCTCGACCAGCTCGGGCAGCGCCCACACCGACACCCAGTACTCGAAGGTGTCCGACGTGGCCTGGCGGGCCGACCACGCCGCCTCCTTGTAGCGGGTCAGGCCGTTGTACAGGGCCGCGGCTGCCCAATGCGCCCAGATAGCCACGGCTCCGGCGGCATCTCGCTCCATGACGCTCGCGAGCAGCGCGGCCGACTCGGTTTCCCTCCCTTGCAGGGCCCAGAGCCGCAAAGCGGCCCCCGGCACGAAGCGGCTCCCCGTTGCCGCCACCACACTTTCGATCTCCGCGACGAGCGAGGCGGCACCCGCGAAGTCGCCGATCCACGCCCTGGCCAGGGCCAGGGCGGACAGGTGGATGGGCAGTTGCGCGAGCGCGCCGGCGTCGCGGACGAACTGGAGCTTTCTCGCAGCGATCGCCAGCATGGCCTCGTTGTCCCACACAGCGTTGCTGGCGGCCGTGGCCATCCACCCCCAGCGAAGGGCGTCCTCCCGCGAGATCTCGAGCAGCGATTCCGCTGCCTCCTGCAACGCCGGAGTCGCAGCGGCGTGTCCGTCGGTGGTGAGCAGGGCGAGTCCGCCGAGCAGCAGGTCGAGTGGACGGGGAGGTCCCGGCGGCGGTGGGAGGGACCGGACGGCGCGAGAGATCTCGACGGCGATGCGCCCTGCTTCGGGGTCGCCTGCGACTGCCGCTGCACCCCAGGCGATCAGGTAGGTCTCGCGCGCGAGGCCGAGGTCGAACGGTTCGAGCCGTCTCGCGGCCCCTCGCAGCAATGACGCAGCGTCGTTGCTGCCGAGGGCGAGGGCGATGTTGCCACGCAGGAGGTCGATCCGGGCGCGCTGGAACCCGTCGAGCGGTCCGGCCTCGGCCGTGGCCGCCAGCTGGAGCGCTGCGTCAAACGCGCCCGCCTGGCAGCTCGCCTGCGCCGCGGCCAGCGCGCGCTCGGCACGCCGCGCCGGGTCGACCGTGAGCTCGGCGGACCGTTGCAGGAACGCGGCCGCCGCGGCGACGCCGCCGCGCGCCTGCGCCCGGCCGGCCGAGCGTTCGAGCTCGGCCGCGACCTCCTCGTCGGGACCTGGGGTGGCGCGGGCCCGGTGCCAGGCCCGCCGGTCCGGGTCGGCCTCGGCGACGGTGGCATCGGCCAGAGCATGATGCACGCGGTGCCGGTCGTCCGCGGCTGCCGAGCGATAGGCGGCGGACCGGACCAGTGGATGCGCGAACTCGACGCGCCCGCCCAGCTCGAGCAGCCCGCCGTCCTGTGCCGGGCCCACCGCGGCGATGTCGATCCCGAGCATTCCTGCGGCACGGTGGAGCAGGGCAGGGTCGCCGAGGGGCTCGGCGGCGGCCGTGAGGACGAGCAGCCGCGTGTCGGACGGGAGCAGCCGAAGGCGCCGGATGTAGCTCTGCTCGATCCGGCCGGCGACGGGATGGCTGCTGGGAAGACCGAAGCCGCCAGCGAGATCGGCGGCGTTCCACGTGCGCGGCAGTTCGAGCAGCGCGAGCGGGTTGCCGTGGCTCTCTGCGACGATCTGGTCGCAAACGCGTGCGTCCAGGGGGCCGGGCACGTTGGCCAGCAGCAGCGCGCGGGCATCGCTGTCGCCGAGTGGAGCGACCGGCAGGACCGGCAGCCCGGCGAGAATGTCATCGCCGATCCCCGTCCGCGCGGCACACACGACCGCGATCGGCTCGGCGAGGAGGCGGCGGGCGACGAACCCCAGGATCTGCGCCGAGGCGTGGTCGAGCCACTGCGCGTCGTCGACGATGCAGGCCAGCGGCTGCTGGTCGGCGACCTCGGCGAACAGCGTTAATGTGGCCAGCCCGATCAGGAACCGGTCGGGCGGGGCGCCAGCGCTGCGGCCGAACACCGTCGCGAGCGCCTCGCGCTGCGGAACTGGCAGCCGGTCGAGGTGGTCCAGCATGGGCGCGCAGAGCTGGTGGAGACCGGCGTAGGCCAGTTCCATCTCCGATTCGATGCCGACGGCTCTCGCGATATGCCAGCCGGCGACCCGGCCGGACAGGTAATCCAGCAGCGCGCTCTTGCCCACGCCGGCCTCGCCCCGCAGGACGGTGACCCGGCTCCGGCCGGCGAGCGCGTCGGCCACGAGCCGGTCGAGCGCCTCACACTCGCTGCGGCGTGCGAGGAGCTTCGGGGGCGGGCGGGGATCCTGACTCGTCGGCGGCCTCCCCCCTTGTTCAAGCCGCTACCAGCAGAGCGTAACCCTGGGGCTAAGGGCTGAGGAACCCCGTAGGCCCAGGGGCCGGGCCAGGGTGTCTCCCGGGTGCGACGCACTCGCCGAGGCGCAAGGGTGATTCCTGGCACAACCAGCGCGAGGCGAACTGGCCCGGCCGGTACGCCGCATACATGACAGCAGGGCAGGCCGGGACGGAGCTGCCGACGTGAGCGACGACGACGCCTGGAGAACCATGGCCGCCTCGGTCAACTCTTCGCCCATGCACCGCGAGCAGGACCTGCTCGGGCAGACCGTCCTCGTCATCGGGGGCAGCTCCGGCATCGGGCTCGAGACAGCCCGGCTGGCCCGCGCCCAGGGCGCGGACATCATCCTCACCGCCCGCAACCCGGACCGGCTGCACCACGCCGGCCTCGAACTCGGGGCCAGCATCGCCGCCTTCGATGCCACCGACTTCGACCGGCTCGGGCGGTTCTTCGACGCGCTGCCCACGCCCATCGACCACCTGCTGGTCACCGGCCCCGGCCCCTATTACGCGCCGCTGGCCACGTTCGACCTCGTCGCGGCACGCCGCGACGTCGACGCCCATCTCCTGCTGCCGCTGCAGATCGCTAAGGATGCCGCCAGCAAGATCCGCCCGGGAGGCACCCTGCTGTTCATGGGCGGCGTCGGCGGCCGCCGCCCAGCAGCGGGCTTCGCGTTCATCGCGGCGCTGACGGCCGCGCTTCCCGCCATGACCAAGACCCTCGCCCTCGAGATCGCGCCCATCCGGGTCAACCTGATCGCGGCAGGCTTTGTCGACACACCGTTGTCGGCCTCGCTGCTCGGCGACCGGCTCGACGACCGCCGCGAGCAGCTCCGTGCCACGCTGCCGATCGGCCGCGTCGTCGGCCCCACCGACATCGCCGCACTGGCCGTCCACCTCATGACAAACACCGCGATCACTGGCGCCACCTTCGACATCGACGGCGGCCAGCAACTCGTCGAAGGATGAACATGGCGTACCGCGACCAAGGCGACGTTCAGCCCGCTGACAGCGACCGCGGTCGGACGGGCGTCGTGGACGTCACCGACACCAGGGTAGCCCCGTCTAAGGCAACCACCACTTTCACACAAGCTATGCGATTTGTCTTGTTTATAGATAGAGATAATCGGTTGTTCCCACTTGTTCCATTGCCACCCACTGCAAAGCGTGCGTGCCTGGATTACATGGCGCCACGTACCGCACCTGCGGGCAGGGACGACACCCCGCCTGATCAGCGCCGGAGGCCGATGGCGAGACACAGCACCAACGGGCGGTACCTGCATCCTCGGGGGCCGCCAGAGGTGGGACTTCAAACCTGCCGCATGCAGAACCGTCAGGGCCCGCGGCCAGGCCGCCATCGACACCGGCCATCTCTAACCATCCCAAATCAGCCGATCCACAGCGCAGGAGGTTCCCCCGTGAATGCGACAGATCAGCCGTCCCAGCAAGCCGACGTCAAGCCGACGATCGTGCTCGTGCACGGCGCCTTCGCCGACGCGTCCAGCTGGAACGGGGTCATCGAGCGGCTGCAGCAGCAGGGTTACACCTGCATCGCCCCGGCAAATCCCCTGCGCGGCGTGACCGCCGATTCCGCCTACACCGCCAGCCTGCTCAACCAGATCGACGGCCCGGTATTGCTGGTCGGGCACTCCTACGGCGGCGCGGTCATCACCAACGCCGCGGCCAGCGCCCCGAACGTCGTCGGCCTGGTCTTCGTCGCCGCCTTCGCCCCTGACGAGGGTGAGAACCTGGGTGACCTGTCGGCCAGCTCGAAGGACAGCGTCCTCAACTCGGCGCTGGTCCAGTACAGCTATCCGGCCGGACCGGGCGGGCAGACCTCGGTCGAGTTCGCGATCAACCCAGCCAAGACCAAGGAGGCCTTCGCCGGCGACCTGCCCGACCACCAGATCGCGCTCATAGCCGCGACCCAGCGCCCGATCGCCGCCGCGGCATTCAGCGACGTGTCCGGGCCGGCCGCCTGGAAGAAGCTGCCGTCCTGGGCGGTGGTCGCCACCGGCGACAAGGCCGCCGGCGCTGACCTGGTCCGGGCAGAGGCCCAGCGGGCGGGCGCCGACATCATCGAGGTCAAAGGCTCACACGTGATCATGGTCTCGCAGCCGCAGGCGGTGACCGGCCACATCCTCAAGGCGGCCCGGGCCGTCGCCGGTTCACACCGGTAGACGTCGATAAGCACGCCACCCACGATGAGCGAGACGGACGTGGCAACGACGAAACCGGGTACCAGCACGTCGTTTGGGCCTGTCAAGCAGGTCGATGCCGGTCGTCTGAGCGTCGGCTATGCCGAAGCGGGCCCTCCTGATGGCCCGGCCGTCGTTCTGCTGCATGGCTGGCCATATGACATCCACAGCTTCGCCGAAGTCACGCCGGCGCTGGCATCGGCGGGCTACCGGGTCATCGTCCCGTTCGTCTGCGGCTACGGGACCACCCGCTTTCTTTCCGACGGCACGCCCCGTAACGGCCAGCAAGCGGCCCTGGCCGCCGATGTCATCGCACTCATGGATGCGCTCGGTATCGACAAGGCCATCCTCGGCGGCTTCGACTGGGGGGCGCGGTCGGCCAACGTCATTGCGGCGCTGTGGCCGGACCGCTGCAAGGCCCTGGTCTCGGTGAGCGGGTACCTGATCGGCAGCCAGGCCGGTGGCGCGGCGCCCCTGCCGCCGGCCGCCGAGCACGCCTGGTGGTACCAGTTCTACTTCGCCACCGAACGAGGCCGGGCCGGCTACGGCACCTACCGGCGCGAGTTCGCCAAGTTGATCTGGCAGCTCGCCTCGCCGAGGTGGGCCTTCGACGACGCCACGTTCGCGCGCACCGCAGCCGCCTTCGACAATCCCGATCACGTCGAGATCGTGATCCACAACTACCGCTGGCGGATCAGCCTGGCCGAAGGCGAGCCGCACTACGACGACCTGGAGGCCCGGCTCGCCGGCCTGCCGGCCATCGCCGTGCCCACCATCACCCTGGAGGGCGACGCCAACGGCGCACCGCACCCCGACCCCAGCGCCTACGCCGGCAAATTCACCGGCACATACGAACACCGGAGCGTCTCCGGCGGCGTCGGGCACAACCTGCCGCAGGAAGCCCCGCAGGCCTTTGCCCAGGCGATCGCCGACATCGATGGCTTCTGACCGATGAAGATCACGGCGCCAGCCGACCTCTTCTCCGCCGAGATGCGGCCGCGTTCCGATCACTGCGTTAAAGGGAGGCCCTCATGAGCAGTACCGCCGAGAGTGCTACCGAGATACGCCCCTTCCGGGTGGACATGCCTGACGAGGCGATCGCCGACCTTCGGCGGCGCATCGCCGCGGCGCGCTTGCCCAGCAAGGAGCTGGTCGATGACCGGTCGCAGGGTGTGCAGCTGGCGACGATTCAGGATCTCGCCCGCTACTGGACCACCGGGTACGACTGGCGCGCATGCGAGGCGAGGCTGAACGCGCTGCCGCAGTTCAAGACCGAGATCGACGGGGTCGATATCCATTTCATCCACGTGAAGTCGCCGCACGCGGACGCGCTGCCGCTGATCATGACGCACGGCTGGCCCGGCTCGGTCATCGAGCTGCTCGGCTCCGTCGGCCCGCTCACCGACCCGGCCGCGCACGGCGGCTCCGCCGGGGACGCGTTCCACCTGGTGCTGCCGTCCATCCCCGGGTACGGCTTCTCCGGCGAGCCGGCCGAACTCGGCTGGTACGCCGGCCGCACGGCGCAGGCGTGGGCGGAGCTGATGGCCCGCCTGGGCTACACCCGCTACGTGGCCCAGGGCGGCGACCAGGGCGCCGCCGTCACCGACGCGATGGGCCGCCAGGCACCCGAGGGGCTGGCCGGCATCCACATGAACTTGCTCGTGACGGCGCTGGGCGGCGGCGCCATGCCGGCGGATACTGAGGCCGAGCGCGCGGCGCTCGAGCAGACCAAGACCTTCCGGGCGACCGGCTTCGGCTACTTCCTGGAGCAGGCCACGCGGCCGCAGACGATCGGCTACGCCCTGACCGATTCACCCCTCGCCCTGGCGGCCTGGATGCTCGACCACGACACCGACGCTTACTACAAGATTTCCCGCGCCTTCACCGGCGGGCAGCCCTCCGGCGGCCTCACCCGCGACCACATCCTCGACAACATCACCCTGTACTGGCTGACCGGCACGGGGGCCTCGGCGGCCCGGTCGTACTGGGAGAGCGGACGAGCCCAGGCTCTCGCGGCGGCGGCCGGGCAGGCTCCTTCGGAGGTCAAGCTCCCGGTTGGCTTCACCACGTTCCCCGGCGAGATCTTCCGCGCCCCGCGCAGCTGGGTCGAGCTGGGCTACCCCACCCTCACCTACTTCCACGAAGCCGCCAAGGGCGGCCACTTCGCCGCGTGGGAAGAGCCCGAGCTGTTCGCGACCGAGATCCGGGCGGCATTCAGGTCGCTGCGTTAACCACAGCCTGCCGCCCGCCCTGCCCAGCACGTACCTCTTGCGGAAGGAAACCTGGATATGAGCCTCAACAGTAATGCCGTCGATGAGCGTCTACGTGGCGCCCGGGCAGGCCTGTGGCGGCTGGCCGGCCCGTGGTGGCTGATGCTGGTGACCGGCATCGCGTGGCTGATCATCTCCGTGATCGTGCTCCGGTTCCGGCTCACCTCGATCACCACTGTGGGCGTCCTCATCGGTGTGGTCTTCCTGGCGGCCATGTTCAACGAATTCCTGCTCGCCTCGGTCCACGTCGGCTGGCGGTGGGCGCACGTCCTGCTGGGAATCCTCTTCCTGGTGGGCGCGATCTGGGCGTTCGCCAACCCGATCAATGCCTTCTGGGCGCTGG
>Ga0335085_10017554_pt1 | contig 10308 bp, 7 predicted proteins | sample Lox_Sample_45_FD_206712 | JGI IMG/M metagenome (GOLD analysis project Ga0335085, IMG submission 206712) | Soil microbial communities from Loxahatchee National Wildlife Refuge, Florida, United States - Lox_Sample_4.5 | ecosystem: Environmental > Terrestrial > Soil > Wetlands | place: USA: Florida...
GGCCACCATGATAGTCGGCGCGTTGGTGTTGCAGGACGGAATTCGGGGCATGACGGATGCGTCGACCACACGCAAACCCTCCAGACCGATGACGCACAGATCAGGCGTCACCACGCTCATCGGATTGTTTGCCGGACCGATGCGGCAAGTGCCCACCGGATGATGATCGGTCTTCGCATGCGCGCAAGCATAGTCGGACAGCTCCTCATCGGTCTTCAGTCCCACGCCTGGCAGGACTTCCGTTTGCACGAACCGCTTCAGCGCTGGCTGACTCATTATCGCGCGCGCCAATCGTAAGCCCGCAATCGCCAGAGGCTTGTCTTGCGGATCGGACCAGTAGTTCGGATCGATCAGCGGCGCTGCAGCTGGATCTCGGCTGACCAAGCGGACCGAACCGCGAGACCGCGGTCGCAGATACGCGCTGTTCAACGTCACCCCCGCGTTGCGTATTCTTGCCATGCCCGCCTCGATGCCGGATCCGAGACCAAGGTGAAACTGGATGTCTGGAGAGCGCGCGCGCATTGGTCCGTTCGTGCCGGCGTACCAGAAGCCGCCGGTCTCGAACAGGCTCGAGGCGACCGGTCCGTTGCGCAACAAGAGATATTGAATTCCCGCCAAAGCGGCGTAGTGGGGCTTCCCGTACTTGTCGTAGGTGTGGTCTCCGGTGCACTCGGCGATGACGAACAGGTCGAGATGATCCTGGAGATTTGACCCCACGCCCGGAAGATCACGGGTCACCTCGATTCCCAGCGCACGCAGATGGTCGGCTGGCCCAATGCCAGATTGCATCAGCAGCCTGGGCGAGCCGATAGCGCCCGAGGAAACGATCACCTCGCGATCCGCACGGACTAGCTGCGGCACGCGGTTGCTGCTGGTCACGATTTCGACGCCACCCGCGCGCCGCCCCTCGATGAGCACACGTAGAACCTGCGTCTCCAGCATCACGTGCAGGTTGGATCGACTGCGGATCGGGCTCAGATATCCGGTGGAAGTCGACGAGCGCCGCGCGTCCAACTGTGTGAGTTGGTAGTAGCCCAGGCCTTCCTGCCGCGCGCCGTTGAAGTCGGGATTGAATGGAATGCCCAGTTCCTGCCCCGCCTGAAAAAAAGCTTCGCAGATCGGTAGCGGACTGATCGGGTTGGAAACACCCAGCGGCCCGCCGTAGGCGTGGTACTCGTTCGCGAAGCGCTGATTGTTTTCGGCGCGCTTGAAATAAGGCAAGACTTCCCGGTATGACCAGCCCGCCGCGCCTTCTTCGCTCACCCACTCGTCGTAATCGGCGGGAGCTCCTCGTGTGTAGAGCTGAGCATTGATCGAAGACCCGCCGCCGATCACCTTGGCCTGCGTGAATCGAAGAATCCGCCCCTTGAGCTGTTTCTGCGGCACCGTGTGCCAGCCCCACGAGCCGATGCCCTTGGTCATCTTGGCGAAGCCGGCGGGCATGTGAAACAGAGGATGGCGATCGGAGCCGCCTGCTTCCAGCAACAGGACGCGGATGCTTGGATCCGCGCTCAGCCGATTGGCCAACACGCAGCCTGCGGAACCGCCGCCGGCGATGATGTAGTCGTAGCTTTCCGTGGCCATGTCACAGCCGGGGTACGGCGAGCCCGCCGTCCACATGCACCACTGAGCCGGTGGAAAACGCGAAGCGACCGCTGGCGAGGCCGGCCACCGCTTCACCTACGTCCTGCGGAGTGCCCCAACGCCCCATCGGCACGAGCCCCTCGTTGATGCGGCGCTCGTATTTCTCGGCCACGACCTGTGTCATGGATGTGCGGATCACGCCTGGACGCACTTCGAACACAGCGATACCGTCCCCTGCCAATCGCAGCGCAAAGAGTTTGGTGAGCATGGCGAGCCCCGCTTTGGAGATGGAGTACTCTCCGCGCTCGGGCGAGGCAAGCTCGGCATTCACTGAAGAGATGGTGATGATCGACCTCGGCCCGACCGAGGGCGCCGCAAGCATGCGTTTCGCGATGCTCTGCGTGAAGAAAAACGCGCCGCGTAGATTCACGTTCAACACCCGATCGAATGCCTCGGGGACAAGCTCCAACAGATCGCCCCGCCTGGGAGCGGAGATTCCGGCGTTGTTCACAAGACAGTCGATCGCGCCTCGCCAGGCGAACAGCTCCTCTGCCACGCGTGCGTGATCCCCGACATCCGCGATATCGCTGCGGATAAAACGTGCTTGACCGCCGGCCGCAGTGATTGCATTCAGCGTCCCGTCCACGCCATCCTCGGCGACATCAGTGACGGCGACATCGAACCCGCCGCCGGCTAGGCTCACCGCTATCGCAGCTCCGATGCCGCGGCGTGCGCCGGTGACGATTGCAACGGGTCGATGCGGTTTTGAAGTCATGATCAGAACTGATCGAGTCGTGATTTCAGATGTGCGCCGACGCGCAATGCCTGGGCGGCGACGGTCAGCGCGGGATTCAGTGCAGCCGAGGAAGGAAAAAAGCTGGCATCGACAACAAAGAGGTTCTCGTGGTCCCAGGCGCGACAGTGGGGATCGAGCACTGAAGTCCCCGGATCGGTGCCGAAGCGAGCCGTTCCGCATTGATGCGACGGCGTGTCGGTGCCGAACGGCTTGGACAGCACGATCGGGAAGCCCACGTCCTTGAGCAGCCTCTTCGCCAGTTCGACCCAGCGCTGATGCGCGCGTAGATTGCTGCGCTTCCAGTTGAGCTGGATCGCGCCATCGCTGCGCGGCGTAACACTGCTGTCGACTTGCGCCAGATCCTCGGACATGACGTACCAGTCGACGATGTGACGGGCGAGCCACGAACGCGACCATTTCGGTGCCCTGGGCAGCGCGCCGCGCAACATGGGCTCCTCGATCTTGCCGAGCAGTTGAAGATTGCCGAGGGGTCGAGCGCTGGCGTCACCGCCAAAATAATAATCGTTGAGCGTGAGGGTCTTCGGATAGCGCGTTTGGTTCACGCGCCACGGCGTCACTGCGAGGATCGCGGTGCAGTTGTGGTTCATGTAATAGCGGCCTACCATGCCGGAGGAATTGGCAACACCTTTGGGATTCTTGGAATCGGCCGAGCGCAGCAGTACCGCCGCGCTGTTGATGGCGCCGGCTGACAGCACGAACAAGCGGGCGCTAATCGTCTGCGTCTCGCCACCGCGCGTAACCTCTACCGCAACAATGCGCTTGCCCCGCTCGTCGGTAAGCAGACGCGTTACGAGGCTCCCGGTCTGCAGTTTCACGTTGGGGTATTTGAGCGACGGGTCGATGAGCCGCGTCTCTGCGTCGCCCTTCGCGCCGATCTTGCACGGGAACGCGTCGCAGGTGCCGCAGCGAATGCAAGTGCCGCCGGGATGAAGGTCGATCGCCGCCGGCATGTGCGCCGGATGGAGGCCGCGCGATTGCATGCGCTGGAACACCTCGCCAATGATTGGTTCGTGCGGGATCGGTGGATGCGGAAAGGGGGTCGAGCGGGCCGGCTCGGTCGGATCGTCCCCGGCCTTTCCGTGTACGCCGAACACGCGCTCGGCTTGCGCGTACCAGGGTTCCAACTCTGCATAGCGTATTGGCCAGGGGACCGTCGCCCCTTCCGCATGCTCGATGCCATCGAAATCCCGCTCGCGGAAGCGAAACATCGCCGTGCCATAGACCTTGGTGTGACCGCCGACATAGTAGAACTGTCCGGGACGGAACGGGTTACCGGCGCCGTCGTACCAGGTTTCGGCGGTGCGGTAGCGGTTCTCGACGAAGACGGCTTCAGGGTCCCAGTTCTGCGGTTCGCGCGGCAGGCGCTCTCCGCGCTCCAGAATCAAGATGCGCGCACCGGTGTCGGCCAAGCTGTGGGCGATGCAGCCGCCGCCGACACCCGAACCGATGATGACGACATCCCAATCCATCACGCGACCCGCGCGCCGGTCGAAGGGTCGAACCAGACCAGCTTGGACAGGTCGATAGCGAAACGGCCGCGCTCTCCCGCCTTCAGCGTGCTGTCGGGCCGAAGCCGGGCTGTGATCTCGCGCCCGCCCAGAAGAAGCACCGCTAGGATGTCGGGACCCGTAGGTTCGGTGACTTCGACCGTCGCTTCGATCACGGGCCGGTTGCCAGAGCCGCCACCATCGAGCTTGTCGCTGATCGCTTCGGGACGCAGGCCCGCCGTGATCTCGCGCCCCAAATAACCTCGCGTCGCATCGGGTACGTGAGGCAGGAGGATGCGCGCCGGCCCGGCGCCGTCGGCGGCGACCTCGAGATACGACCCGCTACCCTCGTTTTTCAGCGTGCCCGGGATCAGATTCATGCGCGGCGAGCCCATGAAGCCCGCGACGAAAGTGTTGGCCGGTCGGTTGTAGATTTCCGCCGGCGAACCGAGCTGCTGCAGCTCGCCCGCGCGCATCACCGCGATGCGAGTCGCCAGGGTCATGGCCTCGATCTGATCGTGGGTGACGTAGACGATGGTTGCGCCCAGCCTCTGGTGCAGCTTTTTGATCTCCGTGCGCATATCCACGCGCAGCTGCGCGTCGAGATTCGACAGGGGCTCGTCGAACAGGAAGATGCGCGGCTTGCGCACCAGCGCACGCCCCATCGCGACGCGTTGGCGCTGCCCCCCTGAGAGCTGCGCAGGACGGCGGTCGAGCAGATGATCGATCTGCAGCGTCCGGGACACTTCCTTTACCGCCTGCTCTCGCTCTGGCTTGGGCACTTTGCGCATCTCCATCCCGAAGGCGATGTTCTCTTTTACCGACATATTCGGGTACAGCGCATACGACTGGAACACCATCGCGATATCCCGCTCGCTCGGATGCAGGTCATTCACGCGCCGGCCTCCGATGCGGATCTCGCCTGCGGAAACCGTGTCCAACCCGGCGATCATGTTGAGCAGCGTGGATTTTCCGCAGCCGGAAGGGCCGACGAGAACTAGGAGCTCGCCCGCGTCCACGGAGATGTCGATCCCCTGCAGGATATCGAGCTCGCCATAGCGCTTGCGGATGTTGACCAGCTCTAGCGATGCCATCGCGCGTCTTCCCTCTTCAACCCTTCACCGACCCGGTCATCAGTCCGCGCACGAAGTAGCGCCCGCCGACGATGTAGACGAGCAGTGTGGGCAACGCCGCGATCACCGCGGCCGCCATATGGACGTTGTATTCCCGTTCCCCGGTGGAGGTGTTCACGACGTTGTTCAGCGCCACCGTCATCGGCGCGCTCTCTCCGGTCGAGAACGAAGCGCCGAACAGGAAATCGTTCCAGATGTTGGTGAACTGCCAGATCACCGTCACCACCACGATGGGTGCGGAGTTGGGCACCAGAATGCGGAAGAAGATGGAAAAGAATTTCGCACCGTCGATCATGGCCGCGCGGATCAGCTCGTCGGGGAACGCCACGTAGTAGTTACGAAAGTACAGCGTGGTGAATGCCAGTCCGTATATCACGTGCACGAGCACCAGGCCGGGAGTGGAAGAAGCAATCCCCAGCTTGCCGAGCAGCGTCGCCATGGGAATGAGCACGATCTGAAACGGAATGAAGCAGCCGAACAGGATCAAACCGAAGAGCAGGTCCGCGCCCTTGAAGCGCCATTTCGTGAGCACGTAGCCGTTGAGCATTCCGATAGCGGTAGAAATGATCACCGCGGCCACGGTCATCTTGGTCGAATTCCAGAAGTAGCCCTTGATGCCATGGCAGCTCAAGCCGACACAAGTCTCCCCCCAGGCGTCGATCCATGGCTTCAGGGTCCATTCGTGAGGCAGGGCGATGATGCTGCCCGAGTAGATTTCGGGCAGCGGCTTGACCGAAGTGAGCAGCATCACGACCAGGGGCAGCATATAGATCGCCGCGAAGAACAACAGCAGCCCGTAGATGATGAAGCGGGACCAGTGAGCGCTGGTCCCTCTGACCATCTGCGGCGAATCCCATTTTTGCGCCATTGCTCTGCGTCCAGCTCTAGTGCGACCGCTTCCGCGCACCGCGCATTTCGGAATACAGATACGGCACCATGATGGCCACGATCGTAAGCAGCATCATCACGGCGCTTGCCGCGCCCATGCCGAGTTGATTGCGCGTGAACGTATGCGTGTACATGAACGTCGAGGGCAGCTCCGTCGCGTAGCCGGGGCCACCGCCGGTCAGTGCTACCACCAGCTCGTAGCTCTTGATGGCCAGATGCCCAAGAATGATGAGCGCGCCCATGAACACGGGCCGCAATTGTGGAATGATGATGCGCCAGTAAATCCTGGGCAGCGATGCCCCGTCGAGCGACGCTGCTTTGACGAGGTCCTGGTCGATGCCACGCAGGCCAGCCAGGAACATCGCCATCACGAAACCGGTTGCCTGCCATACGCCGGCCATCACGACGCAGTAGATCGCCATCTCTTCGCTGACGATCCAGTCGAACTTGAAATTCTGGAAGCCCCACCCTTGCACGAGCTTCTCGATGCCCAGGCCCGGATTGAGCATCCACTTCCACGCGGTGCCGGTGACGATGAAGGAGAGCGCCAGCGGGTAAAGATAAATCGCGCGCAACGCCCCTTCCTGGCGAATGCGCTGGTCGAGAAGAATGGCCAGCAGCAGGCCAAGCACCATGCAAAGGACCACATACAGAATTCCGAACACTGCGAGGTTGTGAATCGCCACCTGCCAGCGGGGGTGATTCCACACCCGCACATACTGCAGAAAGCCGACCAACTCATGAATCGGGTAACCCTTGGACGGCGTGAACGACAGATAAGTGGTCCAAAGAATGAACCCGTAGACGAAGATGAGCGAGGCAATCAAGGTCGGCGAGAGCACGAGCTTGGGCAGGCTGCGCTGCAGCCAGCGGCTGGCGGCGCTCCAGGCAGCCGGCGCGGAGCTGATGCTCGATTCCATCGTCCCTCTTTCTGATTCGCGCTACGCTCGAAGCAGCCTTAGCCACCCCGTCGCCTTCGACGCCACACCTCCCCGCAGAGGAGGGGAATTTCTTCCCGTTCTGCTCGAGGAGGAGGGGCGTGGGACGCCGGGGTGGTCCGCGGCGCGATACTGCTACTTCGACGCCGCTACCGCCGCAACGAGTTGCTTCGTCGCGTCGGCCGGGTCCTTGCCGGAGTTGAAGAACTTCGTCACCACGTCGATCATCGCGCCTTTGATCGACTCGGGCACGGCGTGGCCATGCGCGAAGCTGCCCACCATGGCGTTGTTCTTCAGTGCGATCTTCAGATCCGCCATGGATTTCTTGCCGCAGGCATCGAAGTTCGCGTCGGAGATGTCCATGCGCGCCGGTATGGAGCCCTTCTTCAAATTGAATTGCTCCTGAAAGTTCTTGTCCATGATCGCACTGGCAAGAGCGAGCTGCCCGGCCTCCTGCCCCTTGCCGACCTTGAACATCGCGAAGGCGTCGGAGTTGAAGGAGAAGTCGCCCTCGGTGCCCGGATACTGGAAGCACAGGAAATCCACTCCGGGCTTCTTGCCGGCCTTGAGGAACTCGCCTTTCGCCCAGTCTCCCATGATCTGCATTCCCGCCTTACCGTTGATAACCATGGCGGTGGCTAGATTCCAGTCACGGCCTGGAAAGTTCGGGTCGACGAGGCCACGCAGCTTGTGCATCTGTTCGAAAGCCTTCTCCATGGTCTTGCTACCCAACGCGTTCGGGTCCAGTTCAATTAGCGCCTTACGGTAGAACTCTGGACCGCCGGCCGACATCACGGCACTGTCGAAAATCGTTGCCTCCTGCCACGGCTGGCCGCCGTGCGCGAGCGGAATGTAGCCAGCCTTGCGAATCTTCTCAGCCGCAGCGAGCAGCTCATCGAAGGTTTTCGGCGGCGTGATCTTCAGCTCGTCGAAGATCTTTTTGTTGGCCCAGATCCAGTTGGTCCGATGAATGTTGACCGGCGCAGCGACCCAGTGACCTTTGTACTGATCGAATTTCTGCAACGGCGCAGGGACCACGTTGGCCCAGCCTTCCTTGGTTGCGATCGGCGTGAGATCGCCCAGCAGACCCTCTTCGGCATAGTCGGTGATGATGAAGCCCAGCATCTGCATGGCTTCGGGCGGATTGCCTGCGGCAACGCGGGCGCGCAGAACCGTGCGAGCCTGGTCGCCGCCACCGCCGGCTACCGGGCTGTCCTTCCAACCGTAGCCGCGCTTCTGCATGTCCTCTTTGAGCACGTTCAGCGCAGCCGCCTCGCCACCCGAGGTCCACCAGTGCACCACCTCCACGACCTGTTGCGCGTTTGCCGTCACGCCGGTCACGCTGAATGCCGCCGCCACAACGGCGGCGATAGTCTTGGTTCGCATCACACTCCTCCTCTCATGTTGTTGCATGTACCCGGCCTTGACCGGGCGTCCGGAACAGCTCCGTTGTGCTGCTATCGCCTTCTCACGAAGCCTTGTCACTCTCCTCGATAGCTCGCCGCGCGACGCTCGCGGAAACTCGCGAGACCTTCGCGCGCGTCCTGCGTACAGCCCGCGAGCGCCCCGGCCATCCCTTCCAGTGCGTATGCAAGACCGGCACCGTCGGACGCATCGATAAGCTGCTTCGTCAGCTGCACCGAGACTGGCGCCAATGCGCAGATGTCGCGCGCGAGGCGCAAAGCCGTTTGCGTCACGCCCTCGTCGCCCGCCAACTCGTTCACGAGGCCCATACGCCAGGCTTCCTCGCCCGAGATCCGCCGTCCGGTCAGGGCTAGGTACTTGACGCGGGCGGCTCCGAGCAGATCCGTAAGTCGTTGCGTCCCCGACCACCCCGGGCAGGTGGCAATGGATGCCTCGGGCAGGCCGAACTGAGCCGAGGTCGAAGCAACACGCAGGTCTGCAGCGGCAGCGAGTTCAAGCCCACCACCCAGGGCGTGCCCGTTGATCGCCGCGATCACAGGTTGACGCAGCCGTGCCCATTGCTCGAACACCTGATGCCCGCGCTTGGTCCAGAGGCGCCACATGTCCAGGGGCTCAAGCGCCGACCATGCGTTGATATCGGCGCCGACGCAGAATGCACGTTCGCCGGCGGCTGTAAGGATCACACAACGCACACCGCGCTCAGCATCGAGTTGCGCCGCGATAACGGCCAGCGCCTCGATCATTTCCATGGTCAAGGCGTTCAGCTTCTCAGGCCGATTCAACGTCACAGTGGCAAGCGCACCATCGATCGCGAAAAGCACAGATTCAGGCACGCGGTCTCTCCGGTAGCTTCAAGCGCATGGGGGCGGCCTTGAACAGCGCCGTGTCCATGGTTTTCAGATCAGCGGCGACGCGCAGCGGAACATCGCTTTGCGCCACCACATCGCGCTCCACATCCACCCCCGGGGCGACCTCCCGCACTGTAATGCCATCCGCATCGAGGCCCAGAACGCACCGCTCGGTGATGTATGTCACGCGCTGCTCACGGCTTCTCGCCATCTGCCCGCTGAAAGTGATGTGCTCCACCGCATTGACGAGCTTCCGGCTCTTACCCTCCTGCAGAATCTTCAGTCTGCCTTCGCCCACATCCAGCTTGGCGCCAGCCGTGAAGAATCCGGAGAACACGAGGCGACGGGCATGCGTCGTGATATCCACGAAGCCACCGCAGCCAGCAGTGAGGTAAGGTCGGGCGCCGAGCTTCGATACATTGACGTTGCCTTGACGGTCGATCTGCAGGAAGGACAAGAGGGCGATGTCGAAGCCGCCACCCTGGAAATAGGCGAACTGATTCGGAGACGGGACGATCGCATCGGCGTTGGCCGAGCAGCCGAAAGCGAAGCCCAGCAGAGGCACACCACCTACCGCGCCCTGTTCGATCACCCACGTCACTTGTCCGTGCAGACCCTCTTCCAGCAGAACCCGCGGCACGTTGGAAGAGATGCCGAACCCGAGGTTAGCCGCGGCGCCGGACCAGAGCTCCTGTGCAGCGCGACGCGCAATGACCTTCTCGGGCCCCCATTCCGGCAGCTCGAAGCTGTCGTCCGGGCGCAGGATCTCGCCACTGATGGCCGGATCGTAGTCCGTCTGTGTCGTTTGCTGCTGGCCCGGGTCGATCACGATGTAATCCACCAGAACACCTGGGATGTGCACGCGCTGTGGCGGGATCGAACCTGCACGCACTACACGCTTCACCTGCGCGATGACCATGCCCCCGCTGTTACGTGCGGCCAGCGCCTGGTCCAGCGTTCCCAGGAAAGCGCCCTCGTGCTCGTAGGACAAGTTTCCGCGCTCGTCCGCCGTGGTAGCGCGGATGACCGCGACACGCGGATACAGAGTCGGAAAGAACAGCCATTCGTCGTCGGCGAACCGAACCCGGCTCACGACGGGCTCGGTTGCCGCGCGGGCATTCATTGCGCAGCCCTGCAGCTGCGGGTCGACGAATGTGCCCAGCCCTACTTTGGTCAACACGCCCGGCC
>Ga0335085_10017555_pt1 | contig 10307 bp, 9 predicted proteins | sample Lox_Sample_45_FD_206712 | JGI IMG/M metagenome (GOLD analysis project Ga0335085, IMG submission 206712) | Soil microbial communities from Loxahatchee National Wildlife Refuge, Florida, United States - Lox_Sample_4.5 | ecosystem: Environmental > Terrestrial > Soil > Wetlands | place: USA: Florida...
TCCTTACCCCAGCGTGCGTTTCGCCGTTACGCATCCGAGGTAAGAGCCGTATGAGGTAATTCTTCAAGTACGGATCCGTGCGGGGGGCGTTGGGTAACCAGCGTCCCTACCGCGACCGAACCCAAGCTTGGTTCACCATGAATGTCTCAACTCGTTTAAAATCAGTTGGTCTTTCGCTGCTGTATAGAGGCGCGAGCCGCGTCAGGTGACGCCCCTCTTCGGTCCTGGCTCTGTGCAGGATAAGGAATTTCACCGTGTCGGCTGTCTTGAAACTTCGCATAAACAACACCGAGCATTCAGTGGCCGTAGAGCCTGATGCTACGCTGCTGAGCGTGCTGCGTGACCGGCTCGACCTGACGGGCACGAAGTACGGTTGCGGCGAGGGCCAATGCGGCGCCTGTACCGTACTGATTGACGGCAAGGCGCGCCGTTCCTGCCTGACGCCGGCGAGCTCGGTGGGCAGCGCGCACGTTCTCACCATCGAAGGCCTGGAAAAGAACGGCCGGCTGCATCCTTTGCAGGAAGCATTTCTCGATGAAGGCGCCTTTCAGTGCGCCTACTGCACGTCCGGCATGATTATGGCCGGCGTGGCCTTCCTGAAGGATCATCCGAATCCCACCGAAGCGGAGATTGCCCGAGGCATGAACGGCAACGTGTGCCGTTGCGGCACTCATCCGCGAATCGTGGCCGCGGTACGTAAAGCCGCGCGGGAGCTCAAGGAGTCACAAGCGTGAATACCGCGCTTCAACCCGGCGTCGTGATTGAGCCCGAACGCTACGAGTTCCGTGAGCCGCCCGCGTATGACTTCGGACTCCAACGTCGCGATTTCTTCAAGCTGCTGGGCGGCGGGGTGGCGGTGTTTCTAATTGCTCGAAACGCGCCGGCTCTTCCTCAGGAGTCGGGCCGAGGCTTTCGCGGCGAAGAACTGCCCCGCGACATCAGCGCCTGGTTGCACATCGGCGAAAGCGGCGCGGTGACGGTTTACACCGGCAAGGTGGAAATGGGCCAGAACATTCGCACTTCGCTCAGCCAGGCGGTGGCCGAGGAGTTGCGGGTGCCGATCGGCAGCGTCGGCCTGGTGATGGGTGATACGGACTTGACACCCTTTGACATGGGCACCTTCGGCAGCCGCACCACGCCCACCATGAACCTTGAGCTGCGGCGAGTGGCGTCGGTGGCGCGCGATACGCTGCTGCAGATGGCTGCCAAGAATTGGAGTGTGGATGAAGCGCGCTTGACGGCGGCCAACGGTAAGATTCGCGACCGCGACACGGGGCGTGAGATCGAGTACGCGAAGCTCGCTCGAGGCCAGGCTTTTGCCAAGGCGGTGGTGGAGAGCGATCCTCTGACGCCAGCCAGCCAGTGGAAGGTGGCAGGGCAACCCATCCCCAAGGTTGATGGACGCGACTTCGTCACCGGCAAGCATCGATACACGCCTGACCTCGCACCCGCCGGCTTTCTGCACGGCAAAGTTCTGCGTCCGCCCTCGTTCGGGGCGGAGCTCGTATCCGTGGATGTGAGCGCAGCCAAGGCTCTGCCGGACGTCACCGTGGTGCATGACGCCGATTTCGTCGGGGTCGCCGCGCCGAGCGTCGAAGCCGCGGAGAGGGCGGCCGCAGCGATCCAGGCCAGGTGGAAGGAAGTGCCGCAGCCTTCCAGCCGCGAGCTGTTCGAATATTTGAAGGCGAATGCCGAGGAATCGGAAGGCGGCCGAGAAGGCTCGCCCCGAGTGGTGGGGTCGCCGGACCGAGCGCTCGCGGCAGATCAGCGGCTGGACGCCACCTACACGATCGCCTATATCGCGCACGCGCCTCTCGAACCTCGCGCCGCGGTGGCCGAGTGGAACGGCGGCAAGGTGACCGTGCACACGGGAACGCAGCGGCCTTTTGGCGTGCGCGAGGAACTCATGCAGGCGTTCCACCTGAGCCAGGACCAAGTGCGCGTGCTGGTGCCAGACACGGGAGCGGCTTACGGCGGCAAACACAGCGGTGAAGTGGCGCTGGAGGCGGCACGGTTGGCGCGTGCGGCCGGCGCTCCGGTGAAACGAGTCTGGACGCGCGAGGAAGAGTTCACTTGGGCCTACTTTCGTCCCGCGGGTGTGATCGAAATCAAAAGCGCGGTAGCCTCTGACGGCACCATCACGGCCTGGGAGTTCCACAATTACAACTCGGGCGGCTCGGGCATCGGCACGCCCTATGCGGTGCCGAATCAGCGCATTCAATTCCATCCTTGCAAATCGCCGCTGCGGCAGGGTTCCTACCGGGCGTTGGCCGCCACCGCCAATCACTTCGCGCGCGAGTCCCACATGGATGACCTGGCTCATCTGGTCAACATGGACCCGCTGGAGTTTCGTTGCAAAAACCTTACCGATGAGCGACTGAAGGCCGTTTTTCAGGCGGCCGCGGAGAAGTTCGGTTGGGGTCGCACCAAGCCGGAGCCCGGACACGGATTTGGGATCGGGGGTGGCATCGAAAAGGGTGGGTACATTGCGACCTGCGCTGAAGTAGCCGTTGATCGCTCAACGGGCGCCGTCCACGTGGTGCGCGTGGTATCGGCATTCGATTGCGGCGCTGTGGTGAACCCCGATGGCCTGCGCAATCAGCTTATCGGCGCCAACATCATGGGGCTGGGCGGGGCGCTGTTCGAAGCCATCGAATTCGCGAACGGCAAAATCCTCAATCCCCACTTCGCACAATATCGAGTGCCGCGCTTCATGGATGTGCCGTCGCTCGACGTCGTACTGATCGACCGCAAGGATCAGCCTTCCGCCGGTGCCGGCGAGTCACCGATTATGGGCCTGGCTCCGGCGGTGGGCAACGCCATCTTCAATGCCACCGGCAAGCGCCTGCGATCGCTTCCCATGGCGCCCAAGGGAATCAAGGCTTAGCCTGAATTTGACGCCCAACAAGTTTGGGGAAGGCGCTATGACCCCTGATCTAGGCCGCATTTGTCACCAGGATTCGAAAAGGGCGGGGCCTCAGCCCCGCCGACGTTGCGGAATTGCGCCCGTTGTGTCCCGGATGGCAGATATTCGATGGACGTTGCAACGGCGGGGCTGAAGAGTCTGTGTGAAAACTCGTGGATTCCCGCCTTCGCGGGAATGACGCGTTTTGGTAGAGCCCATAAATCCAACGGCGTCACCCCCGCGCAGGCGGGGGTCCACGGCCCGGCAGGCGCTAGCCGAGTTTTCACACGGACTCTGAAGCCCCGCCCTTTTCGAATCCTGGTGACAAATGCAGGCCAGCGTTGGCCACAAAGGCGTCAACCCCTCGGATGCCATGCCAACTTCCTCACCCGCCCCGCGGCGAGGCTTCGGCTACTGGCTCAGCTACGCACGCTCGCTGCTATTCACCAACAATCTCATCTACCTTTACACGGCGGTGCTCGCCACGGTCTCACTGGCCGGTTCCTTTTTTGACTCGCGGGGCCGTTGGCAGCACGGGTGCGTGCGCCTTTGGGGATGGCTCATTCTGAAGACCAGCGGCGTGAGGGTGCGCGTGGAAGGTCTCGACCATCTTAAGGACCAGCCCACCGTGATCTTCTGCGTAAATCACCCCAGCGCGATGGATATCCCGATTCTTTTGGCGAGTCTTCGGGTTCAGTTCCGGTTTTTGGCGAAACGCGAGCTCTTCCAGTTGCCCTTCCTCGGATGGTACCTGCGGCGCGCCGGGCACATTTCGGTGGAGCGCGGACGCCCGCATGAGGCCATGCGCAGCTTCGAAGAGGCGGCAGCGCGCGTCCGGCGCGGGACCTCGGTAGTCTTATTTCCCGAAGGCACGCGCAGCCGGCGGGCGGGCGTGATGCTGCCCTTCAAGGGCGGCAGCTTTTACCTCGCCGTTCACGCCGGCGTTCCCGTGGTGCCCATCACACTGAATGGCACGCGCCACACCCACGAGCCCGACACCCTGCACGTTCGCGGCGGCCAGACTGAATTGATCATCCACCAGCCCATTTCCACCGTGGGTCTCACCACCGAGGACGTTCAGACTCTGTCAGACCGCGTTCGGCAGAAGATTCTCTCCCGGTTCGTGCCTGCGAAGGATTGACCGCTCCGTTTCCGCCCGGATTCTGCGCCCCGCCCATGTGCCCCTTAGCGCGAAAGTGAGAAGAATCTGCACACCTAGCGGCCTACCGAACCGGTTTCACTGGTTATCCACAGGCTAACCTCAGAGAAACACTACTCCCAAATATTCAGTCTCAGGTGTTCCATCCGTACCCTCCGTCCCATTTTGAACTGGTACTCATGGAAGTTTGGGACGGAAAAGGAGTTTTTCGTATTGTCGCGGTCACCTTCACTGGTCAGCCCTCAGTTTTTGTTGTAGGGGGCTTGCCGAGTCTTGGTGGGGGCGACCGAAGGTTGAGAACTCAAAGCTGAGGGCTGAATGCTGACGGCTCAATCGAATCGCGCCAACTCCCGCAAGCCGACCGGTCCGGGCACACCTTCCGGACGCCTGAGGTCTGCTGAAGTGCTCGAAATCGAACGAACAAAGCCGGAATGTGTCAGAAACCAAGAGGGTTCCGAAAATATGTCGGCCGCGGACCACCCATCGGCTGCCTCTACCACGGCGGACCCCGGCGGACGGCGCTCCGCAAGCCCAGTGACAGCCAGGAACGAGCGAACGAAGCCGGAATATTACAGAAAGCAAGAAGCTTGCAGGAATATGTCGGAAATTCGGCAGTCGACCAGGCAAGGTCGGCACGGCGACGGTCGGGTGACGAAGCTTGGGAAGATGCTCGACACCGCGAAGACCGCCTCCTGTCGTGCCACATGTCGCGAGAGCGGCTTCCTGAAGGGCGAGCGGCGCGAACGAAGCCGGAATGTTTCAGAAAGGAAGGTGCTTACAAAAATACGTCGAAAGGTCCCGGCTGGCTGCGAATCAGTCTCGACCATCCTGAGGCGAAGCGGAACAGTGCAAACACCGAGTCCCGCACCGGCATCGGACTGAGTAAATGCGAGCCTTCGGCGAGTGTCGGACTTGCGGGGATAGGGGGGACAGGGACAGAGTCATCATTGCATGTGGACCCCGTCAGATGTATGCTACTAGCCAGTTCGGAAACCGACAAGGAAGCGTTGACTGAAAGGCAGCCGCGGAGTTCCGGATAAAAGGCCGAAACTCCGATTTGCTTGCTCGTTCGGCCGGAGGTTGTGGCCATGTCGCTGTCACCTGAAAAATGGATCGATCTGCTCACACTATATGGCCCCATGGCCTTGTTTGTCTTTATGGTGTTTGTGCTCCTTCAAGTGGCGCGGAGAGCAGGCGGCCTGACCGCCGATCAAAGAAAGGTTCAGGTATTTGCATACGGACTCGTATGGTTAAGCATCTTTGTCTTGGCGGGCATGATCGTCATAGCTTGGTGGCGCGTCAATTTTCCGGAGGAGTTTGTGGTCAGCGGGACTATTCGTAATCTCAGGGATCCAGAGTTGATAACCACGTACGAGGAATTGTACTTGCACAAGCAACCTGTAGCTGGCTTGGACTTTGAGTACCAATGGCGACTAATCAGCCCGCTGCGTTTCACCGGTGAAATTGAACTGCTATTGCAGAAGAAACCGACGGACGCTTATGTTCTCAAGTATAAGTTGCCGATTCGGAGCGAGTTTTACAAGGGAACAGTTGACATCGAGTACGACCAAACGAGCAACAAAATGACGTTACTTCACGGGACGTACAAAGAAGAAATTGCTCCGTCGCCTACGTCGATCCCTGGGGAGGGTCCGACGGCCAGTGCTCACACTCAGAACTCCCTCACTCCGGATATTGTCTATGCCGCTCAGCTACCACAGGTCAAGCCCGAAGACCTGATTAGCGCCCTGGACGCGGACGACCCGGTCATACGCGCCACCGCTCGCCGTGATCTCATCGCGCTGGGACCCTCCGCTACCCCGTATGTCGGGGAGGCCCTAACAGACCCCGCCAGTTCGTACCGTCTGAAAGTCGAGGCACTGTCTACATTGAAGGATATGAGCCAACCGGCCAAGCAGGCGCTCAGCGAGCCGGCACGGTGCGCCATAGCCAGAGCGGCGAACGAAGGAGACCCTGGGTTACGCGCGGAGGCTACCGCTGTAGTGGCTGCGGGTGTCACAATTCCGGCTACCTGCGGTGCCAGTCAGCCAATCCCAGGTGGCCTTCCCGCTGTTCGGGACCCCCTGCACTTGTGGAACCACGCAAGCCCTGGAGGTCTCGCCTTCCTGCCTTCAGGAATGGTCATTCTCGATGGCAACGGCGACCGCCTGCTACAGGTCAAGCCGAGCGGACTCGCAGTGATTCCGACTGAGGGCTTTCGCGATCCCGTCGACATTGCGGCGGCGAATATCAACGGTCGAGGGTTCATACTTCTGATGCGGACGAGAATGCCGAACGGGCCGTCTACGCTCACGGCGTACACCACGGACGGCGCGAATTGGAAATTGTGGTCGCCCAACGAACCCGGCCTGTTCGCTGCGGTCACCGCTGATCCGAGCAATCACACCGTGTATCTTGAAATACTCACTCCCGCCCCCAGTTTAGACATCGTCCGGCTCAGCGCTCAATCGGTGCTTAAGCAAGACCCGCATCCGTTCTCACTCGTCTCGGCAGTTTGGGGACCACCTCAGGAAGGCTGCTTCGGTCATTTCCCATCCACTGACAGACAGCTTGGGGGGGTGATAGCCATCGACAGCGCAAACGAGCGGCTTTTCCTTGCAAGCAACGCCGGCGATGTTTTCCGTATCGACCTAAGTCAGCCCAATAAAAATCCGACTCGTTTGCCGCTCCACCAGAACCTGGGCACCCCACAGGCGTTGGCTTGGGAGTCTGGGTCTCGCACTCTGTACGTAGGAGCTGGCCGCCACCTGTGGGCTGTGAAGGTAGACATGATTCCGCCCAATGTCTCTGAGTTCGTGCCTAGCCACAGATTCAGGCGCGTAACCGGGCTGGCGATGGACTCGAACCACGTGCTTTGGGTCGGTGATTCGGATGCGCGCGCTCTGTACCTTGTATCTGCAAGTGGCCAGATAATTCAGAGTTTGCAATAAGGCCGCCGCAGGGTGCGATCACCCTCTCCTGGCCAGTTCGCTGGCTAGTCACGCACCCAGAATGTCGCGAAGCCTGGCGTATCCGGAGCGGCTGATGGGAAGCTGGGCGCCGCTGGTGAGCACCGCCACGTGCGTGTCTTTGCCGTACGGTTCGATTCTAGCCACGCGCTGCAGGTTCACGATGTATCCGCGATGAATGCGCAGAAAGCGGGCAGGATCGAGCGCTTTCTCAAGACTCGAGATGGTCTGCTGCTTCAAGTGTTTTTTGCCCTCGGAGCAGAGCGCAACATAGTCGTCCTGGGCCTCGGCGTAGTCGAGCTTGCTGACCGGAATGATGTGAACGCGCGACCCGTCCTTGACCACAACCCGTTCGAGGTATTGCGCCGGCGGCCTGGCCTCCGCCGCCAGGGCTGCTACCGGAGGAAGCGAGCCGCCAAGACGCTGCAGGGCGTGCTCAATGGCATCCTTGAGGCGCTCGGCGCCGAACGGTTTCAGAAGGTAGTCGGCGGCGTGCGCTTCGAAGGCACGCAAAGCATATTGATCGTACGCCGTCACGAACACCACAGCCGGGCCAGGGCCGATGAGTTCCAGCACTTCGAACCCGTTCAGCTTCGGCATCTGGACGTCAAGGAAGAGCAGGTCGGGCTTCAGTTCTGAGATGGACTTCACCGCCTCAAACCCGTTCGCGCACTCGGCAACGATTTCGATCTCCGGGTGTGCGCCTAACAGTTCGCGCAGCACCAGCCGCGCCAGCTCCTCATCGTCTACGATCACCGCACGGTACTTGTTGGCAGGGTTAGCCATTGATTCCCGCTGCATTTCTGTCCATGGGCAAGGTCACACTTACCCGAAAGCACTCTTCGTTGCTCGCCACGTTGAGGCCGGCGCGCCTCCCGTAACAAGCTTCCAGACGCCGTCGCACGTTCGCCAGTCCCACCCCGTTGCGGCGCGAAGGAGGAAGCTCGGAGTCGTACTTGTTCTCCACAACCACCTCGATTTGGTCTTGAAGCTTTTTCACCGAGAGGCGAATCCAGCCGCCTTCGGGCAGATTGGACACTCCATGCACGATGGCGTTTTCCACCATCGGCTGCAGAAGGAGCGGCGGCACCGTGCCTCGCAGCGCATCGGGATCAACCTGTTCGGTCATCTCCAGCCGCCTGCCGAAGCGGACCTTCTCGACGCGCAGGTAAGAATCCACCAGCGCGATTTCCTCCTCGATCGGAATCAGCGATTTTTCCCCCAGGCCGAGAGTTTTGCGGAGAAAATCGCCCAACAGAATGCACATCTCGCGCGCCTTGGCGGGGTCAACCGTGGTGAGCGCGCTGATGGAATGCAGGCTGTTGTAAAGAAAGTGCGGATTCACCTGGGCTTTGAGCGCTCGCAACTCCGCTTCGCGGGCCAAGATTTGCGCTTGCGCCTCGCGCTCTTCCGACTCGCGGGACGCTTCCACCGCCAGCAGGACATAGTGCATCCCAACCGTCAGCAGGTAGAACAACACGCCCATTCCGAACAGCAGTCCTGTTGCTTTCGTCAGATGCTCGCGCGATTCCGCGAACGGGCTCAGGTTAGAAACCGCCGTAGCCACCACGCGGGCGGTAACAATCCACAACACGCTGGCCACGACGCTGGCCGCGAGATGAATGGTGAGGAGCGACTCTACCGAGCGGAGGCGCAGCGGGTTAAGACGACAAACGTACCAGGAGGAGAGGCAGACGAAAGAGTATATGAGGCAGAGGGGAACGCTCAGCACCGCGCCTTCCGCCCAACCCAGACCACCGCTGGTGGCAAGTTGATCCGTCGTCAGAATGGCGAGAAATGCCCAACCCAGAAGGTACAGACAGAGCCAGCGAAAGTTGGCAAGAATCGGGGACATGGCGCGCCGTCAGTTCTTGACGTTAAAGCCTCCAAAAATCCAGGCGCCTCGGATGAGCAGCACCTTCCTCGGAGCCGTCAGTTCCTGAGCCGGTCGATGCGTCTCATCATTGTGACCGCCGAACAGCGCCACGCCACGCACGATCACCTCCCAGGTTTGAGGCACGATAATTTCTCCGCCGCCGAAGAGCGCAAAAATCTCGAGCGTCGCCTCGTTCCCCTCGGGCTCCGCATCGGTGAAGTCCACTTGCGATCCGCCAAAAACAGCGATCCACTGGCCCCCGCGAAAATTCTTGGAAGTCACCCGCACCTTTCCGCCGCCAAACACATCGACGCGGTGGAAGTCCAGGTGAGACCACCTGCTGGAAGAGGTATCTGCGGGGCGCAACGCCCAGTAAAGAACCCACAACCCCGCGCCGATCACCAGCAGCGGCCAGGTGTGGATGAACTGGAAGTAGCGGTAACCCAAGTAATCCAACTGGAACACAACGCCGAAAGCGATCTCCACCACGCCCCAGAGCCGTTCGGGAGCCCCGCCGGCGCGAAACAACTGACGCAAGCCATGGGCGATCAGGATCAGCGGCCAGAACTTCCACACGTCCCAAGCCCGCACGATCCCTTCTTGATCGAGCAGCAGGATGACCCCGATGGCGATAATCAAGAGCCCGAATCCGACGCCGCCTCGAATTTCGATGCCGCCCTTTACCCGATTTTCTCGGCGCTCTTCATTCATGGCTGTCTACCCTTCTTCGACGAGCCGCTGTCCGGCGCGCTCTCCATGCCGTCGCCGCTACCGCCAGCAAGCCGATGGCGATCAGCGCCAGCGGCCCCAGCCAAAAGTTGCCGCCACAAGTCCCGAGATCTGCGGCGATCAACTGGCCGGCGGACGATGCGATCAGGCTGAGCGGCCAATCGCCCACTTGACGGAACTGAGCATAGCCGAATTGCGCCATTCCGAACACTGCAATTGCCGTGACCAAGACAGCAGCCCATTTGCCGTTTTTCATCTCGACCTCTCCGAACTTAAGAGTCGCTTCCGTGTTCATGAGGCGAGAGTATTCCGTACCAATCGGCCTGTCTCGGCCGATTCGGCGACCGGCGGCGCACTACCGGTGAATGACGGTTTATATCGGGAAACAGGAACGAATGATTCTGCGCCCGGGCCAAGAGTCGGACGTTGTAATAAGGTAGCGGGGCAATCCGTAGTAGAGCTAAGAGCCTCTGTGGATTCGAAGAGGTGCGGAGCAAGGCCATGACAAATCGCTCGAACAGAGCAGGAATATCGTTGTTGCTGGGGTGCGCGACATAAAAGTGGAAGTCAGGCTGCCCGGCGGCTCTCCCAGTAATCCTCGAAGCGGCCGTTGAGACAACAGCAGCGCAGGGCCACGATGGCGTTCGCTCCTCGGACGGTCCAGAACAT
>Ga0335085_10017556_pt1 | contig 10307 bp, 6 predicted proteins | sample Lox_Sample_45_FD_206712 | JGI IMG/M metagenome (GOLD analysis project Ga0335085, IMG submission 206712) | Soil microbial communities from Loxahatchee National Wildlife Refuge, Florida, United States - Lox_Sample_4.5 | ecosystem: Environmental > Terrestrial > Soil > Wetlands | place: USA: Florida...
TGATCGACGCGGTAGCCGCGCGACGCGAACACGGCCGCGTTGACGCCTTCCTTGAGCTTGTCGATCTCGTCGTCGACGGCGCGGTCGCCGGCAATGCTGTCGTCGATCGGATGGAGCTGGTAGGAATTGACCGTGAGCCTGGCGCCGTCGATCGTGACCACCAGCTCGCCGACGTTCTTTCCTTCCTTTCCGGTCTGCACCACCGGCGTGCGACCATTGACGATGATCGCCTCTTTGAGTTCGGTGTGGCTGTGCCCGCCGATCACGACATCGATGCCGGGCACGGCCTCGGCCAGGCTTACGTCATCGCCCGTGCTGTACCGCCCGTCCTTGCCCTTCGCGACGCCGCCGTGACTCAACGCGATGACCACGTCCACCTTCTCGGTCTCGCGCAGAATCTTCACCACTTCTTTGGCGGATTCGACCGGATCGGGGAATGTCACTGCGCCAGCACCGTTGGTGTAGATCTGGGCCTCCTTGCCGAGCACACCGAAGAGACCGAAGCGCATGCCGCCGCGCTCGATCACGAGGTAGCGGCGGATCAACCCCGCCTTGGACAGCTGCCGCAGGCCGGCCAGCGTGGGATCGTTCGCCGTGAAGTCGGTGTTCGCCGAGAGCACGGCCGGGATCCGTCCGGCCTTGCTCGCCACGCCGATCGCCATGGCGAGGCCGTCCGGCCCAAGGTCGAAATCGTGGTTGCCGAAGGTGGTGGCGTCGTATCCCATATGGGACATGACCTGCAGCTCGCCGCCGATCTCGCGGCTCGCCGCAGCGAACGGAGTGCCCATGCTGAAGTCGCCGGCGTCGAGTATCAGCACCGGCCCCTGGCTCTCGCGGGCCTTCTTCCGCATCGCGATCACCGCGGCGATGCGTGCGTACCCACCCGTCGTCTTGTCATCGTTGACCGTCAACGGCGTGTAGTCCGACGACGGCGCCATGCCGATGAAGTTCGAGTGCATGTCGTTGGTGTGCAAAATCGTGAACGTCTTCTTCATTTCCCTGCTCCTGCGCCAATGCGGGTAGTGTTCCCGTCAGCGACGCGTCGAACACCACCTGGTCGTACCGCCACAGCCGTTCGAAGAAGGCGCGCGCAAGGTCGAGCTGCGATTCCTTTCGCGAGGACGGCACGGTTGTTTTTGCGATATCTCCAACGCTGCACTTCCCATCGATCGCATCGAACATGCGCATTTCCGTCGCATCGATTGGGTTGATTAGATCCTTGTCGGTGTGGGTCTGATTGATCAATACGGCGGCAGCCCCTGCGGGCAGCCGCTCCTTGATGCAGATCGTGTCCGCCATGCGAATCGGCACATAGCCGGGCCAGGCGTCACCACCGAAATCGATTGTCCGCGGCACACTGGGGCTATCGCTTCGATAAGCAATGATGCTGTGGCGAACCATCGTGCCTCGAAACAATTCGACGGCGGCGTACTGCTCCGCCAACGGAAGCTTTGCCATCCGCGAAGCCTGCAGGAGCCTGGCCATCACGCCGCAATGAACGGAATACGGTGCTTGCCTGACCCACCGCCCGAATGTCATTCCATTCGCGTCCAGGAAACCAAACAGCTCCGGCACGGAATACGCCCGATCCTGCGGGTGCAGAAGCGCATCGGCGAGTGCCGCTTCGTGCCGAAAGTCCGGAGCCTGCCGCAGCAGGGTCTCCAGCGGATGCCCCGGCGGCAAGGTCCCGAGTGCCGCGATCAGATCGCGAATCCCGTCATCGGTGGCACGGATCCCGACCCGTCGGCAGAACTCCTGCAGCATGTAGATGCCGGTTCGGCCGTACGGCGCGTACACCATGAGATGCATCGCACCATCCGGCTTCAGCACGTCGCGCAGCGCCGCAAGCCCCGCGTCGGGGTCCGCGAGATGATGGAGAACCCCGGTGCAGACGATCTGGTCGAAACTCGTCCCGAGCTCGCCGGCGCGCTCGACGGGAAGCTGGTGGAGCTCGAGGTTGTTCAAATGGTGTTTGCGCTTGAGCTCCTGGCTGCAACGAACGCTCGTGGCGCTGAAGTCGATGCCCGTCACTCGCGCCTCGGGCCAGCGCATTGCATGCTTGGCTGCCTGCGATGTGCCGCAGCCGGCCACGAGTATGGAGCGATCCTCCCGAAAGGGGGCGGCAGGCCAGTGCAGGTGATAGTCGGCACGACGCCTGCCCTCGTCCTGCCAGAGCCGTTGGTATTTTTCGAGGCTGTCGATCGGACGCGGGTAAGGGAGCCGCTCGTAGAACTCCCGAACCGCTTCGGCCGCATCGCGCCCCTGTTCTTCCGTCAGAATTATCATGTACGGCTCGGAGGCGCCCGCGGCGAATCGATTCTTCGCCGCGGGGGCCTGCCCGCTGCTGCCTACTTGCCGGCCGCGGGGCTTTCCAGCATTTCCTGCTTGGCGCGCAGCTTGGCCAGGAAGGCCGCGGGGCTCCAGCTCTCTGGGGTCTGCCGCGGCGGGAACTCCTTCATGGTCGCCATGTACTGCCCGACGAATGCGCCGGCCGGCGCCAGGGCGAACGTATGGTCGATGCGCCATTGCGGGTAGTGGATGCTCGCGATGTCCGCACGCTCGAACGGGTCGGAGCGCAGATTCACGAGTTTGGGATAACGCAGCTCCACCAGCGGGTCCTGCCAGCCCAAGTAGCCTTCGGCACGCTGCTCGGCGAAGTGGACCTTCCAGTTGCCGTAGCGGATCGCCATCATGTCGCCCTCGTCGCCCCAGTAGATGAAGCCGGGCCGCGGGTTCTTCGCCTCACCCTTGAAGTGCGGGAGAAGATTGAAGCCGTCCAGATACACCTTGAACGTCTTGTCCCCGGCCTTGTAGCCCTTCTTGCATTTCTCGACGATGTCCGGCTCCCCGGCCGCGGCCAGCAGCGTCGGCAGCATGTCCTGGTGCGAGAAGACCTCGTTGGATACCGTGCCCGGCTTGATGACGCCCGGCCAGCGGATCGCCGCCGGAACGCGCCAGCCGCCTTCCCAGTTGGTGTCCTTCTCGCCGCGGAAGGGCGTCGTGCCGCCGTCCGGCCAGCTGAAGACTTCGGCGCCGTTGTCGGTCGAGTACATGACGATCGTGTTGTCCGCGATGCCGAGCGCGTCGAGCTTGTCGAGAAGAACGCCGACGGACTTGTCGTGCTCCACCATGCCGTCCGGATAGACACCCAGGCCGGTGACACCGACGCTCTCGGCCTTCAGATGCGTGTTGACGTGCATCCGCGTCGAGTTCCACCAGCAGAAGAACGGCTTGCCCGCCTTGGCATTGCGCTCGATGAATTCGATCGCGTGCTTCGAGACCTCCATGTCGATGGTCTCCATGCGCTTCTTGGTGAGCGGGCCCGTGTCCTCGATCGTCTGCCCGCCCTTGCCGTCGGCCTTGCTGTGCAGCACGCCGCGCGGGCCGAACTTCTTCTTGAACTCGGGATTCTTCGGGTAGTCGGGATTCTCGGGCTCCTCCTCCGCGTTCAGGTGGTAGAGATTGCCGAAGAACTCGTCGAATCCGTGCACCGTCGGCAGGAACTCGTCGCGGTCGCCCAGGTGGTTCTTGCCGAACTGGCCGCACACGTAGCCTTGCGGCTTGAGCAGCTCGGCGATGGTCGGATCCTCCGGCTGCAGTCCGAGTTTCGCGCCGGGCAGGCCTACCTTCGTGAGGCCCGTCCGGATCGGCGACTGGCCGGTGATGAAGGCGGCGCGGCCCGCGGTGCAGCTCTGCTGGCCGTACCAGTCGGTGAACAGCGCGCCTTCCTTGGCGATGCGATCGATGTTGGGCGTCCTGTAGCCCATGATTCCATGGTTGTAGGCGCTGATGTTGAACCAGCCGATGTCGTCACCCCAGATGATCAGGATGTTGGGCTTCTTGGTTGCCATTGCTAAATCCTTTCTCAATATGAATTCGTCGATGAGGATGGGTTACCGGCTGCCGCCGACTGCGCCCTCCGCCAGCTTTTGCATCACCAGCTTCAGGCTGAAGCTGCCGGCCTCCTGGCTGGGCGGGAATTCCTTGAACGTGGCGAGGAAGCGGCCAACGATGTCCTGCGCCGGCACGCAGATGAATGCATGGTCCAGCCACCAGTCGTAGTACGTGTTCGACGTGATGTCCGCACGCTCATAGGGATCCGTCCTGAGATTGAAGAGCTTCGGGAACCGCAGCGTGACGAACGGCTCACCCCAGATCCGCAGCGTTCCCGTGGCGCGCTGCTCCTCGAAGACGAACTTCCAGTTGTCGTAGCGCAAGCCGACCAGCTCGGAGTCGTCGTTGAAGTAGAAGAACTCCTTGCGCGGACTCTCCTTCTCCTGGCCGGTCAGGTACGGCAGCATGTTGTGGCCGTCGAGATGCACCTTGAAGGTCGTCTCGCCGACCTTCATGCCCTTGAGGAGCTGCTCCTTCACGTCCGGGACGCCTGCGGCCGCGAGCAGCGTGGGCGCCCAGTCCAAGTGCGACACGATCTCGTTGGAGACCGTGCCGGGCTTGATGTGGCCAGGCCATCTCACCATGCACGGGACGCGAAAGGCACCTTCCCAGTTCGAGTTCTTCTCGTTGCGGAAGGGCGTCATGGCGCCGTCCGGCCAGGAATTCATGTGCGGGCCGTTGTCGGTCGAATACATGACGATGGTGTCGTCCGCCATGCCGAGATCGTCCAGCGCCTTCAGCACCGTGCCGACGTTCTTGTCGTGGTCGATCATCGTGTCGTGGTACGGGCTCTGCCAGCGGCCCGCCTGGCCGAGGCTCTCGGGCTTGGTATGCGTGCGCAGGTGCATGTGAGTGAAGTTCACCCACAGGAAGACGGGCTTGCCGGCGGCCTTCTGGCGCTTGAGGTAGTCCACCGAACGATCCGCGATGTCGTCGTCGATCGTCTCCATCCGCTTCTTGGTCAGCGGCCCGGTGTCCTTGATGGTCTGCTTGCCGACCTTGCCGAAGCGCGGATCCACCGTGGGGTCGTCCTTGTCGGTGGCCTTGCAGTCCAGCACGCCGCGCGGCCCGTAGTTCGCCAGGAAGTTCGGGAAGTCCTTGGGGTTCGGGTAGTCCGGGAGTTCCGGCTCCTCGGAGGCGTTCAGGTGGTAGAGCGCGCCGTAGAACTCGTCGAAGCCGTGCCGTGTCGGCAGGTGTTCATTGCGGTCTCCCAGATGGTTCTTGCCGAACTGGGCGGTGGCGTAACCCTGGGCCTTCAGCAGCTGGGCGATCGTCACGTCGCGGTCCTGCAGCCCCTGCGCGGCGCCGGGCATGCCGACCTTGGTGTTGCCGGTGCGGAAGCCGCACTGCCCGGTGATGAACGACGAGCGCCCGGCGGTGCAGCTCTGCTCGGCATAGAAGTCGGTGAATCGCATGCCTTCATCGGCGATGCGGTCGATGTTGGGCGTCCGATAGCCCATCAGGCCGTCCGAGTAGGCACTGATGTTGGACTGGCCGATGTCGTCGCCCCAGATGACTACGATGTTCGGTTTCTTGGTTGCCATGGTTGCTTCCTTTCAGTCAAAACAGGTGCCAGGTCACCACCCAATCCTGGTCAAGTCGAAACCTTGAAAGACGCGATGCGGCAAGCAGTGCGTCACTTGGTTGCTCCTCGAGCACTGTCGGACGCCTTTGCAGACTGATGTCCGGTATGCAGGGCTATAACTCGTTTCGCGGGCGCCACGGTCTTCGCGCTCGCGACGTGGCTGAAGGGCGAATCGGGCGCGCTGTTGCCGTGACAGAAGCGGAATTTCTTGCCGCTGCCGCAGGGACAGGGGTGATAGGGGCCGCGCTTGGCATCGTCCGCGGCGACCAGCTTCATCACCTCCGCCGGATAGCTGCGTTGCTGGATCAGCTGCGCCATCGCTCGCATGGCGGGCAGCGTGTGCTTGAAGAAGAGCTCCAGTCCGGCGCAGAGGTAGTTCTGGCCCGGATCGCCGTCACGTGACCGCGCGAACCTGTCCTTCGGGCAGCCGCCGTTGCAAAGCGCCCTGACCTCGCAGCGCTGGCACTGGGCCGTCAACGTGTCGCGCTTGTCGTCGCCGAACTTGCGCTGTTGCGGCGAGGCCACCAGCTTCAGCATGTGGGTCTTGTGGATGTTGCCCAGCAGGAAGCGCGGCTCGACGAAATGGTCGCAGGAATAGAGATCGCCGTTGTGCTCCAGGGCCGGGCCGTAGCCGCAGGTCGGCGCGTGGATGCACAGCAGGTGGCGGCCGAAGAACGCTTCGAGCGTCACGTCGAAGAGCTGGACGTAGACCTGGCCCACGTCGTGACGCACCCACTCCTCGAATACGTCGACGAGAAAGCGGCCGTATTGTTCGCCGCCGACCGAGCGCTCAGTCACCAGGTTGCCGGTCTGCGTGTAGAGGAGGCGCTTGCGACCGGGCTGCTCGCTCCAGCCCTGATTGGCGATGGCCAGCGTTTCCTCGCTCGCGCGCTCGACGATCGGGATGAACTGGATCCACTTGGCGCCCAGCTCGTCGCGGAAGAAGCGATAGAGCGTCCGGCCATGCTTCTCGTTGGCCGCGTTGACCGTGCACAGGATGTTGAATTCGACGCCGTGCCGCTTCAGGTGCTGCAAGCCCTGCATCACCCGGTCGAAGGTTCCCTGCTGGCGGCGATCGCGCCGGTACGCGTCGTGCAGCTCACGGGGACCGTCGATGCTGATACCGACCAGAAAATTGTGCTCCTTGAAGAAGGCGCACCACTCGTCGTCGAGGAGAATGCCGTTGGTCTGGAACGTGTGCTGCACGGTCTGGCCGGGCTTGCGGTATTTCTCGACCAGCTCGACGGCGCGCCTGAAGAACTCCACCTTCATCAGCGTCGGCTCGCCGCCCTGCCACGCCACGGTGACCTGGGGCACCCGATGCGACTCCAGCAACTGGCGGATATAGGCCTCGAGCGTTTCCGCCGACATCCGGCTCTTTTCGTTCGGATACAACGCCTCCTTGGACAGGAAGAAGCAATACGTGCAATCGATATTGCACGTCGACCCGCTCGGCTTGGCGAGCAGGTGAAAGCCCGGCGGGGCGTCTGTCGGGAGGACATCCAGGGGAGTGCTGAGGCCGTCGGTCATTTATCGCTCACAGGAATCGTTTGAGCAGGCAATCCGGAGGTCGTCAGGGAATCCGTCCATCCCGCGTCAAAACAGCCTGGTGACAATGCTGACGAAGAGGAACAGGCCGACGAGACCCATCAGAACGGCCATGATGAACGCCGGCCGCGTGAGCTTGACGTCCATGTACCTGCGCAGCTCCCTGAGGGCCTCCACATATTCCACGGAGCCCATCACCATGGCGAGCGTGCCCAACCCGGTCAGGAAGAGCCCAACGATGAGCGGCGTTTGGTGGCCATGAGGCAGGCGGAGCCCGGTTTCCGCCAACCCCTGCAGCACCTTGTAGATGGTGAAGCCAAAGCTGCTCAGGGAGAGCGACGTGCGCACCCACGCCATCAGCGTCCGGTCCGCCGCCATCAGCGTACGGGTAGCCGCCATGTCCGTGCGATCCTCCGCCAGCTCGTTCGATGATTGCTTCGGCTGGCCCGCGGGGCCTGTTCCCCACCAGCTCGCAATGGCAGCTCGCAACGCTTGCCAGAACGTGGGCCTCGCCGCGACAGCCATCGGCTCGGTTGCGGGCTTGTCTGACCCGGCGTTCGCTTCGTTCATTTGATTGCGCGACATTTCCGATCCGACTCCCCGACATGCCTCCACGCCTGCGCAGCCACCCGATCGATCATCACTGCGATCATCACTGTGATTCGACACCGCGACAACGGGACGAACGGGACAGGCGACAGGCACCGATGGGCCACGCGGTTGGCCCGAACGGGCCATGCGGCCTGCGCTCGCATTCACGTAGGGCGTTCGACGGAGCCTGGAGCGAGGACCTGCCGATGACGCAGGGGAACACGTTGCCGGAAATGCCGGCAATCGCGTTTGCCTTGGATCAAAGCCCGTGCGCGCGATCCCTGCCCATGTCGGCGAAGTCGGAGACGCTCCCCGCCTATTGCCGGCAACGCGGATTCCGGCGCGACTGCCTATTTGCCGAAGTGCCCGCCCAGTGCCTTGCCGATGCCTTCGGCCGCGGTCGCCGGCATGGAAGCAGGTTTCGCGGGGCCCGCCGCGGCACCACCGCGACCGAGCGCAATCTCGCACGGCGCGCCCGGGTCTGCCCTTGCCCCCCTCATCAGAGTTTCTCCGAGGATCGACAAGCCGCCGGTGGACACCGCCGCGCCCAGGCGGGCAACGCTCGTCGCGGTCGCCATCGCGTCGATGCCGACCGTGGGTGCGGTAAACGGCCCGCGAAAGCGCACGAGCTCCGCCACTTGCGGCACCGGGATCGCGATGCCCTGGCGGATCTGGGGCTTGATCGAGAGGTCGATCGTCTCGTCGCGAAAATCCACGGTGCCGCTAGCGGTCGCACCAAGCTTGCTCGTTTCGATCGCGATACTGCGATCGACCGTCGCGACGCCGTTTTTCAGCGGCAGGCGGATCACTACGCAATGCAGCTCGGTCGTCGGATCAACGGCGCGGAAAGGATCCACTGCGCCCGAGAGGCGGTCGAGCGGCGAGTCGGCGTTGACCCTGCCGCCGCCGAGCGTCGCGGGCCCGATGACGGCGATGACATTGCCGCTGGCGCTGCTTGCCAGGTGACGCGGCGACACGCCGTGCGCGACGATATCGATCTTGACTTCGGTCTTCCCTCCCTGCACGGACTGATGCACGCCCGCCGCTGCGGCGATGGCTGCGAGCTCGAGGTCCTTCCCCTCGAGATGCAGATTGAGCGTCGCATCGACCGGGCGGCTCGCATCGAGCTGCAGGCGGCCGCGCACGGCGCCGCCCAAGGTCGTTGCCTGCAGGACCGGCACGTCGAGCTTGCCGTCGACGAGCGTAAGCTGCGCATGCGCGCCTTGGAGATGGCGGCCGTCGAGGAGCGCCAGCGTGCCGATCGTGACTTCCCCGTCCGCGTCGACATCCTTCAACGCGCCGAGATCGATTGGCGTCTCGCTGAACACGTATCTCGACGGCGCCGCGGCCTTGGCGGCGGGGATCTTTGCGGGTAGCGCAAAATCGGCCAGCGATAGGGTCTGCGCGTCGAGCTTGAGGGTCAGCTTGGGCCGGGCTCCGGCGGTGAGCATAGTCGCCTTGCCGGCGAACGAGCTGGAGCCCGAAGTCACCTTGAGCGGGTCGAATCCGATCGTCTGTCCCTGCACGCTCACCTGCGTGTCGACCGAGGTTTTCTTCCGGCCGATCTCGCCCTGCACACGCACCGCATAGGGCCAGCGCTGGCCGAGCAGCTGGTCAAGCGGTCCGAAAGTGCCTTCGAGTGCGACGCTCGTGTCGTTCAGCTTGCCGCGGAAGCTGCCAGTGATCGGCGACTGCGCGTCACCCCCGCGCATGCTCAGTTGCTCGACCGCGATCGTCGTCACCTCTCCCGTCTTGCCATTACGGTAGGTGATCGAGCCGCCGGAGACTTCCACGTCGGCGACCAGGAGGTCGCCAAGCGTTGCGCCCGAAGGCGCCCGCGTGCCGTCCTTCGCAGCAGCCGGCGGCGCCGGGAATTCCCAGTTGCCATTTCCCTTGGAGTCGGTCTCGAGCGCGATCCTGGGCTCGATCAGATTGAGCCCAATCACCTCGAAGTGCTTGCGCAGGAGCGGCAACAATGCGATCTGCACCTCGATATGCTTGGCGCTCAGCATCTGCGCCTCCTTGCCCCACGCCGCGTTGCCCAGCGTCACGCCGTCGAGGACGAGCTTGGGCTCGAGCCCGAGCTTCAGATCGATGCTGCCGCGCACGTTCAGATCCCGCCCCGTCGCCTCCTTGACCCGCTCCTTGATCGGGCCGATGAATTCCCCTACGTCGATTGTGCTTACGGCGATCGCGACCGCGATGGCCAGCACGAGAACAATGCCGCCAAGCACGGCGAGGCTTCGCCAGAAGATGCGCATGCGACGATTTTACGCGCGAAAGGCGCCGTCGTTGATCAAGGTCAATAAGCGCCGCGACCGCTTTTGAGATCCTCCCGGACCGGAGCGAATCAGGCGTCTCCGCTTTTCACGCAATCTCAACCAGCAAAGGATTGGAGTCATGCGCAAGCTTCTCACCGCCATCGGGTTAGTTGTCGCCGCTGTAATCGCGTCGCCTGTGACCGCTCAGACCAGGGAGGTCGCTGCAGGGTCGCCGGCGCCCGGCAAGGCAGGCGTCGCACAAACCGTCGAGATCACCGCGACGATCACCGCGATCGACAAGGCGACGCGCGACATCACGCTGAAGGGACCGCAAGGGAAGGAATTGACGGTGACCGCCGGTAGCGAGGTAAAGAACTTCGACCAGATGAAGGTCGGCGATCAGGTGAACGCGCAGTATATCGAGGCGC
>Ga0335085_10017558_pt1 | contig 10307 bp, 9 predicted proteins | sample Lox_Sample_45_FD_206712 | JGI IMG/M metagenome (GOLD analysis project Ga0335085, IMG submission 206712) | Soil microbial communities from Loxahatchee National Wildlife Refuge, Florida, United States - Lox_Sample_4.5 | ecosystem: Environmental > Terrestrial > Soil > Wetlands | place: USA: Florida...
CTAGAAGCGTTTCGTAATGATACGTTTGATCTCGTACTGAGTGACATCGTTATGCCCGAGATGGACGGGCTGAAATTGCTCGCCGAGTTGCGCGTTCAGGATCCGGACGTGCCCGTCATCATGGTCACGGCGATGCACGACATTTCCATTGCCCTCGAAGCGATCCGCTCCGGTGCATACGATTACATCCTGAAGCCATTCGAAAAGGACCAATTGCACTTGAGCGTACGGCGCGCGCTCGAACATCGTGCGCTCGTCCTGGAGAACCGCACGTATCAGAGCGATCTCGAGCATCTTGTCGCCGAGCGGACGCAGCAGCTCTCGATTGCTCTTCAGGATCTCGAGCAATCCTACGACTACACACTCGAAGCGCTCGGCGGTGCTCTTGACGCCAAAGACGCCGAGACAGAGGGTCATTGCCAGCGCGTAACGGCGTTCACCATTACGATTGCGAAGGCGATGGGCGTTGATAAAGGACTGCTGCGGCATATCGCTCGCGGCGCTTTCTTGCATGACATTGGGAAAATGGGCGTCCCGGACAGCATCTTACGCAAACCCGGACCGCTGACCGACGAAGAGCGCACGATTATGCGCAAGCACTGCGAGATTGGATATGCCGTGCTCGAGAGAATTCCGTTTTTGAAGGAAGCGGCGGACATTGTTCTTTCGCACCAGGAGTGCTACGACGGATCGGGTTATCCGCGGGGGCTCAAAGGCGAACAGATTCCGCTCGGTGCGAGAATTTTCGCGGTCGCCGATACGCTGGACGCAATGATCTCGGACCGCCCCTATCGCAAGGCGCTGCCGATTTCCGTAGCGCGCGATGAAATTCGGCGCTATTCAGGACGCCAGTTCGATCCGCGCGTCGTGGAAGTTTTTCTCTCGAAACCAGAGCGGCTGTGGGTCGATCTGCACGAAAATATCGGCGATCCTTTCCGTCTCACGCAGCTCGAACACGCTTAAACCGCGCTACGGCAAAGGGCGCAGCAAGCAGCGCGCCTACTGCGAAAAATTGTCGCGGCGATAAATCGCTGCGACAATTCCTCCAAATAGGGCAAGCGCCGGAATCAACAGAATCATGATTCCATGGCGTAACGCCTCCTGCCCTTTTGCGCCGCTTGCCGCCGCGTTTTGATAACACATTGCGCATCCCTGCCCGGCTGCGTGCGGAGCAGCCATCGCTAAGATCGCGATGCAAATTGTTGCGATGATCGCCAGTTTTTTCATTCCCGTTTCCCTCGACCTTTTTCCTTCATTTCGCAAAAATCAGCAACAAAAAAATGGAGGCCCAGATGAGTGTCAAAAAGTGCCAGTAGATCGCCGCGATGCGCGTCGCGGTGTTTCGCGTTAGTTGTCGCAGCGGTTTGAGCGCGATGATCAGCAGCCCGGCAATGCCTCCTATTAAATGGAGGGCGTGAGCGCCCGTAAAGAGAAAGAAAAAGCTCGCGTCGGGATTCGACGCGAAGTAGATGCCCTGCCCCTCCAGTTCGCGCCATGCTTCGAATTGGCCTACCAGAAACGCCACGCCTAGGATCGTTGCGGCGCACCACCAGATCCGGAATTTGGCTGTGTCGCCTGCCCGGAGGAAGCGGCGAGAGGCTTCGAGGGCGCCGCTGCTCGCGAAAAGGAGCGCTGTATTCAGGCTCAATAACCGCCACGGAAGAGAGATTGGCGCCTCTAAAGGACTCGTTGATAACCCTTTTCGCACCACCCAGGCGCTGAATAGCGCCATAAAAAACATTAAAATCGCGCCAAGCGTCAGGATCATTCCCGTCGGATAGACGCGCTGCGGAATGCCCGGCTCGGCCGATTCCGTGGTTAGCGCGGTGGAGGACATCCAATTGCCACTCATGCCGGAAAACCTCCATCTCCGGTCGTGGTCGGTGGGAGGTTTTGGGGGATGAAGTCGGCGGGGGCGCCGGGGACGCTGTATTCGTATGGGCCGCGATACACGGTGATTTTTGTGCTGCCGAAATTATCGGGCGGAGGCGGCGAAGGCACGGCCCATTCGAGAGTGGTGGCGTCCCAAGGATTTGGCGTGGCGGGCGCGCCGCTTTTCATGCTGGCGAAAAAATTCCAGAAAAAGATGAGTTGAACCGCCGCAGTGCAGAACGCCGCCACCGTCATGAATGCGTGCAGCGGTTGCAGGCCAACGAGATAAGCCGCGCCACTGTCATCGGCATAGCGGCGAATGCCGCCGGCGATTCCGAGGAAGTGCATCGGGACGAAAATTGCGTACGCGCCGGCGAACGTGAGCCAGAAGTGGAGCTTGCCCAGAGTCTCATTCATCACACGGCCAAACATTTTCGGAAACCAGTAGTAGGTGGCGGCGAACACGCCAAAAATTGCGGCGACGCCCATCACGAGATGTAAATGCGCGACAACGAAGTAGGTGGCGTGCAGCATGTTGTCGACAGCGGGCTGTGCGAGAAAAATTCCCGAGAGCCCGCCGGTGATGAAGATCGAGACGAAGCCGAGTGCGAAGAGCATCGGCGTGCGGAACTGAATTTTGCCGCCCCATAACGTGCCGATCCAATTGAACGTCTTCGCGGCCGACGGCACGGCAATCGACATCGTGAGCACCGAAAACGTGAATCCCGAATAGGGGCTCATCCCGCTTACAAACATGTGATGTCCCCAGACGCTGAATCCAAGAACGCCAATCGCGCTCAGCGTGACGACCATCGCGGGATAGCCGAAGACGGGCTTGCGCGAAAAGTTCGAGAGGAGCTGAGACGTGACGCCCATTCCCGGCAGGATCGCGATGTAGACCTCGGGGTGTCCAAAGAACCAGAAAAGGTGCTGCCATAAGAGCGGAGAGCCGCCGCTATGCGATTGCAGTTGCCCCGTGACGACCAAGCCCGCCGGCACAAAGAAGCTGGTGCCGAAAGAGCGGTCGAGCAGCAGCAAAACTCCCGCGGCGAGCAAAACACTGAACGAAAGCAGAATCAGAATCGACGTGATGAACCATGCCCAGACCGTAAGTGGCATCCGCATCATCTTCATTCCGGATGCGCGCATTTCAATGGTCGTGGCGATGAAATTTATCGAGCTGATCACGGAGGCCACGCAGAAAATCAAAATACTAACGATCCAGAGTGTCTGTCCCATGCCTTCCCCGGGGCCGGTGATGTCCCCGAGGCCGCTGAGCGGCGGATAGGCGGTCCATCCGCTGATGGGCGCACCGCCTTGTACGAAAAACGCTGCCAGCAGGACGATGAAGGCGGCGGACGTGAGCCAGAAGCCGAGCATGTTGAGAACGGGAAACGCCATTTCGCGCGCGCCGATTTGCAGCGGGAGGAAATAGGTGCCGAATGCGTTTTGTGGCGCGGTCGTGAGCACGAAGAAGACCATGATCGTACCGTGCATCGTGACGAGCGCGAGATATTGCTCGGGCGTCATGATCCCGCCGGTGATAAAGGGCAAACGCCCCGCCGGCCAAGCGAGGTGATAGCGCATGAGAAGCGAAAGAATCATGCCCGTCGTGACGGCGATGAGCGACAAAAACAGATATTGGAGACCGATCACTTTGTGATCGGTGCTGAAAAGGCGCGCGGCACCCCTGGCGCTCATTGGGCGGCCGCCTGTTGCTTCAGGAAGTTTTCGTAATCGCTTTCGCTCATTACTTGCAAGACGGCGTGCATTTTCGAATGGCCGAGGCCGCAGAGCTGTGTGCAGACGATCGCGTAATTGCCGATTTTGTCCGGCGTGAAATGAATGGGAATCACCATGCCGGGAACGGCGTCTTGCTGGAGGCGCAGTTCACGAACGAAGAAGGAGTGGATCACGTCCTGCGAGCGAATCAGCAGCTCGATCGGCCGGTTGACGGGCACGGCGAGCGTGCCGGTAACGATGTCGTCGCGGCCTTCGGGACTATTGGGATCGATGCCGAGGGGATTTCCCGTGGCAGCGCTGATCAGCGCCGGATCGATGCGCCCGAATTGGCCGTCGGGCCCCGGGTAGCGGAACACGAATTGAAACTGCATTTCGGTGACTTCGATCTGAACAGAGCCGGTCGGAGGGCCGGCATAGCGAACAGCCGCCCAGGCTTTGCGCCCCATAAATCCGAGCCCGAGGAAGATGATGATTGCGGCGGTGGCGCCGACGATCTCGATCGCGACGTTTCCGGGGAGAAAACGCGCGCGCTGGCCGCGATCGCGAAAAAGAAACACTGCGAGGGCGAGCGCGAGCTGCGAGGCGACAAAAAGAATGCCTATAACCCAGAGGGTGAGCCGATATTGGCGATCGATGTCGACGGCATTCGCTGTGATTGGAGCCGGGGCGGCGTATTGGCGCGAGGCGAAAATGATAACGACGTGCGCAACAAGCACGAGAATAGCAAGGGCGAAGAGGACGGCAGCGAGGGTAGAGCCTGTTTGGCGATTCTTCGTTCGCATAGGTCCACAGAAGCCAATGCAAAATAACCCTGCATTCTACATGGATTGACACGGAGGGCGGCTCGGAAGTTTGCGAGCGGGGCCATCTACGCGAACTGGCGCGGATCATTGCACCGAAGGCCGCTACGTGGCAACATATCGGCGGCTTCAGCGCGATTTTGTGAAGATGCGAAGCAACCGGCGCGGGGACTACAGCGTCGAACGATTGAAACTTCCATCCGGCAAAGACGCAACTTGCGCGTGGGTGTGCAAGGGGGCTTCGCGGCTTTGCGGGCGGGGGAACCTAGAACAGAGCGTCATCGACGCGATAGAGAAGGGGCATATGCGATTTAAAACCGCAGTCCTACTGGCCGTGTTTGCATTACTATGCGCACCGGCGCGGTCACAGGACGAAGAGACAACCGTACCTCAATTTGAGGTGGCCGCGAACCTGACGGCGAACTTGCAGGGACAGACGTCGGTTTCGGGTGTGACTGACCGGGCGACATATTCGGGCGGAGTGCTGTTTAACGCGCGGTATCGCTTGCGCGAGCATCTTTATGCCGAGGTGAACGGCGGATTTACAACGTTTACACAGTATTACCAGCCGGTGGCGGGGCAAGAACAAGCTAACATTTACGAAGGAACGGGCGGACTCGTTTACGCGTTCAGGCCGGAGACGCAGAAGCTGCGGCCGTTTGTCGAAATCGCGGGCGGCGTGCTCTATTTTTCGCCGGTCGTGACGGGTTCGACGCCGGGAGGATCGAAGACCATCCAGCCGATGGGCGCGGGCGGCTTGGGCATCGACTGGAAAATGAGCAGGAGCTTTTCATTTCGGGCCGGCTTTCGCGAACTGATCTACCGGCCGCCGTCGTTTGGGGTGCCTGCGCAGACGCTGAATACCTTTGCGCAGATGGCGGAGCCGTTTGTCGGGCTGTCACTGCGATTCTGAGATTGTTCGCGCAAAATCCGACGAAGGAACGAGGGCGAGCCGATGGGCTCGCCCTTTTATTTTTGCTGAAAGGCGGATTCCTCGGGTAGGTACCGGCCTCGGAATGACGGGCCCAAGAAGTGACTTATTTTCGAGAGTCGGCAAGAACCCGCTGAGAGCCTGTACGCGGGAAGATGGTGCGGTCGAGTGGATTCGAACCACCACGGTATTGCTACCGCCAGCCCCTCAAGCTGGTGCGTCTGCCAGTTCCGCCACGACCGCATTACGAAAATCGAGGATAGACCTAACCGCTCTTCGCAGAGCTTCAATAGATCATAAACGTGTTGCACTATTTTCACAACGGGCCCGCTCGCTTGCAGGCAGAATGCGCGGTTTCGTTTGCAAACGGCGGAATCCGATAATCGGCTGCCTCGGTCTCCCCTTGACGTTGAATGCGCCCTGGTGTCAAATCTTGGCGATTCGATAGGATTTCGTGGCGCGTTAATCGCGCGGATGGTTTGCACATTTGTGAGGTGCGTAGGTGAAGATATTCGATCCGGTGCCGGAGGGCAGCCAGCCGGAGCGCCGCTACGCGGGATATGTTTCCACGGCGCTGCGCAATCCGCGGCAGCCGCTCGTTCTGATGCCGCAGACGCTTTCCGAATTGACCGGCCCGGTCTACGGGCACGGCCCAATCGGCGAAACGGACAACGATCTGACGAAGCACTGCGCGGACGAGCCGCAGGGCGAGAGAATTATCGTTTCAGGTCGCGTGCTCGATGAGGGCGGGCGGCCGATCCCGAACGCGCTCGTGGAAGTCTGGCAAGCGAACGCTGCCGGCCGCTACCGGCATGCGAACGACAATCATCCGGCGCCGCTCGACCCGAATTTCATTGGCGCGGGCCGCACCCTGACCGATGGCGAGGGGCGATATAGCTTCATCACGGTGAAGCCCGGAGCCTATCCGTGGCGCAATCATTACAACGCGTGGCGCCCGGCGCACATTCATTTTTCGCTGTTCGGCACGTCGTTTCTTTCGCGTCTCGTGACGCAGATGTATTTCCCCGCCGATCCCCTTTTTCCTTACGATCCGATCATGCAGTCGATACCGGACGAGAAGGCGCGTGAGCGGCTCATTTCGAGTTTTGATTTGGAGAATACACGGCCGGAGTGGGCGCTGGCCTTTCGCTGGGACATCGTCCTTCGCGGACGCGACGCGACGCCGTTCGAGAACAAGCCATGAAATACAATGGAAAGGATTTTGTGGCGACCGGTTCGCAGACGGTAGGCCCGTTTTTTCACATCGGGCTTGTGCACGGCGAAAATGCCGGGCGGCTGGCGGGCCCTGAGGCGCAGGGCGAGCACATCCGGTTGGCAATTCAGGTCTTCGATGCCGAAGGCGCGGGCATCCCGGACGCCATGATCGAACTTTGGCAGGCGGACTCGAACGGCAAATACAATCACCCGGACGATCCGCAGCAGAAAAAGCCCGATCCGGCGTTTCGCGGATTCGGTAGGCTGCCTTCAGACAAACAGGGAAAGATGGTTTTTGAAACGGTGCGGCCGGGGCGCGTGCCGGGCGTCGACGGCGCGCTGCAGGCGCCGCATATCAACGTGCACATTTTTTCGCGCGGCGTGCTGCGGCACGTTTCAACGCGGATTTATTTCGCGGGCGATCCGGCGAACGCAGAGGACGCGATCCTGCGCATTGTTCCTGCCGCGCGGCGCGACACTCTCATGGCGCGTCCCGATCCGCAACAGCCGGGCACGTGGAAAATCGACTTCCATTTGTGCGGCGAACGTGAAACGGTCTTCTTTAACGTATAAGCTTTCACAAGCTTTACGCATAAGCGCATCTTCCTGATACGATTCCAGTCCATGAATCCACGGCTCGTTGAGAACCTCGCCGCCACACCGAAGTACGCGGAGATTTTTGCGGATGCTTCGCTGCTGCAGGCGATGCTCGACTTCGAAACGGCGCTAGCGCGCGCAGAGGCTTCTCTTGGCGTGATTCCATCCGGCGCGGCCAACGCCATTTCCAAAGCGGCAAAAGCGGAAGGCATCGATGTCGCTGCGCTGTCGCAACAGGGACTGCGCGCCGGAACGCTATCGATTCCTCTCGTGAAAATGCTGCGCGAGCGCGTGAATGTAATTGATATAGCCGCAGCGCGGTTCGTGCATTGGGGCGCGACGAGCCAGGACGTTTCCGATACGGCCATGGTGTTGCTCTTGCGCCGCGCTCGTCAATTGATGAGCGAAGATCATGCGCGTCTGCTGAAAGCTTTGCGGCTCGCTTCGGACGAGCATGCAAACACCGTTATGCTCGGGCGGACACTCTTGCAGGCCGCACCTCCAGTCACGCTCGGGCTGAAAATCGCGGGATGGTTTGGCGCGTTGCGGCGCGGATACGCGCGGCTCAATGCGGCTTTTGGCGACGCGATAGTGCTCCAATTCGGAGGCGCGACGGGAACCCTGGCCGTACTAGGCGACAAGGGCGCTGATGTAGCGCGCGAATTAGCGAAAATTTTGGATTTGGCATTCCCCGAAGCGCCGTGGCACACGCATCGTGACCGGTTGGCCGCTGTCATTTGCGCTGCAGGAATTTATACTGGGTCGCTGGCAAAAATGGCGAAAGATGTTTCCCTCCTGATGCAGAGTGAGGTGGCTGAGGCCTTCGAGCCGGGAGGAAATGGGCGCGGTGGCTCTTCCACAATGCCGCACAAGCGCAATCCGATTGCGTGCGCGCTGGCGATTGCGGCGGGCAATCGCGTGCCGGGATACGTCGCGAGTTTTCTCAGCGGAATGGCGCAGGAGCACGAGCGCGGCGTAGGCGGATGGCACGCAGAGTCGGCCACCATTGTGCGGACAATCGAAGATACCGGGCTGGCGCTCGTCTCAATGCAGGAAATCGCCGAAGGGCTGAAGGTGGACGCGGCGAAAATGCGGAAGAATATCGCGGACGCGCACGGCGCGATTTTCGCAGAGCGCGCGATGACGAAGCTGAGCGGGGCGTTGGGACGCGATGATGCGCAACAGCTAATCGAGGAAGCGCTGCGAAAGACCGCCGAGAGCGGAACGAACCTGGCGGATGCGCTCGCCACGATGCCTAAAGTAACGAACATCCTCTCGGCAAACGAACTACGCGATCTGGCGCGGCCGGAATCCTACCTGGGCGCGGCTGAAATTTTCAGAAAGCAATTGCTCGCAACCGGCGACTAAGGAATTTTCTTGCCATTTGTTCAAGCCAACGGCCTAAAGCATTTCTATCGTCTCGATGGCCGCGACGATCGGCCGACTATTATTTTTTCGCATTCGCTCGGCGCCGATCACGGCCAGTGGGATAAACAAGCCGCCGATCTGCTGCCGAATTTTCGCGTCCTTCGCTACGACCTCCGCGGCCACGGCGCGTCCGACGCGTCGAAGGGCGACTATTCCATCGAACTGCTCGGCAAGGATGTGCTGGCGATTGCAGACGGCGCTGGTCTGTCGCAGTTCGCGTTTTGCGGGCTTTCGATTGGCGGCATGATCGGCCAGTGGCTCGGCGCAAACGCGGGCGACCGTCTTACTCATCTGGTGCTTGCGAATACGGTCGCAAAATTGGCGACTCCGGCCGCAATGGAGGAGCGCCGGACGAAAGTCCTGAAAAGCGGCATGGCTTCCGTCGTCGATATGGTGATGGGACGCTTCTTCACGCCGGAATCCCTTGCGGTAAATCCGCCCGAGGTGGCTTCCGTGCGGCGCACGCTGCTCGCGACGAATCCTGAAGGTTATGCTGGTTGCTGCGCAGCCGTTCGCGATATGGACAATGCCGCGATCCTGCCAAAAATCCAAACGCATACGCTCGTCATTTTTGGCGATCGCGATGTTTCCACACCCTGGAAAGGTAACGGCGACCTGCTCGGTGCATCGATTCCCGGCGTTCAAGTAGCGGGATTGCCCACCGCGCATCTTTCCAATATCGAAGCGCCGCGATCATTCTCTGCCGCGCTGTTCGATTTTATGCGCCAGCCTGACGGCGATCTACTGGAAGAGGGATTTAAGAAGCGGCGCGAGGTTCTCGGCAATGTTCACGTAGATCGCGCCGTCGCGGGTACGACCGATTTCAATCGCGAATTTCAAGACATGCTGACGCGTGTCGCCTGGGGCACGGTCTGGATGCGCCCGCATTTCGATCAGCGCACGCGTCGCCTGCTGGCGCTCACCACTTTGGCGACGCGCGCATCGTGGGACGAATTTCGCATGCATTTGCGCACGGGTTTGGCCCACGAACTCGAGCCTTGCGACATCAAAGAGCTTCTGTTGCAGCTCTCGATTTACGCAGGCATTCCGGCCGCGAACACCGGCTTCCACATCGCAATGGAAGAGTTGCAGCGGCCGGCTGAGAAAACAGGAGACTGATTCCGCATTAGCACAGGCCGAAGCGTTGCACTGACGCATTGCGTGTCAAAACAATCCCAACACGGCTGGTAATCCTCGGTTAAACACGCGAATCTAGCCTCGTCGGCGCTCCTAAATGGTTTAACCTGTTGGCAGCCCGGTCCGAGTCGTGCCCTTAGCCAGTCGTTCTTATCGCGCAAAGGAGAAAGCTCAGATGGAAGAAGCTCAATTCACGCAAACTGCTACCGCCTTCTCTCTCTCATGCGGGGTCGCGATCGACGTCAAGGCTAGCGCCGCCACAATTTGGGACATCCTAACGAACGCCGAAGAGTTTCCGCGTTGGAACTCTACGGTGGCCGGGATCGAGGGCAAGATTCGGGATGGCGCGAAGATCACGATTCGTGTTCCCGGCACCGACCGGACGTTCAGCCCTAGAGTGTCCCTTGAAGCGCCAGGCCAGCGAATGGTTTGGATCGGTGGGTTTAGCCCTCTATTCAAAGGTGTGCGCACCTTCGAACTCACGCCGGGCAATAGCGGGTCGACGAGGTTCGTGATGAACGAGCGCTTCTCCGGCCTCATGCTCCCGATGATAAAAAACAAGCTGCCTGATTTTGCTCCTATTT
>Ga0335085_10017559_pt1 | contig 10307 bp, 6 predicted proteins | sample Lox_Sample_45_FD_206712 | JGI IMG/M metagenome (GOLD analysis project Ga0335085, IMG submission 206712) | Soil microbial communities from Loxahatchee National Wildlife Refuge, Florida, United States - Lox_Sample_4.5 | ecosystem: Environmental > Terrestrial > Soil > Wetlands | place: USA: Florida...
GGAGATCGCGCAGGAGCGGCTCGAGCGCGAGTTCAATATCGACCTGATCACGACCGCGCCGAGCGTCGAATATCGAATTACGACGATCAGCGACGAAGTGCTTGAAGTGGACAGCCCGGCGAAATTTCCGCCGCCCAGCTCGATCAAAACGATCGAGGAGCCGATCCTCATGGCAATGATTATTACGTCAGACGAATCGATCGGCGGCGTGCTGGCTTTATGCGAGGAAAAACGCGGGGTGCAGAAGAAATTCGAATACCTTTCGCCGACGCGCGTGATGCTTACGTATGAAATGCCGCTGAACGAGATCGTGCTCGATTTTTACGACCGGCTGAAGAGCATTTCACGCGGCTACGCTTCGCTCGATTATCACCTTTCGGGCTATCGCGAGTCGGATCTCGTGAAACTCGACGTGCTGGTAGCCGGAGAGCTGGTCGACGCGCTGACGATCGTTTGCCACCGCGACCAAGCCTATGAGCGCGGCCGCGATCTGGTGAGCCGGTTGCGCAAGTTGATCCCGCGGCAACAATTTGAAGTGCCCTTGCAGGCGGCGATCGGCAGCCGCGTGGTCGCGCGCGAGACGATCAGCGCGATTCGCAAAAACGTACTGGCCAAGTGCTACGGCGGCGACATCACGCGAAAACGCAAGCTGCTGGAAAAGCAAAAAGAGGGAAAGAAGCGGATGAAGCGCGTGGGGAAAGTGGATATTCCGCAGGAAGCGTTTTTGTCTGTGTTGAAGGTGGCGAGTTCGGCGGAGGAAGAATAGAAGCAAATGAGGTAAAGGATGCAGAGGAGGCAAAGGAAGTAGAGGAGACCGTAAAAGCAAAAGCAAAGGCAAAAGCAAAGGCAAAAGCAAAGGCAAAGGCAAAGGCAAAAGCAAAAGCAAAGGCAAAATCAAAGGCAAAATCAAAGGCAAAATCAAAGGCAAAAGCGCCCGACTGAACAGCGAGTCGGCCGCTACAGAGAACCAACTGCTGAGTCCAGATTACGGATGCAGCTGGGAGACTTGGGGCAGCTGCGATGCGTTCCAGCCGCCGCCGAGGGCTTTGACGAGCAATACGCTTGCGGCCATGCGCCGCGCGAGGATGTCGACTGCCGTCCGTTCATCGGCCAATGCGGCGCTTTGTGCCGTGGTTACTTCGAGATAGTTCGTGACGCCGCCGCGATAGCGCGTTTCCGAGAGAGAAAGGGAATGCTGGGCCGCTGCCACCGCCGCATCCTGCGTGGTCGCCTCGGATTCCAGGATCCGCAGCGCGGCTAGATTGTCTTCCACTTCCTGAAATGCGGTGAGCACCGCCTGGCGATAGTTATCGACCGATTGATCGTAATTTGCCTCCGCCTCTTGAACCGCGGCACGCCGAGCACCGCCTTCGAAGATCAATTCCGCCGCGGAGCCGGCGAGCGACCAGAATCCTGCCGGGCCTTGCAAAAGCGTCGTAATCTTGCCGCTATCAAAGCCGCCGGTAGCGCTGATCAATACGTTGGGGAAGTACGCAGTGCGCGCAACGCCGATCAGCGAGTTCTCTGACGCGACAATTCTCTCGGCTGCGGCAATATCGGGGCGCCGCTCGAGCAAATCCGACGGCAAGCCGATCGGAATCGCAGGAGGAGGGGCTGCTAGTGGCAAGGGGTCGATTTTGAAATCCGAGGCGGGCTGACCGACGAGCACTGCGACTGCGTGCTCGTCCGCGGCGCGGCGCACGCCGATATCAACGGCTTCGGCGCGCGTCGTCTCGAGCTGGGTTTGCGCCTGGGCGACATCAACGGCGGAAGCCAAGCCACCATTGTAAAGTTCTTGGGTTAGCCGCAACGCTTCCGTGTAGGAATTCACCGTGGATTGCAGCAGTTGCTCCTGCGAATCCATGCCGCGAAGATCGAAATAATCGAGTGCAAGCTCGGCATGCATGCTCAGCGCGACGCCGGCCAAGTCCGCGGCGCTCGCCTGCGCATTTGTTCGCGCGCTCGCAACGCTTTGGCGAACGCGGCCCCAGAGATCGGGCTCATAGGCGACATCGAAGGGAATCTGATAATCCGAATACGTCTGATGGCCGCTGTTGCTGTAAAGCGCCTTGTTTTGGGATTGGCTAATTCCCGCGGCTGAGACGGCGACACTAAGGGTGGGATAATATGCAGCGCGAAAACTGCCGATGGCGGCGCGCGCCGCGACAAAACGATCTTGCGCCGCTTTCAACGTTTGATTCGCAGCGGTGAGCTGGTCTTCCAGCGCGTTGAGCTCCGGGTCCTGGTAGATTTCCCACCAAGTCCCCTTGGCGATTGCATCGCTCGGCGCGGCGACTTTCCATTCCTGGCCCGGCTCCTTGTACGCTTGCGGCGTCACGGCAGAGGGCCGCTGGTATTTTGGGCCGACGGTGCAGCCGCCCAGAGCAAGAATGGAAAACCCGATAACAAGTTTGTGTTTCATGCTGCCTATCACCGGCCTGAAGTTGGTCGGCCCGGAGTCGATGACGCGCGGCCTGCGCCGTTCTGCACCGCGCTGCTCGAGGCCTGGGTGACGCGTACTTCTTCTCCCTGCACGAGCGAATCGGGCGGGCTCACCATCACAAGATCTTTGGTTGAAAGACCTGAAAGCACTTCCACCTCGTCGCCATAATCGCGGCCGAGTGTGATGTTGCGAATCTCAGCGTGCTTGCCGTCGTTCACTACTGCCGCTTGTAATCCCTGAGCGCGAAAGATCAAAGACGTCACCGGGATAATGACGGATGGCGCACCGGCGGGTATCTTCAAGTGGACCTGCGCGAACGCGCCGGGCAGGAGTTCGCCGGTTGGATTATCCACATCGATCTCGGTCAAGAGCGTACGCGAGGCAGGATCGATTGCGTTCGCCGTGCGCACGAGGGTTCCCTTAAATCGCTTGCCCGGGAATTCCTGAAGCTCCAGGTCGGCGGCAAGCCCGGGCCTTGCCGAGGCGGAATATTGCTGGGGCACGTTAATGTAAACGCGGAGCCTGTTGATCGCCGCAATATGGAAAAGTTCGTTCCCGGGCGCGCTCGCACCGGAGTTGATCAGGTGACCGACATCGGTGTTGCGCACTGTGATGACGCCATCGAACGGCGCGTAGATTTTCTCGAACGATTGCAACTGCTCAAGCCGGTTCACGTTGGATTGCGCTGAGGCGACCATCGCCTTTTTTGCTTCGAAGTCGCCCGTCGCGTTGTCAACGGCTTGCTTGGAAACCGAATCGCTTTTCGCCAGGTCCTGATAGCGCTGCGCCGTGGTTTGCGCGAGGTTGAAGTTTGCCTCGGCAGTGTTCAAGTCGGCTTTGGCCTGATCGAGCTGCTGATCGACTTCGGGCGTCTCGATTTCGGCAAGCAATTCGCCCTTTTTCACGTGCGCTCCGATATCGGCGTACCATTTTTTGAGATAACCGTTCGTGCGCGAGTAGATTGGGGAGTCGGTGAAGGCCTCGATGTTGCCGGGCAGAACGATTTCCGTCTGAGGCGCGCCCTCGCGCGGCTGCGTGACGACGACGGTAGGCACGGCGAGTTCGTCCGTGGTTGCCTTCAGCTCCTTTGCGGCGTGCATGCGCGGCACAATACCTGCGATTACGATACCGGCGACGATGAGCAACGCAATCAGCGCAGCCAGGAGGCCCCGGCCGGCTTCGCGATTGGCAGTCCGCCGGCTGGTTTTGAAGCGTTCGCTTTGCGTCATTCCGCGTCTCCTGAAGATTCTGCCGCCGAAATAATCTCGTCGCGCTTGCGTCCGTGGACGACGCTGAAGAAAACGGGCACGAAAAGCAGCGTAGCGACCGTAGCAAGTATCAGGCCGCCGATTACCGCTCGCCCCAAGGGAGCATTTTGTTCGCCACCTTCGCCCATTCCCAAGGACATTGGCAACATTCCGATAATCATCGCGAGCGCCGTCATCAGCACGGGCCGGAAGCGCGTAAATCCGGCTTCGAGGGCGGCTTCTGCGGGCGTCTTGCCTTCCTCGAGGCGCTCTTTCGAAAAGCTCACGACGAGGATGCTATTGGCGGTAGCGACGCCCATGCACATGATGGCGCCCGTTAAAGCTGGGACGCTGATTGTGGTGCCCGTTATAAACAAGAACCACACGATGCCGGCCAACGCCGCCGGCAGCGCCATCAAGATGATGAAAGGATCGAGCCACGACTGGAAATTAATCACGATCAGAAGGTAGACGAGCAAGATCGAGAAGACCAATCCGCCCAGCAAACCTTGGAAGGAAGAATTCATCGTTTCTATTTGCCCGCGGACGTCGATGCGAGAGCCGCGCGGCAGATTTTTCTTGCTGCCGTCGATGATGGGCGTGATCTCGCGAGCCACGCTGCCGAGGTCCCGGCCATCGACGGCGCCGAAGATGTCGATTTCGGGCTGAATATTGTAATGCGAAATAACGCCCATCTCTCCGCCGCGCGTGAAGGAAGCGAGCCCGGCAAGAATCTGCGGAGCGGAATCTGTGCTGCCAGTGACCGGAATATTTTCAAGGTCAGAAAGCGAATCGACGCGGTATTGCGGCGACATCACGTTGACTCCGTAGCTGACGCCGGTCGCGGGATCGAGCCAGAACGTCGGCTGAACCTGGCCGCTTCCGCTGAGCGAGAGCAGCAGGTTGCTGGCGACGTCTCGCTGCGTGAGGCCGACCTGGTTGGCCTTGGTGCGGTCGACATCGATGTGGAGGCGCGGATAGTTCAGCGGTTGCTGAATGCGCAGGTCGACAATTCCCGGCACGAATTTCAGCTTGTTCATCAGCTGATCGGCGAACTCGTGATTCGCCACCTGATTTCGCCCGACCACCTGGATATCGACCGGCGCGGGCAGGCCGAAGTCGAGAATCTGGCTGACGATGTCCACCGGCAATTCATAGAAAGACACGCCGGGGAAATCACGCGGCAGTTTCCTGCGCAGCTCGCGGACGTAGTCGAGTGTCGGCCGATGATTCTGAGCCAATTCAACCTGAATGTCGGCGTCTTCCGGGCCGATCGGCGCCGAATTGCTGTAGGAAAGATTGATGGCGCTATAGGGCAGCCCAATATTGTCTACGATGCTCGTCAATTCCGACGCGGGAATCGTCTGGCGAATGTCGTTTTCAATTTGATCGCAGAGGCTTGCGGTTTCCTCGATGCGCGTTCCAATCGGCGCGCGAATGTGAAATTTGAACTCGCCGCTATCGACGCGCGGGAAAAAGTCCTCCCCGACGAAGGGAAGCAGCGCGAACGAGAGCACGCAAAACGCAAGGAAACATACGGTAAAGACTTTTCGATGGCGCACTGCCGCTTGCAATGTGCGGTGATAGGCCTGCCGGAAACTCTCAAAGCCGGATTCGAATTTGGCCTGCATTTTGACAAGCGGATTGCGAGATCTCGCGGTCAATTCCCGCCGCTCATCCTCCGTTTGCTGCACGAGGAGGTAGCGGGCCATGGTGGGCACTAGCGTTCGCGAGAGCAAATAAGATGCGAGCATCGCGAAAACGACGGCTTCTGCCAGCGGGACGAATAGATATTTCGAGACGCCGGTCAAGAAGAACATCGGCACGAAGACGATGCAGATCGCGAGGGTCGAGACGAGGGCGGGGACGGCGATTTGCGCCGAGCCGTCGAGAATGCCCTGGTAAAGTTCCTTGCCTTGATCGAGATTGCGATGGATGTTTTCCATCGCCACGGTAGCGTCGTCAACAAGGATGCCGACGGCGAGCGCAAGGCCGCCGAGAGTCATGATGTTGATCGTCTGGCCGACCGCACTCAGCACGATCAGGGAAGTGAGAACAGAGAGCGGAATCGAGATGGCGATAATAACCGTGCTGCGCCAGCTTCCGAGAAACAGAAGGATCATGAGGCCGGTGAGCACGGCCGCGATCGCGCCCTCGCGAATCACCCCGTTAATGGAAGCGAGGACGAAGATCGATTGGTCTGAGACAGGCCGGATGTCCACTTTCACCGGAAGCGCGTCTTCGATCTGAGGAAGCTTCGCTTTGATGTCCTTGATGATGTCCAGCGTGGAATAGGCGCCCGATTTTAGGATCGACATGAGCGCCGCGCGGTCGCCATTCACCCGCACGATGTTCGTCTGGGGTGTAAATCCATCTCTAACATTGCCGACATCGTGGATGTAGATTGTGGAACCGTCGACCGTCTTGATCGGCAGATTGTTTATGTCGCGGATCGTCTCTGCCGGCCCGTTCATATCGACCTGATATTCGTACGGTCCGATTTTTGCAGTGCCGGCCGGGAGGATCAGATTTTGCGAGGCAATCGTGTTCGCGACGTCGACCGGGGAGAGACTCTTGGCTTGCAACTCCGGCAGATTCAGATCGACCATGATCGTCCGCTGCTTGCCGCCGTAAGGGTAGGGAATGGCAGCGCCCGGCACCGTCACGAGCTGCGGACGAATGAAATTGACGCCGGAGTCGAAAAGCTCCTGCTCGTTTAATCCCTGACCTGACAACGCAAGCTGCAGCACAGGCACGGTCGATGCGTTGTACGTAATTACTAGCGGCGGCGTGGTCCCAGTAGGCAATTGCCTGACGATCGTCTGGGAAACCGAAGTCACTTGCGCGATGGCGGTTGCGATCTGCGTGCCGGGCTGAAAGTAGATTTTGACGATGCCGCGGCCATCCAGCGACTCCGATTCGATGTGTTCGATATTGTCGACGGTCGTGGTGAGGATACGCTCGTAAATGTAGACAATCCGATTCGACATATCCTCGGGGGAAAAGCCGCTGTAATTGAAAAGGACGCTGACGACCGGAATGTCGATATCGGGGAAGATGTCAACGGGAGTGCGGAGAATGGCGACGACGCCGACGATCAGTATCAAGATCGCAGCGACGACAAATGTATAAGGCCTGCGCAACGCAAGCCGGACGATCCACATACCTTCTCAAGCTCCTCGCCGATAGCAGACGGAAGGGCTACTTCTCGCTGCATTAGGGCCACACGATCGCGGCCCGGTATTATGACATCCGCAGAGACGTGACAGAAGGTAACAGCAGGTAAAGAACCTTTAACACGTGAAACTGCGCCCTGGCCTTCATTTCGAATCTGTTAGACGCATGAGAATCTGGCAGGGTTCACCGACTTGTAGCCGTGGCCTTCGCAGACGCAGCCAATATCAATTCAGATAGGAACTCGCCCAGACCCCTGCCCGCCAACCGGAACTCGCCATCGCGGGCGGTCCGATCCAGCCATCCCGAATAGAGCAGGCAGACCATTTCGGACCAAGACTCAGCCGCCTGCCGGGTGAAGCCAACCTCGGCGAGGATATTGGCAATAACCCCGACCCTCCGTTTTTCCACGTCTGCCACGCGAGTTGCGACGCGCTCATCCCGTCGCGCCCAAGCGCGAATCGCAATTTCTTCGCGGATTCTCTCTGGTTCGGCGCTGCGCTCCACGAATCGCGCCCAGCGGGTCGCGGCATTCGGTTTTTGCGTCGCTTCGGCCTCTTCATTGGATAGCCACTCCGCTTCCGAAGTCTCCCAGGCCTGAAGCATTTGCATCAGCAGCTCGTCCCGATCGCGGAAGTGCCAGTAGAAACTGCCTTTGCTGACGCCAAGGTCGCGGGCGAGCACTTCGACACGGACGGACTCGACGCCGTCTTTCGCCAATCGGGCGACGCCCGCCCGTATCCAATCGCTTGGCTGAAGAGGTAATCGAACAGGAGATGGGCTAGCCATACGTAGGCGTATGTATGCTGGAAAGATACTCGTACTGGAACGGAGCGTCAAGCAACTTCGCGGATTCTGTGGCGTTCTGCTGCGGACGGTCGCGTGCAGCCGCAGCCGCCCTACTAAGGTCGCGTTGCATTCGAGACGATTTCAGCGGCCTCCTCGACCACTGCTCGGTCGGAGCCGAATCCTTCGAGCCAGAGGACGTCCGGCTCGCGTCGAAACCATGTGATTTGGCGCTTGGCGAATTGGCGCGTCGCCTGCTGGATGTGGCGCACGGCCTCTTCGAGGCTGATCTTTCCTGCGAGATGCTCCGCTAATCCACGATAGCCGATGAATTGGAACGGCTTCGCAGCCGGAGCGACTCCTCTCGCTACGAGCGCCCGTACCTCTTCCAGCCAGCCGCTAGCGATCATCGCGTGCGTACGCGCCTCGATATGCGCGTAAAGAGACCGTCTATTTGGCAAGAGTCCGATCTTTGTCAGGCGAAAGCCTTGAAGCGCCTCGCGTCCAGAGCGATGAATTTCGCCGACGGTCCGGCGCGTCAACAGGCGTATCTCGATTGCACGGATCACCTTCTGTGCATCGCGAACGGCGATCTTCTTCGCCGCATCCGGATCGATTCTGGCGAGCAGCCGGTGCACATGCTCCGGCCCGCGACGCTGTGCGATTTCGCGCAGGCGAGACCGGAGTTCTTCGGAGCGTTCTGGTGCGTCGGCAAGGCCTTCGAGCAGAGCGCGGAGGTAAAGGCCAGTGCCCGCCGTCAAGACAGGCAGTTTGCCGCGGCGTTTCAGATCATCCAGAACGGCGATGGCGCGCCGTCGATACTCGCCTGCGGTGAAGACTTCGTTTGGCTCGACGAGATCGGTGAGATGGTGTGCGACTCCTTGTTGTTCAGCCGGCGGCACTTTGGCTGTGCCGATATCGAAATGGCGGTAGACCTGGGTCGAGTCGCAAACGACGACTTCGCCATTGAAGCGACGAGCGAGTTCAATTCCAAGTGCCGATTTGCCGGAGGCGGTTGGCCCCAACACGACTATCAGTGGCGCTAATTCGGAAGACAGCCCGTTCATCCCGAAAATTTCCAATAGCGGAGAAGAGCGATCAACAGGACGAGACCGGCAAGCAATAGTGCGCCGGCCACTTGCGTGCGATTGATTTGCACAGGAATCGGCCTAATGGCTATTGAGGTATTCGACCGGCAAATTATACAGGAAGTAGATTCCGAAGCGCATATAAGGCCCGTGAAATTCCTTGGGCAACGGCTCGAACGGGTTCGATGCGCGAATCGAGGACATTGCGGCGTTGTCGAGCGGCGGCTTTCCCGACGTACGCTGCATTTGCGGATCGGGCGGCTGCACGCTGCCGTCGGGGTTGATCTGGAACGTGATGTAGACGACGCCCCTGTCGCCGAGCATCGCCGATTGCGGCATCACGGAATACCAGTTGCGCTTGATCGTTTCCAGCATGCGCTGAATGTAGCTGTTGAAGTCGACGCCTTGGGTAGGCGTCAAAATGTTTACGGCATTATTGCCGGGAGGTCCCTGGCCCGGCTGCCCGGACGGGACTTGATCGTTAGGAATGTAGATTCCGGTGCCGTGACGTTTTAGCGCGTCCTGCTCTTGCTGTTGAAGGATCTGCCCTGGCGATTGATTCTGGAGCTCCAGATTCAGATGATTATTCTGCGGCTTGATCGGCTCCAACGCTGAAGGCTTGGGCGGAAGATTCTCGGCTACTTCCGGAGGCGGCTGCTGCGGCTGCGGCGCCGGAGGCTGCTGCGTCGCCGTATGCGGAGTGGGAGCTTCCGGCAAATCCGGCTGCGGCTTCACGGGCTGCGGCGCGGGTTGCGGCGCAGGCTCGACTGGCTGTTCGACAGGAGGCGGCGTGGGCTGGAGCAGCTTGGGAGGGATGCGCGGCATTTTCGGCACGGGCGGCGGAGGTGTCGTCGTTTCGGGCGGCAAGTAGACGAAACTCAGCTCCTTTTGCGCCCGTTCAAGGTCCGCCTGCGTAGGAACTCTCGACTTAAATATCTTCCCTATGTTGACGAGGAACAGTATGAGAAGGATGTGAGCGGCGATGGAGCCTATGCGAGCGAGATTGTCCCACTTCGCGTCATGTTTTTCTTCGGGCTCGATCAGCAGGTTGGCGTTGCCAGTAATGAAAATGTCCGGTTCGATCACATCGCGAAACTTCGCCGTATCGATGGGCGTGAATAGCTCCTGCTGCTCGGGTTCCAGCGGTTTTATCTGGGGCGGCACGAGCATGCGGGCATCGAGAACCTCGAGCGCCATCACGCCTTTCTCTTGCGTTTCGATGGAGCGTTCGATCGGTTTGACCGGCATGTCGCGCGCGACCAGCAGGCGATCGACGAGAACGTCGAGGGGCATGTGCTGCGGAATGTTCGATTTGCCGTTCAGCGGAGGGGCATCGGAAGGGCCGGCCGGGACGACCATCCGGTCGTCCATGGCGGTGGTCACACGGCTGCCCCGTTTCCTGAGCTCGTCGCCATTGACGGGCTTGACGTCGCGGGGCACCAATGTGCGGCTGATCATTGTGTCGTCACGGAGTCGATAGAGATGCGAAGGCGCTTGCTTGGACGCGCTTCCCATGTTCTTGGATGCCAGCCATGACCCGATCGGCTAGCTCGAGGGCACGGCGTCCGG
>Ga0335085_10017560_pt1 | contig 10307 bp, 7 predicted proteins | sample Lox_Sample_45_FD_206712 | JGI IMG/M metagenome (GOLD analysis project Ga0335085, IMG submission 206712) | Soil microbial communities from Loxahatchee National Wildlife Refuge, Florida, United States - Lox_Sample_4.5 | ecosystem: Environmental > Terrestrial > Soil > Wetlands | place: USA: Florida...
TCGGCCTGGGCATGGTGGTCTACGCGCTCATCCTCAGCATGCGCAAAAACGGGGCAAAGCCCGCGGCGGCCGCGGCGGGCCCCGCCTCCGCCGCCGTGCCACCGGTGGCCGGCATGGCCTTCGCCGTGGCCGGTGTCGAATCCGCCGCCGGCGTGGCGACCGCGGCCGTGCCGCCCCTCCCGCCGGTTTCCGTGCCACCGGTCATCTCGGCCATGACCCTGCCGCGCGCCGGGTTCTGGGTCCGGCTGGTCGCGCTGGCCATCGACGTGATCCTGGTCGGCCTTGTGATCAAGCTCGTGCCCTGGGTGCATTGCCGGTTCGGCCCGTTCCTGCTGCTGCTCGCGGCTTATGGGGCCGTGCTGTGGAAGCTGCGGGGCACGACGGTGGGCGGCAGCATCCTCCACCTCAAGGTCGTGCGGCTGGATGACCGCCCGCTGGACTGGACCGCCGTGATCGTGCGGGCGTTCAGCTGCTTCCTTTCGCTCGTGGTGATCGGCCTCGGATTCCTGTGGGTGGCCTTCGACGACGAAAAGCAGTCGTGGCACGACAAGATCGCGGGGACCGCGGTGGTGCGGGTGCCGAAGGGCGTCTCGCTGATCTGAGTCGGTCCAACCGGTCGCGGTGCAGTGCGAGGCAGGGCGCGCGCCCTGCCTTTTCGTTTGCCGAGGCCGGCGCCTTTCGCCTACTGCCTTGGACCTATGGCAAACGCACTGGTCGGAATCATCATGGGCAGCACGTCGGACTGGGAGACGATGCAGCATACGGCGCAGACGCTGGACACGCTGGGCATTCCCTACGAAAAGCGCGTCATCAGCGCCCACCGCACCCCGCAGCTGATGTATGAATGGGGGACGACGGCGCGGACGCGCGGGCTGAAGATCGTGATCGCCGGGGCGGGCGGTGCGGCGCACCTGGCGGGCGTGGCGGCGGCGCTCACCCCGCTGCCGGTGCTCGGCGTCCCCATGGAATCGGCCTCGCTCAAGGGCCTGGACTCCCTGCTGTCGATGGCGCAGATGCCGGGCGGCGTGCCGGTGGCCACGTTTGCGATCGGCAAGCCGGGCGCGGTCAACGCGGCGCTGTTCGCCGCGGCGATTCTGGCGCTGGCCGACGCGCAGGTCAGCCAGGCACTCGACCACTATCGCGCGGCGCAGGCGAAGAAGGTCGCCGACGCGAAGCTGCCCTGACGCCGCGATCGCGGTTCAGGGATTCGGTTTCGGCGCCGCGGGCGCCGCCGGGGCCGGGGCCGGTTTGTCGGGCGCGCCGTTGTCCATGACGTAGCGCCATGAGCCGTCGGGCTGCCGTTTCCAGATGGTGAGGAAAAACCCGGTGCGCACGACCTCGCGGCCGTCGGCGCCGGGGAAGCGGGCTTCGTAGCGTCCCCAGTTGTAACCGAGCGTGCCGTCGTCCGAGACGTCGGTGAACAACGCCGACCAGGTGAGGGAGGTTCCGGGCCGGTCCGGTCCGATCCGCGCGCGCACGGCGGCGAGGCCGCGGAGGTGCAGGGGATCGGTGTCGATGAAGGCGACGTCGGGGGCGGCGAAATGCTCGAAGGCGGCGCGGATGCCCTGCGCCTTCGCCATCGCGCAAAAGGCGTCCTCCATCCGGGCGAGTTCGGCCTGGAGCGCCGCCTTGCCCGCCGGGGTGGGGGCGGGCTGGGCGGCTCCGGCGCCGCGCAGCAGCAGGAGCAGGCTGACGAGGACGAGTGGCGAGCGGGACAGGATTTTCATGGCTGGGCTCCGGGTGGGGCGGCTTGTCGGGCGAGAAAGGTGCGGTAGTCCTCCGGGGTGTCGAGATCGACGGCGAACTCCGGCAGGTCGATGGTGGCGAGCTGATCGGCGTGGCGCGCCAGGAGCGGGCGGGCGCCGCCCGGGCCGCGCAGTTCCAGCAGTTCGGGAAAATGGCCCCGGGTGAACAGCACCGGCGGACCAGGGTGGCCCTCGTAGCGGGCCGCCACGATCGATTGGCCGGACTGGAGTTGGGTCGCGGCCAAGCGGGTGAGGGCCCCGGGGGACAGCCCGGGCTGGTCGCCGAGCACCAGCACCGCGGCTTCGATTGACAGCGAAAACGACTCGAGCACGCCCATGCCGACGCGAATGGACGACGTGAGGCCCTCGGACCAGGCGGGGTTTTCCACCAGCAGCACGGGCAGCCGCACCAGCTCCGGCCGGATGAGTTCTGCGCGGGCGCCGAGCACGATCACCACGGGCCACGCGGGCGACGCCAGGACGGCGGCGACGACGCGGCGGATCAACGTCCCGCCGCCCACCGGCAGCAGCGGCTTCGGTGTGCCCATGCGGGTCGACGCGCCGGCGGCGAGGACGACCGCGCCGAATCGGAGCGATTCAGCCATGGATCGGCGCGGTCCGCTGCCGGAGCGGCCGGGCGTCACGGCCGGCCAGCGCCGCTTGCATCTCGGCCAGGATGGAAAGCGCCACGGTCTCGGGGGTGTCGGCGCCAAGGTCGAGGCCCACCGGGGCGTGGAGGCGCGCCCGCAAATCCGCGGTGACCGGCAAGCCGCCGGCGGCGAGGTCCTGGAGGATCCGTTCGGCGCGCTGGCGGGGGCCAAGGAGACCGAGGTAGGCGAGGGGGCGGGGAAGGAGATAGCGCAGCAGCGGCAGGTCATGCGCATAGTGATGGGTCAGGACCACGACGAGGGCGTCCGGCGCGGGCGCGGCGCGAGTGGGGGCCTCCTCCGGGCGCGCGACCACCACGGCATCAGCTTCCGGGAAGCGGGCGGCGGTGGCCATGGCGGGCCGGGGATCAACCACCGTCACCTGCCAGCCGAGCTCCTTGGCGAACCGCACCAGCGGCCGGGCGTCGTTGCCGGCGCCGAAGACCGTCAGGGCCGGCGGCGGGGCCACCCGCTGCCGGAAAACGTCGGCCGCCGGCAGGCTCGGCAGGTCGTCCGCCAGATGGGTGCCACGCATGGCGGCGCTCTCGCCCCACACCACCGCCAGTTCGGTCGGCACGCGCCGCCGCAGGTTCTCGCGCAGGACACGGGCCCACCCGGGCAGCCGCGGCAGGCCCTCCACGAGCACGTGCACGACACCGTGGCAGCCCAGGCCCACCCCCCACACCTGGTCGTTCTCCGTCGTGGTGTCGTAGGTGACGGTGCGGGCCGCGCCGCCGGCGAGCACGGTTCCGGCGTGGGCCGCGACATCGTCCTCCAGGCAGCCGCCGCTGATCGAGCCGACGCGGCGGCCGTCCGCGGTCAGCAGCAGTCGGGCCCCGGGGCGGCGGTAGGAGGATCCGTCCACCCGGACCAGGGTGGCGAGCGCGGCGCGGGCGGCGGGGGCGGAGTGCAGGACCTCCAGGATCTCGGACAATTCCTTCATCGGCGGCGACGCGGCGATTCCAGCTGATCGGGCCGGCGGAGGCGAGCGGGCAAATTCCCGCGCGCCTTATTGTCGGTCAAATGAACATGGAGGAGTGCGAATAAACGTAAGCTATTAGCCGCTTAGCGTTTAATTACCGCCATTTAACATAATTATTGCATACTGGCAGAAGCCATGCTTACTCTCCGGCCCCAAGAGAACTTCGGGTGGGCTTAGCCCGCAACCTCTTACCAACCAAAGCACAACTGATCACACAATGAACCTGAATTCCGTAAGGAAGCTCCGGGCGGCGCTGGCGTTTGTTCTTGGCGCGGCCCTGCCCTCGTTCGCGTTCGCTCAGGACAACGCCGCCGCGGCGCCCGCGGGCCAAAACAACCAGACGGTCCAGATGCAGAAATTCGTGGTGACCGGGTCGTATCTGCCCGAGTCGCAGGTCGTGACGGCAAGCCCCGTGGTCACGGTCGAAGCCGCCGATCTCGACCAATCGGGCGCCACCGACGCGCTGCGCCTGGTGCGCCAGATGACCCCGTTCTTCAGCGGCAACGGCAACCAGGGCACCGAGGCCAACAACGGCGCGGCCGGCGAGTCCTACGTCGCGTTGCGCAACCTCACCACGCTGGTGCTCATCAACGGCCAGCGCATCACCGGATCGGCGTTCCAGTCCGGCTCCCTGGTCGACCTCAACATCATCCCGACCGCGATGATTGACCGCGTGGAAGTCCTGAAGGATGGCGCGTCCACCATCTACGGCACGGATGCCATCGGCGGCGTCGTGAACGTGATCCTGAAAAAGGACTACAACGGCTTCGAGATGGGCACGCGCTACGGCACGACCGGCAACGGCGACTACAAGACCAAGGAAGTCTATCTCGTCGGCGGCGCCTCCGGCTCGGGCTATTCGCTCACCGTGGGTGCGCAGCACTTCGAGAACGTCCCGCTGCTGACCACTTCGCGTCCGCTCACGACCCTGACGCCGACCGATGAGGCGGCGATGGGCTTCAATCCCACCAGCGCGGTGTTCAGCGGCACCTACCCGGGCCGCGTCAACAGCGATGTACTGGCGGGCTCGACGCTGATTGCCACCGGGGCGACGGGCTTCAACGCCGCGATCACTTCACCCGGCATCAAGAGCAGCCCCAATGACACCTCGGTGACGGGTGGTTTCACGGGCGCTGCCGCCCTCACCTACTTGGAGGGGAAGGGCGTCTATCTCCCGGTCAGCGGCACGCCGATCGGCAAGGCCGCCGGCGGCGCCACGGCCCTGAACACGACGTTGTTCGGCAATCCGCTGATCGAAAACACCAAGCGCAACCAGTTTGTGTTGAATGGGGATCGTGAGCTCATGGGGAAGAATCTGGTGGTCTTTGGTGACTTCTTGTTCTCCCAGACGATCAACGGCGGCAGCGCGCTGGCCCCGTCGCCGATCGCCGGCGTCGGTCCCGGCGGCGGCAACACGCTCTTCATTCCGGCCAACAACCCTTACAACGTGTTCAACGTCGATTTTCCGGGCCCGCTCTCGGCCCGCCAGCGGACGATCGAGCTGGGCGAGCGCTCCAGCATCAACGAGACCAACACCTGGCGTTTCGTCGGCGGCCTGAGGGGTCAGATCAACGACCAGTACAGCTGGGAGGTTAACTACAACTACTCCCGCTCCTCCCTGCTCGAGCGTATTCTTGGCGGCGTCAACGGGGCCAACATGAATTCGGCCATGGTCCCGCTGCTCAATTCCTCGGGCGGATACGTCTACAACTCGGCGGGCAAGCCCCTGTCCACGTTGACCGACTCGCAGGGCAACAATCTGCCGGTCTACAATTACTTCGCGCTGCCGGGCTTCAACGATCCGGCGACCCTGGCCGCGCTGGCCACCACCCTGTTCAACAGCGGTGATGCCTCGCTGCGCAACATCCAGGCGCTTATCCGCGGCACGCCCTTCACGGTGCCGGCCGGCAACGTGGACTTCGCGCTCGGCGTCGAGGCCCGCCACGAAGACGTGAGCTCCTCGGTGGACGCGCTTTTCGCCAACGGTCTCGCGCTGGGCTACAACCCGGCCAACACGTTCGCGGGTGGCTCGCGCGACAGCAAGGGTGCCTTCCTTGAAGTGGGCGTGCCGGTGACTTCGGCCAAGATGAACATCCCCGCCTTCTATTCGGTGAACCTGAACCTGGCCGACCGGTACGAGAAGATTGAACCGGGCGGGCACGCCAACTCGCCCAAGATCGGCCTGAAGTGGAACCCGGTCGATGACAGCTTCGTGCTCCGGGCGACCTATGCCAAGGGCTTCATCGCCCCGACGATCGTGAACCTCTTCGGCCCGGCCGTGGGCAACTCCCCGACGTTCGCGGTGCTCCAGGGCAACGGCAGCGCCTCCCCGGGCGGCTCCCTCGGCAACATGACCACGGTCCAGGGCAGCACCAACCAGCTGAGCAATCCGAACCTGCCGCCGTCCAACTCGAAGTCGTACACGTTCGGCTTCGTCTATTCGCCGAAGGATATCAAGGGCCTGTCCGTGTCGGTCGACTACTACAAGATCACGCAGGACAAGGTGGGCGGCCTCGACTACACCTCGATCGTCGCCGACCTGAACGCCAAGGGCTCCGGCTCGGCCTATGCCCCCGGCTTCATCTTCGCCGACGGCTCGACGCTCAAGACGACCACGGCGAACCAGGTCACCTCGACCAACTTCGGCTTCCTGAATGTGACCAACAATCCGTCGGGCGACCAGTGGACGAACGGTCTGGACATCGCCATCGACTACAACTTCAAGACGGCCAATCTGGGCCGGTTTGATGTCGGGGCGCAGGCGAATATCCTGTTCAACTACTACTTCCGCCCGAATCCGAGCTCGCCGTATTTCCAATACGCGCGGAACTTCACGGACGGCACCAACGGCCTGGGCGGCACCAACGGCCTGCTGCCCGGTTACGTTATCAAGCCGTACATCAACCACGCGTGGGGCCCCCTCGCGACGTCGCTGTTCTTCAACTATGTGCCGCCGACGACGGCCTCGGGCTCGATGTTCGGCGGGCAGAGCACGACGAACACCGACCGGATCGACGGGAAGCCATACACCATCCCGCGGTACTTCACCGTGGACCTGGGCATCACGTACACGCTCCCGAACTTCGGCCAGCATTGGCTGCGCAACACCACGGTCACACTCGGGGCCAACAATCTCTTGAACAAGATGGCCCCGTACGTGCCGGTCGATGGCAATCCCCCGGGTGAAAACAACACGGTGGAAAGCCAATACGACATCATCGGCCGGTTCATGTTCGTGGATTTGAAGAAGGCCTTCTGAGGCCGCGGCCGGTTTTCCGCGTCGCGTTCCTGCAACGGCAGCCCGGGAGGGCTGCCGTTTTTTTTCCACCGCCGGCCACCCCGGCCCGGCGCGGCGGCCGCGCGCGCAATGGCGTTGCAGAGCGGCGCGGTTGGGCGGAGACTGCCGCCGATGAAAAGGTACGTTCTGATCGGCGGCCTGCTGGCGCTGGCCGCGCTCGCGCGGGCCGACGGGGATTTCCTGAGATCGCTGCCGCCGGACGCCTTCACCGCCGCCGGCCTGCAGAAGCTGACCCCGGAGGAACTGGCCCGGTTGGAGAAGCTGGTGCAGCAATACAAGTCGGGCGAACTGGCCGCGGTGCAACAGCAGGCGGCCGCCCAGGTTTCCGCCTCGCGCCAGGAAGCGGAGCACAAGGTCGCCGTCGCCGAAACCAAAGTCGAGGTGGCCGAGACCAAGGCCCAGGTGGCGGAAACCAAGGCCCAGGCAGCCGAGGCGAAGGCACAGGCCGCGGCGGCCCAGGCGCAGGTGGCGGAGGCGAAAGTCCAGGCCGTCGCGTCCAAGGTCCCCGAGGCCGGGGCTTTGCCGGCGGCAGCGCCGGCCAAGAAGCAGCCCGGCTGGTTCACGGCCCTGCTCACCCTCGACCGGGCCAGTGCCAAGCCGGAGAAGGAGCAGCCGCTCGAGAGCCGCCTGGTCGGCGATTTCGACGGCTGGCACGGGCAAACCGTCTTCACCCTGGACAACGGCACGCGGTGGAAGCAGCAGAACCATACCGAGGACTATGTCTACGCGCCAACGCTCCATGCCCCCAAGGTGCGGATCAGTCCCGCGGCGTTCCACGGATTCTGGATGGAGATCGAAGGGGTGAATCGGAATGTGCGGGTGATACCCCTGGATCTGACGCAGGCGAAGTGAGCGGGCGGGGCGGCGGCACGCTTTCGCGATTGCCGGGCGGGTGGGGATGCGCAGCGTTGCCCGTGTGGCCACGCAATCCGCTCCCGGTGGCATCGGGTCCGGGCCCACCGGCTGGCGGGGCCTCGGGGCGGGGCTGTTGATCTTCGGCGCCACGCTGCTCGCCTACCTGCCGGCGATCCACGGCGGCCTGCTCTGGGATGACGACGCCCACGTCACCAAGCCGGAGCTGCGCTCCCTGGACGGGCTGCGGCGCATCTGGCTCGAGCCGGGCGCCAGCCAGCAATACTATCCGCTGCTGCACAGCGCGTTTTGGGTCGAGCACCGGTTGTGGGGCGACGCGACGTTCGGCTACCATCTGCTCAACCTCCTGTTGCACGCCACCGCCGCCTGTCTGGTGGCCGCGCTGGTGCGGCGCTTCTTCGACGGCGGCACCGGCCTGCTCGCCGGCCTGATCTTCGGCTGCACCCCGTGTGCGTCGAATCGGTGGCGTGGATCGCGGAGCAGAAGAACACGCTCTCGGCGGTCTTCTATCTCGCCGCCGCGTGGACCTACCTGGGCTTCGACCGCGACCGCCGGCGGTCGCAATACCTTCTGGCTCTGGGCTGGTTCGTGCTCGCGCTGCTGAGCAAGACGGTGACGGCGACGCTGCCCGCCGCCCTGCTGGTGGTGTTGTGGTGGCGGCGGGGGCGGCTCGATTGGCGGCGGGATGTGCGGCCGCTCGTGCCGTGGTTCGTGCTGGGCGTGGCCGGGGGACTCGTCACCGCGTGGGTGGAGCAGAAGTTCTTTGTGTCGGTCCAGGAGCGCCTGGGGCCGGCGGCGACGGATTTCGCCCTGACGTTTCTGGAGCGCTGCCTGCTCGCCGGCCGGGTGATCTGGTTCTATCTGGGCAAGCTGGTCTGGCCGGCGGACCTCATCTTCATCTACCCGCAATGGAGCGTGAGCGCCGCCGTCGGGTGGCAGTATCTGTTTCCGCTCGCCGTGCTGGGGGCGATCGCGGGCCTGGCCGTGGTGGCGCGGCGGCGGCGGGGGCCGCTCGCGGGCTTCCTCTTCTTCGCCGGCACGCTGTTTCCGGCGCTGGGGTTCTTCAACGTCTACCCGTTCCTCTTTTCTTACGTGGCGGACCATTTCCAGTATCTCGCCAGCCTGGGCATCCTCGTGCCGCTGGCGGTGGGCCTGACCGCGGGCGTCCGGCGGTTGCTCGCGGGCCGCGCCGCGGGGGTGCGGCGGCTCGGCGCGGTGCTGGTCGGGGTGGTGCCGGCGGTGCTGGGCGTGCTGACGTGGCGCCAGTGCGGCATGTACCGCGACGCCGAAACGCTTTATCGCGCGACGCTGGCGCGCAACCCGACGTGCTGGCTGGCGCACGCGAATCTCGGCCTGATCCTGGCCGCCGCGCCCGGCGGGCTCCCGGAGGCGCTCGCGCATTTCGAGGCGGCGGTCCGGCTCAAGCCGGGCGATGCGGAGCTGCACAACCAGTTGGGCAGCGCCCTCGCCCGGGTCCCGGGCCGCGAGGCGGCGGCGATCGACCAATTCGAGACCGCCTTGCGGCTCTCCCCGGATCTTCCCTACCCGCATGCCAATCTTGGCATCGCGCTCCTGCGGATTCCCGGCCGCCTGCCGGAGGCGGTGGCCCAGCTGGAAACCGCGGTGCGGCTCAAGCCGGATTTTGCCGCCGCCTACAATTTCCTCGGCCGCGCCCTGGGGGCGCTGCCCGGGCACGAGGGCGACGCCCTCGCGGCCTATGCGGCCGCCCTGCGCATCGATCCCGGGCTGGCGGACGCGCACAGCAACCTGGCCATCACCCTGGCGGCGATGCCGGGGCGGATGCCGGAGGCGATCGAGCATTTCGCGGCGGCGGCGCGGCTCGATCCCGGCTCGGCCGACGCGCACTACAACCTCGGCTGCGCCCTGGCGGCGGCGCCCGGCCGGCTGCCGGACGCGGTGGGCGAATTCGAGGCGGCGCTGCGGATCGACCCGGCGAACGCCCGGGCGCACCTGGCGCTGGGTATGGCCCTCGCGGGCCTGCCCGGCCGCGCCCGCGAGGCCCGCGCGCAGTTCGAAGCGGTCCTGCGCCTCGACCCGGAGGATGCCGACGCCCGGCGCGGGCTCGAGCAACTGCGCGCCGCCCCGCCGCCCGGCGGCGGCTGAGCGGCCGGCCGGCGGCGAGGCTTGCGGCCGCCGCGGCCGGTTTGCTACAACCAGCCGACGGCATGCCTTTCTCGCGTTCCCACCTCTCCTCGCCCTACCGCACCTGGCTGGTCCGGGAGCCGCATGCGGTCTTCAAGATCCAGGTCGCGATCGCCTTCGTCATCATCACGCTGCTGAACACCGGCTACTACTGGCAGCGCGAGCTCCGCGCACTCGCCCTCCGCGAGCACGTGCAGAACGTGATCGCCCTCTGGGACGGCTTCGAGTGGTACACCTGGATTGTCGCCGTCCCGGCCGCCCTCCTGTTGATCCGCCGCTTCCCGTTGGTCCGCGGCCGGCTGGGCCGGAGCCTCGCCGGCCTGCTCCTCGGGAGTGGTGTGATCTACCTCGTGGTGGCGAACGCGCGTTATCTGCTGCGCATGGTGCCCAACCTCTGGCTGCCGGACTCGCTGGATCTCCCGTGGGACTGGGTGGTGTACCTGCACACGCAGCTGACGCTCGCGCCGATCGACTTCCTGACCTACGGGGTGATCTTCGCCTCGTCCTTCGCCGTCGACTACTACGTCCAGTTCCGCCAGCGCACCCACGAGGCCCATGAGCTCGAACTGCGGGCGACGCAGCTGCAGTCGGAGCTGGCC
>Ga0335085_10017564_pt1 | contig 10306 bp, 17 predicted proteins | sample Lox_Sample_45_FD_206712 | JGI IMG/M metagenome (GOLD analysis project Ga0335085, IMG submission 206712) | Soil microbial communities from Loxahatchee National Wildlife Refuge, Florida, United States - Lox_Sample_4.5 | ecosystem: Environmental > Terrestrial > Soil > Wetlands | place: USA...
AGCCCCGGAGGCGGCGGCGGAGGCGGTTACAGCGACGGCGCGGGCAGCAACTTCACCGGCGCGGCGGGCGGCAACGGCCGGATCAGGCTGACCTACGCAGTCGGCGGCGGCAGCCCGGTCAACGGCGGCAACACCACCTTCGGCTCGGCGGGCACCACCGGCACCGTGGTCACCGCGCACGGCGGTTCCTCGGTCGCCCTGAACACGCTGACCGGCGGGTCCGGCGGCACCGGCTCATCTAACACCACCCACCACAACGGCGGCGCGGGCTTCACCAGCGCGGGCTCGACCGGCGGCGGGGGCGGCGGCTCGGGCGGCTCGGCTGCCGCGGGCAACGCAGCGTCGAGCGCGACCGGCGCGGCTGCGGTCACCGACGGCGGCAAGGGAGCTAACGGATCGACCGTGGCCAACACGGGCGGCGACTCGATCGGCCCTCCCGGAGGCGGCGGCGGCGGCGCGGACAGCACGGGCAGCGCGGTCAGCGGCGGCAGCGGCGGCGCAGGCAACATCGTCGTCACCTGGACGCCGCCCATCGCGCCCTTCAGTACGCTGATCGCGCACACGCCCGGTCTCAACGCGCCCCCCGCGCTGAACCCCTGCGTGCCGATCAACAACACCGCGGACGTGCCGTCCGGAACGCAGTACCCGGTGCCGTCCCTGGTGTCGGGCGTGAACGCGACCTTCAACGGCACCTACACCGTGGTCCTGGTCAACTACGTCTGGGACAGTCCCACTGTGCAGCGGACGATCACGGTGACGGTGAACCAGTTCGAGTACACCAGCTCCGGGACCGACTTCGGCGGCTCGCCCTCCTACCCGCTGTCGGTGACGCGCACGCTCACCCCGTCCACGGACATCGTCAACGGCATCTGCATCCTGGGCGAGCTGACGCTGCCGGTGAAGGCCATCGACCCGTCCAATACCTCGGGCTACTTCACCGTGTCGATCACCGACTCCGACCAGCTCGACCAGTTCCTCGACGTGGTCTTCCTGGACACCCAGGGGAGCACGGTCATCGTCAACATCGCGCCCGGCAACACCTACATAAACATGTTCATCGACGAGCCCACGCCCGAGCGCGACCTGGGCCTGGTGCTGGGCAGCGACCTGGACCGCTCCCAGGCGATCAGCGTCATGGACGCCTCGATCATCTCCGGCTCGCCGTTCTACATCAGCCCCGGCGACAACCTGCTCTTCGCCTACACCACGAGCGGGGCGCCCAACCTCGGCGTCAGCTACCTGCCCCGCTGGTACTTGGAGAGGCTGGTGTGACCTATGTCGAATGATGACGTGGCCTGGGGTGACGATGAATGCACCTGCTTTGGATTCTGTGTCTGCCGGACCAGGGCTAATCAGGTTAGAGACAAACAAGAAGCTACTGAAGCAAAGCGTCGGATAGACGAAGAGCGGAGAAAAGGCCCGGAGCCGGCAGGAGGCGAAGACTGATGACCTCGGGACGGAACAATGACCCGTCGCTGGTCGCGAAGGCCCTCGCCAAGGTGCAGTCGGTGGAGGCGCGGCTCAACCAGCTGATCGCCAACACCGGGGCACTGCAGCCGTCGGTCATGTACGCGCCGACCAACACCGTGGTCACCCAGACGGCGGACGGCGACTACACCTTCACCGCCCCGGCCGGCGTCACGTCCGTCACAGTGGAGTGCTGGGGCGGGGGCGGGGGCGGAGCAGGCTGCGGCGTCAGCGGCGGCAGCAACACCGGAGGCCCCGGCGGCGGCGGCGGCGAGTACGCCCGGGACACCATCGCGGTCACCCCCGGGAATACCTACAACTACCACGTAGGCGCCGGGGGCGCGGGCGGGGCCAACAACAATGACGGCGTGGACGGTGACGACACGTTCTTCACCGGCGACACTGTCACTGTCTTTGCCAACGGCGGGAGCAAGGGCGACCGCTCGATCGACGGCAACTGGCTGGGCGGGCTCGGCGGCACCGGCTCGGTCAACTCCGTCCACTTCGACGGCGGCAAGGGCGGCAACGAGGCCACCGGCCACCTCGGCGGAGGCGGCGGGGGCGGCGGCGCTGGCTCGGCCGGGGCGGGCGGCAATGCGGGCGGGGGCGGCTTGTCCGGCGGCGGTACCGCGGGCGCGGCGGGAACACCGGACGGCGGCGCGGGCTCGACCGGAGGCGCGAGCGGCAGCAACGGCAGCAACGGCAGCGCGCCCGGAGCAGGCGGCAGCGGCTCGGGCTACGCCAGCGGCGGCGGCACGATCAGCAAGTCCTACTCCCCGGTCCAGACCCGTTCGTGGTACGGCTCGGACGCCAGCATCTACGGCGGCACCAACAACGCAACCCGCAGCCTGAACAGCACGATGTGGCACGGCGGCGAGACCGCCAGCGGCGGCGGCGTGAACGGAGACCAGAAGTCCGCGTGCATCTACAACACCACGCAGATCCAGTCCGACTTCGCAGGCGCCACGATGACCGGGGCCACCGTCGAGCTGCACAACCTGCATACTTACATCTCGGGCGGCCACATGAACGTCCAGATGCGGTCCTGGGGCTCCGGGCTCGGCAGCTCCCTGCCGTCGAGCTGGAACGGATCGGGGGCCGGCAGCCTGGGCAACGTGACCATCGACGAATACGACTACCACACCTACAGCTTCCCCACTACGGCAGCCGGCTTCCAGGCCGGAACCTGCCTCGGCTTCGTGCTCGGCCCCGGGGTCGGCGGCTTCAACACGGCCTGGTACGGCTACTTCGCCGGCGGCTCAGGCGGCCCGCTTCTGACGCTCACCGGGACTACCGGGTCCGGCTTCACCAGCGCGGGCGCCGGCGCGGACGGCCAGGTCAAGATCACTTACCAGTCCAGCACCACCCTGGTGGCCGCGGTGCAGCCGGTGGCGGTTACCGATGACGCAGGCAATGACATCGCCGCCGGGCTCACCGGGACGGTCACCGCGATCCAGCCGGGCAGCTCGCCCGCCAGCCTGGAGACCTGGCACACCATGAGCCTGTCCAACAGCTGGACGGTGGGCTCGGGCGGGTTCGCGCAGTACAAGCTGCTGGCGGACAGCAACATGGTCCTGATCCGGCTCAGCAACATCACTCCCGGGACGATTGCTGACGGCACGGTCCTCTGGGTTTTCCCGACGGGTTACGTGCCGGTCACGCAGCAGAAACTCCCGCTCATCACGACTTACACCGCCGCGCCTTCCTACGGTTCGATGCCGTTCCTGTACGCGAACCTCAGCACCGGCCTCGAAGTATTCGACCTGCGCGGGACGGTTAACTACATTGCCGCCACTGCCGTCTACACCCTCGACTAGGAGCATTCATGGCCGTCAACGTGCCCAACCCGGGCCTCTACCAGCAGCAGCTGGGCAACCACGTCACCGCCTTCCGCAACGCCCTGCAGACGCTGATCAATGACGCCGCCTACCTCAACGCGATGGGCGGCGCAGCGTTCCTCACCTCGGCCATGGGCATCAGTGCGGATGATGCAACCGCGATCGTCAACTCGATCGGCGGGGTGACTCCCGGCAATGCCACGGTGCAGGCACTGAACAACTGGATCAGCGGGACGCAGTTCCTCTGGGGCGGAAACTAGGAAAGCCGCATACTAGAACATATAGGGCACACCGGGAGGTGACGCGATGCCCCTGGAGCAGGTCAATTACAGCCAGGTCGTGACGTTCGAGCCGCAGCTGCCGCAGTGGACACTGCCCGTCCTGCTCGGCGGCACCGCGGCGCCCGCTGCCGCCACCTGGCCCGGCCCGTTCGGCAGCTACCCGTACATCGTCGCCGGATCGCTGAGCACGGGGTCCACCGCGCAGCCCGGCGACAAGTTCCAGCTCTACACCTCGGGCACGCTGAAGGAATCCACCGTCTTCACCGTGGCGGGCCTCACGCCGTCGACCGGCTACAGCTCGTGGAACGTCTTCTTCCTGCCGCAGCCGCAGGTGAACCCCACGTCGTCTGACACGGCGATCTCCGTCCCGGCGCCGAAGAACGGCCGCTGGCTCGGGCAGCTCGGGCACGTGAAGGGACTGACGCGCAGCTACTCGGTCCCCGGCGGTCCCGACCAGCTCACCCTCACGCTGCTCACGCCGCCCGACTTCCGCACCGATGCCCTGAACCCCGGCCGGGTCGTGCAGGCCTGGCGCGGGGGATCGTGCGTCTGGGAGGGAAAACTAGACGAACCGGTGCCGACGGGAGACGGCTGGACGGTCAGCGCGCACGGCGCCGGGCAGTACGGCGCGGACTTCGCAGCTATCTACAGCACCTGGAGCAGCGACGACCCGGTCAACCAGGCGATCTCCCGCGGCCTGCGCTGGACTAACCCCGGCATCGGCAGCTCCGGCGGAATCTGGCTGGGCCAGCAGCAGGACAGCGGTTCCGAGAACATCACTGACCACCTGAACCTGCTGATCACCGGCGGCGGCGTGGTCTGGAAGGTGACCCGGGGCAATGCCAGCTCGATCCCGGCCGGGCCGTGGACGCTGTCGGTCACCGCGTTCCCGTCCGACGCCAACGGCAACCCGCTGCAGTCCGCGGACCGGCTGCTGATCTGCACTACGCCCGTGCCGCGCACGGTGGCGGCCGACATCAACACGATCTGGCTGCGCTACATGGTGACCGCCGACACCACGAGCAAGACCGGCGCCGCAGTTCCGGCTACGTTCGCTCTCACCAGCGTGTCCAACAACGGCTCGGTGCTCAAGCACGGCCCGATGGAGTACTTCCTGGACCTCAGCTCGGCGGGCGTGATGTCGGTCTCGGCGGCGCAGACTGTCGGGACGAACATCCTGACCAGGTTCGTGCGGGCGAGCTTCGCCGGGCCGTTCACTGCCATGCAGGGCCAGGTGCTCAACGCCGCCGGGCAGCCGGTCGACCTGGGCTGCGACGAGGCCGGCCTGGTGTACCAGGTGATCATGACCGACGCTCCCTACGGCGGAGAGGTGGCGGCGGGGCCGCTGCTGTTCATCTCGGGCGGATACCAGTACGACGAGGACACCCAGACGGCCACGATCACGCCGTACCAGGGCGTGCGCGGTGACCTGGCCAGCCTGATCTCCGCCATGTACCCGTCGAGTTTCTAGGAGCCAGGCCATGACGCTGCTCATCACCTTCGCCGCCGTGGTCGGCGTGCTGCTCACCGTGGCCGGGATCGTCGGTGCCTGGCTTGCCGTGCGCACCGGCCAGAACACGCAGACCGTGCGGAACTTCCAGGATGCCGCCGCGTCATGGCGCGAGAAGGCCGAGTCCGTGGCAGCGGACCTGCTCACCGTGCAGACCGAGCTGGCCGCCCTGCGCGCCGCGCACGACAAGCTGCAGCAGGCGTACAACACGCTGCGCGACGTGGTGACCGGCAGGTCCGCCCTGGAGGCGCTGAGCGTCCAGCTCGACGAGGCGAAAAAGGACATCACGCTGGAGATCCGGCTCAGCAAGGACGCTCTGCACACGCTGATCGAGAGCACGAGGACAACCGACTCCGGCGAGTTATCATTGCGGTGATACACGCACATACCAGGAGGAAACCGTGAACATCACCATCCCGCGCTGGCTCTCGCTGCCGACTGACCCGACCGGGTACCTGGCTGCCCTCGGGGCCGTCTACGCCGCCGCCGTCATGATCTACAACGCCCTCAACCACCACGGCGTCATCGACACGAACGTCATCATCGCCGCGATCGGCGCCGTCGGCGCGCTGCTCACCCGAAACTCGGTCACTCCCCTCGCGGACCCGAGGAACGCTCTCGGGGAGCCGCTGGTCGCCGCGCCGCCCGCTCCGCAGGAGACCGCATCGAAGTGAGCTGGAATCCGGGCTGGGCGTGGCTGATCCTGGCCGTCATCATCGTCGCGTTCGTGGCCGTTTTCGATGCGCACGCGGCAGCTGCTCACACGGAGACGATGACCGGCCGGATGCGCGACTGGATCGCTGACCCGGTTGCAGGCCCGTTCATCGTGGGCGGCTGGGTGGCGCTGTTCGCCGGCCTGATGTGGCATTTCTTCGTCAAGAGCCGCTGATGTACGCCTACGGCGGGGACCAGCCCGCAGTGCAGTGCCCCAAGTGCGAACGCTGGTGGAAGCCGGGCCACATGATGTGCGCGGTGATCCACCACGGCGACGGCTGCTGCCACTACGGCGACACCGAGGTAGACCCTCCCGGGGCATGAAAAAAGCCCGGGACCAGATTGGGGGAATCTGATCCCGGGCGGTCCTCAGCGCCGTCGCTCCTGCAGGACCTGCTGGTACGGGGTGGGGTCGTAGGTCAGCTGGTGGTCAGCGATCTCGTCCCACGACTCGCTGGGATAGGGCGCGCGGTAGATCTCGTCGTATTCCTTCATCGCGCGGCGCACTTCGGCTTCGGTCTGAAACTGCTCGATAGTTGTCATCAGGTACGATCTTCCTTTCCTCATAAGGAATCTTGCGGGGCGTTACCAGCGGAGTACCCCGCGGTAATAGAGATGCTGGCGGGCGTACCTCAGCGACTCGTCGAACGCGACGCCCCAGTCTGAGCTGAGGCCGCCGTTTATGTGCTCGTTCTCCAGCCAGAGATGCCAGTAGTACTGGCCGTCGGCCATGATCACTACCTCGGTGCGGTAGCCGTGGCTCCGCAGGTACCGCTGCTCGCGGGCGCGGGTGACTTCCTCAGACTCAAGGTTCAGGAAGTCGTACAGGTAGGCAGGCGAGCGCGGGTTGTCACGTGGCATCCGGGCAGCCCGGCTCGTGCCCGTACAGGCCCGAGCAATGCGGGCACGGCACGCGGACCGCTGCCTTGGGCGGAGCCGGAAGCAGTTCCTCCGGCTCGCACTCCAGGGCCTCGCACAGCTTGCCGAGCGTCGTCGTCTTGGGACGCCGGTAGCCGTTCTCAATCTTGGCAATCGCATCCGGGGTGATTTTGAAGCCGTCGCCGCACATCTTGGCGGCGAGCTGGGCACGGGAGAGCAACCGGACCTCACGCAGCCTGATCAGCTTGTCCTTGTCGATGGCGACGCCAGCTCCGGGACGCTTGATCGTCGTGCGCACAGGCCGTGTCATCCTCTAATCATATCCTCCAAAAGACTTCAAGCCCATGGCCTAGCCGGGCCTCCCCTCGCACTTGACCGACGCGAGCAGGCCCGCGGTTGTCGCGAATACCCGGCACTCCGGGTACATGGTCTGCAGCCGGTCCTGGATGACGGCCATCCACGCGTCGGCGTGCGCCTGAGCGCGGACCTGGATCGCCTGCTGGGCCTCGTTCTGGCCCTCCGCCCACGCGGCCGACACCTCGGCCTGGATGGTGAACGCGGGGGCGAGCGCGATGAGCCGGGCCTTCTGGCTGCGGAAGCCGCGCTCGCCGAGGATGACGCGGCCGAAGCCCGCGATAACCCCGAGCACGGGCAGCCGCCGCACGCCCGACGGGCTGAACCTGTTGCCGCTGAGCCCGGCCATGTCCCAGTACGCCCAGAAACCGCAGCCGCACCGGCCCGCCTCGTCCTGCTCGCAGGGAACCAGGTGATTTTTGCCGTTGTTGCAGACGCCCTCCAGCACGCCCGCGGACCAGGCGTAGCCCGTCGCGCCGTAGATGGCACTCCGCGCCCAGCTGGCCTCAGCACCTGCGGGGTCGAGGCTGAAGTCGGGGCCGTCGAGCGTCCACTGCCGCAGTCCGGACACGGTGCCGAACGCGAAGTCGAGTTCCTTCCGGCCCTGCTCGGCGAAGCCGGTCATTCCCGAGCCGCTGCCGGTGGGCTGCTTGTTCGTGGCGACGATGCCGCCTCCGCTGACGCCCCCGCTGACACCGGGTGCTGGCGTCCACTGCACCAGGCCGGAACCGCCGCCGCCGCCACCCCCTGCACCGCCGCCGACATGATGCACAGTGGTGCTTCCGCCGCCGCCTTGCGCCACGGGTCCGCCGGGCAGGAGGTTCGCTGCGTAGTAGTCGGTACATAGCTTGCACGAGCAGAACGCGTTAGACGGGCAGCCGCCGCACGCGCAACCGGGGTCCAGGGCGCCCCCGCACTTGTTCATCCGTTCCCTCGTTCTCTTCTGGATCGCCCGCACGCGCCTGGTCACCAAGGCTGAGATGGACAGCATGATGACCGAGAACGCAATGCAGGCGAACCGGATGTACAGATAGGTGGTCACGTCACGCAGGGACCACCTCGGGAACCGGCGCGACGGCCGGCTCAACGGGTGCCTCGACCGGCGCCGGCTCCGTCAGCGGCTCCAGCTCGATCTCGCGCTTGGTCTTCCCGATATCGCCCACTACTTTCCCCTTTCCTTGCGCTCTGCCAGGTAGTTCTCGTACCGCCTGAGCAGTGGCCTGCCGATGTAGTCCTGCTTGGAGCCGTTGGTCTGGTAGGCGTATCCGGTCCCCGAGCTGTTCATGATGCCATTGTCCTGGCACCACTGCCGGATTTCCTGGTTGCGCCTGATAATCGCCGGGTCCGGGCTTCCCTTCGGGCGCGGTTCCGGGGGCGTCTCCGGCTCGCGCCCGGCGGCGAACAGCCGCTCGATCGTATCCCGGATGCCCTTCTCATTCACGTCGGTAACGTCCAGCTCGCGCCAGATTCCGTCGAGCCCGACAGTGATGGTGCCGGCAGCCTCGTTGCGTGAGCCGTCGGTGCGGAAGTCAAGGTCGTCATAGATCTTGACGGTAATTTCTCTCATGATGACCTGCTCTTCTCCAGCTTCCCCTTCATGTAGGACGTCAGGTATCTCGTTGCCTTCGCGGCAGCGCGCCGTACTTCCGGATCACTCAGCGTCATCCGTTCGGCTGAGTCCAGCCCTGCTACCCGCTGCCGGTGCACCTTGATCGCCTCGGCGTTGCGGATGCGGCCGTTCGCCCGGCGCCGCAGCTTCCTGGCGAGCACCTCCAGGGCGCGCGCGGTGGCCAGCAGCCTGCCGGTCTCCCGGTCGTACTCGTCCCCGGGCTCGCGCTTGGCCTCGCCGGACGCGCTGACCGGGCCTGTGCACGGGCTGGCGTACGTCGCCTCGGCCACCGTCGCGCCGTGACTGGCGAGCACATTGATGCTCACGCGGTCCTTGTTCTTGCTCACTTCTCCACTGCCTTCCTGATTACGAGCACGGGTACCATGGCCACCGCCGTCACCGCAAGCGCGGTCACCAGGTAGTCCAGCGGCCAGGCGCGGTGCACCAGCCAGGGGCGGTAGACCGCGGTCGCCACGAGGGCCATCCAGGTTGCCGTGCACAGCGGGCAGGAGACCAGGTCGAACAGCCATCGCCCGAGCCTGGAATCCCGTCCCGCCATCCAGACCCTGGGGGCGCGGCTGATCTTGGCCGTCGAGGTGATGTACGACGCCGCTCCGATCGCCAGCGCGAGCGCCAGGGCCGTCACTGCTACTTCCTTTCGTCGTACATGTACGGGTCCCCGCAGCACGACTGGCCGAACCGCAGGCCGAGGTGCGCGTACCGCGCCTGCCACTTGCTCAGCTCGCTGTGGGGGGTATACGCGCTGAACTCGCCGAACTCGGCTATCGCGCGGTCGCGCTCGGCCTGCTCGCTGTCCAGTGCTTCGTCGATCTCGGCCAGGCAGCACTCCACCTCGGCCTCAAGCCCGGCGTCACGGACGTCCCTGGCAGGCTCCGCGGTCTCGTCGTGCTCGCGGGCCTTGGTGCTGTGCTGGTGCTGTGCGAACTTCATGCGGTGTCACCTTTCGTTGACTTTCCCTTGGTACCAGGGGCGCCCCCCGGTCCCGGCCCGGTAAGGCGCCCCTGGGGTCTGCGGGGCGCTCAGGACTTGCGGCTGTCCTGCAGCGCGGACCTGCGGGCTGCGGCCATGATGGTCTCCTGCAGCCGGCGGTATGCCTCGGCGTCGAAGTCGCGGGAAGTGTAGCCCAGCTCTGACGGGATCACCTTCCAGTTCGGCGGGTTCTGGTAATGCCGCTTTGCGCCCGGGTCCCAGACGCCGCCGGGGGCAGTCTCCCACCAGCGGGTCTTCCCGCAGTTGGCGCAGGTTTCGGTCATGAGGACTGTGCCGTCGCGCTGCAGCACAGGGCGGAAGCCCTTCGGCAGCTGGCCGTTCAGTCGCTTCCTCAGCTTGGGCCACTCGTGGCCGCCCAGGAACCCGCGCGCCCGGCAGAAGACGATGGCATCGTCAATCTCGACCAGGTCCTTCGCGCGTTCCATCGTTTCTGCCATGCTTAACTCCCTTGCCGGTTCTGCGTGCTTGTCTCATAGAGTATCAGGTCCGGGTCTAACTGACCACCCAGAGATACTATTCGGTTCCGTGGAGTCTTGGATAGACCGGTCGGACCTCGTGCAGCCTCCAGCTCAGGCGTGGGTCTACCGAGTCAGGAACGCTGCCGGAACTGTGATCTACGTAGGGATGACACGCAGCTATCTTG
>Ga0335085_10017566_pt1 | contig 10305 bp, 8 predicted proteins | sample Lox_Sample_45_FD_206712 | JGI IMG/M metagenome (GOLD analysis project Ga0335085, IMG submission 206712) | Soil microbial communities from Loxahatchee National Wildlife Refuge, Florida, United States - Lox_Sample_4.5 | ecosystem: Environmental > Terrestrial > Soil > Wetlands | place: USA: Florida...
CGGATCCGGATCCCCCATGCTGTGGGCGTCCCCGCGCGGCGCCAGGTGCATGCCGACCCGACCCGCGCCCCACACCGAAATCACGGCGTCGGCCACCTCCAGCATCAGCCGTGCGCGACCCGGGATGCCGCCGCCGTAGGCATCCTGGCGCTGATTGGAGCGCGCCTGCAGGAACTGATCCAGCAGATAGCCATTGGCGCCGTGAATTTCCACGCCATCGAATCCGGCGGCGCGCGCATTGGCCGCAGCGCGGCGGAAATCCTCGATGACGCCCGGGAGCTCGGCCAGCTCCAGCGCCCGGGGCACCCCGAACGGGGTCGGCGGGCGCACCAGGCTCACATTGCCCTCCGGGGCGATGGCACTGGGCGCCACCGGCAGGCGGCCATTCAGGAACATGGGATGCGAGATGCGGCCGACATGCCACAGCTGCAGCAGGATGCGCCCGCCGGCCCGGTGCACGGCAGCGGTGGTGAGCCGCCACCCCGCCACCTGTTCATCGGACCAGATGCCGGGGGTGCCGGCATATCCCACGCCCATGTCCGTCACCGACGTGGCCTCACTGATGATGAGGCCGGCGGAGGCGCGCTGACGGTAATACTCGGCCATGAGTGCATTCGGCACCCGCGTCGCACCGGCGCGGCTGCGGGTGAGCGGGGCCATCAGGATGCGGTTGGGCAGCCGCAGCTCCCCGACCGTAAGCGGGTCGAACAACGTCGGCATGGGATTCAGTGCTTGTAGGTGAACGTCACGCCGAAGGTGCGCGGGCGGAAGCCGAACTCGCGCAGCAGCCGGCTGTCTCCGGTGCCCGGGTCGATCGACCAGTTGTAGTTCAACGGCACGTGCGTGTTGAGCAGGTTGTCGCAGAAGGGCTGGATGCTGAAGTCACCCAGGTAGATGCCGCCGCGCAGGCTGACAAAGTTGGTCGCGGGGAGCGTGAAGTTGGCCGGATCGTACTGCGCCGTCGCCGGATCCTGGGTCGGCGGCAGCCATTTGTCGTGGGCCTGGTACTCGTAGTCGGCGCGCACGAAGGAGTCGTGGCCGCCGAGGTTCAGGTGGTACTCCACGCCGGCGGACAGAGTGAACGGCGGGGTCGACGGATTGCTGTCCGCGGAGATCGAACCGATGATGCTGTCGCCGGAGACGGCGATCGGGGCCGGCAGGTTGCCGCTCTCATCCGGCATCGCGGTGGAGAACGAGGAGTCCTTCGTATAGCGCGCATCGGTGTAGCCGGAGGTGAGCTCCACCGTCAGATGGTCGGTGGCGGCCCATTCGACCTGGATGTCCCCGCCCTTGGCCACCGCCTCGCCCAGATTGGTGATGAAGGTGATCTGGCAGATCGGGGGCACCACGGTCTGCTGGATGTTGTGCCAGCTGATGTAGTACACGCTGGCGGAAATCCGCAGCCGGCCGTTGAAGTTGTCCTTGGCGCCAACTTCGAAGCTGTCCACGGTATCGGAGTTGTAGGTCGGCGGCGCCTCGGCGATGCCGAAGTTCGCCAGGTCCGCCGCGCACGCCGCCGGAGGCAGCGGGTTGTTGCCGCCGCCGGGCCGGAAGCCCTTGGCGTAGGTGGCGTACACCATGTTGTTCGGATCCACCTGGAAGGCGAGATTGACCTTGGGCGTGAAGGAGTTCTCCGCCTGGCTCTCCGACTCACTGATGTTGGTGTTGAACAGCTGCGGCCCGCCGGTCAGGGACGTGAAGGCGAACTTGGTGTGCGACTCGCGCAGTCCCACGGTGGCCTTCAGGCGCTCGGTGATGGCATAGGTGGCCTCGCCATACCAGGCGTACTGGGTGTCCTTGGCGTGCGTGGCCAGGAAATAGGAGTCATTGGGGAAGGCCGGATCGTAGGGCAGCGGATTGCCGTCCTGGTCCACGAACACATCGGTGTAGTCCACTCCGCCCACCGCCTGCCAGAACTGCTCGAGCATCGGATCGTGGATCTGCTCCAGATAGGTCTGCCGGTTCTCGCTGAAGAACAGTCCCGTGGTCCACACCAGCCGGGCGTTGGAGTCGCTGGAGACCAGGCGCACTTCCTCGACCAGGTTCTCCTGGCCGTTGTCCACCGAGTTGGGCGCACGGTAGTTCGCGATGTCGGCCGGCAGGTGCAGTCCGGTGCCATCCAGCAGCGGGAACGGCACGTTGAAATCCTCCTGCGGCCACACCGGCGCGGCGTTGGGATTGGCGAGCTGCGGCTGCGCCTGGTAGAACCCGAGGTTGTAGAGCGTGCCGTCGTAGCCGCTCTGCTCCTTGCGGTGGTAGAAGGAGGTGTTGGAGATCAGGTGGAAGGCATCGAAGCTGCCCTCGATCTTCAGCGCCGGGAGGTAGAACGCATCCGGCTCCGAGCGCGGGCTGGGATCCCCGTTGAGGAAACTGTTGGCGTCCACATTCGAGAAGACCGGCCAGTAGGCCGAGTCATCGTGCAGGTCGTGACGCTGGAAGTAGAAACTGGGCGTGACGCTCCAGCGATCATTCGGTGCCCACAGTCCCGCCACACGCAACAGGTAGCTCTCGGTGTAGTTGGCATTGCGGGCCGTGACGGCATTTTGCGGATTGGCGGCGGTGGGATCCACGGTTTCGATCCAGCCGCCGTCCTGGCGGTACCAGGCCGTCACGCGGGCGCCGAACACGCCATCCACCACCGGACCGCCGGCGGCGACGCCGATTTCGTAGCTGGGCGAGCCGCCCTGGGTCGAGGCAATCTCGGCGCGCGAGCTCACGGTGGTGCGGGTGAGGCTGGGCTGGGTGGTGATGTAGCGTACGGTGCCGCCTTCGGAGCCGGCGCCGAACAGGGTGCCCTGCGGGCCGCGCAGCACCTCCACGCGCGCAATGTCGAAAGCTTCCGGCACGGCCTCATCGGGACTGAAGGCGAGGGAGCGCATCTGGATGGGCGTGTCGTCGATGTAGATGCCGGTGGTGCCCGAGCCGCCGGAGGAGGAGATGCCGCGGATCGCGATCTTGTTGGTGCCGTCCGCATCCACGGTGATCCCCGGCGTGAAGCGCGCCAGGTCGGCGATGTCCTTGATGCCCCGCGCCTCCATGTCATCGGCGGACAGGGCGGTGATGCTGATCGGCACCTTGCTCAGGGACTGCTCACGGCGGGTGGCCGTGACCACCACTTCCTGCAGGGCGGCGTTCTCGGCGGTATCGCTGGGCGCGGCGGCGGGCGTGCCCGCGGCAGGTTCGGTATCAGCGGCGCACACCAGCGCCGGTGCGCACCAGGCCAGCGCCAGCGCGAAACAGATGGATCCCCGCATTGCTTGTCTCCCGAATCGCGGCGAACGAGCCCAAGTTTGAGACGATTCTAGCGCAAGAAGCGGCGCGGGCCGCTACCCCAATTAGTAACCGCGCGCCGGGTCGACGACATTGAGCATGTGATCGCCCTGCACGTAGCGGCGCAGGTTCTCCACCGCCACCAGCCAGCGTCCCTCGCCCGGCAGGTCCGAGCGCGAGGAGATGTGCGGGGTGATCAGCACATGCGGCGCGCGCCACAGGGGATTCTCAGGCGGCAGCGGCTCCGGATCCGCCACATCCAGGCCCGCTCCGGCCAGGCGCCTCTGCACCAGCGCCTGGGCGAGATCGGCGGTCACGACGCTGCCGCCGCGGGCGATGTTGATGAAGAGCGCCGTGGGTTTGAGCAGCGCGAAGAACTGGGCGTCGTACAGGCCGCGGGTGCGGGGCGTCAGGGGCACGCAGCTCACGATCACATCGGCGCGGCGGGCGAGTGCGGGCAGCTCCGCCGGGGTGCCGACATGGCTGACGAAGGCGGGCCCGTGGGTATCGCCGTCGCGGGTGGCGATCACTCTCATGCCCAGCGCCTGCGCACGCCGCGCGACTTCGGTACCGATGCCACCGAGTCCCACCACCAGCAGCGTCTTGCCATCCAGGGACTGCATGGGCGTGGTGGCGCCGTGGGCGATGCTCCACTGCGCGCGGGCGGTGTCGGCGGCAAACACGTCCAGACCGTGCGCCAGGGCCAGGGTGAGCGCGATCGCGTGTTCGGCGATCACCGCCGCGTCCACGGCGCGCATGTTGGTCAGCAGCACCGAGCCTTCGCGCACTCCGGGCAGGGCGAGACAGTTCTCGACACCGGCGGCGAGGGATTCGATCCAGCGCAGCTGGTGTGCGGCAGCGATCAGTTGCGGCGCGCAGATCTCCGGGTTGAAGCCCACCAGCACCTCGGCGTCGGCCACCTGGCGCAGCGCCTCGGCCATGGTGTGCGCGATGAGCACCCGGGAATGCGGCGCCACCGCGGCGAACTGCCCCTGGCGCTGTGACCAGTCCAGCTGCCCGAACTCCAAGAGCAGCACCGTGCGCGGCTCGTGCCAGTCGGGGCGCTGCCTCACCGGTGTCGGGGCGGCGATGAGCTGCCGCGAGCGGATCAAATCGGCGGTGGCATCCGCCTGCGCCGCCGGGGCCAGCAGCGCGCCCGCCACCAGGGCGCATAGGGCGCTGCGCGTGCGCTGCAGCGTCCGGCCCCTCACGGGGTGTATCCGCTATCCGGCGCGAGCACCGTCTGGGTGGGGCCGTGGGTGGCCTTCAGATGCAGCCCCTGCTGCATGGCGCTCAGGAACGCCGCTTCATCCCCGATGTGAAACACGCCGTTGATATGACGCGAACCCAGGGCCGGATCGCTGAGCACGATGGGGGTGCGGGTGTAGCGGTTGTACTCCGCCAGCGCCGTATCCAGGTCGATGTCATCGAACACGATGCGCTGCGTGCGCCATCCCTGGATGCGATCGACTTCGGCGGCCCGCAGCGGCGAGAGCGCCCCTTCCTGGGTATAGCCCACGCCCCGGCCGGCACTCACGGCCACCGCCGGAGCGCTGGCCACATCGGCAGTGCCCACGGTCACCGTGCCCTCCAGCACCGAGACCGCGGCCCCGCCGCGGGTCAGCTCCACGTCGAACTGCGTGCCGACCGCGGTGGTGACCCCGTGCAGCGCATGCACCTCGAAGGGGCGTGCCGGATCATGGCTGACGCTGAACAGGGCCTCGCCGCGCTCCAGCTCGATGCGGCGCAGCTGCCGTGACAGGACCACGCGCACGGCGCTGTCGGTGTTGAGCAGCACCGTCGAGCCATCCGCCAGCGCCACGGTGCGCTGCTCGCCCACGGCGGTGCTGTAGGCGGTGACGGTGGGCCGCGCCAGCAGCAGCCAGGCACAGGCGCCCACCGCGACGACCGAGGCGGCCAGTGCCAGCGGCCACAGCGGCGTGCGTGATCTGGGGCGCGCGCCGGCGCTCGCGCCGCGCTGCCGCGCCACCAGCGCATCGGCCCCGGCCAGCAGCACTGCCAGTCTGGCACTGCCGCGCAGCTCCGCCGAGAGTTCCCAGGCGAGTTCGCAGTTCTCGTAGGCCTGCTGGTTGGTGCCATCGCCGATCCACTTCAGCCACGGCGCCTCATCCTCAGGCTCATGCGCCGCGCCCTGGGTCTTGGCGAACCAGTCGGCGGCGGTGAAATTCTCCGGGGGCATGCTCATATGGCCTCCGAGACCGCGGCACTCAGGTGCTCGATGGCCTCGGCCATCTTGCGCGCCACGGTGCGGGCGCTGAGGCTCATGACCTCGGCGATCTGCGGATAGGTGAGATCGCGGAAGCGATGCAGCAGGAACACCGTGCGGGTGTCGTGCGGCAGTGCCGCGATGGCGCGTTCGAGCAGCGCCCGGGCCTGTTCGCCGGCCAGCTGCTCATCGGGCCCGAGATGATCCTCGGCGATCTCCGCCTCTTCGATCGGCACGTGGGAGGTGGCACGATGCGAGGCACGCCGGCGATGATGATCGCGCGCGAGATTGGTCGCCGTCTGAAACAGAAACGACCGGGCCATGGCATCGATCCGCACCATTTCGCCGTGTCGCAGCAGCCGGTAATAGCTCTCTTGCACCAGTTCCGCCGCATCATCCGGCGGGACCAATCGCATCAGGTAGCGCTGCAGGGACACGCGATGCCGGTTGAAGAGCATCGTGACGTAGGCCCGGTGGGACGGATCGGCCGGGCTCTCACTCCCGGGATCAGGCCGTGGTTCCTGCGGATACTCGCTCTCCGCCGGACGCGCACTCGCTTCGGACTGGTCGTGCTTCATGAATCTCATGAGTTTACGAGAAAGCTCCGGGTTGCGCGTTACCTCCTATGGAGAATGTCGCCGGAAGCCCCGAACCGGTAGAGGAATCCGAGGCTGAACTGCACCGGATCCAATCGCACCGGTGCGCCGTTGGCATCCGGACGCACCTGCGTCCAGCTGATGCCGGTATTGAGTGTCCACTGCGGACTGAGACGGACGTCGAGCCCTCCGGTCACGGTGGCAGCGCTGCTTCTGTGCTGCACCGATGTGACGCCTTGTGCATCATAAAGAGAAGTGAGCGCGAGTCCGGCGCCCACGTAGGGATCCACGCGGCCCTGCGGCGCGAAATAGAATTTGAGAGTCAGCGCGGTGCTTTGCACCCTGGCGCTGGCGCGCGCCCGAGCCGCAGCGCCGGGCACATCGAAGGAGTGGGTACGCGGGGTGCTGGCTGCGAGGGCCGCCGCCAGCCCGTCGGTCAGGAAATACTCCCCGGCGACCCAGGCCATCGCGCCGTCGCTGGCGGTGCCGGCATCCTGTGCATACGCCCCGCCCAGGCCCACCCGCCAGGCACCGAGGCGGGCGCGCACCGTGCCGGGCGCGGGCGGGGCGGGGGCCGGGACGGCCACGGCCTGGGGGGGCTCGGGCGGCGGCGGGGCGATGCGGGCCGCGGCCGGGCGCGGCTTGATCACGAATACCCCGTCGGTCCCCTGGGTGACCTGCAGCGCGCTGCCCGCCAGCAGGGCCCGTAGCGCCTGGCGCGGCGTCAGCGCGCCCTTGACGGCCGGGGCCATCAGATGGGCCACCGGGCCGGGATCGACGAACACCTGGGTATTGGCCTGCACCGCCCAGGCATTGAGGGCGGCGGCCATGGGCTGGGCCGGTATGTCAAATACGCGCACCTCCGGGCGGGCCGGGGCGGGCGTCTGGGCCGGCGCGTGGGTCGGCCAGAATGTCGCCGAGACCAGCGCCACGGCCAGCGCCGCGCACTCGCCGCTCCCGCGCACCGTGGGCATCAGCGCCTGCCGCCCCGGGTGAGGCCGGGGGATGGGAGCGCACCATTGAGCCGCCTGCCGCCGATGGGCCCGGCGAACAGGCGCGGGACCCTGCAGATCCTCACTGACAAGCTTTTCTCCCTCCCGCGGGCCCGGCCGGATGGGATCCGGCCTGCTGATTATTACGCGCCGGCCGGGGGTACGTGCCACCTAGCCCGAAGCGGCGACGCCGTGGGAACCGAAGGTGTCGCAGTCGTTTATGTCGCCTGAGTCGAGGCCGCGCTTGAACCAGCTGACCCGCTGCGCGCTGGTGCCGTGGGTGAAGGACTCGGGCACCACGGTGCCGTTCGCCTTTCTCTGCAGCGTGTCATCCCCGATCATGCTCGCGGCATTGAGTGCCGTCTCGATGTCCCCGCGTTCCAGCCGCCAGCCGTGCTCGGACTGCGCGCGCCGCGCCCACACTCCGGCGAAACAATCCGCCTGCAGCTCGATTTTCACGCTCAGGGCATTGGATTCGGCCTGGCTGCTGCGCTCGCGCTGGGCATCCACGCGCGCCAGGATGCCGAGCAGGTTCTGCACGTGATGGCCCACCTCGTGACCGATCACGTAGGCGTGGGCGAACTGCCCCGGCGCGTTCAGCTGCTGCGTCATCAGGTCGAAGAAACCCAGGTCCAGGTACACGATGCGGTCATCGGGACAATAGAAGGGCCCGGCCGCCGCCTGACCCCGGCCGCACGCCGTGGGGTAGCTGTCGCGGAACAGCCGCAGCTTCGGCGCTTCATAGCTGCGCCCCATCTGGGCGAAGGCATCGCTCCAGACCATTTCGGTGCTGCGCAGGATCTGCGAGACGAAGCGTACCTGCGGATCCTCGGCAGCGCCGGTGCGATCCGCGCCGCGCGCTGCCACCGGCTGCGGCGCGCTCTGCGGCACGCTCGTCTCACCCCCGCTCAGCAGTCCGAGCAGCTGCAGCGGGTTGACGCCCAAGACCCAGCCGCCGATCAGCGCCACGGCGAGGGTGCCCAGTCCAACGCCGTGCACCGGACGGAACTGGAAGCCACCGCCCGAGCCGCGCACGTCCTCGACGTTGCGGCTCTCCTCCTGGTCGCGCATGTCCATGGCTCGCGTCCCTGTGGAGAAATCAGACTTCGATCTTGGAGAACCGCCAGGCGCCGACCACCGTGAGCACCGCGCCCACCCCGAGCAGCACCAGGGCATCGATCGAAGCGCCGAAATGGGTACGGCCGATGAGCACCGCGCGCATGCCATCGACGCCATAGGTCATGGGATCGATGTGGGTGAAGGCGACCAGCACCTTGGGCAGATTGTCCAGTGGATACAGCGCGCCGGAGAGAAAGAAGATCGGCAGCACCAGAAAGTTCATCACCATCTGGAAGCCCTGCATGTCCTTGAGCGTCGAGCCGATGGCGGTGCCGGCGCCGGCGAACACGATCGCGGTCAGCGCGAGAAACCCCAATGCCGCCGGGATCTGCGCCACGCTCACCGGGCGAAAGCCCGCGATCACGCACACGATGGCGACCAAGGTCCCCTGCAGCATGGCCGTGGTAGCCGAACCGCAGGTGCGTCCGAGCATGATCTGCACGCGCGACACCGGCGCCACCAGCGTCTCCTTGAGGAACCCGAACTGCCGGTCCCACAGCAGTCCGATGCCGGAGAACATCGAGGTGAACAGCACCGTCATGGCGATCACGCCCGGGGCCATGAACTGCAGGTAGTTGCCGTTGCCGGACAGGCGGAACACCGGGCCCAGTCCGAAGCCGAGCACCAGCAGGTACAGCACCGGCTGCGCGAGCGAGGCGATGATCTGGGTGCGCGAGCGCGTGTAGCGCTTCAGTTCGCGCAGCCACAGGATGTAGATGGCACTCATCGGCGCCTCCACATCGCCGCGGCCTGGCGCATGCGATCGGCCGCACCCACCGTCTCATCGCGGATCGCGGTGCCGGTGAGCTTCAGGAACGCGGCCTCCAGGGAGTCGGTCTCGGTGCGCGCTTTCAGTTCGGCCGAGGAGCCGATGGCGACGATCTTGCCGTGGTCGATGACCGCGATGCGCGTGGCCACCCGGTCCGCCTCGTCCATGTAGTGGGTCGTCAGGAACACCGTCACCCCTTCGGTTTTGTTCAGATGCTGGACGTGCGACCACAGCTGATTGCGGCTTTGCGGGTCCAGGCCCAGCGTCGGCTCATCCAGGAACAGGATGCGCGGCGTGTGCAGCAGGCCGCGCGCGATCTCCAGCCGCCGGCGCATGCCGCCGGAGAAGGTCTTCACCGCGCTGGCGCGCCGCTCCCACAGTTCGAAGGCGCGCAGCAGCGCTTCGGTGCGCTCGCGGCGGATGCGCCGCGGCACGTGATACAGCACTCCGTGCAGGTCCATGTTCTCCGCCGCCGTCAGGTCCTGATCCAGGCTCGGATCCTGGAACACGATGCCGAAGCGGCGTCGCACCTCGTTCTGGTGGCGCGCGGGGTCCATGCCATCCATCTGGATGCTGCCGCTGGTGGGGGACAGCAGTGTGGTGAGCATGCGGATGGTGGTGGTCTTGCCGGCGCCGTTGGGCCCGAGGAAGGCAAAGATCTCCCCGGCCGCCACCTCGAAGCTGATGTCATCGACCGCCTTGAAGTCGCCGAAGCTGCGCGACAGATGCTCGACTTTGATCATGAATGATTCCGCCCGGATCGCCTGGTACGCCGCCGCAATCGCGGAGTATCGCAGTTTGGAGCCCATCCCTCCATGCGCACCCGGCGGGCGGGCGCGGACAGCGCGGTTCGCCTGCGGCGCACTCGGCGTATACTGCCGCCCCGCTGGCATGTCGCCGTGTCCTTGGAAAAAAACGATGATTCGCAAAGCTTATCTGGGGATCGCAGCGCTGGGGGCGCTGAACCTTGCTGCGCTGCCGAGCGCACAAGCGCAGAGCGCCGCGGCGAAGGCTCAGGGGCAGGCGGTGTTCAACCGGCTGTGCGCCGTGTGCCACAAGAGTCTGGTGCCGGTCGCGGGCGCGCCGCCGGCGACTCCGGATGCACGTGCGGTGCCGGTGGAGATGATGCGCAGATTTCCGCCCGAGGCCATCCTGACCGCGCTCACCACCGGCAAGATGCAGGCCCAGGGCGCGACCCTCACCGATGCCGAGCGCAAGTCGGTGGCCCAGTACATCGCCGGGCGACCCTTCGGTCCGGTGCACGCCGAGGCGGTCACCGCCGGCAAGCTGTGCGAGAACCCGGCTCCGATGGCGGATCCGGCCACCGCGCCG
>Ga0335085_10017567_pt1 | contig 10305 bp, 14 predicted proteins | sample Lox_Sample_45_FD_206712 | JGI IMG/M metagenome (GOLD analysis project Ga0335085, IMG submission 206712) | Soil microbial communities from Loxahatchee National Wildlife Refuge, Florida, United States - Lox_Sample_4.5 | ecosystem: Environmental > Terrestrial > Soil > Wetlands | place: USA...
AGCAGTTCGGGGGAAATGACAACCCCGACCGCGGCAACGCATACAAGGGCGCCTGCACGGACGCGCTCTCGAAATGCGCCAGTTATCTCGGGATCGGCATGGACGTGTACAAGGGGTTGTATGAACTTCCAGGAGCTGGTCGGCAGAACGGCGCGAGCCCTGCACCACGAATGCCGGCACCAGCGGCACCGCCCGGACAGAATGGCGGGCGAAGTGGCGCGCCAACCGGACTAACGGGCCGGAACATGGCGGCGCGTTTCAGCAGCATGCGGACCGTTTTGGGTGCGCGCGAATACAGCGACATTCTCGGCCGACACGGCTACCGCGAAGTGACGGGCATTCCCAGCCTGGAGAAGGCGCGCGACGTTTATCGGGTCCTGATGGATGCATTCCGAGGCCGATTTGGCGAGACAAAGAAGGCTTTGGGCGGTTCCGAATACGCAAAAATCCTGCGGGAGCTGCGCTTGCACCCGAAAGCGAGGCTGAACCCCGACCAGGCAGTGCGGGTATTCAATCGGATGGAGGAAACTCTCAATGTCAGACAGTAACGACGGGACGAGCACGGCAGTGGCAGAACTCCCGGCTCCCATGGAACTGGCGAAGGCATTCACGCTGTTTCAAATCGAAGAGAGCCTGATGCTGTTGGCGGAGTCAGCCGAAGAGGAAGGGCTGACCCCGGAGATCGAGACGGCATTGATCGCTTATCTCGAGGGAGCGGTTGAGAAACGCGATCGCGTGGCAGAGTTCATCCATTTCTGCGAAGCGATGGCGGAACTGGCGAAGGCGGAAGTGAAGCGTCTCCAGGCCCGGCAAAAAAACTTTGAAGCGACGGCCGAGCGCGTAAGCGGCATGGTGCTGCGTGTTCTCGCCTGGCTTGGCGTGAAGAAGCTGGAGGGTCGCACGAACACGCTGAAAAAGCGGAAGTGTCCGCCGTCGGTAAATGTCATCGATGAGCAGAAGATCCCGGCTGAATACAAGCGCGTGACTGTTACGCTCCCGCTTCTTCAATGGCAGGAGCTTCTCGCGGGAACTTCTGAGGATTCCCGGAGCACCTTGCTGTCGGGGCTCCGGAAGCAGGAGATCACGCTCGACCTGGAGGCGATCAAGCAGGCGCTCAGCCTTGAGAAGCCAGTCGAGGGGGCGGACCTCACCGTTAACCGGTTCAAGCTTCAGGTGACCTGAGGTCATGAAGAAGGACAGCATCGGGGAAGGCATAATGGCGACAGTGGAAAGAGTGTTGCGGGTCTATGCCGATACCTCGGTGTTCGGCGGCTGTTTCGACGACGAATTCAAGACCGAGAGCCTTCGGTTCTTCGAAGAGGTTCGTCAGGGGCAGTTCATCGTAGTCGTCTCGAATGTCACACTCGACGAGTTGGAATTGGCTCCGGACCCGGTCCGAGGGGTGTTAGCGGGCTTACCGGTTGGGCAGGTTGAGGTCGTGAATACTTCCCCAGAGTCCGATGCGCTCCGAACTGCGTACCTGGAGGCAGGGGTCGTGGGACCGGCGTCCAGCAACGATGCAGCGCACATCGCGGTGGCGACAATATGCAATGTGGATCTCGTGGTTAGCTGGAACTTCAAACACATTGTCCATTTTGAGAAAATAGGACGGTACGAGGGCGTGAACGAACAGCGCGGCCATCGAAGCCCCAGAATCTATTCGCCCCGAGAAGTTGTGACACTATGAAGGCCGAAAAGACATTCGACTGCGTGGACATGAAGACGGAGATCCAGGGACGCCTGCTCCGCGAGATCGCTGAACTGGGCGAAGAGGAAGCCCAGCGACGGCGTGCAGAGCGATTGTCCCGTGATCCAATTCTGGGCGGCTTCCTCCGGAAAAAAGAGGCCACCCAGCGAGAAGCGACGGAGCACACACCAGCCGCGTGACCCAGTGAATGCAAACTGTTTTCCGTGCAGCCCGCTTTGGTCTGCGCGGTCAGCACACGGCAACGGGTGCACCGGGAAAAATCTTGAAGAGCGGACAAGGCGCAGCGTTTTCGTCGCCGGGCATCTCCGTGTAGTAAACCCTTGACACGGCGATCCTCCCACCTGAACGTGTGTAAGGCACGACGACCTGAATCGTCAAAAGCCGAGAGTCGAGCATCAGAAAGACGGCGGTTTTCTCCGCCACAACCTCGCGTTCATCGTTTTCGAACGGTCCCATTCGAACGTCGAGCGTGATCATCGCCGCCTGGGGTGTCTTGAGTCCCACTAGGGCACGCAGATAGTCGAAGCTCCGCTCCGTCCGGATATCGAAGTGGTCCAGGACTGACGGATCTTCGAATTGAACCTGCTCGATGTGGTCCTCGAAATAAAGCGCCACCAGAGGCTCGACCGTTCCGGTGTCGAGAAGTTGCGCTTTGAGAATCTCAGTGGCTTGCCGCGCCCTCGCGCGCATGGTGTTGGGATCTGCGTGACTCATATTCTGGCCGGATTATAGCCGGATTCGCGAACAAGGGAGTTGGCGGCACAGAAGGCTCAAACGGGCTTCGACGAAGAAGCTCGCTCCAGAAAGAAGGAAGGAGAAATCAAACAACGTGTTTACAGAATTGATGCCGCTGCTCAAACAGCGCGTTGTCATGATCACCATTTCGGACGTTGGCGAGGGATTGCTCAGGGTCAACGTCATCCCTCGAAAACTGGACGGAAGTGCGGACGAAAACGGAGCACTCACCGTGCCGCTTTCGATCACGGGCAGCCGTGCGGCCAGGGCGAAGATTCACGAAGCGGTCACGAACCCATATTGCGGAATCGGCTACTGGCTCGATGTCGGCAACAATGCCGACACGGGGCAGTTCGTCCTCGGGCAGCCTCTCAACCGGGCCAATAAACATAAAACAGTGCGGCTGCGGGCAGTTTCGGAACTCTTCCCCGAGATCATTGATCCGGCACTCGATGACGACCAGCAACCCAGTTGCAGTGCCGCTGAGGCGCTGGAGCGGCAGCATCCGTTCATCAACCAGACACTGGCAAACCACGCTCTTGCACTGCTGAGTCGTCTATTTCGGTGCGAGCAGATGGCATACCACGGAGGCTTCCTGAACCTGGCCAGCGGAGCGCTCGTGGCGCTGCGGGCAGAGCCCGAAGTGTGGAGACGGATGCGCAGATTGCGACGCGCGGCCTGATCAGCACCGCGCTCGCCCAGAGTTCAAGTCAGCCAACATCTGTCGCAAGCAGATTCCCCAGCCCAGCGTAAAGCAAGCCGGGAAGAATATCGTTCAATTCAAACCTCAGCAAAACAGGAGACACAATGTCAGAAACCAGCACCCTAATCGGGTACGCGGGCCGGACTATCAATCGGGAAGAACTGGCCCTCGTTCCCACGCCGCCGGCAACGGCAACGCACCAGCCCGTACCGCATTATGAGATCGTCCAGGCGCTCGTCGAAACGCTTGGATTCCGTCACATCGGAGTAGTTCATGACGAGTACGCAGTATCGTCGGACGGCATGAAGATGTTCGGCGTACTCGATCTCGAAACCGAAATGCACGGAGCGCGGTTCTCCATAGGGCTTCGCAATTCGCATGACAAAAGCATGCGCCTGGCGCTCACCTGTGGATATCGCGTATTCGTGTGTTCGAACATGGCGTTCAGCGGCGATTTCACGCCGGTCCTCGCGAAGCACTCGAAGTCGCTCAACCTCGCCGATTCCATCTCGGTCGGTGTCGATCGCATGCAGCGCAACTTCGCTCCCATGCAGAAGCAGGTTGAGGCATGGAGGGGAATGGAGTTGAGCAATGTCGCGGCGAAGATGATCGTCTACGAGGCGTTTATCGAAAGCGAACTCGAAGTTCCGAAGCACCTGGCTCGTCGAGTACATGATTTGTACTTCGAGCCGCAGTACGAGGAGTTTCGGGCGCGGACCCTCTGGAGCCTTTCCAACGCATTCACGTCCGCCTTCAAAGAACTCGACCCGATACCACAGTTCAAAGCCACGGCGAAGCTGGGCACCTTCCTGGAAGAGCGGCTTGGCAGGAAGTTCTGAGGTGTTCTAACCCCGGTGGTGGCAGGCGCTCTCGCCCGCTGCCACCTCGCCGAAGGGAATACCGCAAGATTTCCTCACTGCCGAGGAGGGAAATCGTGAGCTACTTCAACCTGGAATTCGATCCCCGGATAGCCGCTTCGCTGGTCCACTGCCTGAACCGACGATACAGGGGCGCCCGAAAATTCGCTGTCACAGCTCCAGACGCCCAAGGCACTCTGTTCGTCTGGGCGCGCGATCCCGCGGAATGCCGCGAGCATCTGCTGAACGCGTTGTTCGATCTTCTCTTCGCCAGGAATCGTGTCGGCGCCGCCGTAGGCAACCCGGCATGTATGTTCTGCGGCGGAAAAACGCAAAGCCGCGGACGGAACAGCTCCGGCACAAGGGGTTGGCGGTGCATGAATCCGGATTGCCAGCGGAGCTTCGTAATCGACCGAAGCTTCAGGGGCGGCATCAACCATCCAACGCAGTCGAAAAAACCGGAGTTCCACCGCCTGGTGTTCGTTGAAGGCAAGACGATTCGGGAGGCTTGCGACGCGCTCGGACTTTCCATGAGCGCCGGCGACAACTGGTTCAGAAAGATGGTGGCCGTTGGAGGGCAGATCGCGCACAAATGCCCTTGCGGGCGGGGACTGCGTCATCGAGGATCGTGTCAATTCCGGCAGAGCTACCAGACAGCGGATCATTCGAAAAACAGCCGTGTGCCGAGAACTGCGGTTGGCCTCTGAAAGCGGCCAAACTACTGAAGCGTTGCGATCGAGGACAGGACGAAATTGTAGACAGCGTGCATAAGCGCGGCTGCCGCCGTGGACCCCGATCGTGCGCGCATCCAACCAAATGACACGCCGGTCAAGATAGTCGCGAGCAGGCGCGCACCATTCCGGTCATTGTGAGACAGCGCAAAGAGAACTGCGGTAAGGACTACTGTTGCGCAGACTGCGGCGAGCCGCGGCGCAGCTCGTCGTCTTAAGAATTCGAGAATCAGCCAGAAGAGGATGCCGCGGAAAAGCATCTCCTCGATCATCGGCCCTGAAGCGCTGGCCAGAAGGACCCGATGCGGGGGAGGAATACGCCCCAAGGACTGGTGGAGGATCACGGCATACGACCAGATACCGGCGGCAGCCGCAGCGCCGGCGAGGAAGCTGTAAATCCAGAATCCTCGACGCGGAGCCACCCAGCCTATGCGGCGAATCCATTTGGTTCTTCCGAGCACCCGGTAGCCGTACACGAACAGGAGCGCGGTCAACAGAAGCGCCAGCCCGAGCGTCGCCGGCTTAGCCGCAGTCGCCGTAACTTGCCATACAAATAGGCAGGCGACGGGGAGGAATAGCTCTGGACTCGCGGTGATTATTCGCAGCAGGCTTTGCGCGAACCGAGCCAACGCGGTGTTGAACTCGTCGCCGTACCAGCGTCTGACCCGTGGCGTGCTCATAGCAGATCTCTCTACTCGGCCTTCAGTCCCATTTTGAAGGAAGTGGTGGCGCCTGGCTGGCGCCCGAATCGTCCATAGAACGCACGGCCATCAAGTACAGGAGGTTTCAGTGTCCCGGCTTGCCGCAAGAATTCGCTGTAATTACTTCCCTCTCCCGCACCGGGAGGCAGAACGAATCCGAAATCTGCTCCGGTTCCCGAGTGAGCCGTTCTCCGCGTTGGATCCCTGCGTCGGGGAATGTACAGCGTTCTCCGCTATTACCAGAGATTCCAGCGCCCGCCGTTACGGAATCGAACTCGACGCGTACCGGGCTGAGCAAGCTGCTCCGTTGCTGACCAGGATCATACAGGGGAACACTTTGGAGACCCATTGTCCGGTCGAGTGCTTCTCGCTGATCTATGAGAATCCGCCCTACGACTGGACAATTTCAGGAAGCGCGCGGGAACGACTTGAGGCAGTATTCCTGAATCACACTTTCCGATGGCTGATTCCCGGCGGCGTCCTGGTGCTCGTCATTCCGGCAGAGCGGGCTGCGGAGTGCGCTCAGATTCTCGCCTCCCACTTTAAGCGCACGCGGATATTTCGCCTGGGCGACCCGGAGTCAGTTCGCTACCGCCAGGTTGTCATTGTCGGCGTGCGGCGCACGCGCCGGGAGCGTGACCAGCTTCGCGATCGCGAGATCAGCGAGGGTCGTTTCCTCTTCACCACGCTCGGACGCGAATACGAACGGCTGGCCGAATTGCCTGAATCGGCCGGCGAGCCCTACCCTGTGCCGCCAACGGGTCCGGCCGCACTCACATTCAAAGGGCTGCCGCTGGATGAACTGGAGGATGCGATTCCGACTTCACCGGCGTCCCGGCAAGCCGCGCGAATTCTCGCGCCGGAGCCCACCGTGATCGGAGGAAGGCCGCTCACACCATTGCACGCCGGCCAAGTTGGCCTTGTCGCATGTTCCGGTTTGATCAATGGGATTTTTGGCACCGGCGAAGAGCGACACATCGCCGCCTGGAAGAGCAAGAAGATCACGACGAAGTTGACGGAGGAAGAGGCGGACGGGACAACCATCATCCGCGAGCGGGAACGCTTCGTTCAGGAACTCTCCGTCGTGTTCGCCACTGGGGAGACGGGCACGCTCGAATAGCGGCAGCCCGTGTTGATACGGAAGAGCGCGCGAGGGAATTCGAGGCCGGAAACGCGCGATGGAGGGCGAATACCGATGAAGAACGCACATGAGCGTTTTGGCTGGCTGGAGTTTGACAAGCCGCTCAAAGACACGAGAACCAGAATTCGCGTAGCGCTGGACCGGTTCATCGGCGAGAATTCGCAAGACAAGGAGGCGTCCGGAGTGGCTCACGTCATTTCGGTCTTCGGAAGCGACGTCGATCTCGGTGCCATCTGGGCGGCGATCGCGGGGCAGGAACTATTGACGGTCGCTGGTCCCGGTCTCAAGGAGAGGAGAGTGTCACTGGGGAAAGATCCCCGGATATTCCGCGGGACCATTTCCGTCGCCAGCCGGAGCCGGAGCATCCGCCATCTGATGGCACTTTCCGCTCAGATGGCCGACGACACCGATGTCGGGAGGGTCATTGTGAGCCAGGGAGATCCGGAATTCGTGCTGTACCGGATTTCGCAACGGCTGGGACTCCCGGTTCACCCCTCCTGGGCGAACTGGTTTTGGGCCAAACTGGAGCGGCACAAGCGCACGAAACCGCTCGACGGCCTCGGATATGAGCCAGTCGCCGTAGCCGGCGCAAAGCAGGAGTTCTTGGAGTGGATAGGAGACGCGGTGAAGGAGAAGGTAATCGAAATACCCGACGAGAACGACTCGATTCGCTGGAAGTCATTCAAAGCGGCGAAACCTGTCTAACTGCACTCAGCGCCGGGAATTCCCGGATCAGACGCTGGATTCGGCGCAAACCACGCATGTCGGCTGGTGGCTTCGATGAGGTCCGCCGCCAATCGAGCTTTCGTGAGCCATCGCTGGCCGTCCCGCCGAAGCGTCCGTCGAACGAGCATATCCGGCCACGCGGCAACCATACTTTTCGAATGATGTACATTTGGCTCGAGCATGATGTCCCCATGCAAAGACACTCCAAAGGGGAGACCTAAGATGGAAAGATGCCGGGACAGAAACGGCACAGCACCGCAACTGCGGCCGCTCTGCTGAACCGCTATCAGTGCCCCACGCCTTTTCACGCCGTGCGCGCGCGCTTCATGGGTAGCATCGTATCTCCTGTTCCGGGTAGATCGCCGATACACGCCGTTCAGGAACTCTGGGGCGGCGAGCTCCCGCCGTTTGACAGCATGGACGACCTGAATCATCTGCTTGCTGTTCTCATGGACGGTCTTTGGAATCGTCTGACCGCACACCAGAGCGCCAGAAAACCCTTTAAGCTGACACGAGTGCAAGTCGAGCGGACGAGGGAAAGCGTCCACCATTATGCGCTGGTGCGGAAACAGGAAGTCGATGGTTTTGTGGACGGGCTGTTCGGACCGCACGAAGAGCTGGATTTGCCCGCGAGCGCCCATGCCGGATTAGACACTCTCGGACAGATAGGGGCAATGTTGGCGGGAGCAATCGACTTGCTGGATGACGCTGGCAAGCCTGCGAGCCCTGATGATCTCGGCGGCTTAACTGAAAACCTCAAGGCACTCCAACCAATTCTGGAACAGGAGATCAACGTCGTGATCCTTGCGTGCACTCGCGCACGCAGACAATTACTTGCCGAGACGGGGTTGTCCAAGCCGATGGTACATTAGCCAACTTCCTTTTGCGGGTGTTGCCCCCGCAAGGGCGGCCTACATCGGATCCCGTGGCACGGAATACGGGTCTCGCGCGTCGGCGCGGAGATTGATGCCATCTTCCGTCCGGGTGACTTCCCAAGTCCCAATCATTCGCTCATCATCGGCAAAAAGCGCTCGTTTACGGGCGATCAGTTGTTCCATAAGCAGGGCGCTCTCCGGCTTCTCAGCCATGAGGCGTCGAACTTCATCGAGATGCCGATGGTCCTTGAGCACATCCGCAAAGATGACGGCGTTCCAGGCCACAAAGGAGAGCTCTAATGCGACCTGGGCTCGTTGTTCGGGTGCTTCGCTGTCCAGATCATGCAACAGGGGCTCTGCGAAGTGCAGGAAAGTCTCTGAAATCTTCCGGTCGGGATACGCGGGGCGTCCGTTCATGTCGCCACCATTAATCAGAGACCGGTTTATGAAGCCGTCGAGCCACTCTTTTTTCCAGCCGGTACCGCCGCATCGCCAGCCGACGTTCAGTCCGCTGGAGCCACCACATTGACAGATGGGTGTACAGGTCTGCCAGCAGCGAATCCACCCTTGCACACCACATACGAGAAATTCCACAGGGGACGTCGACGGAGTTGACGAGCCCAGGAACTTGTACCAGTTCGACACGGAGTATAACGCGGTGCCGCAGTGGGGAAAAAGGCAAGTAGGTAGCAAGGATTTACCGGCACCGAACGCCAATACCCTCGATCTCGAGCATCGCCACCAAGGCTCGCTCGATGGCTCTCTTCTGCCCTTCCAGCCTGGCGATGATGTCGCCCAATCCGCCGGCAATCTCGGGTCCCGTTGAACGGGAGTAGCCGGCCTCAAATCCTCGGGTGCCTGCAGCGACGCAACCCCTGAAAGAACTAATAATGCCTCTCCCGACAACGATTGCCGAATACCTACGCCGTTCCTCGCAGGAGCTGGGCGAACGGATCCTGAAAATCTACCCCGCCCTCCACGCACCCGATGATCCGATCTCTGAGCGATTCAATAGTTTGCTGCGGAGCCCGTTCGCCGCGCAGCGTCTGGCGGTTATGGGAATCGTCAAGCGGTGGGAACAAGCCAGGGCCGCCGCCGTTATCGCGGAGTGCGGCACCGGCAAAACGCTAATGGCGCTTTCCGCGCTCCACGTCCATTCTGCCGGCCGGTCATACGCGGCCCTCGTGATGGCGCCCCCGAACATCGTTGGGAAATGGTGCCGGGAGATTCTGATTACAATCCCGGGTGCGCGCGTCTTCATGATTGATGGTCTGCGGACCCCAACCCAGTCGGGCGCCGGTCCGTATGGCGTCAATGAGGTGCGCTACCGGAACGGGCGAATCGTGCGCGAAGGGCTGCACACGACCTTAACGGACCTGCGCCTTCGGAAGAGCTCGAAATCGGCCCGCGATCGCTGGCAGAAGCTCTGCCCAGGCCCGTCGTTTTGGGTCGTAGGGCGTGATCGAGCGAAGCTGTCCTATTTTTGGAGACATGCGTACTCCGTGGCGGAGTCTGGTCCACATCTGGGATCCGCCGTCAACGCCGACTCGGGAGCACCCCTGATCGTGAACGATGAACGCGTGCTCGCTACCGAATTCGAAAAGATACGCCGGAGCGAGGTCCTCGGCGGTCCAGACAGCGGCTCTGGGAAGGACCGGCGTTCAATCTATAGCCCTCTTTGGCAAGCTGATGGCAAGCGTATCCGGCGCTTCGCCCCGCTCGAATTTGTTGGCCGCTACATGAAGGGCTTTTTCGACTATGGGATCGCTGATGAAGTGCACGAGTTATCGAACGATACGGCTCAGGGCAACGCGTTGGGGACTCTGGCGCGGGCCGTCGACAAGATTGCAGTGCTTACAGGAACGCTCATGGGCGGGTATGCAGACGATCTCTTCAATGTGCTCTACCGGCTGGAACCCCACAAGATGGTCGCGGAGGGGTACGAATGGGGCGAGCCTGGAGTGCGCAGTTTCGCGGAAACGTACGGCGTCCTGGAACGGGTAACGATCATCGCCCCCGAAGAGAATGCTTGTTCGAAGGCGAAGGTTACCAAGCAGGTCAAGCGTAAACCCGGCGCATCCCCGCTGCTCTTCGGGAAGTTTCTCATGGAGCTGGGCGCGTTCGTTTC
>Ga0335085_10017568_pt1 | contig 10305 bp, 10 predicted proteins | sample Lox_Sample_45_FD_206712 | JGI IMG/M metagenome (GOLD analysis project Ga0335085, IMG submission 206712) | Soil microbial communities from Loxahatchee National Wildlife Refuge, Florida, United States - Lox_Sample_4.5 | ecosystem: Environmental > Terrestrial > Soil > Wetlands | place: USA...
CGCGTCGCTGTTCGAGGACCTCATGATCTGGGGCACGCCCATCGGCTCGGAGGGCCACTCGGGCCGGCACGCCGTCGGCTTCTGGGACACGGTGCTCGACGGCGAGACCTGGTACTACGCGGAGGGACAGTTCGAGAAGCGGATCTACCGGCCGCGCGACCGGATCTACGTCGGCCCCGGCCAGGCGCGCGCGATGAACTTCACCGACGGCGTCTGGGCGGTGGAGTACGCCCGCGGTCCCATCCCGCTCTCGGTGCCGTTCGGCATCGCCGACGAGCTGCTCAGCACGCTCGACCTTGCCACGGTGGGCGAGACCTTCGGTGTGTACATGTCGCTCATCGGTCACCACTGGGCGCAGCCCACCGCCGGCGGGCGCGGGCCCTCGCTCCTGCGCGGCACGGCGGGGCGGCTGCTGCGGCGGGCGGGCGACGCGCTCACCCGTCTCGCGCTGCCCGCCCCGGCGACGGACGAGATCCCGGCCGGCCCGACGCGGGGTACATCGCGCGAACCGCGGTCGAGATCAGGGCCACGGCTGTCCGCCGTGGGAGGAGGCGGGTCGTCAGGAACGCGCCGACGCGGTTCCGGCGACCCGGGATGACGGCCGGCCGGCGCCCCAGCGCCGCCAGCGACTCGGCCGCCACCACGTCGGCGTCCATCACCGGCGGCGCGAGCGGGCCGGCGAGGCGCGCCGCGCTGCGGGCGAAGGTGGGCGTCCGGACCGGGCCGGCGCAGACCGCGAGGGCGTCGACGCCGTCCGGCCGCAGCTCCGCCCAGAGCCCCTCGCCGAGGGTGCGCAGGTACGCCTTGGTCGCGGCGTAGTGGGCGACGAGCGCCGCACCCTGGAGCCCGGCCAGGGAGCCGAGCAGCACGATGCCGCCGCGGCCGCGCGCCCGCATCGCGGGGCCCAGCGCGCGGGCGAGCAGGGCCGGCGTCCGGCAATTGAGATCGAGCATCGCCTCCACCTCGGCCGGCTCGAGGTCGAGGAACGGGGAGATGGGCGACAGCGCCGCGCTGGTGACGAGGAGGCCGACCTCGAGGCCGGCCGCGGCGCCCAGCAGCTCCGCGGCCCCGCCGCGCGCCGCCAGGTCCACCGCTGCCACGCGGACCTCGACGCCGTGGGCGCGGCGGAGCGCGGCGGCGGCCTCCTCGAGCGCCGGGCGCCGGCGCGCCGCGAGGAGCACGTTCAGCCCTCGCGCCGCGGCCGCCCGCGCGAACGCCGCCCCGAGGCCCTCCGACCCGCCGGCGACCAGGGCCCACGGGCCGTAGCGTCTCCGGAACGCCTCTGCGGTCCGCATGGCCGGTCCTCCGCGCGCGGCCGTCATCGGGCGCGCGCCGCCCAGTAGGGCGAGAGCCCCAGGATCGCGCTCCGCACCAGCGGCCCCGCCAGCGGGACCAGGCGGCGCTTCCAGCCGAGGCAGGCGGCGACGTCGCGGCAGATGTCCTCGAACGACCGGCGTTGGTAGCGCAGCAGCCGCTGGCTCTCCTCGGTGTCGAGCCAGTCGGTGGCGTAGTCGGCGGTGCTGAACGCCTCGTCGGGAAGCATCTCGATCCCCATCGCCGCGAGGAGGCGGCGCAGGTACTCGCGGTAGGTGACCTGGCACGACGGTCCCCCGCCCACGAACAGGGTCCGGCCCCAGACTTCCGGGGTGCGGAGCGCGCGCGCCAGCGCCACCGCGGCGTCGTCGGCGTGCATCGCCTCGATCCGGTTGTGGAGGCCGATCTCGAACATGATGGGGTGCGGGTCGCGCAGCCCGATCACCGGGACGTCGGAGAGCCGGAGGATGCACCACGCCAGCCCGGAGGCGCGGACGCGCTCCTCGCAGGCGATCTTGTTCGCGGTGTACTCGTCCGTCGCGACGAGCGGATCGTCGACATGGCGCGGTGGCGGCCGCGCCTGGGTGCGGCCGTGGACGTCGAGCGACGAGGTGAAGAGGAGCCGCGGCGGCCGCGGCTGCGCCGCGCAGGCCCGGAGCAGGTTCTCGGTGCCGCCGACGTTCACCGCGCGCGCCTCGAGCGGTGCGTCCTCGCTGCCGGGCGGGATGAGGGCGGCGAGGTGGACCACCGCCTCGACGTCCTCCACGGCCCGGCCCACCGGCGCGGGATCGCGGACGTCACCCCAGATCACCTCGGTGCGGGCGAACTGGCCGCGCGCGGCGCGCCGGCTGCGAGGGATGTCCCGGGCGAGGCAGCGGACCTCGTGCCCCTCGCGCAAGAGCTCCGGCAGCAGGTGCGTTCCGACGTTTCCGAACGGCCCGGTGACCAGGACCTTCAAGCGAGGCCTCCTAGAGGACGAAGGGCACCAGGGCCCGCCGGCGCGGCGGGTAGTCCGGGAAGCGGCGCCGGTACCACGCGTGGTGCGAGACGGCCCGCGGCAGCAGGTTGGCGACGGTGTACAGCGCGAAGGCCGCGCCGGCCGGCGACCAGGAGGCGACGGCCCAGCCGACCCACTGCACGATCTCCCCGAGGTAGTTGGGGCAGGACACCAGGTCGAACGCCCCGCCGCGCGGGATCCGGTAGCCGGTCTCCCCCGGCGCCCGCAGCCGGCGGAGGGTGCGGTCCGATCCGGCGTGGAGCGCGAGGCCGCCGAGGAAGAGCGCGGCGCCCGCCAGGAAGCGCGGGCCGGTGAGCCAGCCGGGCGGGTAGGTGGCGATCGACGAGATCCACCGTGCGTTGATGCCGCCGTTCAGCACGTTGAACCCCACCGCCAGGGAGGCCACGCCGAGGGGCATCCGGCCGCCCGGGCGAAGGAGCGCCGGGTAGAGGAGGGACCGGTAGAGGTAATGGGCCTGCCAGAGCGCCAGCAGCGCGAGGGGCGCCGCCTCGGCGCGGTGGGGCCCGGCGGCGTAGACGCCCGCGAACACCAGCACCGCCGGGCTCTCCATCGCGAGCCAGGCGAGCCGCGCCGGCAGCATGAGACCCCAACCGGCGCGGGCGTGGCGGCCGTACGGTGCCGTGGTGAAGAGCAGGGCCACGAGCGTGGGGAGGGCCATCGCCAGCTCCGCCGCGACCAGGGCGTCGAACGTCCGCACCGGGTGAGGTTACCGCAGGGCGCGCGCGCCGGTGCGACGGAAATGACCTTGCGGGAGGGGCCCCGCGCGAGCTCTGCTCGACGGGGCGGGGGCGCAGCCCCCGTTCAATCGTCGTCGCCCTCGGGCGCGAGGCCGTGGAGGCGCAGCTTGGCCTTGAGCGTCGAGTAGCCGATGCCGAGCTGCTCGGCCGCGCGGCGCCGGTTCCAGCCGTTCTGGGCCAGGACGCGGCGCAGGTACCCGCGCTCGAACGCCGCCATCGCCGCCGCGTAGTTCGACTCCTGCTCGGCCTCCTTGGCGAGGCCCGCCCCGACCGAGAGGTCGAGGGGCAGCTCCGCCTCGTCGATGACCGGGGCGTCGCAGATGACCACCAGCCGCTCGATGAGGTTCTCGAGCTCGCGGATGTTTCCGGGCCAGTGGTAGCGCTCCAGGACGGCCAGCGCGCCGTCGGAGAGCGCCTGCGGCGGCCGGCCGTAGGCCGTCGCGAAGCGCGCCAGGAAGTGCTGGGCGAGGTCGCGGATGTCGTCCCGCCGCTCGCGCAGCGGCGGGATCTCGACCGGCACGACCTTGAGCCGCCAGTAGAGGTCCTCGCGGAACTTCCCTTCGGCGACGAGCTTCTCCAGGGAACGGTTGGTGGCGCAGACCACGCGCAGGTCCACCGGGATCGGCCGCGCGCCGCCCACGCGCTCGATCTCGCGCTCCTGGAGGGCGCGCAGCAGCTTCGCCTGGACGTCGAGCTTCAGCTCGGCCAGCTCGTCGAGGAAGAGGGTGCCGCCGTTGGCGAGCTCGAACTTGCCGTACGCCTGGCGCGTCGCGCCGGTGAAGGACCCCTTCTCGTGCCCGAAGAGCGTGCTCTCCACCAGCTCCGAGGGGATGGCGGGCAGGTTCACCGCCACGAACGGACCGGGGCGCCGATCGCTGCGCTCGTGGAGGAAGCGCGCCAGCACCTCCTTGCCGGTGCCGCTCTCGCCGGTGATGAGGACCGTCACCGGCTTCGCGGCGATCTTCTCCGCCACCGCGACCACGCTGCGCATCGCCGCCGACCGGCCGACGACCATCGGCTTGTGGCCGCGCGTCGCCACCTCCTCCCGCAGCCACGCCAGCTCGCGCTCGGCGCGGAGCTGCTCGAGCGACTTGGAGAGGCGGGCGGAGAGCTCGCCGGGCGAGAAGTCCTTGGTGACGTAGTCGAGGGCACCGTGCTTGATGGCCTCCACCGCGACCTGGATCTCCTTCACCACCGAGACGACGATCACGCCCACGTCCGGGTGGCGCTCCCGCACCTGCTTGAGGACGCTCAGGCCGGAGATCCCGGGCAGCTGCACGTCGAGGAGCATCACGTCCACGGGGAAGCGGCGGACGGCCTCGAGCGCCTCCTCGCCGGTGGACGCGGTGAGGGAGTTCATCCCCGCCGATTTGACGATCGCCTCCATCGTCTGGCGGAGCGCGGGATCGTCGTCGACGACGAGGACCGTGGCCTGTCGGGGCATCGGGCGGGCAGTTTACCGTGAACGGGCCACACGGGCGACGTGGCGAGGCGCGTCCGGCGCGGGAAAAGCGGGCGCTCAGCCGCTCTTGCGGCCCGCGCCACCGGGGGAGGGGCCACCGCCCGAGCCCGACCCGCCCGAAGTCGAGCCACCGCCGGCCGGGGCGGTGCTCCCGGTCGCACCCGCCGCCGGTGCCGGTGCCGGTGCCGGCGCCGGGGAGGCGCCCTCGGCCGCGCCCGGCTTGCCGTCGGCGCCCGCCTTCGCCTTGGCCGCAGACCCATCCTTCGTCTTCGGGGAGGAGTACAGGTCGGCGTGCCAGCCGCCGCCCTTGAGCTGGAAGGTGGTCCGCGAGAGAAGCTTGGCGAGCTTGGCGGCGCCGCACTCGGGGCAGGCGGCCGGCGCCGGGTCGTTCATCTTCTGCATCACCTCGGTCAGCCGCCCGCACGCCTCGCACACGTACTCGTAAATGGGCACGGAGCGATCCTAGCGGCGGGCGGTTCGATCCGCACGGCGTCAGCTGCCGCGGCGGCCGCCGGGCGGACGGGGGCGGCCGCGCGGAGGTGGCCGCGAGCCCGGCGCGCGCCGCGCCGCTCCTGGCGAGCCGGGCCGGGCGGTCCGTCGCGGCGCCTCGCCGCGTCGCTCCCGCGGCGGCGCCTCCGCGGGGCGGGCGCGAGGCCTCTCGCCGGCGCGGTCGCGAGGGCCGGCGGCGCGCGCCCGGCCCGGCGCGGCGGTCCGTCGGCGGCCGCCCGACTCGGTGCGCGGGCCCGGGGCGGGCGCGACGGGCTCCACCGGAGGTCCGAGGGAGAGCCCGAAGCGCGCCGCGAGCTCGCTCACCTGGGCCGCCGCGAGCGACAGGCTGCGCGCCACGCCGGCGAAGAGCGGCTCGGAGGCCGCCGCCAGCGCGCGGAGGTGCTCGGGGAGGTGCGTCCGCAGCTCGGCCTCGATCTCGGGGAGCAGGCCGAGGTCGTCGAGCCGGGCGGGGTCGTCGAGCAGGAGGTGCACGCGTTCGGAGAGGGTCGCCCGGGCGCGCAGCTCGCGGCGGCGCTCCTCCCGGATGCGCTCCGCGTCCCCGGCGGCGCCGAGCCGGGCGAGGGCGGCGTCGAGCCCGGGCGCGTCGAGGCCGAGCGCACCCGCGGCCCGCGGGCGCACGCCGCCCGCCGCGCGCAGCGCGTGGAGGAGCTCGTCGCGCTCCCGCCGCTCGAACGCGCGGGCGAGCCCGTGGTGCTCCATGAGCGCCGAGACGTCCTCCTCGCCGGGCGGGCCGCCGTCCGGCCTGCGCCAGGCGGCGGCGAGATCGGAGGCGATCCGGGCGCGGCGGCCGCCGTGCCTTCGCACCAGCCGCTCCAGGACGGCGCGGGCCTCGGGCCGGCGCAGCTCCTCGATCGACGGCAGGGCAGGGGGCGGGGGAGGCGGCTCCGGGGCGCGATCGCGCGCGCGCCGGACCACCACCACCTGCGGCGTGCGGGAACCGCGTGCCGCCGCCGCGCGGCGCTGCCGCGGCGAGGGTGCGGCGCCGTCCGCGGCCGGGCGGTCCCGTGCGGCCCCCTCGCGCGCGTACCGTCCCGCGCGCTCGCGCTCCGCCGCCACGTCCGGCGGCGCGCCGCGCGCGATGTCGGCGAGGGCGTGGGGCCCGAGAGGGCGCGCGGGGGGCGGATCGGCGAGGAGCGCCTTGACCGCCAGCAGCTCGTCCCACCCGAGCGGCGCGATGGCGGCGCGGATCTCGGCGGCGAGGGCCTGCCGGCCCGCCTCCGCACACCAGGTGCGGACGCGCTCCAGGACCTCGGGGTCGATCTCCGCCATGGCGAGGCGGAACGTGCGCGGAGCGGGCCCGGGAGTCAAGGGCGGCGTGCCGGGCGCGGGCGCGCCGTGCGCCCGCGCCCGCGGCCCGGTTGCCGGCGCGGCGGTGGCGTGGTTAAACCGGCCGCATGGTCGAGGGGACGACGAAGGCGGCGGCGGCCCTGCCGCGGTTCGTGCGCGCGCTGCGCTGGATCCTGTTCTCGCTGCTCATCGTCTCGGCCGCCGCCGTGCTGCTGGTGGTCCCGGCGCTGGAGCGCGGGGCGCGGCGTCCGCCCGCGATCGCCAGCGCGGCCGCCGCGGCGCTCCTCGCGATCTTCGTGGTGGGCTACGGCGCCTACCGGTTCGCGCTGGTGCGCGCCGGCCGCTACAGCGCCGGGAAGACGTTCGTCCAGCTGGGGCTGATGCTGGCGATCCTGGGGATCGTCTTCGGGCTGTCCATGGAGGGGCTGCGCGAAGACGCGGCCGCCGCGCAGCCGGTGGACCTGCGCGGGCCGCTCGCGTCGTCCGACCCCGTGGCGCGCGCCCTCGCCGCCGAGGTGGCGCGCCACCGGGACCCGGGCGAGGCGATCGGGTACGTGCCGCGGCTGGTCGAGCTGCTGGGCGACCCCTCCCCCGAGGTCCGCCGCCAGGCGCGGGCGTCCCTCACCGCGCTCGCGGGCGCCGACGCGGGCGGCACCGGGCCCGACGCGGCGCGCCGCTGGCGCGAGTACTGGCGCGGGCGCGGCGTCCCGGCCCCCTAGGCGTCCCTTCCGCGCGCGAGGGGCTTGCCCTCCGGCGCGGGACCTGATAGTGAGAATCGTTATCAACATGGAAGACAGGGGCCGGAACCGGGGCGGGGCGCGGCGGGCGGGGGAATCCCCGGCGGCGGCCCTCGGCGCGTACATCGAGCGCAAGGGGCTCAAGCACTCCCGGCAGCGGGACCGGATCGCGCAGACCTTCTTCGCGATGCGCGGCCACGTCTCCATCGAGGAGCTGGCCGGCCGGGTGCGCCAGCGCGATCCGCACGTGAGCCTGGCCACCGTCTACCGCACCATGAAGCTGCTCTCCGAGTGCGGCCTGGCGGCGCCGCGGCAGTTCGGGGACGGGCAGACCCGCTACGAGGCCGCCGCCGGCAGGCAGCACCACGACCACCTCATCTGCACCGCCTGCGGCGAGATCGTCGAGTTCGCCGACGACCGGATCGAGGAGCTGCAGGCGCTGGTGGCGCGGCGGCACGGGTTCGAGGTGGAGCGCCACAAGCTGGAGCTGTACGGGCGCTGCGAGCGCTGCGCCCAGCGCGGCCGCGGGTCGCGCGCCGCGGAGGCGACGCCGTGACCCCTGCGCAGGCCGCCGCCCGCCACGAGGGAGACCTCGATCGCAAGCAGGTGGTCGCCGCGCAGCGCGCGGTCATCCTGGTGGGCAACCCCAACGTCGGGAAGAGCGTCCTCTTCGGCGCGCTCACCGGCAAGTACGTCACGGTCTCGAACTACCCCGGCACCACCGTGGAGGTCACCCGCGGCTCGGCCACCATCGAGGGGTGCCCCTGGCACGTGATGGACACGCCGGGGACGAACAACCTGCTCCCCATGTCCGAGGACGAGCAGGTCACCCGCGACATCCTGCTCAAGGAGCGGGGGTACGTGGCCCTGCAGGTCTGCGACGCGAAGAACCTGCGGCGCGGGCTGCTCCTGTCGGTGCAGCTCGCCGAGGCCGGGGTCCCGTTCGTGCTGGCGCTCAACATGGCGGACGAGGCCGCCAGCCGGGGCATCCGCATCGACGTCGAGAAGCTGTCGCGCGCGCTGGGCGTGGACGTGGTGTCCACCGTGGCGGTGCAGCGGCAGGGGCTCCCCGCGCTCCAGGCGCGGCTGGGCGAGGCGCGCGCCTCGTCGTTCCGGCCGCGCTACGACGAGGCCATCGAGGCGGCCATCGCCGAGGTCGCGCCGCTCATGCCCGCGGGGGGCGGCATCGGATCGCGCGCGCTCGCGCTCATGGCCCTGGTCGGCGACGAGTCGCTCCGCGCCCACCTCGCCGCCCACCTCTCCATCCCGGACCTGGCGCGGGTGGACGAGGTGCGGCGCCGGCTCGCGGCGCGGTACCCGGAGTCGCTGCGCTTCGTCGTCGCGCGGCAGCGGCTCGCCGCGGTGGACCGGCTGGACGAGGCGGTCCTCACCGTGGGGACGCGGTCGGCGGCGAGCTCGTTCGCGCGCCGCCTGGGCGGGTGGTCCACCGACCGGCTCTGGGGCATCCCGATCTTCGCGCTGGTGCTCTTCGCCGCCTACGAGTTCGTCGGCGTCTTCGGCGCCAAGACCGCGGTGGACTTCCTCGAGAACGCGGTCTTCAAGGACCACCTCGTCCCGTGGCTCGACGCGGCCACGCGCTTCGCGGTGCCGGCCGGCCGCGTGCAGGAGTTCCTGGTCGGGCCGCCGGGCGTGCCGTACCTCGACCACGGCGGCCTGCTCGTCGGCCGGTACGGGCTCTTCTCGATGGGACTCTCCTACGGCGTCGCGATCGTCCTCCCCATCGTCACCACGTTCTTCATCGCCTTCAGCGTGCTGGAGGACTCGGGGTACCTGCCGCGGCTGGCGGTGATGGTGAACAAGGCCTTCAAGCGGATGGGGCTCAACGGCAAGGCCGTGCTCCCCATGGTGCTCGGCCTGGGCTGCGACACCATGGCCACCATGACCGCGCGCATCATGGAGACGCGGAAGGAGCGGGTGATCGTCACCCTGCTCCTGGCGCTGGCGGTGCCGTGCTCGGCCCAGATCGCCGTGATCCTGGCGATGGTGGCCGGGCTCTCCCTCGCCGCGATGCTCTGGTTCTTCCTGCCGCTGCTGGCGGTGCTCTTCCTGGTGGGCTGGCTCGCCGCCAAGGTGCTGCCCGGCCGCGGCTCCGACTTCCTGCTGGAGCTCCCGCCGCTGCGCGTGCCCCAGGCCAGCAACATCGCGGTGAAGACGCTGGCCCGCATCGAGTGGTACCTGCGCGAGGCGCTGCCGCTGTTCGTGCTCGGCACGCTCATCCTCTGGGTGCTGGATCGGTTCGGCGGGCTCGCCGTGCTGGAGCGGGTCACCGCGCCGGTGGTGGTGGGCCTGCTGCAGCTCCCCAGGGAGGCGTCGGCCGCGTTCATCCTCGGCTTCCTGCGCCGGGACTACGCCGCGGCCGGGCTCTTCAGGCACTTCGAGCCCTTCATGCAGGCCGGCACCATGACGAAGCCGATGGAGATCCAGGTGGTCGTCGCCCTGGTCACCATCACCCTCTTCATCCCCTGCATCGCCAACTTCTTCATGATCCTGAAGGAGCGCGGCTGGAGGACCGGCGTCGGGATCCTCGCCTTCATCCTCCCCTTCTCCTTCGGCGTGGGCGCGCTCCTGAACGTGCTCATGCGCCGGTTCTACTGAGAGGCGCCCCGTGCCCGCGGCCCGAACCGAACGCTGCCCGCTCTGCGCGCTCGAGTTCGACGCCAGCGGGCAGGGCTGCCGCCCGAGCTGTCCGATGTCGAGCGGCTGCCGGGTGGTGTGCTGCCCCTCCTGCGGCTACAGCTTCCCCCAGGAGACCGGGCTCGCCGGCGGCCTGCGGCGCCTCATCGATCGCTTCCACAAGGGGAGGGCCGAGCACCCGTGACCGTCGAGCCGCGCAAGCTGGAGGAGATCCTCGAGTCCGTGTTCACCGAGCGCGAGGCAGGCCGCGACGAGGCGGCCGGCATCCTCGCGCACGCCCCGGCCCAGCACGCCCCGGACGCGCGCGCCGAGGACCTGCGCGAGCTGGAGGGGGCGGGGATGTTGCGCCTCGACGGCGGGCACGTGGCGCTCACCGAGAGCGGGGAGCGGCGCGCCCGGGACGTGGTGCGCCGCCACCGGCTCACCGAGCGGCTCTTCAAGGACCTCCTGGCGGTGTCGGAGGGGACGATGGAGAGCCAGGCCTGCGAGTTCGAGCACATCCTCTCGCCCGAGGCGACCGACTCGGTCTGCACGCTCCTCGGCCACCCGCCCACCTGCCCGCACGGCAAGCCCATCCCGCCCGGC
>Ga0335085_10017570_pt1 | contig 10304 bp, 7 predicted proteins | sample Lox_Sample_45_FD_206712 | JGI IMG/M metagenome (GOLD analysis project Ga0335085, IMG submission 206712) | Soil microbial communities from Loxahatchee National Wildlife Refuge, Florida, United States - Lox_Sample_4.5 | ecosystem: Environmental > Terrestrial > Soil > Wetlands | place: USA: Florida...
CGCTCGCGGCTCGGGCCGTAGGGGTGACCCAGCACGGCGGCAAAGAGCCGCCGCGGATCGTGCGGATCGAGCGCGAGGGCGGCGATCTGCTGGCTGCCGGCGAGCCCGAGGTGGGTCCAGTGCCGCCCGCCGTCCTGCGAGCGGTAGATGCCGTTGCCGACCGAGAGATCCGGCCGCGCCAGCCCCTCGCCGCTTGCGACGTAGATGAGATCGGGATCGGATGCCGCAACGGCGATCGCGCCGATCGACTGGGTCGGCTCGGCATCGAAAAGCGGCTGCCACGTGCGCCCGGCGTCCTCGGTTCTCCAGACCCCGCCGTTCACCGCCCCGACGTAGAACACCTCGGGCCGCGAGGGGACCCCGGTCACCGCCCGGGTGCGTCCGCCGCGGAACGGGCCGATGAGGCGCCAGTGGAAGTCCTGCTCGATCCCGGGCGGCCAGTCCTCGGCGAACGCCGGACGCGGTGAGGATTGAGCCAGGCAGGCTGCTAGGAGCAGGCCGATGAGAGCGGCTGTGGAGCGCGACATGGCGCGCAGCCTACCGCAGTGGCGCGGCCGCGCGTCAACGCTCTTCAGCTCAAGAGCTCATATGCCGGCAAGGTCAGGAACTCGGGGAACGACTCACTCGTGGTCATCTGCTCGAACAGCCGCGCCGCGGTCGGAAACACCCCGCCCGAGATGCGGACCGGTCCGAGCTCCCCGTGGATGCGATCGAGCTCTTCGGCGAGCAGCCGCTCGAAGCGCTCGGCGGTGAACGGGCGCCCGTCGCTGGTGCGCGCCCCGTGGCGCAGCGCCTGCCACAGCTGTGCGCGACAGATCTCAGCAGTGGCCGCATCCTCCATCAGATGATAGAGCGGCACGCAGCCGCTGCCGCGCAGCCAGGCCTCCAGGTACTGCACCCCCACCCGCAGGCAGGTGCGCAGGCCGGCGTCGGTGAGCTCACCCTCGGGCACGCGCAGCAGGTCGCCGGGAGTGACGCTCACGTCCTCGCGCAACACATGCAGCTGGTGCGCTCCGCGCAACGCCTCATCGAAGGGCTCGCGGGCGGTCTGCGCAAGTCCCGGATGTGCGATCCAGGTGCCATCGTGGCCGGCCCGCGCCTCGCGCTGCTTGTCCGCACGCACCCGCGCCAGCGCCGCGGCGTTCGCCTGTGCATCCTCGCGGATCGGGATCTGCGCCGCCATGCCGCCGATCGCGTGCGCGCCGCGGCGATGGCAGGTCCTGATCAGCAGCTGCACGTACGAATTCAGGAAATGCCGCTCCATCGTGACGGCGGCGCGGTCGGGGAGCAGGAAGTCGGGCCATTCCCGGAACTTCTTGATGAAGCTGAAGATGTAGTCCCAGCGGCCGCAGTTGAGCCCGGCCGCGTGCTCGCGCAGCTCGTACAGGATCTCCTCCATCTCGAAGGCCGCAGGCAGCGTCTCGATCAGCACGGTCGCGCGGATCGTGCCGCGCGCGAGCCCGAGCGCCGCCTCGGTCGCGACGAACACCTCGTTCCACAGCCGCGCCTCCAGGTGGCTCTCGAGCTTGGGCAGATAGAAGTACGGCCCCGAGCCGCGGCGCGCGAGCGACTCGAAGTTGTTCGCGATGTACAACGCAAAGTCGAACAGCGCACCGCAGGCGCCCTCGCCATCGATGCGCACGTGCTTCTCCGGCAGGTGCCAGCCGCGCGGCCGCACGATCAGCGTCGCGGTGCGCTCGCGCAGGCCGTAGTGCCTGCCGCTCGCCGGGTCGGTGTAGCGGATGCTGCCGCGGGTCGCATCCGCGAGGTTCACCTGGCCGCGGATCAGGTTCTCCCAGGTCGGCGAGCAGGCATCCTCGAAGTCGGCCATGAAGGTGCTGACGGGTGCGTTGAGTGCGTTGATGACCATCTTGCGATCGGGCGGACCGGTGATCTCCACGCGCCGGTCCTGGAGGTCCCGCGGCGCGGGCGCGACGCGCCACTCGGCGGCGCGGACCGGTGCGGTCGCCGGCAGGAACTCGGGCATCAGACCGGCATCGAACTCGGCCTGCCGCCGCGCTCGTGCCTCGAGCAGCGCGCGACGTTGTGGATCGAACCGTCGGTGCAGCAGCGCGAGGAGCTCGAGCGCATCGCTCGTGAGCACTTCGCCTGCCCGCTCGACCGCGGCCGCCTCAACTTCGATCGCCCCGGCCGGCCCTTCGGGCGGACGGCGGGGCGGCCCCTCCGGTGGGCGGATCGCTGCGCGCGCGGCGGCATTCATGGCCTCTCCCTCTAGGCGCTCAGCGCGCGCTCGACTTGCACCTGCGGGCGCTCGAGCGGCGGCTGCGCCTCGAACTGCTGCGCCTCGGTGCTGTCGGCGAGCGCTTCGAGCGAGGAGCGCCCGCCCGTCACCGCCTGCGTGACTGCATCGAAGTAACCCGCGCCGACCTCGCGCTGATGCTTGGTCGCGGTGTAGCCCTTCTCCTCCGCCGCGAACTCGGCCTGCTGCAGGGCGACGTAGGCGCTCATGTGCTGCTCGCGGTAGCCGCGCGCGAGCTCGAACATGGAGTAGTTGAGCGCGTGGAAGCCGGCGAGCGTGATGAACTGGAAGCGATAGCCCATCGCCGCAAGCTCGCGCTGGAACATCGAGATGGTGTAATCGTCGAGCTTGCGCTTCCAGTTGAACGAGGGGGAGCAGTTGTACGCCAGGAGCTTGTCGGGGTGATCCCGGCGGATGGCTTCCGCGAACTGCCGCGCCTCCTGCAGATCCGGCTTGCCGGTCTCGCACCACAGCAGATCCGCGTACGGCGCATAGGCGAGCCCACGGGCGATCGCCGCCTCGAGTCCGGAGCGCACGCGGAAGAAGCCCTCGGAGGTGCGCCCCGCAGAGCGGTCGATGAAGGGGCGGTCGCGCTCATCCACATCCGCGGTCAGGAGCGTGGCGGATTCGGCATCGGTGCGTGCCAGGAGCACGGTGGGCACGTTGCACACATCGGCGGCGAGCCGTGCCGCGATGAGCTTTGCGATCGCCTCCTGCGTCGGCACCAGGACCTTGCCTCCCATGTGGCCGCACTTCTTGGCCGAGGAGAGCTGGTCCTCGAAGTGCACGCCGGCAGCCCCGGCCGCGATCATCTGCTTCATGAGCTCGAAGGCGTTCAGCACCCCGCCGAACCCGGCCTCCGCGTCGGCCACGATCGGCTTGAGCCAGTCGATGCGGTCGCGCCCTTCGGCATGGCAGATCTCATCGCAGCGGCGCAGCGCGGCGTTGATCCGGCGCACCGCCGCCGGCACGGAATCGGCCGGGTAGAGCGACTGGTCGGGATACATCTCACCGGCGAGGTTGGCATCGCCCGCGACCTGCCAGCCGGACAGGTAGATCGCATCGAGGCCGGCACGCACCTGCTGCATGGCCTGGTTACCGGTGAGGGCGCCGAGCGCATTCACCAGCGGCTTCTCGTTGAGGTAGCGCCACAGCTTCTCGGCCGTGAGCCGCGCGATCGAGTGCTCGACCGCTATCGTGCCGCGCAGGCGCACCACGTCCTCGGGTGCGTAACCGCGCTCGATACCACGCCAGCGGGGGCTGTCTTTCCAGTTGCGTCGCAGATCATCGGCAGTGGGAAGGCTCGACGGGCTCATTCGGCAGCGCTCCTCGATTTCGGTTGCGGGAGCATAATGGGTACGCGCGCTCGAATTTGACTAACGAAACTTCACACTGTTAATTTCACAAAGTCGTTTCACAGGGAACCCGCGATGCCCCCGCTGCTCAACAAGGGTCACTTCCTCGGCGCCAAGCTCCGCTCGGTGCGCAAGCGCAACGGGCTCACGCTCGAGGAGCTCTCCGCGCGCTGCATTCAGCGCGACGCCGAGCACGCGCCCTCGGTGTCGTACCTGAGCATGATCGAGAGCGGCAAGCGTGCACCCTCGCCCGAGGTGCTCGAGCTGCTCGCGGGAGTCTTCCAGCGCTCGGCGGCCTGGTTCCTCGATGAGCGCGCCGACCTCGATCCGGCCCCGCGCGCAACCCCGGCGGGCGGCGCGGCCCGCATCCCGCTCGAGCCTGCGTTCCTGTTCTCCAAGCAGGTGCTGCAGGCAGCGATCCCGGAGCTGCTCGCGCAGACCGGCACCAGCGGACGGCAGTTCGCGCACCTCTTGATCCGCACCCACCAGGAGATGTCGCGCAACGACTTTCCGGAGCTCGAGCGCGCAGCCGAGAGCGTGGGCGAGCGGCGCTTCCCGCTCTCGGCGGACGAGCTCGCGCGGCTCGCCCGCCGCCACGGGCTGGAGATCCGCTGGTTCGAGCGCAAGCCCGTGCTCGCGCACGACAAGGATCGCGAGGTGCGCAGCATGGTGCGCTCCTTCTTCGAGCCGCCGGGCGTGATCTACGCCAATCGCGCGCTGCAATCCGATCCGGCGCGCCTGAAGTTCGATCTCGCCGCGCACATCGGTCACAAAGTCCTGCATGGCGGCGACGGCCTGAAATCACCCCACGCGACCGGCGGGGAGATGGGCGGCAGTCCGGAGGCGGCAAGCTTCACTGCCGGGATGAATGCACAGGACGTGCTGCACGCGTGGCGCGATTTCGAGTGCAGCTTCTTCGCCGGCGCGCTGCTCGCCCCGCGCACCCCGTTCCGGCGTTTCCTGGTAAGAGAGCGCTACCGGGTGGAGGCGGGCGCGCGGCTCGAGCTCACTCCCGCAGTCATCATGCGGCGCATGACCAAGGTGTCCGCCTACCCGTACTGGCATTTCTTCGATGCCTATCCTCCGGGGTTTCTGCGCGCGGTGTACCGCGGCAACGGCATTCCGCTGCCGTGGGGAAATCTCGCGCAGGTGAGCGACCCCTGCCCGCACTGGGCGGTGTTCCGCATGATCGACGGCGAGCACGGCGAGAGCGGCTCGCAGATCTCGGTGCTGCGCGATGGGGCGCGCTCGCACCTGTATTGCTGTCACTCGCGGCGGGTGCGCGACATGGCCGGCACCCCGCACGTGCTCTCGGTCGGTGTGGACCTCGCCCCCGCGCTCGATGCGAACGGGGCATCGAGCGAGGCGCTCACCGAGTCGATCTTCCAGGACTGCCTGCGCCGCAAGGGCGAGGCGCGGATCGCAAAGCCGGCGGGCGCGACCCTCGCGGGGATTGCGCAGGTGCTCAACATCGCCTGGATCGAGGAGGCGCTCTCGCACCCGGCGCGCATCATCTGCCCGCGCAGCTCGAGCTGCCCGCGCGCCGAGCGCTGCGAGTGCACCCGACCCTCGCGCGCCAAGGAGATCACGGACGTGCGGGATGAGATACTGGCCGCGCGGCCTTAGATTGCGCGGGAGGTTCCATGCACCGAAGTCAGCTCGCCGGCTTCATCATCGACTGCAAGACCCAGGACCTGGATACGGCGGCACGCTTCTGGGCGGATGCACTCGGTCTCGAAGTACGCCCGCCGCCCACGCCGGCCGATGCGCTCTATCGGCCGCTCGACACAGGCGCGGACGGGCTGCACATCGAGGTGCAGCAGGTCGAGCACGAAAGCCGGGTGCACCTGGACATCGAGGCCGACGACATCGAGGCGGAGGTACGCCGGCTCGAGCGTCTGGGGGCAACCCGCATCGGGCAGGTGCGCACCTGGGTGGTGATGCAGGCTCCCACCGGTCAGCGCTTCTGCGTGGTGCGCGCGCAGCGGCCCAGCTTCAAAGACACGGCGAACACCTGGAGCGATTGAGGCTGGGCAGCGCCGCGCGCGGGCCGCTCAACGCGCCACGGGCTCCACTGGCCGCACGGCGAGCACAAGTCGGCGCCCTGCGCGCAGCACCTCGAGAGGCAGCTGCGCGCCGATGGATTCATCGCCCAGCCGGCGATGCAGATCATCGACTCCGCACACCGGGCGCCCATCGAGCTCGAGCAACAGATCTCCGGCGGCGAGTCCCGCCTGTGCGGCCGGGCCATCGGGCTCGATGCGCAGGACCCGGACCGCGTTCGGCTCCTCGCGCCCGGCGGCGCGGCGCAGTCTCACCGGCAGCACCGCCGTCTCGACCGCCAGACCCAGATAGCCGCGCCGCACCCGCCCGTGCCGCAGCAGTTGCAGTGCGACCCACTGCACGGTGTCGATTCCCAGCGCGAAGGCGATGCCCTGCGCGCGCGATGATCGCGGTGTTCATGCCGACCACCTGCCCCGCCCCATCGCACAGCGGACCGCCGGAGTTTCCGGGGTTGAGCGCGGCATCGGTTTGAATGATGTTCTCGATGAGTCGTCCGGAGCTCGCCCGCAGGCTGCGCCCGAGCGCGCTCACCACCCCGGCGGTCACCGAGCAGTCGAAGCCGAGCGGATTGCCGATGGCCACCACCAGCTGCCCGACGCGAAGCTGCGCCGAGCGCCCGAGCGGCAGCGCCGTGAGCCGCAGGTGCGCACGGATCAGCGCGGTGTCGCTCTCCGGATCATCGCCCAGCAGCATCGCCGTGCCCTGCTCGCCCTCGACGGTCTGCACCGAGAGCCGCGCGGCCCCATGCACCACGTGACTGTTGGTCAGGATCAGCCCATCGGGCGTAAGGGCAAACCCCGAGCCGGTGCCGGCGCGGCGTCTCGAGGCGTGCTCCACCCGAACCTGCACCACACCCGGGCTCGCCTGCCCGGCCACGCGTGAGACCACGCGCGAGTAGGCATCCAGCGCTTGTTCCTGCACATCGGGCGATTCCATTCTGTCGTGCACTTCCATTCTCAGATCGAGAGCAGCCCGGTGCGCAGCGCGGTCACCACGGCCTCGGTGCGCGTGGCCGCGCCGAGCTTCGCGTACACCGCCTGCAGGTGAAATTTGACCGTGTTGGGCGAGACGCCGAGCTCACGCGCGATCGCCTTGGTGCCGAGGCCCGCGGCAGCTGCCGCGAGCACTTCGCGCTCGCGCGGCGAGAGCGGCGCAGGCGAGCGCGCTGCGGAGACTTCCATCACCCTCGGGGCGAGCACCAGCAGTCCAGCGCGCGCGGCATCGAGCGCTGCGCTCAGCGCCTCGGGGCGCACACTGCGATCGAGCACTGCACCGCCGCCGCGCGGCCAGTCGGCGGGTACGAAGCTGTCCTCGGGCTCGATGAGCGCGAGCCACACCCGCTGCGCCTCGTGCGCGGCGAGCGCCCACTCGCGTACGCTCCCCGCCGCTCCGGCGAGCGCAAGCCACAGCCCGGGTGCTGCCGTCGCAAGGGCCGCACGCAGACCCGCGCCCTCCTGCACGCTCGTGACGGCAAGGCCGGCGCGTGCGAGGTGATCGGCGAGCTGCGCCCGCCACAGCGGGCTGGTCGCGGTCAGGATGGCGCCCACCGCACTGAAGATGGGGACGGAGCGGGCTGCGCTCAATGGCCGCAGCGGGCTCGAGCCGGGGCCGCCGGACGCTCGCCCCGCGTGACCGTGAGCGCGCGCGGCTCGCCGGCCCGCAGGAGCTTGAATTCCAGCTGCTCACCGGGCGCACCCGCGCGCAGCGCCCGCACCAGGTGCAGCGGGTGTCCGAGCGGCCGGCTCCCCTCGCTCAGAAGAATGTCCCCGGCGAGAAGTCCCGCGGCGGAAGCCGGGGAGCCCGCATCCACTGCGAGAACCATGAGTGCCCGGTCCTGGGCCCCACCGTCCGCCGAGCCCGGCGCGAGCGCCACCGGTTGCACCGCGATGCCGAGATAGGGCTGCGGCAGGTGACCGTGCCGCTCGATGAGACCGAGGATGCGGGCGATCGTCTCGACCGGGATGCCGAGCACGGCCCCGCGCGGGCCCTCGACGGCCATGGCGAGGAGCCGGCCCTGCAGGTCGAATACGCCGGCGCCCTCGAGCGCGGGCGGCACATTCTGGGTGAGCCGCAGCCAGCGCTCGATCTGTCCGCCGCGGCGCGACTGCCAGGCCGCACCCACCTGTGCCACGGCCGCCTCGTGAACCAGCGCGCCCCGGGCATCGCGGCCGGCCACGAGCACCGGCTCACCCAGCCGCAGTGCGCCCGAGTCTGCGCGCGGGATCGGATTCGCGGCGAGCTGTGTCCGCAGCACCGCCACGTCGGTGGACAGATCGAGTGCGACGAGCTCGGCGCTGTGCGCAGCGGTGCCATCGGCCTCGATCTGGATGCGTCCCGCGCGCGCGAGCGGCTCGGCAGCGCTGATGCACAGATCCTTGTCCCACACGATCCCCGAGATCGTGCGCCGACCGGTGTGCAGCACCGCCGCGTGCCGCGCGGCGCCCGCGGCGAGCCGGGCGAGGGCTTCGGCCCGGGATGTCAGCTCATTCATCACGCGCTCCTCCTCGATGGGGCGAGCGTGAGTGTGAGCCGCAGCCGCGCGCCGCGGGACCGCCCGGATGGGTGGGCGCGGTACGCCCGCGTGGCGTTGGGCGTCAGCGGTTGCGGGGCTCGCTCAGGCCCAGGTGGCGCGCGAAGAACGCGTACGACAGCGCCCAGTACTGGGCCTCCTCGGCGTGGGTCGCACCCGGTCCGTGGCCGCCTTCCGGGGATTCGTAGAACTGCACCGGGTGTCCCTGCGCCTGCATTTTCGCCGCCATCATGCGCGCGAACACGGGCGTCACGCGGTCATCGCTGGTTTCGGTGATGAACAGGATGGGCGGGTAGGCAATGCCGGACTTCACGTTCTGATACGGCGAGTAGCCGCGGATGTAGGCCGCCATGGCGGGGTCGGCCGGATCGCCATACTCGCCCACCCAGGAAGCGCCCGCGCCGTAGTGCGTGTAGCGCAGCATGTCGATGAGCGGCCGCTGGCACACCACGGCCCCGAAGAGCTGCGGCCGCTCCACCATGACTGTGGTCACGAGCAATCCGCCGTTCGATGCGCCGACGATCCCGAGCTGCTGCGCGCTCGCGAACCCCTCGTGCTCGATGTCCTGCGCCACGGCCTCGAAATCGTCATAGGCCCTCTGACGGTGGTACTTCAGGGCGGCCGTGTGCCAAGCGGGCCCGAACTCCCCGCCGCCGCGGATGTTCGCAACCGCAATCGCGCCGCCCTGCGCGAGCCAGGTCTGACCCGCATCGAGCGGGCGGTGCCCGTCGTTCCAGTACCAGGGCGTGAGCGAGAGCTGAAAGCCGCCATAGCCGTAGAGGATGGTGGGGATCGCGCCGCGGGCGCTCTTGGGGCGGATCAGGAAGTACGGCACCGAGGTGCCATCGCGCGAGCGCACCCAGCGCTGCGCTACGTCCACCGTGGATGCATCGAAGCGGGCAGGCTGGGATTTGATCGGGTACGCCGGGCCTGCGCCATCGAACGCGTACAGCGTCGGAGGGGTGACAAAGCTCTCGAACGAGAAATACGCCTGCGGCCCGAAATCGTTGGTCGAGACGACCGCGGTGGATCCTCCCGCAGGCAGTGCGAGCCGGCTCTCGTGCCAGCCCTCTGCGCTGGGGCGAAACTCGCGGATCGACCCCGTCACGTCGCGGTACACCGAGGCGTACACCGCATCGCGTCCCGCGCCGACCGCGTCGATCATCTCGTGCGCACCCGGGATGTAGATCACCTGCACCGCAGGCGGGTTGCCGTTGGAGGGCGCGCTGTCCTGGGTCGCGGCCGAACCGCCGGCCGCGTGCGCGAACTCGAGCACCGGAAATGCAATGAGGGCGCCCGCGGGAATGCGCCGGCCGCCCACGGTCCAGTCCTCCTGCAGGGTCGCCACCAGGTGCCCGCCGGTGACGCCGCGCACCTGCGCATCCTCGCTCAGCGGCAGCGCGAGCGTGCTGCCGTCGGCGCGTACGAAGTAGTAATCGCTCTTGAAGAAGCTGGGCTTGCGCTCGATGAGCGCGACCACGCCGTAGGGCCCGTGATAGACGAACGGCGAGGCGACCATGTCCTTGGGTCGTGCCGTGAACACGGTGTGCGCGCGTGCGAGCTCCTGTCCGCGAGTCCACAGCTTCACGATTCGCGGATAGGACGAGGGCGTCATCGTGCCCGGACCGAAATCGGTCGCGAACAGGATGTGGTCCTCGTCCACGTACAGCGCCTCGGATTTGGCGAGCGCGAGCGAGAAGCCATCCGTGAGGAACTCTCGCCGCTGCGGGTCGTACTCACGGATCACGACCGCATCGCCGCCTCCCGGGGAGAGCCGCACCAGGCAGCGAGCGAAGCTCGGCGTGCAGTCCGCTCCCTTCCACACCCAGGGCTGATGCGTGCGGGCATCGAGCGCGTCCACGTCGAGCAGGGTCTGCCAGCTCGGGCTCGCGTGCGCGTAGTCCTCGATGCTCGTGCGGCGCCACAGACCGCGTACGTGCTCGGCGTCCTGCCAGAAATTGAGTACCCAGCGGCCGTGCAGCTCGCCCTCCGGAATGCGGTCGCGGGCGTTGAGCACCGCGAGGATCGCCTCGCGGTCGGCGCGATATAACGGATCCTGCTCGAGCGCGGCGCTGCGCTCGTTCTGTGTACGCAC
>Ga0335085_10017571_pt1 | contig 10303 bp, 7 predicted proteins | sample Lox_Sample_45_FD_206712 | JGI IMG/M metagenome (GOLD analysis project Ga0335085, IMG submission 206712) | Soil microbial communities from Loxahatchee National Wildlife Refuge, Florida, United States - Lox_Sample_4.5 | ecosystem: Environmental > Terrestrial > Soil > Wetlands | place: USA: Florida...
CTTTCGAGAAGTTCGCCGGCCTGACCGGCCGCCGGTACGGCCTCTTCGACTACGTCGGCCACCCGAAGGCGGAGCGCGTGATCGTGATGATGGGCTCCGGCGCGGAAACGGCTCACGAGACGGTCGACTGGCTCGTCGGGCGCGGCGAGAAAGTCGGCCTCGTCAAAGTCCGGCTGTACCGTCCGTTCGCGGCCGAGGCCTTCCTCGCCTCGCTTCCAAAGACGGTCCGCTCGATCGCCGTGCTCGACCGCACGAAGGAGCCGGGAGCGCTCGGCGAGCCGCTCTACCAGGACGTCGTCACGGCCCTCGCCGAGAGAGACGGCGGACGGCGGGACCTCTCCGTGATCGGCGGCCGGTACGGGCTCTCCTCGAAGGAGTTCACGCCCGGCATGGTGGCGGCCGTCTTCACGGAGCTCTCCCGCGAGATGCCGAAAAGGCACTTCACGGTCGGGATCGTGGACGACGTGACGAAAACGTCGCTTCCCTGGGACCAGGAGCTCGACATCGAGTCCCCGGACGTGACCCGAGCGATCTTCTGGGGCCTCGGCTCCGACGGCACGGTTGGCGCCAACCGCAACTCGATCAAGATCCTCGGCGAGGAGACGGAAAACTACGCCCAGGGCTACTTCGTGTACGACTCGAAGAAGTCAGGCGCCGTCACCACCTCTCACCTGCGCTTCGGCCCCCGGCCGATCCGATCGAGCTACCTGATCAAGCAGGCCCAGTTCGTGGCCTGTCACCAGTTCGAGCTCCTGTTCCGGTACGACGTCCTGGAGAGCGCATCGGAAGGAGCGGATTTCCTGCTGAACTCGCCCTACGGGCCCGAGGAAGTCTGGGACAAGCTCCCGCGCGAGGTCCAGGAGCAGGTTCTCGAGAAGCAGCTGCTGCTCTACGTGGTGGACGCCCAGAAGGTCGCCCGCGACGCCGGCATGAAGGGGCGGATCAACACGATCATGCAGACCTGCTTCTTCGCGATCAGCGCCGTCCTGCCCAAGGCCGACGCCATCGAACGCATCAAGAAGGCGATCGAGGAGACGTACGCCAAGAAGGGGCCCGACATCCTGCGCAAGAACTTCGCCGCCGTGGACGCCGCCCTCGAAGGGCTCGCTCTCGTCAAGATCCCGGACAAGGTCACGGCCACCGTCGGGCGGCCTCCGGTCGTCCCGGACGCGGCGCCCGACTTCGTCAAGAAGGTCACCGCGGTGATGCTCGCCGGTCACGGCGACCGCCTGCCCGTCTCGGCGTTTCCCGTGGACGGCACCTGGCCGACGAACACGGCGCGCTGGGAGAAGCGCAATCTGGCGGCCGACATCCCGGTCTGGGACGCCGCCGTCTGCATCCAGTGCAACAAGTGCGCCCTGGTCTGCCCGCACGCGGCGATCCGCGCCAAGGTCTGGGACCCGGCGCTCTCGGAGAAGGCCCCGGCCTCCTTCCAATCCGACACGTTCCGCGCCGACGACTTCAAGGGGTGGCGCTACACGATCCAGGTCGCTCCGGAGGACTGCACGGGCTGCTCGCTGTGCGTCATGTTCTGCCCGGCCAAGGACAAGTCCAACCCGAAGCACAAGGCGATCGACATGGCCCCGCAGCGGCCCATCCGCGAGCGCGAGCGGGAGAACTACGCCTTCTTCCTCGATCTGCCCGAGCCCGACCGCGCAAGGATCCGTCTGATGGATGTCAAGGGATCGCAGTTCCTGCAGCCTCTCTTCGAGTACTCGGGCGCCTGCGCCGGCTGCGGCGAGACACCGTACGTCAAGCTCCTGACCCAGCTTTTCGGCGACCGGGCCCTGATCGCCAACGCCACCGGCTGCAGCTCGATCTACGGGGGCAACCTGCCGACGACGCCGTATGCCGTCAACCGCGACGGCCGCGGCCCCGCATGGGCCAACTCGCTCTTCGAGGACAACGCCGAGTTCGGTCTCGGCATGCGCCTGGCCGTCGAGAGCCGCGGCGTCCAGGCCCGCCTCCTGCTCCAGCGCCTTTCGGGAAGCCTCCCGGGCGAGCTCGTCACGGCGCTTCTCGAAGCCGAGCAGAGGACCGACGCGGAGATCACCGCCCAGCGCGGGCGCGTCTCGGAGCTCTCCCGGCAGCTCTCGCGCCTCGAGGGGCCCGAGGCACGGCAGCTTCTGGTTCTCGCCGACGACCTCGTCAAGAAATCCGTGTGGATCGTGGGAGGCGACGGCTGGGCCTACGACATCGGCTACGGCGGCCTGGACCACGTCCTCTCCACCAACGTCGACGTCAACATCCTCGTGCTCGACACGGAGGTCTACTCGAACACGGGAGGCCAGCAGTCGAAGGCCACGCCCCTCGGGGCCGCGGCCAAGTTCGCCGTGGCCGGCAAGGAGACGGGCAAGAAGGACCTCGGCTTGATGGCGATGGCCTACGGCTCGGCCTACGTCGCCCGCATCGCCTTCGGCTCCAAGGATCACCAGACCGTCAAGGCCTTCCAGGAGGCCGAGGCCTACCCGGGCCCGTCGCTCCTGATCGCCTACAGCCACTGCATCGCCCACGGCTACGACATGGCCTACGGCTGCGAGCAGCAGAAGCTCGCGGTCGACTCGGGCGTCTGGCCCCTCTACCGGTTCGATCCGAGGCGCGTGGCGCAGGGCCAGCCGCCGCTCCAGCTCGACTCCGGAGCTCCCAAGGCGACCGTCGAGCAGTACATGAGGAACGAGAGCCGCTTCCGGATGCTCGAAGGCCTCGGCCCCGAGAGGGCGAAGAAGCTGCTCGCGGGCGCCGGCGTCGAGGCCGAGCGGCGGATCGCTCTTTACCGCCACCTTTCGGAGTGGCACGCGGCGGCAGCCGGAGCGTCCGCTGCGCCCCAGGGGAAGAGCTGATGGACCTCTCGACGACGTACCTCGGCTTCCGCCTGCCCCACCCCATCATGCCCGGCGCGAGCCCGCTCGCCGCCGATCTCGACATGGTCCGCCGCCTGGAGGACTCCGGCGCCGCGGCCATCGTGATGCCCTCGCTCTTCGAGGAGCAGATCGTCGGCGAGGAGCTGGCCCAGTACCGGGCCGTCGAAGCGCCAGCCGACGCGCACGCCGAGGCGCGGTCCTATCTGCCGGACCTGAAGATCTTCACGTTCGGCACGCAGGAGTACCTCGAGCACCTGACGCGCGTGAAGCAGGCCGTCTCGGTCCCGGTCATCGCCTCCCTGAACGGCTCGACACCCGCTTCGTGGATCGAATACGCGCGGCTGATCGAGCAGGCCGGAGCCGACGCCCTCGAGATCAACGTCTACCATCTGGCCACGGACCCGGACGAGACCGGCGAGGACGTCGAGCGGCGCACGCTCGACGTCGTGGCGTCGATCCGGGACGCCGTGCACCTGCCCCTGGCCGTGAAGCTCTCCCCGTTCTACTCCTCGCTGGCCAACATGGCACACCGCTTCGAGGAGATGGGCGCCGACGGGCTCGTCCTCTTCAACCGTTTCTACCAGCCGGACATCGACGTGGACAACCTGGACGTCGTGCCGAAGCTGCACCTCTCGGGGCCCACCGAGCTGCTGCTGCGGCTGCGCTGGATCGCGATCCTCTCGGGCCGGTACAACGGCTCGCTCGCCGTCACCGGCGGTGTTCACAGCGGTCTCGACGCCGTCAAGGCCGTCATGGCCGGCGCCCACGCCGTCCAGATCGTCTCGGCGATCCTGAGGCGGGGCCCGGAAGCCCTGATCCGCGTGCGCCACGACCTGGAGCACTGGCTGACGGAGCACGATTACGAGTCCCTCGCTCAGATGCAGGGCAACATGAGCTACGGCAGGAGCCCCAACCCCGGCGCGCTCGAGCGCGCCAACTACATGCGGGTGTTGCAGAGCTGGCGGCCTCCGGAAGAAGGCTGGTGAGCAGGAGGCGGACGATGTCGTTGGAGACGTTCACAGGACTGCCCGAAGGCTTCGAGGTCCCTCTCGAGGGGCCGGTCGTGCGCTGCCCGGTCTGCGGCAGAAACGGCGTCCTCGAGCGGCCGCTGGAGGCGATGCCGTTCTGCCTCCACGCGCAGGAGTGCACCCTCTTCTCCGACGGCCTGCGGACCGAGCCGGTCGACCGCTGCGACCTGCCGATCGCCTGAGCCTCGCCCCGCCGGGCGCCGAGCCGTTCTAAGATCGGCGGGATGGCGCGGGAAATCGCCGGGCGACCGGACGTGACGGACCGTGCGGCGTCGAGTCTCTTCGGGCGCTTTGCGGCGTTCGTGGCCGAGCGGTTTCCGTTCGCCCTCGCCCCGGCGATCGAGGCCTTCACCCTGGCATGCCGGCGCGACCCCGGACGCGACAGCGCCGCCCTCGACGCGTTGCGTGCACCCTTCGCCGCGGAGCTGACGCGCCTGCTGGCAGGGGCTCCGCCGGAGAACCTCCCGGAGACGACGCCGGGCGTCTCGGTGGACGAGCGGCTCGTGCTCGCCAAGCGGGAGCTGGCCGAGGCCTGCGACGGGTTCCTGCGACGCGAGGCGATCGCGGCCTCGCTCACGAAGGACGAGCGCATCGAGCTCGTCAAGGGGATGATGCTGACCCGCGCGACCGACAACCGGCTGAAGGCGTTCTTCTCCGGCGGCGAAGTGCGCTACGGGGGCGCGTCGTTCCAGGGCAAGGGGTTCCGGTCGCTCGGCCAGGAAGCGATCTACGCGGCTCCCCTGCGGCTTCGCCGCGGGCCCGGCTACCGCGCCTCCGACGGGTCGTGGCGCGGCGACGTCGTCGGGCCCCTGATCCGCGACCTCGGCGCCGCGCTCTCCATGCGGCCGGAGGGCGAGAGCGTGCGCATGGTGCTCGCTGCCCAGATGGGCAAGGCGGGGCCGCCCATGGAAGGCAAGGACCTCCACGTGGGCGACTTCGGCTGGGGGATCCTGCCGGCCACGGCTCCGCTCGCGATCTCGACGATGACGGTGGCCGGCCTGGCCATGGCCTTCGCGCGCGACGGTTCGCGGCGCGTGGCCGTCTCGTTCATCGGGGAGGGCGGGACGTCGCTCGGCGAGTGGCACGAGGCCATCAACCTCTGCGCGGCGCGGCGGCTTCCGGCCATCTTCTGCGTCCAGAACAACCAGACGGCGCTCTCGACGCCCGTGGCCGACAACTCGGCCGCCCGCGTTTTCGCCGACAAAGCCGCCGGCTACGGCATCCCGGGCATCACGCTCGACGGCACGGACCCCGAGGCGATCGCAGCCTCCTTCGCGTGGGCGGCGGAGCGGGCGCGCGCGGGCCTCGGGCCCGCCCTCCTCGAGCTCGTCGCGATGCGCATGTGCGGCCATGCCCACCACGACGACATGCTCTACCTCGGCAAGGAGCCGGCCAACTCCTGGGACTACCCGCCCCTCTTCGAGTCGGGCTACGCCGACCGCACCCTCTACGAGTTCTGGTCCCGGCGCGATCCCATCAAGACTTACGCAGGGCGCCTCGCGGCCGAGGGCATCCTCCGTGCGGACGATCTCGACCGTTTGCGGGCAGACGCCGAGAAGACCGTCGAGCGGGAGGCTCGCAGCGTGATCGACGCCCCCTGGCCGAAGGCGGAGGCTGCCGGCGCGGGCGTCCTGGCCGGTGAGTCGCCCCGGCGCCGCGTCGAGCCGCTCGAGCCGCAACGCCGTTCCAGGAAGACCCGAGACCTGCCGGCCCTCGAGGCTGGCCCCGAATTCGACCCGAAGGGAAAGACGTTTCTGGAGGCCGTGTGCCTCGGCGTGGGCGACGCGCTCCGGTCGGACCCGCGGGTCTTCGTCTACGGCGAGGACGTGGGCGGCAAGTACGGCAACGCCTTCCTGCTCTTGAAGCCCCTGTTGCCGGAGTTCTCGGACCGGATCGTCAACTCGCCGCTGGCCGAAGGGGCGGTGCTCGGCGTCTGCGTCGGTGCGGCCCTCGCCGGCCAGCGCCCGATCGGGGAGATGCAGTTCAACGATTTCGTGGCCACGGGCTTCAACCAGCTCGTGAACAACGCCGCCAAGATCCGCTACCGCTGGGGCGCCTCGGTGCCGATGGTCGTGCGCATGCCGTGGGGAGGCCTCCGGCACGCCGGGCCGTACCACAGCCAGAACACCGAGCCCTGGTTCTACAGGACTCCGGGTTTGAAGATCGTCGCGCCCTCGACGCCCCACGACGCCCGGGCTCTCCTGGCTTCGGCGGTCGCCGACCCGGACCCGGTCCTCTACTACGAGCACATCGCGCTCTACCGCGACCCGCGCATCAAGCAGGCACTCTCCGACGCGGCGCCGAAACCGATCCCGCTCGGGAAAGCCGCTCTCCGGCGCGCGGGACGGCACCTCGCGATGGTGTCCTACGGAGCGTACGTCCACGTGGCGCTGCGCGTGGCCGAGAAACTGGCGAAAGACAAGATCGAGGCCGCCGTGCTCGACCTGAGGAGCCTCGCCCCGCTCGACCGCGAGGCGCTCCTTTCCGTCGCCTCGGCCACGGGCCGGGTCCTGATCGTCCACGAGGACACGCGCACCGGCGGCATCGGCGAGTCGCTCGCGGCGATCATCCAGGAGGAAGCCTTCGAGTGGCTGGACGCGCCGGTCCGGGTCCTCGGCGCCCTCGACACGCCGGTGCCCTACTCACCGCCGCTCGAGGAGTTCTTCCTGCCCTCGGAAGCCGAAGTCGAGCGCGCCGCCCGGCTGCTCGCCTCGTATTAATTAAGGCGACGCGAGGGCCGTGCCGGAGATGGTCGAAGGGTCATAGAATCGTCATTCTCCAGAGGAGGACCCGCCATGAACCAACCCGACGAAGAAGACAAGGAGCCCGACTTCTCCGACGTCGTCAGCGGCAGCTCGAGCTCGGCCCAGGCGCCGACAGGCGAGTCCGCGACGCGCACTTACACGGTCGTCGCCGGAGACAGCCTCTCAAAGATCGCCAAGAAGATCTACGGCAACGCCGGGCGCTGGAAAGAGATCTTCGAGGCCAACAAGGACACGATCAAGAATCCCGATCTCATCCATCCCGGACAGGTTTTGAAGATTCCGGGGGCTTGAACGCGAAGGAGTAGCCAATGAAGACTTTCCGGTCTGCCGCCGCACTCGCCCTGCTCGCGACCGTCTCTCTCTTCGCCTGTGCCAAGAAGGAGCCTCCCCCGCCGCCGCCCACACCCGTTCCGGCCCCCACGGCGGTGCCCACGCCCGTGCCCTTCAAGGTCACCTCCGTCGACCTCGGAAAGTCCATCGGCGAGGACAAGAAGATCAAGGACGCCGCCACGACCTTCGGCCCCAAGGACACGATCTACGCGGCCTTGACCTCGGAGGGCACCGCCGCGAAGGTCACCTTGAAGGCGCGCTGGACGTACGGCGCCAAGAACACCCTCGTCAACGAAGAGACGCGCGACATCGCTCCCACCGGCTCGGCCGTCACCGAGTTCCACATCGCGAAGCCTTCCGGCTGGCCCGCGGGCAAGTACAAGCTCGAGGCCTCGGCGGACGGCGCGGTCGTCGCGACGAAAGAGTTCGAGGTCAAAAAGTAGCCTCTCCGGCACGGCAGGACGCCCTCTGCCAGAATCTCGCCGTGCCGCCGGAGCTGCGCCGTATCCTGCACGTGGACATGGACGCGTTCTACGCGTCCGTGGAGCAGCGGGACGACCCGAAGTTGAAGGGCAAGCCGGTTGCCGTGGGCGGCCGGCCCGAGAGCCGCGGCGTCGTCGCGGCGGCGAGCTACGAGGCCCGGACTTTCGGCGTGCGCTCGGCGATCCCGATGGCGAGGGCCGTGCGCCTGTGTCCCGAGCTGGTCATCGTGCGTCCGGACTTCGAGAAGTACGCCCGCGTCTCCCGGCAGGTCTTCGCAATCTTTCGCGAGGCGACGCCGCTCGTCGAGCCGCTCTCTCTGGACGAGGCCTACCTCGACGTGACCGAGAACGCCTGGGGGCTCCCCCTCGGCGTCGATGTCGCGAAGAGGATCAAGGAGCGGATCCACGACGAGACGCAGCTGACGGCCTCGGCCGGGGTGGCTCCCAACAAGTTCCTGGCCAAGATCGCCTCGGGCTGGAAGAAGCCGGACGGCCTGACCGTCATTGCCCCCGAGCGCATGGAGCGCTTCCTCCAGAAGCTGCCGGTGGACGCCCTCTGGGGCGTCGGGCCGAAGACGGCCGCGAAGCTGCGCGCGGCCGGCGTCGAGAGGCTCGTGGACGTGCGCACGGCCGACGAAGAGATCCTGAAACGCTGCGTCGGCAGCTGGGCCGAGAGCCTGCGGCGCCTTTCCTTCGGCGAAGACAACCGGCGGGTCGAGCCCAACCGGGAGCGCAAGTCGGTCGGCTGCGAAGAGACCTACGCGAAGGACCTGACGGAACTGCCGGCGATCCTGCGCGAGGTCGACGCCCTGGCGCGGCACGCCGCGGGGATCCTCGAGCGCAAGCGCCTGTACGCGCGGACCGTGACGCTGAAGCTCCGCTACGACACGTTCGAGACGATCACGCGCAGCGAGTCGCGCACGCCCGCGACACAGGCACCCGACGCCATTGCCTCCCGCGCGGTGGAGCTCGTCGCGAAGACCGAAGCCGGCCGGCGGCCGGTGCGCCTCCTCGGCGTCTCTCTCCACGGCCTCGACGAGTCGGCGGAGCCTGCGGTCCCGCCCGCCGACCAGCTCCCGCTGCCCGTCCTCTGATGCTCAGCGGGCCGCGCCCGACGCGAGCGCGCGGTCGAGGTGCTCGATCAGCACATCGGCCCCCTCGAGCCCGACCGAAAGGCGGATCAGGCCCGGCGTGATTCCCCGGGCGAGCCGGTCGGCCTCCGGCACGACGGCGTGGGTCATCGAGGCCGGGTGCTCGACGTAGCTCACCGCGGAACCGAGGCTCACGGCCAGCTCCATCGGCGTGTCCTTGCGGGCGAAGTAGTTCATCATCCGCTCCCCTGCCGCAAAGCCCCCGGCCAGGTCGAAGCTCACGAGGGCACCGCCGGATCGCATCTGCCGGCGGGCGAGCTCGGCCTGCGGGAAGTCCTCGAACCCCGGGTAGGCCACGTGGTGGACCGCAGGATGAGAGCGCAGAAACGCCGCGATCTTCGCCGCGCTCGCGCATTGCTCCTTCTGCCTGACCGCCAGGCCCTGCACGGCAAGGGCGTTCAGCCACGAGTCGAAGGGAGACGGGGTGGCGCCGAGGTCCTTGTACCAGGGAAAGAAGTCGGCCTTCAGGAAGCGAAACGGGCCCAGCAGCGCGCCGGCGACCGAAGCGGAGTGCCCGTTGACGTACTTGGTCAGGGAGTGCACGACGAAATCCGCTCCCAGGCGGAAAGGCTGCTGCAGGTACGGAGAGCAGAACGTGTTGTCCACGACGAGAGGCACGCCGCTTCGCTCGGTGAGCCGCGACACGGCTTCGATGTCCGCCAGGCGCAGCGTCGGGTTCTCCGGCGTCTCGAGGAGCACGACGGCAACGGGGTGCGTGGCGAGAGCGTTCTCGACGGCCCCTAGGTCCGCCATGTCGCAGAAGACCGCGCGGACGCCGAACTTCTCGAGACCGCGCAGGAGGCTGTCGGTGCAGCCGTACACGTTACCCGCCAGCACGGCGTCTCCCGCGCGAAGCAGCGAGAGCAGCAGCGACGAAATCGCGCCCATGCCGGAGGAAAAGATGAGCGCGCCGATCGTCGCTTCCGGCTCGTCCTCGGCGAGGGCCTTCTCGATGACGTGATGGGCCTCGAGCTGAAAAAGCACGCGCTCGAGGTGCTCGGTCGTCGGGTTTCCGAGGCGTGTGTAGATGCGCGCATAGGGCCGCTCTCCGCCCCGGGCCATGCCGAGAAAGCGGTCGGCGCCGTCACGCACGCTGTGAAAGGGAAAGGTCGAGCGCTGGTGAATGGGCGGCAGGCCCGTGCCGACGGCGAGAGCCCGGAAGACGCCCTCGTCGAGCTGGTGAACCGAGTCGCGCGCCCACCGGGTCTTTCGGTCGATCCACCAGTCCCACCAGGAAAAGCGCCCCGATCCGCCGCGGGAGCTCCCGACCCGCTCGATCACACCGCTCGCCTTCATGGCCCGTGAATACCGCACGCCCCGGCCGGACGCCAGAGCCGAATGGCCCGGGCGGCCCTGCTCAGGGCCTTGCCGTGACCGGGGCTGCCCGCAGCAGGTCGCGCAGGACGCGCTTCAAGACCTTGCCCTGCGCGTTTCGGGGCAGGGCGTTCACGAACTCGACCTGCTTCGGCATCTTGTAGCGGGCGAGCTTGCCCTCCGTGAAGGCCATGACCGCTTCTGCCGTCAGCGCGGCGCCGGGCTTTCGGGCGACGACCGCCACGACACGCTCGCCCCACGTGTCGTCGGGGATCCCGATCACGCCGGCTTCGGCGATCTCGGGTATCTGGTAGAGAACGGCCTCGACCTCGGCCGGGTAGACGTTCTCGCCGCCCGTGATGACCATGTCCT